>ERZ1027236.7-NODE-7-length-150472-cov-23.324624_pt1 | contig 150472 bp, 79 predicted proteins | sample MGYA00519265_ERZ1027236 | MGnify/ENA primary metagenome ERZ1027236 (study PRJEB26926, sample SAMN06164642) | human gut metagenome | biome: ENVO:00009003; feature: ENVO:2100002; material: ENVO:00002003 | host: Homo sapiens | place: USA | collected 2012 ... | reverse complement strand
ACCCCCTTCCACCCCTCAGGGCTCCATCAAAGGTGCGGCTTCCCGCTTCCGGCGAGCATCGCCGGAAATCCCCCGAATCCCCGGTGAAACCGCCCCCGTGAATCCCCCATATAAAATAATTCCCGCCACGCGCAAGGAATAGAAAAAATTTCGTAACTTTGCCCCGTGCAATCCCACCACCATCAGCCCGGATGGCGGAATCGGTAGACGCGACGGTCTCAAACACCGTTGGAGCAATCCATCCCGGTTCGATCCCGGGTCCGGGTACCATTAAAGCTGTTAGCCGAATGGCTAACAGCTTTTTATTTTTACAAAGATTTATACATTGACATACATTTGCCCAAAATTGCAAAATACTGTATTTTTGCAAAAATTTAACCAAACGTCCAATCAATGAAACACTTCTTGCTTGCTTTGATATGCACATTCGCATGCATATCGGGGCGTAGTACTGTCCTTTCTGCCGAATGGACCGCCACGAGCGGATGGACCACCGCATCCGGAGGCCAGCAAATCTCCTTTCCGTTGGGTGATGTCTACATCTATTCCATTCAGGGAGCGGCAAAAAATCCTCCTGTTGTCAACGCCAACTATGGAGATGTTCGCATCTATTCTCAGGGTGAATTAATAGTCCGTACACTGTCAGGCGCCGACATCAATAAAATTACATTCCACCTCTCGGCTCAAGGACTTCGCCGTCTGGGCACCCTCTCGGTTAACACCGGAGAAATTGAAGTCGATTTGCCAAACAGCCTCCTGACCTGGACTGGCTCGGCTCCTGAAGTTGCTTTTACGGTGCCCGATTACGCCGACCTCGGAACAGATGGTGCCACAAAAGCCGCGCAATTCGCTTTCAATTCCCCCATTGAGATTCAGATGGGCGATCCTGCTCCTCCTATCGACCCGAATACTGTAATCCCTATCGCAGAGGCTCAGAAAGCCAAACCCGGACAAACTGTGAAAGTTCAGGGAACCATATGTGCCACTGGGCTGTCCGGCTTCCTCATTGGCGACGGCTCCGGTTTCATCTATTATTATAATCCGCTTGCAGGAGAAACATACAAGCAAGGCGACATCATTACCATATCCGGCCCACTATCCACATACGGCGGTTTCAACCAGTTTGTTGAAGGAGCCCTCATCACTGGCAACGGGCATCTTCTCCCGGAACACGGCAAACCTGTAAAGCTTTCCGGAAGCGATATCGACAACTGGGTAAATAATCCGGAAATCAAATTCGTCGAGGTTGTGGGTACGTTTGCAATGTCCGGTTCCTACTACAATCTCTCCTTCGACGGGGCCACAGCTATCGGCTCCCTGGGATATAGCAGCAAGGCTCTTCTTAACACCCTGGATGAAGGGAAAACCTACAGAGTCCGCGGATACGCCTTTATGGTAACCGGGAACAGTCGCTTCATCAACTTCATCGCCACCGATATTGCAGAAGAGGGCACCCCCACGCCGGTTGCCGATAAAATGGAGCCTGAAATCCCGGTTGGCGCCGTATGCCTTAATTTCACCGACAACGCTTCTGCCCCTGCCGAAGGGACTCCGTTCAGTTCTTTCAGCCTCAACGGCATAAACCTAAGCCTCTCGAATCCAGCCGCGGTGGCGATGGGCGACAGCTACAGAGCGTTGCATATTCCAGCCGGCTACTCATTTACCGTAACATCGGCCAATGGCAACCCCTTCCACTCGATTACCTTCGGCCTTTCCGACAACTCCCGGCTCACAGCCGCCGACGGAACCGAAATCTCCAAATACCGACCTGTTTGGACCGGTAATGCGGTCGAACAGACCTTTACCGCCTCTGCCGACACTGAAGTATTCTACTTAATCCTCGATTACAGCGACTCCAACGCCGACATTCAGGAAGGCGCCGGCTTCCGCCTAACAGCGGTTCTTCCCGGCGAGACTCCGGATGCTCGGCTGAAAGGCAAATTCCTTATTATCGAAAACACATCTTTGCATACCACCAAGAGTATGGCCGTAGAGGCCGGGGCAAGATACGTTATGTCGAACCTCGCCGATGGCTCTGAAATTTCGGTCTATTTTACCGACGCTTCCGGAGTCCGGATTTCCAACCCCGTGGCAGCCACTATAAAAGGTGCGAATATCACCCTCTCGCTCGCCGTAACAGATCTCCCGGCTTTCGCCGGACTTAAAGCCGTCGTCTCAACTCCCGACGGCAAGGATATCTCCTCGCAATGCAGTTTCACATGGCTGACACCCGAAGGTGCAACCGTATCCGATCGGCAGGACTTCGCCGATGCCGTTGCGGGAAGCCGCTACCTCCTGCGCTGCTCCGCCTCCGAGCCCCTGAACCATAGCTTGTCGCTGCCAGACGAAATTGCAGTCACGGCAGGAGAAACAGCTATAATCGCCATCGAGGCAACTCCGATTGCAGACCTCACTCTAAAGGCAATCATAGTCGACAACCTTACCGGCTCCCCCGTTCCGACTGCCGAAGTGACCGTAGTCCAGACGTATGCCGATGGCTCGCAATCGCGCGCGGCCAGTCGCTCGGATTCCAATGGTGCCATCAGCATCCCGTTGAAAGGGATACCTGCCATTGCTACTATTTCGAAATCAGACTATTGCGATACTTCCCTTGAAATCACTCTTGAAGATATCGCCCGGGCCATCGCCGCAGGCAATGGCGTGCTCGACATGGAAGCGGTTCGGCTACGTCCGATACAGGGTACCGTCATCAACCTCAACATCGCTTTGAAAAACAGCGAGGGGCAGATTACTGAAAACTATTCCGATGCCCGGTCTCTGGAATACATCGTCGCAGAATCCTCCTCCGGTAAGATTCTCGAATCGGCGCTCCAGTTCCCCCGGCTCACCGTGGTCGGATATGATTCGAACGGGGGCACCCTCCGTGTCACCGCCTGCTCCCCCCAGGACCTTTACGCTCCGGCCACAGCCGAATGTACCCCCTCGGGAGGGGAAGCATCACTCAGCCTGACAATTGTTGAGCGCGGCGACATAGTCGTTTCGGCCGAATCTCTCCCCGAAGGCTCGGTATACGCCATCGCATACGACTCCGAAGGCAATCGCGTTGCAAACGCCCCCTTCGCCGATGGCTCCGCACGGATTCACGCGCTACCTGAAGGAACCTACCGGATTGTGGCCCTTCAGACCGAAAATCCCGATGTCTGGACGCGCCTTACGATGTTTGCCGAAGCTGGCATTCCAGAGGGCACCGGCTATGCCGTTACGTCCGAAATTTCGGTTGTCGACGGAGCTACCGCCAGTGCCGCGTTTGCCTCCGTCCCTGCTTTCGATTTCGCTTCCATCAGTTTCACCGGTAGCGCAACTGCTGTGGGCCTCAACAAGACGATAGCCACGGTCGGCAATATTGTCACCGCCACCGCCTATATCGACTTCAAGGAGGAATACGCCTCGAAAATCTCCGGACTGCGCCTCAAGGCTGCCCTTCCCGAAGGAGTCGAGTTTAAGGAGAATTCTGTAATGGTCGGCAGTTCGCCCTCTTCCTACGAATACAACGCCTCCACACGCACTGTCGAGATTCCTCTCTCCGCCAACAGCGGCAAAATCCGCTTCTGCATCAGCGCCGTCTCCGGTGGCGAAAAATCCATGACCGTTGTGGCCGATTTTTCACTCGACGGGCGCAGGATTTCTTCACCGATAGGTGTAGTTAACCTTACCGCACGCGACCTCAACCTCAACGTCCCCGCCTGTATCACCGACGGAAACCTCTCTGCCTCCGGCGAATGTAAACCCGATGCCGACGTCACCATCTTCGACAACGGCTCCCGCATCGGCTCGGCCAAATCCAACGCAATCGGCTACTGGAGCGGGAATTTCGTTCTTCCTGACGCATACAACGGTTCTGTCCATTCGATTCAGGCCAAGGTCGACGACCCCGACGGAGGCCCCCAGCTCGCATCGAAAGCCGTCGACGTAAAAATCGACCGCAACCACATCTTCGCCACGAAAGTTACGATGACCAACACCGACCACAGCGGCCGCGAGCTACGCGAGCAGTCTACAGTTTTCAATCTTCAGGATCATCGCATCGAAGGCAACGCATACTATCGCTTCTGGCCCGCTTATCCCGATTTCAACTTCGAGATTGAGCTGAACGACAACACTGCCGACGCAGCCCAGGCCGTATTCCTCAAGGTGTACACCACTAAGGATGAATGGCGCGGTTTCTATGCCGAATACAACGCAGCTCTCGGTCTCTGGACCGCCAAGGGTACATTCAAGGCCTCCGAACTCCCCGTCGGCGTTAAAGTCAACGTGCTCTCCGAGAGCAAACCCGAAGCCGACCGCATGATGCTCGACGATCTCGACGCTGAATTCTCTATGCTGATGGCCGACTACTGGTCGAACCGCAATTCCGATGCCGACGACTACGAACCCATCCACAGCTCCGATGCCGACGAATATCCCGATGAAATGACCGTCGACGAACTCACTGCCGTGGTCGACGAGATGGAACGCCGCCTCGACGCTGAGAAAGAATTTATCAATAGTCTCGACGACATGTTCGCCGCGACCATCGAAGACAATCCCGAACTGGCTGCACGAAGCGGGGTCACAATCCTCGACTACGAGGACCATCCCGCCGACTTCTGGCTACGTGCCGGATACCGGGCCGTAGCCGTTACCGACGGCTCGCAGATGTTCGTCCGCAGCGTCGGCTCTACCGTCGACGTGGTTGATACCGGCGCCCGCCAGCACTGGCAGTACGATCTCTCCGCCGGCGAGTCGTCGCCATTGCGCGCTCTCGCCGCCGCCTCCGAGGCCCAGTCCGACGACAATAATTCCACCTACTCTAAGATTTATGAAGTAATCAAATCCATCTACGATACTATCGATAAGATTAACTCCTGCATCGATAATGTCGAGAGCCTCTATACAGATGTGCTCCGGAAATGCTCTTCGCTTGAAGAATTCTTCGAGAATACAATCAAGAACTACGATAGCTCAATCGAGGCGTATACCACCCTTGTCAAGAAGCAGGAAAAATGGATTGCTGACTTGCAGGACCAGCTCGCAAAGGCTCCGGATGAACTTGAGAGGGTAGTTATCGAGTTGGAGATTGAGCGACGCCAGAAAATCCTTTCCCGTTCGAAAAATACCCTGAAGGGATTCAAGTCGGCGGCAAAAACCACCCGTGCATCCCTGAAAAACCTTAAATTCCTCCGAGGTAAAATCGGCAAGGTGATGCCATTGGCAAAATATTTCATTATGATTGCCGATGGTATATCCTCTCTTAAAGATATGTTGAAACTCCTCCAGCAGATTCCGCAGTCGTGCGACTGCGACCCTGACGGACTTACGAAACTTCAGCTCGAAGGTGTCGCATATGCAATTTCAAGAATCCACTATGTGGAACTGAAAATCGTAATCGAAGCCGTCAACGACCTGTCGTCCGTCGCCATGATGATTCCTTCGGGTGGCACTGCCCTCCCGCTGGTGGCCCTCAAGCAAATTATCAAGAAGATTGTTATCGATCTTGCCATTGATTTCACCGCCGAACAAGGCTTCAAAGGCTGGCAGCACAGCATGTTCCGCCGCATCAACGAGCTGAAGAAACATTGCAAAAAGCCCTGCGACGACGATGATGACGACGATGATGATGACCCCCATACCATTTTCCGTTGCAATTGTGGCAATCTCTACGGCTGCACCTGTTACTCATTCACCTGCCTCTGCAGCAATTGCGATGACCTCCCCGAGCCTCTTGCCGATCCAATTCAGGACCCCTCTGGCTTCGTTTACGAGGGTTCTGAATCCCAGCGTATCGAAGGCGTTACCGCAACCCTCTATCAGAAAACCATTTCCGAGGATTCTATGGGCGATTCTCAGGAGGTGGTAGCCGTATGGGATGCCGCACGCTATGGGCAGTCCAATCCCGTAATCACTGATGCCGAAGGTTATTACCGCTGGGATGTTCCCGAAGGTCTATGGCAGGTCAAATTCGAGAAGGAAGGATATGAGACCGTCACCACCGACTGGCTCCCCGTGCCGCCCCCTCAGCTCGACGTCAATATCGCGATGAAGCATCTTGTTGCGCCCGCCGTTGTAACAGCCTCGGCTACCCCCACAGCCGTTACCATCGATTTCAGCAAATTTATGCTGTGCCCGACTGCCAACACCTCGAGAATTTTCGTCAAACAGAACGGCAGCATACTTCGAGGCCGGATTGAATATCCCGATTATCAGAAAAATGGCAATGGCGAAGTCGCTTCCAAAGTCACGTTTATCCCTGAATCTGTAATCGAGTCGCCTCAGGTCGAAGTACTTGTGAGCAAGGATGTCGAAAGCTACGCCGGGATTCCGATGTCTTCCGATTATATCGCCACAATCGATGTCCGGCCCGTGCTTTCCGCAATCTCAGTGGAACAATCATTTGAAACAAAGATTGGCGATGTACTTGAAATAGAAGTGTCGGCTGTACCTGCGGCTGCAGGCGAAGGCATAGCTATAACAGCCGTCTCAACCTCCCCCTCTGTAGTACCCGTCGAACCGGCCACAGCCTACACCGATGCCGATGGTAAGGCCCGCTTCTCCGTTTCCGCCCGTATGGCCGGAACAGCCCGAATTCTTTTCAAGACCATTGGCTCCGGATTTGAAGCCATTGCCGATGTTACCGCCACGCCCGCTATTCTTGGACGTGTAAGCCGCCCCGTTGCTTCGGTTTCAACCGACTTGCCTGTAGACGCTGGTACAGAAGTATATCTGGGATGTTCCACCAAAGGCGCATCTATCCTCTATACCACCGACGGCTCCGATCCGACCGAATTGTCCGATAACGTCACCCTGTATGATGGCCTGCCAATCAGAATCGAACACGATATGGTAATCCGGGCCGTTGCCATGGCCGACAACATGACCGACAGTGAGGTTGTGTCTTTCCGCTTCATCGTTTCGACCTCCGGCGTCGAAAATGTTGCAGTCGACACCTCTGAGATTTCAGTTTCTCCCATCCCCATGCGCGACATGATAAACATACAGACCCGGGGACGTTCGATTCTCGGAGTCCATATATTCGACATGCGCGGAGCCCGTCTGATCTCACGGAATTTCAGCAACCACCCGTCCGAAGTATCTGTTGAGACCGCAACTCTTCCCAAAGGAATTTATCTGATTGTGGTAGAAACAGATTTTGGCAAGTCATGCCTACGGACTATTAAGGTCTGAAAATAATCCACACCCCGAGTATTTCTGGGTATCTTTAATCCCTTCCTGAAGCGCCACACTAAATTGTGTGGCGCTTCAGTATTATTGATGCAGGAAATGTCGTCAACCCCCTTTCTGCACCCCTGCCGGTAGCGCTCGCAAAGCCGCCCGCGTGTAGTTCTGCGGGAGGGCTTCAGCCCGACGGCTCTCCCAGCGGCCGCGGGTGCCTTTTCTTCGAATACTCCTTTTGAACTTCGGTGCCCTCCCGGGGGTTAAAATATAGAATAACTTCCTGGCTATGGCAACATCAAATACGGCTGCGGTCCCTGAAAAATCGGGCGCTCCGGCAAAATCGGGCGCGCTGCGCGGCAACCTGCTGATTATGGGCGCCACCATCTTCTTCGGCGTAAACATCCCGGTGGTAAAGTTCCTGAATCCGGAATGGCTGACTTCCAACGACATAACCCTCTTCCGCCTCGGCGGAGGATGCATTCTCTTCTGGCTGGCGTCGCTGCTGACGCGCGGCGACAACCGCATAGCCCGCGCCGACTTCCCGCGCATCCTCGCCGGAGGCGGCCTCGGGCTATTCGCCTTCATTTTCCTCTTCAATCTCTCGCTTCGCTACGCCAACCCCATCGACGTATCGATTATCATGACGCTTCCCCCTGTGTTCGTGATACTTATCAACGTCCTGTTCCGGCATGCGCGCCCCTCGTGGCTCGAGCTGGGCGGCATCATTCTCGCCTTCGCCGGCGCCGTAATCGTAATCATGGCCCGACACACCGACATGCACGCCTCCGACGCCCTGCTGGGCAACCTCCTCGCTCTGGCAAGCGCCCTCTGCTATGCGATCTATCTCGTTGTGCTTGAAGGCCCGACCCACCGCTACCGGCCCGTCAGCCTGCTGCGCTGGGTGTTTCTCGCAGCCTTCATCCCCGCCATATTCCTCATCGGCGCATTTCCCCACGCCCCGCTCTTCCATGCCGAAGGCCAAACCCTCACCCCCTGGCTCATGATAGCCTTCGTGGTGGTCTGCCCGACTTTCCTTGCCTATCTCATGGTCAACCCCGCCATCAAGCTGATAGGCAGCGTGCTGGTATCCATCTACCAGTACCTCGTGCCCGTCATCGCCACAATCGCCTCCGTCCTGATGGGACTGGCCACCCTGCGCCTCCCCCAGATTCTCGCCATGGCAGCCATCATCGCCGGCATGCTCCTCACCAACCTCGCCAAGCACCGCCGTCAGAAGATTTTAGGACAATCGGCGTCAATTAAGTAGGAAATGTGTTATCTTTGTGGGCAAGTTTGTTGCCCAGCTGACATTTCTTCCCCACAATGAATCAGAATATCCAGCATATCCCCTCACGGGACAACCGTCCAGCCGCTTCCGCGGGCGAAACGCGCCCGCTCGTAGGCCTCACGCTCGAAGAGCTTCGCAAAGTGGCGGCCGAATGCGGGCTGCCGCGCTTCGCCGCCACGCAGATAGCCAAATGGCTTTACGACAAGCGTGTGGAATCCATCGACCAGATGACCGACATCTCCAAAGCCGGGCGCGCCAGGCTGGCCGAATGCGGCTACACCGTTGGCCGCGAGGCTCCTCTTTCCGAGGCCCGTAGCACCGACGGCACGGTGAAATACCTCTTCCGCGGCGCTCCGGGGCGCGACGTCGAGGCCGTATACATTCCCGACCGCGACCGCGCCACGCTATGTGTATCCTCACAGGCCGGATGCAAGATGAACTGCACCTTCTGCATGACCGGCCGCCAGGGCTTCCACGGCAATCTCACAGCCCATCAGATTCTGAACCAGGTGCTCTCGATCCCCGCGAGCGAGTCGCTCACCAACCTCGTCTTCATGGGAATGGGCGAACCCACCGACAACCTCGGCCCCGTGCTCCAGGCAATCGAGATACTTACTGCCAAATGGGGACTGGCATGGAGCCCCAAACGCATCACCGTCAGCTCCATAGGCAAGCTCCAGCCCCTGCAGCGCCTCCTCAACGAAACCAAGGTCCACATCGCCATCTCCATCCACTCGCCATACCCCTCGGAGCGCGCCTCGCTGATGCCCGTAGAGAAGGCCTACCCAATCAAGGAGGTCGTTGAGCTGCTGCGCGGCTACGATTTCTCCCACCAGCGGCGCCTCTCGTTCGAGTATATCATGTTCCGCGGCGTCAACGACTCCCCGCGCCACTGCCACGAGCTCGCTCGACGCCTCCACGGCCTCGACTGCCGCGTGAACCTCATACGCTTCCACGCAATCCCCGGCTCCGACCTGCTCCCCTCCACCCCCGAAAAGATGGAACGCTTCCGCGACGCCCTCAACGCCGAAGGAATCACAGCCACCATACGCGCCTCGCGCGGCGAGGACATAATGGCTGCCTGCGGCATGCTCGCCGGCCGCGACAACCTCTGCCCCACCGAGCCGGAAGGCAGCCATACCGACAATCCAACCATCTGATATTCCATAAACTATGAAATACCTAACAACCCTCCTGCTTCTTCTGCTCCCCGCGCTTGCAGCCCGGGCCGACGGCGAAGGGGCAGCCATACAGTTCGCCGAAAAGACATACGATTTCGGCACCATCGCCGAGCAGGGCGGCCCCGTAAGCCACGAATTCGAGTTCACCAACACCGGCGACGCCCCGCTGATGATTCTCAACGCCACGGCCTCCTGCGGCTGCACGCGCCCCGACTTCCCCAAAAAGCCCGTCAAAGCAGGCAAAAAAGGGAAAATCAAGGTGACATACCTCCCCGCCGGCCGCCCCGGCGAATTCGAGAAGACCGTCACCGTGAAGACCAACGCCAAGCGCCAGAAAAAGGTAACACTCCGCATCAAAGGCTTCGTTAACCCCGACGCCCGCTGATACCACCACGGCAAAACTGCCGTCAGTTGATTTCCACCACGTTAACACCAACCATCAGCCAATGAAACGTCTGACTTTCGGCCTCACCCTGTTTCTGGGAGCGCTCCAAGCCCCCGCCGCCTCCACTCAGCCCACCACCCCGGCTCAGACCGCCCAAGGTGTGGAATGGCTCGCCACATCCCACGATTTCGGCGCCTTCAAGGAAGACGACGGCTCGGTATCCACCACCTTCAGCTTCGTGAACCATGGCCCCGAAGAGGTAGCCATCCGCGCCGCCCGCGCCTCGTGCGGCTGTACCACCCCGGCCTATACCAAGACCCCCGTCGCTGTAGGCGACACCGCCACAGTCAGCGTGAAATTCAACCCCACGGGGCGCCCCGGCCGCTTCTCCAAGAGCGTCACCGTCGACATCGCCGGAGGCCCGCGCACGCGCCTGGTAATCAGCGGCGTTGTAATCGGTTCAAGCAACACCCTGCGCTCGCGTTACCCCATCGAACACGGCGAGATGAAGCTCCGCACCACTCAGCTCCCCTTCGGCACCGTCACCAAGGGGAAGGCCAAAGCCGCCTTCCTCGAGGTCTACAACGCCTCGGCCGAGCCAATGACTCCCTGCTGGAGCGGTCTGCCCACCTACATCCGCATCGCCACCTCCGGCGGCGACACTATCCCCGCCGGCGAGCAGGCCGTCTACGCCCTTACGCTCACCCCCTCGCAGACAGAACTTTACGGAATCCTTACCGACTCTGTATTCATCGCCCCCTCGGCCGACGCCACGCCCCTGAAAATCGACCTGACAGCCATCCTGGAGGAGGACTTCTCGCGCCTCACCCCGCGCCAGCGGGCTGAAGCACCGGTGGTGGCCGTCGACCCCGACCGCGTGAATTTCGGGGAGCTCACCGCCGCCGACGGGCCGCAGACGCGTACCTTCACCATACACAACCGCGGCAAGAGCGACATGTACATCCGGCGCCTCTACACCACCGATCCCGGTGTGGCCGTAAGCATCGACCGCACGAAAATCAAGAAAGGGAAGCACGCCACGGCCACCGTCACCGTCGACCCCTCGCTCCTGCCGGCCGACATTCTCAACGCCCGGCTCCAGCTCATAGCCAACGACCCGGAAAACCCCATCTCGCTGGTAAGGGTAGTAGGTCTGGTAGCCCGCTGACGTCCTCTCCAGCCACTCTCCCGCATCTCTACCGCATCTCGGCCGGCTCTATTCCGCCCAATAATACTTCACCAATCACACACATCTTCCTCCAACCATCAGGCAATGGCTAAAGACCTCCTCAACCGCTACATCTGGATTGTCGACACAATCCGCCGCTACGGACGCATATCGCGCCGCGAACTCAACGACCTCTGGAGCCGCACACCCTACGCCGAGGGCGAACTTGAGATTCCAAGGCGCACATTCTTCAACTACCGCCAGGCCATCGAGGAGCTCTTCGCCATCCGCATAGGCTGCGATACCTCCACCTACGAATACTATGTGGAGGGCCGCGAAAGCCAGACCCTGACCGACTGGCTGCTAAACGCCTCCGTAACCTCCAGCGTGCTCAAGAACTCGCAGGATATCGCCGACAGAATCATGCTCGAGGACGTCCCGTCGGCGCGCCAGCACCTCGCCACGGTGATGGAGGCCATACGCGAGAGCCACCCCGTGCGCTTCAACTACCATCCCTACACGCGTTCCAACCCCTCGACGGGCGTTGTGGTCGAGCCTTACTTCCTGCGCATCTACCGCCAGCTCTGGTACATGACCGGCCGCTGCGTGGCCGACGACAAGGTGAAGACTTATTCGCTCGACCGTATCAGCGACCTCACCATAATGCCCGACCGCTTCAAGGCGCCCGACGACACCGATCCGCAGACGTATTTCCGCAACTCCTTCGGCATCGTGGTCGACCAGTCGGCCCCGCGCCGCGTGGTATTGAAGGCCGACGTGCGCCAGGCCAAGTATTTCCGTGCGCTGCCGCTTCACCCCTCGCAGTCGGAGATGATTACCGACGCCTATTCCATCTTTACTCTGGAGCTGCAGCTCACGCCCGATTTCGTGGCGCAGCTGCTGAGCTACGGCCCGAGCGTAGAGGTGGTGGCTCCGCGCGAGCTACGCAACATGGTGGTATCCAGCCTCAGAAAGACGCTCGCCGCCTACAACGCAGGCGGCGAGAATTCCGAAGGGGTATAGGGCCTATAGAGCTTATAGGGCTGATTGCGCTTATGGGGCGAATAGGGCCTATAGGGCGTATATCAGAAGTAGAAATTCATCGACTTGGGATAGAAGAGCATCCCTGAGCCGACTTCCTGGGCCACGCTCTCACCCATTGAATTGGCTACGATGGCCAGGGCGAAGCGAAGGGCGGCCGAAGGGCCGTTGGCGGTGATAAGGCGGTCGAGAGCCACCACGGCAGTGTCGCGGCATACGGCGCCGTGCATCTGCTTCTCGAAGCCGGGATAGCAGGTGGCCTCCTTGCCGTCGAGAATGCCCAGCGGAGCGAGCACCACGGCCGGCGATGCGCATATGGCGGCAATCTTGCCCGAATTGGCCTGGTTGAGCAGCAGCGTGTTGAGCGGCGCATACTGCGAGAGGTTCGTGGCGCCGGGCATACCGCCGGGGAGGATAAGCCATTCGGGAGTAATGAAATCGGTTTTCTCGTAGACTACATCGGCCGTCACCGCAATGCCGTGGGCACCGGCCACGGTGCGTGAATCGGTGATGGAAACGGTCTTGACATCCATGCCGGCACGGCGCATCACGTCTATTACGGTCAGGGCTTCGACCTCTTCGAAACCGGGAGCAAGGAATACATACGAGGTGTTCATAGGAATGTGTTTTATGGTAGGATGATAATTAATTCAGATGTGTGATAATTCGACAAAGGCGGAGAGAGATTGGGAATGCGCAGGCCTTTATGGCCATGAATAATAATAACATTCGATTGAACAACGCAAATATGGGATTAAAAGTTCGGATTTGCAAGCAAAAAATCGACATTCCGGCAACAAAAATTTCGTAAGGGCCCACGAAACTGAATATCTTGCCGCCTATATTGTAATCTTAAAGACCTTAAGGACCTTAAGGAAGAGGCCTTAATGGGCTTTGATGCGCCCGAGCTGGGCGCCGATGAAGCGAGCCAGTTCCGGATTCTGCGAGAGCGAGAAGGGGCGCGCCTGCTCCGAGCGGGCCACGTGGAGGGCGATGGCACGCGTCATGATGCAGTCGTCGTGATAGCCGCGTCGGGCGCAGTATGAGCCGTTGGGCATCAGCTGGTAGACGTTCATCTCGTCGGCCGTATGGTGGTCGCGCTCCACATAGGAGCCGTCGCGCACGGCGGCGATAAGCTCTGTGATTATCATCTGCTTTGTCTGGCGGTTGGTGTGGAAGCCGGGACGCGCCGGCCCCGAGCCGTCGGGACTCTGGCGCATGTAGAGATTGGGATAATGGTCGTAGAGCGTATGGAGGATATATGCCCCCTGCTCCGGAGCGTCGCTGCCGGGTCGGTCGGCCGACTCCAGGGTATTGCTCTCGAACACGAGCAGAGCGCGGTTGTAGTAGGCGGCTATGCGGGCGGCCGCCCAGGTGAGCAGGTCGTGGTCGGTGTGTCCGCGCCACTGGGCCACCACCTCGGGCATCTCGCCGTCGGTGCGCACCACGGCGATTACGCTCCAGTCGGACGTGCGCGAGCGTCCGCCCACGTCGACAGCCGCCACATAGCTGGCGCCGCGCACGCGGTCGCTCCATATGCTCAGGCAACCCGTGGAATCCTCGCGGAAGGAGAGGCCGCGCAGCGAATCCGGGCCCGTGGGGCTGCCGCAGGCTGACACGATCTCGCCGCGCGCCGCAGGCTCGCAGCAGTCCATGCGCAGGGCCTCCACGTGGGCCGGAGCGAACACGGCGCTCCCGGTGTTGATGAATGCCTCCGAAGCGGTGGTGGGATATTCGGCGAACATCTTGTCGTCCGACTCCATCTCGCGGCGCTTCGAGCGGTACCACTGTATCTGCGCCAGCGAGCAGCCGTGGATCTGCCAGAGCTCCAGTTCGTAGGTTGAGAGCGACTCCCAGAGCGCCCGGCGGTCGTCGGGCTCGGCCGAATAGATGTCGATTTCGTGCCAGGGCACGAACAGGGGTGTTTTGTCGCTGTCGCCGCGCTCGGCACGGTCCCATTCGCGCTGAAAGTAGTTTCCCATGCCGTTGGCCGTCGACTCGACGACCACCATCGTGAGCGGCGCCATAGCTATGGCACCGGCAATGGCGCGCACGGCATCGTCGGGCGAAGAGGTGGGGGTATCGTCCCAGAAGGCGACCTCCGAGAGGTGAGCCATGGCGTAGTCGGCGCCGCGCACGGCGTCCTGATTGCGCGCCGAGGCGGTCGTGACGTTGCAGCGGCGCCCGGGGATGGTGCGCACCTCGCGCTGCCCCTCGTAAGGGGTAAGGCAAAGCTTCCGTTTCTTCTTTTTGCGGCTTTTCGAGCGCGACGGGGCCTCCGCGCCGTCGGCATCCTCCTCATCATCGTCGCCGCATTCGTCCAGCCACAGCTCCTGAGGATATTCGGCGAGCGTCTGCGAAAGCATGCCGCGTATGCCTGCCGATATATGGCTCACCTGCGTGCAGATGAGCGAATTCCAGTCGGTGGTGAGCACGCTCTGGATCCACATCATATACATCTGTGTCATAGTCGAGCCGCCCCACTGGCGCGCCTTCAGCAGAATCGTGCGGATGGGGCGGCCGGCCAGACGCTGACGTTCGAAAGCGGCCAGCAGCCTCCGCTGGGCATAGTTGAGCACGAAGCGCACGCGGCGCCCCCGGCATTTGTCCTTGATGTTGACACACGTTGCCGCCCAGTAGGCGAAATCATGGCGGAAGCGCACCAGCTGCCACTCTCTGCGCGACCCTACACGCCCCAGCGCCGGGTCGTTGGCCATCGACTCGGGTATGGCGACGGGGCACGACGCCACGCCGTCGAGCGCCTGCTCCAGCGTGTCGGCATAGCCGAGCTTCGGACAGCGAGAGCGCACGAATCCGGCGTCGACGTCCACGCGCCGCTCGGGCGCACCCTCGGGGAAGCGCCCTATAAAGGGATCGAACAGCGCGCAGCGCGCCTCGACGGCACGCTGCCGCCGGGCATCCTCCGCCTCGATTTCGGCCGACCACGGCAGGCGGTTGAGCGTGGCCCTGGCGCGACGCGCGAGCTCCGCATCGGCCTCAGCACGGCGCCGCGGAGCCGGTACAGCCACCGGCCAGCGTCGGCCTCCCGGCTCGGGCTTCAGCGCGGGCGGCACATTGTAGTCGACCGGCAGCAGATCCGGTCCCATCTTGAAGAGGGGGGAAGGTAGTATCATTTTCGTTCTCGTAATTTGGCGTCTTTATATAGCGGCGCATCTTTGGCGTCGCGACGGGGAAACTCAGGCTCGGTCATTGACCTTAGTCAACTCCCTTCGCCTTCGCCCCGCCGCTCCAAAAATCTGCACCACTCTAAAAAGCCGCCAACCATCCGGATGGGGGCATTGGGTTTGGGGCAAGATTAAAAGGAGCACGGGGAGTCCCGCGCGATGCAAAGTTACAACCGATTCAGGCGGATGCCTGTCCAAAAAATCCGCAACCCGCATTTTGTTTTGCTCCCAACTGACCCTCAATCAATTGCAAAGTCAAAAAAAAATGCAACATAGGAGGTGCGAATCCTTTCGCACCTCACGCATTCGCGAAGCGCTAACGTCCGTCTGACCGCTTGCATTGCCGCACTCTGCGGCCCCTTCAGGGCTCCGAGCGCGTAAGGTGCGAAAGGATTCGCACCTCCTGCTCCCGCCATTCAGCTTGCAAAGGCGTAGCGGATTTGGCAAAAACAGGCTGCGGTTAACACTCTTTAGTTTTAATTAATATAAATTTTGGGGGGTAATAGTTGAAGTTTGTAACTTTGCGACGCAATTCGATAACGGATTGTAAAACTACATTTTAACACTTCCGGATTCGCGCCGGAAGGGGGTAAGCAAAGTATTGAATTGGTGCATTACCCCGGCTTCCGGCATCAGAACCGACATCACTCATTACACAACAAAGGGTTAAAACACATCCAAAATTCTTCATGCATATGAAATTAAATCTACTTGCCGCACGCATCCTATGCGCGCTCCTCGCCGCATTCATCTCCCTCTCCGCCTCCGCCTACGACTTCGAAGCCGACGGCATCTACTATAACATCACCTCTACCACCGATAAAACCGTCAGTGTAACATATAAAAACGACGGAGTTGATAATAACTATAACGATGCCGATACTTATTCCGGGGAAATAAGTATTCCATTTAGTGTTAACTACAAAGAAACCACTTATTATGTTACGGCCATTTCAGATTACGCTTTCTCCGATTGCACTTCATTAACCAACATTTCTATTCACTCAGAGATTACTGAGGTAGGCGCCTATGCATTCAACGGATGTTCTAACCTGACGGCATGCAACATTATGTCTCAACTCCAAGAAATTAAACCAGGTACATTCGATGGGTGTAGCTCTATGAGAGGAATGATACTTCCTGATAGACTTCAAACGATTGGAATATCTGCTTTCGCAGGATGCAGCAGTCTTATAACGATCGGTATTCCAAACAACGTATCTACAATAGGAACATCCGCTTTTGAAAACTGCAAAAGCTTAATATCCGTTCAACTACCGGAAAACATTTCCCAACTTGACACCAGAACATTTTATGGATGTACCAGCCTTGAATCTATTGAAATACCGGAGGGTGTTTCTAAAATAGGAGATGCGACATTTATGAACTGTAGCAATTTAGGGAATATCATTTTGCCAACCTCTGTGAAATACATTTCTGCTTCTGCATTTGGTTATTGCACGAGTCTACGAGCCATCGAATTACCAGATAATCTGGAATCAATGGGATGGGGTGTATTTTATGGCTGCTCAACATTGGAATCAATTGAAATACCAGATAACGTAATAACCATAGGGGAAAACTTTTTCCAGGAGTGTACAGCATTGTCTTCTGTCAAATTATCCAACAGTTTGACAACCATTCCATCGTGTGCATTTGTTAGTTGCGAAAACCTAAAAGATATTACAATATCTGATAATGTCACTAATATCGAAGACTATGCCTTTTTCGACTGCAAAAACCTATCTTCCGCTACTATAGGGAAAGGGATTAAGAATATAGGAAGTCAAGCATTCGGTTATTGCAATAATCTGGAAATAATTACAATATTTGCAGTCGAACCGCCAACAGCAGAAGAAATAACCCCAGGTGATAATTTCAGTGGAACATTTCAGACCTGGAACTACGAAAACACCGACCTGCGGGTGCCTGCTGAGAGCATCGAGAAGTACCGGACGGCGCCGGTTTGGGAGAATTTCTTCAAGGACCGCAATCCGCTGACCGCCATCGAGGGCGTGGAAGCTGCTGAAGGCGCTGAGAGCGAGGTAGTGGCGCGCTACGACCTGAGCGGGCGCCCCGTGGCCGACGACTATCGCGGCATGACTATCGTGCGCCGAGCCGACGGTTCGACCGCCAAAGAGATACTCCGCTGAATCAGCGGAAATTACCGATAAAACACGCCGCTGCGACAGCGGCAGTACTAACCCCAACTAAATTAGGCAATAATTAGATTGGCCCGGCGAAAGGATACCGGGCTGCCAACGGGGCGGCCGGCGGATTGCGAAATTCCCCGGCCGCCCTTCTACACCTTAAGGGCCTTAGCGACTTTAGAGACTTTAGAGACCTTAGAGACTTTAAGGACCTTAGAGACCTTAGAGACTTTTGGGACTTTAAAGACCTTAAGGACTTTAGAGACCTTAAAGAGGGCGCGAACGCAGAATGGGGCCGGAAGGGAGAAAAATTTAGAGGCGGGGAGGGAGAGGCCGAAAAAATACCGGAGAGGCCGAAAAAATTACAGAGGGAGGGGGAAATATGTTGATAGAGGGGAAATATGTTGGGGAGGGGCGGAAACGGCTATTTTGTTTCGAAAAATTTATTGCTAAATTTGCGTGCGGAAAGTTCCGGAAACGCCAGGGTCGCCAGCGGCCCGAAGCGCTCTCTCAATCCATTCACTAACAATATCCCCGCCGGGCTTTCCACCCACAGCAACGATGAATTATTCGATACTGGACTTTTTAGGGCTTCTCGGAGCCGTAGGCCTCTTCCTCTACGGAATGAAGGTGATGAGCGAGGGATTGCAGAAAGCGGCGGGCGACCGCCTGCGCAATATCCTCAGTGCGATGACCCGCAACCGCTTCACCGGCACGGTGACGGGTTTCTTTATCACGGCTCTGATACAGAGCTCCTCGGCATCGACGGTGATGGTGGTGAGCTTCGTGAACGCCGGTCTGATGACGCTGGCACAGTCGATGGCCGTAATCATGGGCGCCAACGTGGGCACCACGTTCACGGCCTGGATCATAGCCCTTTTCGGCTTCAAGGTCGACATCTCGGCCTTCGCCCTGCCACTGATCGGCCTGGCGGTGCCGCTTCTGTTCTCCAAGAAAAGCAAGACGAAATCGATAGGTGAGTTCACCATCGGTTTCGCTTTCCTGTTTATGGGCCTGGACATGATCAGCAAATATGTGCCTGATCTGCAGAGCAATCCGGAGATGTTCGCCTTCCTGCAGCGCTACGCCTCGATGGGCTTCGGGTCGGTGCTGATATTCTGCCTGGTAGGCGTGGTTGTTACGATGATTATCCAGAGCTCGGCGGCGATGTTCGCCATCACGCTGATAATGTGCAGCAAGGGGTGGATAACGTTCGACCTGGCGTGTGCGCTTGTGCTCGGCTCGAACATCGGCACGACGGTAACTCCGCTGCTTGCCTCGATGAGCGGCAACGTGGCGGCCAAGCGAACGGCCATGGGCCATCTGCTGTTCAACCTCTTAGGCACGATATGGACTCTGGCGGTATTCTACCCCTTCGTGGACCTCAACAGCTGGATTACTGAGGAGATCGGCCAGGGGGACCCCGCAGGGCTCTACAACTACGTGAGCAATCTCCAGGCCACCGACCCGGGGATGTACAACCAGGTGATGGCCGCGGGCCTTCCGACCGACGACGGCGTGGTGCTCCACCACCGCTCGGTAATAGCCCAGATGCAGGTGAGCGTATCGTTCGGCCTGTCGATATTCCATACGGTCTTCAACCTGATAAACCTGAGCATAATGATCTGGCTGACCAACGTCTACGTGAAAATCGTGGAGATACTCGTGCCGGCCAAACACTCGGGCGACGACGAGTTCCAGCTGAAATTCATCTCGGCGGGCATCCTTTCGGCCTCGGAGCTGAATATCTCGCAGGCCGAGAAGGAGATGCACGTATTTGCCGAGCGCGTGGGCCGTATGCTCCCGATGGCGCGCGACCTGGTACACACCAAGGCGGGAAGCGACGACTTCAACCGCACCTACTCGCGGCTGGAGAAATACGAGGAGATTTCCGACCGCATGGAGCTTGAGATAGCCAACTATCTGAACCGCTGCGCCGAAGGGCGCCTCTCCAACGAGTCGAAGCGGCGGCTTACGGCCATGCTCAGCATCGACAGCGAAATCGAGAGCATAGCCGACGCGATGCTCGGCGTAGGCAAGATTCTGCTGCGCAAGCAGGAGAGCGGCGTTCACTTCAACGATGAGATATACTCGAACATCGACCTGATGTTCGGCTACGTGGAGAAGTCGGTGGGCGGCATGCTAAAGGTGCTCAGCAATCTGGAGAACGTCGACGAGCACGACATAATAGCCTGCTACAACCGCGAGCGCGAAATCAACAATCTGCGCAACCAGCTCCGCACGGCCAACGTGGCCAACATCAACGGCCGCCACTACGAATATCAGAGCGGCATCTACTACATGGACATCATCTCGACCCTCGAAAAGGCCGGCGACTTCATAATCAACGTGGTAGACACCATCCGCGACGAATTCCGCAACAAAAAGTAAACCGCCTCACCCCAAACCTCCTAACCCACCCTACCGAGCCCCGATGGCCTCAACCCTTTCGGCCAACCCCTTCAACACCGCCACCGAGGCCGACGCCCCGGCGTCGGCCGCCGACCGCGAACTCTACAGCTCGCAGGCTCCGGCATGGACCCACGGCCACGCGGGGCAGCCACGACCGCTCACGCCAGCCACCGACTCGGGGATTCTGGCCATACTGGTGGCCATGCTGGTGCTTGTGGGGCTCAACATGCGCCACGTGCGCCGCATCTTCTCGTCGCTGCCACAGGACCTTCTGTCGGTTCGCCGGCGCAACAACGCCTTCGACGAGCATACGGCCAACGAGACCCGCGTGATAGCCCTTCTGCTGCTCGGCACCGCCGTAATGGAGGGTCTTCTGCTTTTCCTCTGGCTGGGACGCATCGGGCCGCTTACCACCGCGGCCAGCGTATTCTCCACCATCACGGCCCTGATAGCGCTGATGGTAGCTTTCTACCTCTTCCAGCTGGCCGCCTGCTCTATGGTGGGCTTCACATTCACCGACCGGCTCTCGGCCTCGCTCTGGCGCCGCGGGCTGAACGCCTCGACGGCTATTCTCGGCATCGCCCTGACAGCCCCGGCCATGGTGGCGCTCTTCTATCCTGCCTTCCGGAGCGACATGCTACTGGCAGGTGCCATACTTTACGTTTTATCACGTTTATGCTACATATATAAAGGATTTAGAATTTTTTACGACAAAATCCCCTCATTGCTTTACTTTATTTTGTACCTTTGCACCTTGGAAATAGTCCCAGTCATCGCCGCTTGCCTTCTGGCATCGGAAATTTGTGTAAAAGCGCAATGAAGATTAAGAAAATTCTCGTTTCCCAGCCCAAACCATCTTCCGACAAATCTCCATATTTCGATATAGCAGCACGCCACGGCGTGGAAATGGTATTCCGCCCCTTTATCAAGGTAGAAGGCCTGAGTGCCCGCGAATTCCGCCAGCAGAAAATCAACATCACCGACTTCTCGGCCGTAATATTCACAGCCCGCACGGCCATCGACCATTTTTTCCGTCTCTGCGAGGAGATGCGGCTTACCATTCCCGACACCATGAAATATTTCTGCACCACGGAGTCGATAGCGCTCTATCTGCAGAAATACATCGTATACCGCAAGCGCAAGATTTTCCACGGCGAGACCGGCAAGCTCGCCGACATGCTCCCCTCGCTGACCAAGCACAACAAGGAGACATTCCTCTACGCGGTGAGCGACGTGCATAAGAACGACACCAACGCCGAGATGCTCGACAAGGCCAAAATCAACTACACCAAGGCTGTTATGTACCGCACGGTGAGCAACGATTTCACCCCCGACGAGCCTTTCGACTACGATATGCTCCTTTTCTTCTCGCCGGCGGGCATCGACTCGCTGCTCAAGAACTTCCCCGAATTCCAGCAGGGCGACATCCAGGTGGGCTGCTTCGGCGCCTCGACCGCCAAGGCCATCGAAGAGGCAGGGCTTCGCCTCGACCTCTCGGCTCCGTCGCCCAAAGCCCCCTCGATTACTGCCGCGCTCGACCTCTTCCTCAAGGAGAAGAACGCCTGAGCAGGCGGGAGCGCCCCTCTCCATCCCCCATCCTGTTCCATCCAGATGCAGCGCAGATATACACTCGGCAAAGCCCACAAACTCTGCAGCCAGACGGCCATAGACACCCTTTTCGCCACGCGGCGCGAGGGGTGCTCGATGCTCGCCTACCCTCTGCGCGCCGTATGGGCCGATTCGCCCGAGGGGTACGCGCAGCAGGAGCGGGTGGAGTTTCTGATTTCCGTGCCGAAGCGCAAGCTGCGCCACGCCGTAGACCGCGTGAAGATGCGCCGCCGTATCCGCGAGGCCTATCGCCTGAACCATGGCGACATCGCCGGCTCCGAGGGGCCGCGCCTCCAGGTGGCATTCATCTATGTGGCTGACCATCTGGAGCATTACGGCCGCGTGGAGCGCGCCATGAAGCGTATTCTCGCCTCGCTGCCACGCTGAGTGTCGTAGCGGCATCAGCTACAAAATGTAGCCGAGATTTCGGCTTTTTAACAAAATTTTTCCGAAATTAGCTTAATTAATTTGCAGAAAGGGGATACGATTCAGTAGCTTTGCAGTCAGAAGATTGTTTAGGTATCCCAGCCAGTCGAACACACACATCCGGGCCGTTCTTAACAAAAGCACGGATTCCCTCTCTCCCCCGCGAAAAGCACCGACACACCAATCCCTTACACCAGTCTTTCGACATACTACGCACATTATCACACACGCAATCCCAGATGAAACGATATACACGAGTCTTAAAGACCCATGCATCAACCATTCCTGCATCATTGCGGCAAGTGGCATTCATATCATAATGCCGAAACCGCAGGGATGAATGTAGGGACGCACGGTTCGTGCGTCCGGATATACAAGGGCTATTTTATACGGACGCACGAGCCGTGCGTCCCTACAAGATGGTCGACAACCACGGATATGCGAGGGTATTGCAAAAGAGCGGTTCGTCCGTACAATATGGTCGAAAACCGGTGGTTCCGCAACAATCTCCTACGAGAGAGCGGCCTCATTGTTATAATGAGAGTGAGCGGATCTCAGCGTTATCATATCGAAGATTCAATATATACAATTAAATACAAATAAGATAGGCAATTAGTAGATTGCCCGAAGAGAACCGGGCAAAGAAAAAGCAGGTGCCGGATTGCGAAATCCGACACCTGCGCGTTTTATATTTTAATCAATCAGAGGGCGAGCTTGCGGGTGGAGCCGAGGGCGCTCACGAGGTAGACGCCACGACGGAGCGATGTGGAGCCCACACGGGCACCGCTTACGGTATACACCTGATATTCATCGGGCGAAAGCTCGCTTCCGTCGGGAGCATAGACGTGGAGGTCAGAACCGACTACCTTCATGGTGAAGCCGCATCCGTCGGGGTTGCTGTCGGAGAGGACGCCGTCGACGCCGAGGGTATTCTCGGAGGCGTAGACCAGATAGGCGCCGGCAGGCACGCCCTTGATATAGGCGCCTGATATAGTGGGTTGCGACTCACCCGAGAGCAGCGGGCTCTGGTCGAGAACAACCATGTTGCGGGGGTTGACGGTGGCCGGAATGTAGATGTCGGCCGTGCCGCTGACGTTGGGGTTGACCACGAGAAGGAGCTCGCGCGAGCCGTCGGTGAGCGTCAGGGTGCGTCCGCCGCTCCATGCGTCGAGCGATACGGTGGCTTCGGCCGACTCGGCGAAAAGCGTGGGATTGAGCGTGCGCAGGTGGATAAGCTGGCGGTAGCTCTCGTGGAGGCTCTTGTTGTTGGCATTGTTGAGGAGGCTCCAGACCACGCGCTTATTGCCGGTGTCGTTGCCGCCTGTGGAGTTTTTGGTGGTCTGGTCGGCGCCGAGTTCCTGGAACTGCCAAATCATGTGGGAACCGGGGGTAAGCAGCATCTGGGCGGCCACGGAGCCGAGGCGACGCATCATCATGGGAGCGTTGCCTTTTACGCCCGTGGCGCCGTAGGTCTTCACCTTATATGCCATACGCTCTTCGTCGTGGCTCTCGGCGTAGCTTACGGTGGAGCCCCAGAGGCGACCGCCGTCGCTGGGAGCGTAGAAGCGGCTGAGGCCGGCGCCTGATTCAAAGCCCATGGCAAACTGGCAGGAGGCATAGTTTACGTTGGCCCAGTTGAGCTCCTGGTCGCGGGCCATGTCGTTTTCCTCCTCGACTCCGGCGAGGTTTTCGTTGATCATGTAGGCGTCGGGCTTTACGGTGCGCACGGCGTCGTGGAGTGCCTTCATGCGGGCCACGCGCGAGGCGTTGAACGCGCCGGTGAGGGCGTCGAGGTTGGAGGGGTTGCCCCACTGGTTGGTGGCGGCGTTGTAGGTCGGGTTGTTATATGAATCGTTGTAGCCCAGGCCCTTGACGAGGTCGAAGCGGAAGCCGTCGGCCTTGAACTCGGTAATCCAGTATTTGAGGGCGTCCTCGAAATGCTGCTCTACGAGTTCATATTCCTGCTTCCAGTCGTTGAACACCGAATATGCGTGAGGGGCCGAGCCGGCGGCATTGAAGAACTTAGTGGAGATGCCGGGGTACATGTTGTACCACGGGTGACGGCCGTCGACGTGGTTGAACACGATGTCGAGAATCACGGCCATGCCGCGTTTATGGCATTCGTCGATGAAGCGACGGTAGGCGTCGGGGTTTCCGTAGGCTTTGTCGGGTGCGAGATAGAAATTGGGGTTGTAGCCCCAGCTCTGGTTGCCGCTGAACTCCATGATGGGGAGGAGCTCCACGGCGTTGACTCCGAGGGTCTTGAGATAGTCGAGCTTTTCGATGGCCTTTTCGATGGTGCCGTCGCCGCGGGCAGCATTCTCCGTGCCTGTGAAGTCGCGGACAAGCATCTCGTAGATTACCAGGTCGGAGCGGTCGGGGCCGTGGAAGTCGGTGACTTCCCATGCGTAGTCGCTCTCAGTGCTGTTGAAAACGGCCAGGGGAATGGTAGGTGTGGCCACCAGGCGCGCCGGATAGGCGGGCATGTCGGGGAATACGGAGGCGGGTATGGTCTTGTCGTTCTCATAGTCGAGCACGAGGTGTGCATAGGGGTCGCCTACCTCAATCTGACCGTCGACAAGGTAGTAGTAGGTCTGGTTCTGGCCGTTGGCCACGCCGGGGACGGTGCACCAGAAGTAGCGGTTGCCGCCAAAGTCGGTATAGTTCATCTGCTGCGAGCCGACGAGGGCGTAGTCGTTCCACGAGCCGCGGAGCACGACCGATTTTTTGTCGGGAGCCACGAAGCAGAATGTGGCGGAGCCGTCGGCGTTGGGCGTTACGCCCAGCTTCGGCGTGCCGCCGGGATATGCTTCCTCCTTGGGCTGGGGGAAATTTTCAGGGAAGAGCGTGAGGTAGATGTCGCCGCCCATGAGGGTCTTGCCTTCGGGCTTTGTGCCGGAGGTGGCGTGGAACACGAAGGTCAGCTTCTCGATGGTCTCGCCTTCGGGGACGCCGTACCATTGGCGGATGTCGGGGATGGTGAGCGTCCAGAGGTTGGGGCCGGCGTAGGTCATCTTGAATTTGGCCTGGGGGGTGTTCCAGTTTGAAGTGCAGTAGAGCCAGTCCTGATTGGATTTGGACTTGTCGGTAATCACACCGGTATGGGCGTAGACGGCGGCCGACGATGAGAGGCCGACCATGCCGCGGTTGCCCCAGTCGGCATGGAAAGTGATAACGACGTTTTTGGTATCCTGAGTAATCACCTCAGGCTGGGTCGTGACAACCTGGGCGCTGACGTCGACGCGGCCGAAGAGGGCCACCAGCAGCAGCGCCGCTGCAAGGCGTAGAAAGTTTTTCATAAAAATTTGCGTAAAATAATCTCTTTTCGGTATTGGTATTAGGAATAATCCCTCTGGGGTTGGATTGCGTATCCGCCTGCAAATATGGCGAAAAAAATCGGAAAACGCAACACGGCAATGTGAGATTTGGCGGGTTGTCGGGGGTTTTGTAACTTTGGAGTGATGGAAAAGAGTAAAAATATTGTTGAAAGCCCTAAAGGCGGGAAGAAGGGAATTGCAGGGAAGGTGGTGCAGTTCGGCATCCCGCTTGTGGTGACCGTGGGGCTGTGTGTGGCCATGTTTCGCGATATTGATTTCGGCGAGATGATGGCTGTGATACGCCAGGACTGCGATTTCCGCTGGATTGCGCTGATGCTCGCCATAAGCATCGCGCCGATGATGCTCCGCGGGCTGCGCTGGGGCATACAGCTGAAGGCGCTGGGTATCGACGTGCCGACACATGCGCTGGTGCTCAGTATTTTCGGCACCTACGGCGTGAACATCGTATTCCCGCGTCTGGGCGAGGTATGGCGGTCGGGCTATATCTCCTACAGGCAGAAAGCTCCCTTTTCGGCCGTGTTCGGATCGATGATCGGCGACCGCTTCGCCGACCTGCTCACGGTGGGGCTGCTGACGCTGCTTACGTTTATCATAGCACGCGGTCCGATTGTGGATTTCGTGCGCACCTATCCGGCTGCTTATCAGGCGATAGCAAATATCCTCGGCTCGCCCTGGTTCTGGGGGGTGATGATTGTGCTCGCCGGAGGGGCCTGGTGGCTGCTTGCACGCTCGAAGAACTCCATCGTACTGAAAATAAAGAGGTTCGTTCTCGGTATGTGGGAGGGGTTCGCCGCGCTCGCGCGCATGGAGCACAAATGGCGCTGGCTGGGACTGACGGCCTGCATCTGGGGCTGCTATTTCCTGCAGCTTGTGGTGGCGTTCCGCGCCTTCCCGCTGACGAGCCAGATGCTCGACGCAAACGGGCTCACGCTGCCGCTGGTATGCTTCATACTCACTTCAATATCAATGGGAATCCCGTCGAACGGGGGGATCGGCCCCTATCAGACCACGCTGATTTTCGGCCTGACGCTATTTGCGCCCGCAGGGGTGGCCCACTCGCAGTTCATGACGGTAGGAGCTGCCTTCGGCAACGTGATAATCGCCTCGCAGACAGTGCTTCTGATAATTCTCGGACTGATAACCTTTATCTGGATTGCTCTGGAAAAACGCCGCAGCCGCCAAGCAGCCGCTGCAGATTCGCGCCCGCAAGGCTGAGCGTGGAGCCCGGTATGGAGCCGCGGACGTTGTCGAGCCGGGATGCTATCTCACTGACTGGCAATGCGGATTCATCGGTTTCGACAAGAAGACGGTCGGGCAGTACGGCAGCGGGAGACGCCTCGTTGAATTTTTCGCCGAATGAAAGGTAAATACCGGGGTAAGAGCGCATTATCTGCGCGGACTGAAGGGCGTTGCCACGGAAGCCGTGCCATATCCATGGCACTCCGGCGGGAAATCCGCGCCGCGCGGCGAGAACGTCGTCAATACCCTTAACCACGTGGAGCACAAGCGGTTTGCCGATCGCTTCCGCAATTTTCGCCTGAGCCACAAACGCCTCGCGCTGAACTGCCGGGGAACCTCCGCGCAGGCGGTCGAACCCAGCTTCGCCTATGGCCACCACGCGCTCGCAGCGTGCAAGCATCTCAACTTCCGAGAGTTGCGCAGCCAGGGCTTCGGGGGAGAGTGCTGCGGTGGCCCATGGGTGAATCCCCACGCTGAAAGCGCCGGGCGCGCCATCGGCGAGCCAGCGCCTCACCTGCTCCGGCGAGCCAGAGGCGATGGCACCGTGTGCGGGCGTATGGGTGTGGCAATCGGTGATCATCAATGGACTTCCGGTCAGTGGGCTTCGAGCCAGTTCTGGCCGGTACCGGCGGCAACTTCCAGGGGCACAGAGCCTTTGAAGGCGCCCTCCATCTCCTCGACCACGAGAGCCTGAAGGGCAGGCAGTTCGTCGGGAACGACGTTGAACACCAGTTCGTCGTGTACCTGCAGAATCATGCGCGAACGCATGTTGCTCTCGTTCATCCGCTTGAAAATGCGAATCATGGCCACCTTGATGATGTCGGCGGCCGAACCCTGGAGCGGAGCATTTACGGCGTTGCGCTCGGCGTAGCTGCGCACCGTAGCGTTGCGCGAACTGATGTCGGGGAGGAAGCGCTTGCGACCCAGTATTGTGCTGACATAGCCCTCTTTACGCGCGCGCTCAATGGATTCGGCGATGAACTCCCGGATGTGGGGATAGGTACGGAAATAGCCGTCGATCAGCTCGCGGGCCTCGGCGCGCGGAATGCCGAGCCGCTCGGCCAGACCGAAGGCCGAGATGCCGTAGACCGTGCCGAAATTGGCCGTCTTTGCCTTGCGGCGCTGATCGTCGGTCACCTCCTCGAAGGGAACATGGAAGATTTTAGCCGCCGTAGCGCGGTGGATGTCAAGCCCCTCGCGGAACGACTCCGTAAGCTCCGGGTCGGAACTGAGAGCCGCCAGCAGGCGCAGCTCGATCTGCGAATAGTCGGCGCTGAGCAGGAGGCATCCCGGGTCGGCTACAAAAGCCTTGCGCACCTCGCGGCCGTCGTCGGTGCGGATGGGGATGTTCTGGAGGTTTGGATTGGCGCTGGAGAGGCGGCCGGTGGCCGTAACAGTCTGATTATAGGTGGTATGAATCTTTCCCGTGGCGGGATTTACAAGCTCCGGGAGCGCGTTGACGTAGGTAGCGAGCAGCTTTTTCAGGGAGCGGGCCTCAAGTATGAGGCCGACAACCGGATGGTCGTTGCGGTGCTTCTCAAGCACCTCCTCAGTGGTGGAGAAGGCCCCTGTCTTAGTGCGTTTTGCCTTCGGGTCGAGCTTGAGGCGGCCGAAGAGCACTTCGCCCACCTGCATGGGCGAGCCGATATTGAAGCGTTCGCCCGCAAGCTCGAAGCAACGCTCCTCTACGGCCTGCTCGCGGGCCGTGAGCTGCGCCGAAAGTTCCCGGAGCTCGGGAATGTCGATTCGCACGCCTGTCCACTCCATTTCGGCGAGCACCCGCGCCAGGGGAAGCTCCACATCGCGAAGCAGCTGAAGCTGACCGTTTTCAGCAAGCAGCTGTTCGAGCGGCTCCATCATGCGGCGGCAGATGTCGGCCTGCTCGCAGAGGCGCGCCGTGAGCAGCTCGTCCGGGAGAGAGACCGCGGTCTTGCGCGAAGCAGGCGCGTCGGAGTAATCAGCTGTCTGATAGTGGAGCACCTGCATGGCTACGTCGGCCAGACGGTGGCGCATCTCCGGCTGGAGCACGTAGTGGGCCAGCGATGTATCGAAATATGGAGCAATCAGGTCGATTCCCTCGCGGCGGAGGAGAATCATGTCGCGCTTTATATCGTGGCTCACCACAGTGGCCGCGGGCGACGTAAAGAGAGGTTCGAGAATGGCCATCAGCTCCTTGCGGCGCGCGGGATCGAGCGGAACGCGCACCATGGTGGCGCGCCCCTCGGCACCCGAGATCGCCACGGCCTCAAGACGTGCCGACATGGCCTCGGCACCGACGGCATAGAGGGCCACGCCCACCCGTCCGGAGGCGACGGCGGCCTCTACGGCCTCGCCGACTTCGGCGGGGGTAAGGGCCTCGGCGTAGTCGGTGTCGGCCGAGAGGATGGATGCAGGCGTCGCACCGGCGGCCGATTCCGCGCTCTCCTCCCCTTCGATAAAGTCGAACAGCGACGGCTGCGCAGGAACTTCGGAAGCAGCTGAAGCAGAACCTTTTCCGGATACGGCAGATGTGGAGGCGGAAGTCCCCAGACGTGCCAGAAACGACTTGAATTCCAGACGGCGATATATGTCGGCGAGTTTCCCGACATCCTCGGGTTCGCGGCGCAGCAGGTCGAAATCCACATCCATCGGGACGTCGCGGCGAATTGTGGCAAGGTCGTAGGAAAGACGGATCTGGCGCACGTTGTCGCGGATCTTCCGGCCGAGCGCGCCGCTTATCTCGTCGGCATGCTCAAGCAGGTTCTCCACGCTGCCATACTGGCTTATGAGCTTCACGGCGGTCTTCTCGCCGACTCCGGGACAGCCGGGGATATTGTCGATGGCATCGCCTTCGAGGGCGAGGAGGTCGATTACCTGCTCGGGGCGCTCGATACCATATTTGGCGCATACCTCCTTGGGGCCGCGTATCTCGCCCCCCTCGCCGCGGAGCGAGGGCCGCAGCATCAGCACTGAATCGCTGACGAGCTGGCCGTAGTCCTTATCGGGCGTCATCATATAGGTGGTGAATCCCTGCTCCGAAGCCAGGCGGCTGAGCGTACCGATTACGTCGTCGGCCTCGAAACCGCTCACTTCGAACACGGGGATGCGATAGGCCTCCACAATCTCCTTGATATAGGGTACGGAGAGTGTGATATCCTCCGGCTGAGCCTCGCGCTTGGCCTTGTATTCGGGGAAAAGGTCGTGACGGAAGGTTACGCCGTGGGGAGGATCGAAGCATACGGCTATATGCGATGGGTTCTCCTTGCGGAGCACCTCGTCGAGCGTGTTGCAGAAGCCGAAGATGGCCGAGGTATTGAACCCCTTGGAGGTGATTCGCGGCGCGCGTATCAGAGCGTAGTATGCCCTGTATATCAAGGCATAGGCATCGAGCAGAAAGAGCTTTTTATCGTTCATGGGAAGGAATCGGGGGAAGAGAGAAAATGCGGGAGAGCAGGATGTATAATTCTGAATGCAACCGGCGGGAAATCAGGAAAGCGTGAATTTCAGGTCGGTAATGAAGCGGGCGATATAGGGGGAGCGCTCCACCAGATGGTCGAGCACCTTGCGGTCGGACCATGCGGTAGAGGGAACGGCGGCCTCGTCGACGGTGATGCTGAAATCGAAGAAGTCGTTGCCTATAGCCGAACGGATGGCCTCGAGCAGACGCGGCTTCTCCTGATTGAGAACGTCGACCTGGGCGCTGTTGACCACCCTGACAACAAACGAGGCGGCCTCACGCTGGCCTGAAACGCGGGCCGAAACGCCCTCGGGGAGAGCCGGCTTATGCATGCGGAGAGTATTGTTGAGCAGATGAGCCTTCGGGTCGCGAGTCATGTAGGCGTCCCACTGCTGAAGTACCTGGCCGTGGGTGAAGGGCTCCTCGCGCAGCTGGCGCGGAGCAGCGGCCTGGGCAGGGGCGGATTCGGCGCCGGAGACCACACGGGCGAAACTGATGTGTCCGCGCCCCATGAGCGGGCGTCCCTGACCGGCAGGGCGCGACGGGGCCGCAGCTCTCGCCATGACGATTTCAGGCCCATTGGGGGGCATTACCACTCCCGCAGGCTGAGATGGTGCGGCCGGAGGTGGTGCGACATGGCTCTGCGGCCTTGCGGGAGCCGGAGCAGGCTGTTGAGGCGACCGGGAGGGAGCGGGAGATTTAGGAGTTGTGGGAGAGGACGGGGAGGCAGGAGGCACCGGGGAGGGAGCGCTTAGCGGCTGGATAGGTTTTAGTCCGCGCCCTTCCCCGTTGCCGCTTTCAGAGCCGGGGGAAGGGCAGACTTGTTGGCACAGCCTGATGAGCAGCAGCTCGACAAGGAAGGTCTTGCTGGAGGCCTGACGGTAGTCGAGGTCAGCCTCATTGCAGAGGCTCATTGCCTTGTAGAAGAACTCAGGAGCGAGCGCGGCACCCTGTGCGGCCATAGAGGCGCGCACCTCGTCGGTGGAGTCGAGGAGCGCGGCCGTGCGCGGGTCGCGGGCCACCATGAGGTTGCGCAGATAGTCGGCCAGACCGGTGATGAAGAAGTGGGAATCAAAACCGTGGTCGCGGATTTCGCGATAAATAAGGAGGGCCGAGGGAACGTCGCCCTTGGCAAACGCCTCGACAAGGCGGTGGTAGTAGCGCTCGTCGAGCACGTTGAGGTTGTCGATGGCGCTCTGGTAGGTAATATTGCCGCCTGAGGAGGCCGCCACCTGGTCGAAGATGGATAGAGCGTCGCGCATGGCGCCGTCGGCTTTCTGGGCGATTACGTTGAGAGCGGCACGCTCGGCGGTAATCCCCTCCTGCTCTGCCACATAGGCCAGATGGTCGATCATGTCGGCGATGGTGATACGCGCGAAATCGTAGATCTGGCAGCGCGAGAGGATGGTGGGGATAATCTTATGCTTTTCGGTGGTGGCGAGCACGAAGACCACGTAGGAAGGGGGCTCTTCGAGCGTCTTGAGGAAGGCGTTGAAGGCCGCCTGCGAGAGCATATGGACCTCGTCGATGATGAACACGCGGTAGCGCCCTTCGGTAGGCGGAATCTGCACCTGGTCGACGAGTTCGCGGATATCATTGACGGAGTTGTTGGAGGCGGCGTCGAGCTCGAGGATGTTGAGCGAGCGGTTCTCGTTGAATGCGCGGCAGGAGTGGCACTCGTTGCAGGGGTCGCCCTGAGGGGTAGGGTGCTCGCAGTTGATTGATTTGGCGAAAATGCGCGCACAGGAGGTCTTGCCCACGCCGCGGCTGCCGCAGAACAGGTAGGCGTGGGCCAGGCGGTTGGTGGCGATGGCATTGCGGAGCGTGGCCGTGAGGGCCTTCTGGCCGACCACACTCGAGAAGGTGGTGGGCCTGTATTTACGCGCCGATACTATATAGTTTTCTTCCATTCGTGGGAGGGTAAAATGATTGCTAAATTTACTACTTTCCGCGCAAACGGCCAAATCGCAGCGAGCTGAAGCTCGCCCACAGAACAACCTTGCTGCAAATTTTGCCAACTCCCCCAGCTTTTGGGGGTCAGCCCTAAGCCCTCCATGGTCCTTAAAGACTTTAAGGACCTTAAGGTCTCTAAGGTCTTTTAAGGTCCTCAAGGATGAGAAGGGCGGCCGGGGGATTTCGCAATCCGCCGGCCGCCCCGTTGGCAGCCCGGAATCTTTTCGCCGGGCCAATCTAATTATTGCCTAATTTATTTGGGGTTAGTGCTGCCGCTGTCGCAGCAGCGTGTATTATCGGTAATTTCCGCTGATTCAGCGGAGTATCTCTTTGGCGGTCGAGCCGTCGGCGCGGCACACGATAGTCATGCCGCGATAGTCGTCGGCCACGGGGCGCCCGCTCAGGTCGTAGCGCGCCACTACCTCGCTCTCAGCGCCTTCAGCAGCTTCCACGCCCTCGATGGCGGTCAGCGGATTGCGGTCCTTGAAGAAATTCTCCCAAACCGGCGCCGTCCGGTACTTCTCGATGCTCTCAGCAGGCACCCGCAGGTCGGTGTTTTCGTAATGCCAGGTATCGAAGGTACCTCCATATGTTTGACCGGCAGGAATTTCTACAGCTGTAGGAGGCTCGATGGCATTGACTGTAATTAAATCTAATTTATGGCAATTGGAAAATGCTTTCTCTCCGATTGATTTAATGCCTTTACCAATCTCAATATTCTTTAGATTAAAGCAGGTATAAAATGCTGAACCTTCTATAGTTTCGGTTTTGTCAGGGACAATTACTTTTTCAAAGCCGCAAAACCCAAATGCCTGATTACGTATTATAGTAACATTTTGGGGGATAATAATAGACTTGAGGGATCTACACTGATTAAATACCACTTCTTCTATTACAGTAACTTTTTCTGGAATATTAACCGTTGAAAGATTTGAACACCAACCAAATGCGCCATATCCTATTGATGTAACGCTTTCTGGAATGGCAATTGACGTTAATGATGAGCAGCTATCAAACGTGTAGCGCTGTATTTCTGTAATATTATTTGGTATATTTATCTCCATAAGACTTGAGCAGCCTAGAAAAGCCTGAGCCCCTATAGATATAACACTCTCAGGTAATTTGAGAGATTTGATAGATGTACATCGCTGAAAAGCTGCCATTTCTATAGATGTAACTCCATCCGGTATGTTTACGTTAGTCAGACTTGAGCATTTATTAAATACAAATCGGCCTATCGTAGTCAATGAATTTGGAAGCGTAACGGATGTTAATGATGTACATTCCTCAAAGGTTGCTGAATTTAGGATAGTTACTCCTTCCGGGATACTTATTTCTGCGAGTTTGCTACACCCCTTAAACGCATAGACTCCAATACTTTTAATCGTCTTAGGCAATTTTACTGCTGTTAAGTTCTCACAGTTTGAAAAAGCACTTGCACCGATACCCGTTACTGAGTATATTTTATTATTAAAATTAATAAATTCCGGAACATTTATATTTCCTGAATAATTAGTATTACTTGTTACAAATGTCTCATCAGAATTATCATCTATCGCATAAGTAATACCATTGATTTCATACGTGTCGTAGGCTGAGGCGGAGAGGGAGATGAATGCGGCGATGAGCGCGCATAGGATGCGTGCGGCAAGTAGATTTAATTTCATAAGCATGAAGAATTTTAGATGTGTTTTAACCCTTTGTGGTGGTGTGTAATGAGTGATGTCGGAAGTGTTAAAATGTAGTTTTACAATCCGTTATCGAATTGCGTCGCAAAGTTACAAACTTCAACTATTACCCCCCAAATTTATATTAATTAAAACTAAATAGTGTTAACCACAGCCTATTTTTGCCAAATCCGCTACGCCCTTGCAGCCAGAATGCGGGAGCAGGAGGTGCGAATCTTTTCGCACCTTACGCGCTCGGCGCCCTGCAGGCGCCGCAGAGGGGCAGAAGCCATGGGGTATTGAACCTTTGGCGCTTCGCGAATGCGTGAGGTGCGAAAAGATTCGCACCTCCTATTGTGGATGGCAAATTGAGCGGAGGGTGTGAACCCATGGAAAGGCGGCCGGGATCCTTTCGGCGGTCCAATCTAATTATCACCTAATTTATTGGGGGGTAGTGCTGCCGCGGGCGCAGCGGTATGTTTTATCGGTAGTTTCCGCTGATTCAGCGGAGTATCTCTTTGGCGGTCGAGCCGTCGGCGCGGCGCACGATAGTCATGCCGCGGTAGTCGTCGGCCACGGGGCGCCCGCTCAGGTCGTAGCGCGCCACTACCTCGCTCTCAGCGCCTTCAGCAGCTTCCACGCCCTCGATGGCGGTCAGCGGATTGCGGTCCTTGAAGAAATTCTCCCAAACCGGCGCCGTCCGGTACTTCTCGATGCTCTCAGCAGGCACCCGCAGGTCGGTGTTTTCGTATTGCCACGTCATAAAAGTGCCACCATATGTCTCGCCTTCGGGTATTTCAACAGCTGTCGGCGGCTCGATGGCATTGACTGTTATTAATTCCAAATTACCGCAATACTGGAACGCACCTGCCCCGATACTTTTAATACCGGTGCCTACCTGTACTTTTTGAAGTTTACTACAGCTACGAAAAGCATCTTTCCCGATTGATTCCACGCTGTCAGGAATCTTTATTTCCGTGAGTGCGTCACAACTTTGAAATGCGTACCCCCCAATTGAAATCAGGTTGTTATGAAACTCTACCCATGGTATTTTGGAACAAGACCCAAATGCAAACTCTGAAATAGTTTTAATCCCGGCAGGAATTGTAATTCCGCTGGCTAAATTAGTACAGCCATAGAAGGCAGCGTATCCTATAAATGTGATATTTTCCGGCAGATTGATTGATTGCAAGGACGTACACTCTCTAATTCCATGATCCTTAATTGAGGTCAGAGTTTCAGGCAAAGTGATCGACTCTAATGATTTACAGTACTGAAATGTACCGTTATTTATGACCGTGACGGATTCGGGGATAGAGACTTCTTTCAAAGAGCTCTTCATAAAGGCTTGTTGACCAATAGCAACCACTGATTGCGGTATCTTAACGGTATTCAGATTATTGCAATCGGAAAATGCATTGGCACCAATTGCAGTAACAGTATATGTTATGCCATTGTATGTTACAGTTGAAGGGATGGTTACATCGCCGGAATATCCTCCGTTGGTATTATATTGCCCAACTACTATATTCCCGTTTGCATCGGTCGTTGTATCATAGTTACTATAGGTTACAGTGACGGTTTTGTTGTCGGCAGAAGTGATGTTATAGTAGATGCCGTTCTGTTGGAAGGCGTAGGCGGAGGCGGAGAGGGAGGTGAATGCGGCGAGGAGCGCGCATAGGATGCGTGCGGCAAGTAGATTTAGTTTCATAAGCGCGTGGATTTTAGATGTGTTTTTATAAACCGAAGGCGGTATTTTTAGAAATGTGTGATTTTGGTTCTGGTGTGTGGTTTTGGTGTGTTAAACAGGTCCTGATGGCAGTATCAGGAGGTGAGTTTTAAGGCGTTTGCAATTAGCGATTGAATGGACCAATAAAGTTACAACCTATTGCGATTTTCGCCATAAAAAGTTTATTAATTAATGCTAAAATGTGTTAAGCGAGCACTAAAGATTGTCGTCATCCTATAGGGATGTACCCTGGTGCATCCGTCTTTGTAAATGCTAACGTGCTGAAAATGCGGATGCACCGGGGTGCATCCCTACAATTTGGCAATTCAAATATATCGCCATAAAATATATACAATATTTGCTTTTGCGCCGGGCGAATGCGTGAGGTGCGAAATGATTCGCACCTCCTAAGCTGCGCATCCGCAGCGCGGTATATGTGTGAGGTTAAGGAGCTTAGAGACTTTAAGGACTTTAAGGAGTTTAAGGACCTTAAGGACTTTAGAGGGATTAAGGAGAGTCGGGAGAGTAGGGAGAGTAGGGAAATCCGAGACTTTTAAAGATCTTGGGGAGAAGGGGAAATAGTCAGGAGAGGAGGGGGAGGATGCGGTGGAGGGCGGCGATGAAGGTCTGGCACTCGGCGAGGGTGTTGTAGGCGGCGAAGGAGGCGCGGACGGTGCCTTCGATGCCGAGGGATTCCATCAGGGGCTGGGCGCAATGGTGGCCTGTGCGGACGGCTACGCCGAGTTTGTCGAGGAGCATTCCGGTGTCGTAATGGTGGGCTTTACCGATAAGGAAGGATATTAGCGGGGATTTGCCGGGGGCTGTGCCGAAGATGCGCATTCCGGGGATTTTGAGCATTTCGGCGGTGGTCCACTCGAGGAGTTCGTGCTCGTGGGCGGCGATGTCGTCGAGGCCGACGCCCTCGATGAAGTCGATGGCGGCGGAGAATGCGGCGATGTCGACGAAGTCGGGGGTACCGGCCTCGAATTTGAGCGGGAGTTCGGCGAATGTGGTTTTCTTGAAGCTGACGTGGGAAATCATCTCTCCCCCACCCTGATACGGTGGCATCGCCTCGAGCCAATGCTCCTTGCCGTAGAGCACACCGACGCCGGCGGGGCCGTACATCTTATGGGCCGAGAAGGTATAGAAATCGACGTCGAGGGCACGGACGTCGATGTGCATGTGGGGCGCGGCCTGAGCGCCGTCGACCATTACTGGGACTCCCATGGAATGGGCGTAGGAGGTGATTTCGGCGATGGGGTTGACGGTTCCGAGGACGTTGCTGACATGGCAGACGCTGACGAGACGCGTGCGCTCGTTGAAGAAGGAGCGGAAGGCTTCCATGTCGAGGCTGCCGTCGGGGAGGATGGGGACAACGCGCAGGAGGATGCGCTTGCGGTCGCCGAGGAGCTGCCAGGGGACGATGTTGGCGTGATGCTCCATGACGGTGAGGATGATTTCGTCGCCGTTTTCGAGGAAGGAACCGAAGCTGGAGGCCACAAGATTGATTGCCTCGGTGGTGCCTCGGGTGAAGACGATTTCGCGGGTTGAGGCGGCGTTGATGTATGCGCGGACGCGCTCGCGGGTGGCCTCCATCATCGATGTGGACTCCTGAGATATGGAGAAGACGCCACGGTGGACGTTGGCCTTGTGCTGATAGTACATATCGTCGATGGCCTCGACCACGCGGCGCGGGGTCTGGGATGTGGCGGTATTGTCGAGGTAGACGAGCGGACGGCCGTAGACGTTGCGGCTCAGTATGGGAAACTCTTTGCGAAGATCATCGACGGAATACATGGCGGCTGGGAAGATATTGTTTTGGACGGAGAGTCTGACAGAAGACTGATTACAGGGATTACCGGCTGCATTCGCCGCAGGAGGCGGGATGGCCGGCGAAGCGGCATTCCACCATATGGAGCAGACGCGAACGCAGGGGTTCGAGCTCGATGGCGTCGATAACGTCGGCCATGAACGCTTGCATGAGCATGCGGCGGGCGACGGCGAGGGGTATGCCGCGCGTCTGCATATAGAAGAGGGCGCGGTCGTCGAGTTGACCGGTGGTGGCTCCGTGGGAGCATTTTACGTCGTCGTTGTAGATAAGGAGCTGGGGCTTGGTATGCATGCGGGCGCTGCGCGAGGCGAGAATGTTGCGGTTGCTCTGGTAGGCCTCGACGAAGCGGGCGCCGTGGCAGACCTCGATGCTTCCCTCGAAGGCGCCGGTGGCGTCGTCGTCGAGCACGTATTTGAACATCTGGGAGCTATGGCCGTAGAAGCCGGCGTGGCGGAGGTCGGAGGAGTTGTCGATATGCTGCTCACCGCTGCCGATGGCCATGCCAGAGAGGCGTGTGGAGGTATGCTCTCCTACCACGTCGAGATGGAATTCATTGCGGGTGGAGCCGTTGGCGAGCGTGGAGGCGCACACGGTGAGCGACGAGCCATCGTCCTGGCGCGCAAAGAGCTGGGAATAGCGCGAAGTGGCGGGCGAGGATTCCTCGATGTCGTACCACTGGACGGAAGCACCGGGTCCGGCGAAAATCTCGACAACCTCGCTCGATAGGCAGTTCTGACTGTCGGGGCGTGTGTGGTCGCACTTGAGCACCGATACCGACGAGCCTTCGCCGGCGACGAGCAGAACGCGGCGCACGGCCATCAGAGGGAACTGCGACTGGAAGATGTCGACGAGCTGTATGGCTTTTTCGAGGCGCACGCCGGGGGCCACGCGGATGAATACACCATCCTGGCAAAGGAGCGTATTGAGCGCGGCATGGGAGGAGGCGGCACCTTGGGAGGCCGAGGAAAGCTTTGCGTAGTAATCAGCCACGAAATCAGGCCATTGGCGGGCGGCCTGAGCCAGCGAGCAGACATCGACGCCCTCGGGGAGATTCTTCAGGAGCGCCGGGGTGGCGGCGAAGCGGTCGTTGACCACGAGGCCGAGGAGAGTGCTGAGATTGGGGACGCCGCAACGGAACGAGGCGGCGACATCGGCGGGGAGGTCGCGTCGCTCGATGTTCACGCCGAAATCGGGCGCAAACATATCGTTGACAGAGGTTTTCTCGAATCCCTCGTCGCCGCGGTCGGGAAGTCGTCCGGCCTTCTCCAGAAGCGCGAGGGCCGCAGTGCGCGCCGCGTTGAGCGCCGGAGCGCTATGGGCGTCGATGGCCGCGCGGTTCTGCCGGAAGAGGTCGATATATTGGGTAAGTGCGTTCATCGGTTGTGAGAAGTAGGATTAACGATCAGGCTTCCTGGTCTTTAAGCCAGTCGTAGCCTTTTTCCTCAAGCTCAAGGGCGAGCTCGGGACCGCCGGTACGGATAATCCGGCCCTTATAGAGCACATGGACGAAGTCGGGACGGATATAATCGAGCAGACGCTGGTAGTGGGTGATGACGATGGTGGCGTTGTCGGCGCTCTTGAGCTGGTTGACGCCGCCGGCCACTACGCGAAGGGCGTCGATGTCGAGTCCGGAGTCGGTCTCGTCGAGGATGGAGAGGCGCGGTTCGAGCACGGCCATCTGGAATATTTCGTTGCGCTTTTTCTCGCCGCCGGAGAAGCCTTCGTTGACCGAGCGCGAGGCGAGCTTGTTGTCGAGCTCGACGATGGCGCGCTTCTGACGCATCAGCTTGAGGAACTCGCCGGCCGAGAGGGCGGGCTCATGGAAATACTCGCGCTTGGCATTAACGGCCGCGCGCATGAAGTTGACCATCGAGACTCCGGGAATCTCAACGGGATACTGGAAGGAGAGGAAAAGGCCCTCGTGGGAGCGGTCCTCGGGAGAGAGCGAGAGCAGGTCGAGGCCGTGGAAGTCGACGGAGCCCCCTGTGACGGTGAAGGCGGGATTACCGGCGAGAACGCTGGAGAGCGTGGACTTGCCCGAGCCGTTGGGACCCATGATGGCGTGGACCTCGCCGGGATGAATCTCGAGATTGATTCCCTTGAGAATCTCCTTGTCGTCGACTTTTGCGCGAAGGTCGCTGACCTTCAGAAGTATATCGTTGCTCATTTTGTGGTTGAGGGTTTGGGAGGGATGGGAGTATTGAGAATTATTGGAGAGAGGGGTATTATGGGAAATTTGGAAGGGATGGGAGGTTTGTTTATCAGCCTACGGAGCCTTCGAGGGTGATGGAGAGCAGACGCTGGGCTTCGACGGCGAACTCCATGGGGAGTTTGTTCATCACCTCTTTGGCGTAGCCGTTGACAATGAGGCCGACAGCCTCCTCGGTGGAGATTCCGCGCTGGTTGCAGTAGAAAATCTGGTCCTCGGAGATTTTGGAGGTGGTGGCCTCGTGCTCGACCACGGCCGTAGGGTTCATCACGTCGATGTAGGGGAAGGTGTGGGCGCCGCACTCGCTGCCGAGCAGGAGGGAGTCGCACTGGGTGTAGTTGCGCGCGCCCTCGGCGGCGGGAGTAACCTTGACGAGACCGCGGTAGGAATTCTCACTATGGCCGGCGGAGATGCCCTTGGAGACGATTGTGGAGCGCGTATCGGGCGCGAGATGAATCATCTTGGTGCCGGTGTCGGCCTGCTGGTAGTTGCGCGTGACGGCCACGGAATAGAATTCGCCGGTTGCGCCGCGGCCTGCAAGGACGCAGGATGGGTATTTCCAGGTGATGGCCGAGCCGGTCTCGACCTGGGTCCAGGAGAGTTTGGAATAGTCGCCGCGGCAGAGGCCGCGCTTGGTGACAAGATTGTAGATGCCTCCGCGGCCCTGCTCGTCGCCGGCGTACCAGTTCTGTACGGTGGAATATTTCACCTCGGCGCGGTCTTCGACCACGATTTCGACGATGGCGGCATGGAGCTGGTTTTCGTCGCGCATGGGGGCGGTGCATCCCTCGAGGTAGGAGACGTAGCTATCGTCGTCGGCCACGATGAGGGTGCGCTCGAACTGACCTGTGCCGGAGGCGTTTATGCGGAAATAGGTGCTGAGCTCCATGGGGCACCGCACGCCTTTGGGGATATAGACGAATGAGCCGTCGGAGAACACGGCTGAGTTGAGCGCCGCGTAGAAATTGTCCTTGTAGCTGACGACACTGCCGAGGTAGCGGCGCACGAGGTCGGGATAGTCGCGCACGGCCTCGGAGATGGAGCAGAAGATGATACCGCGCTCGGCGAGGGCTTCCTTGTGGGTTGTCTTGACGGAGACGGAGTCCATTACGGCGTCAACGGCCATTCCGGCGAGCTGCTTCTGCTCCTGAAGGGGGATTCCGAGCTTATCGAAGGTGCGTATCAGCTCGGGGTCGACCTCATCGAGGCTCTTGGGGCCTTCCTTCCTGACGGGGGCGGCGTAGTAGCTGATGGCCTGGAAGTCGATATCGGGCATCTTGAGGTGACCCCATTTGGGCGGGGTGAGGGTGAGCCAGTAGCGGTAGGCCTTGAGGCGGAAGTCGAGCATCCAGTCGGGTTCGCCCTTCTTGCGCGAGATGAGGCGGATGACGTCCTCGTTGAGGCCTACGGGGATGATGTCGGTGTCGATATCGGTGACGAAGCCGTATTTATAGTCGCCGCGGGTGACGTTGTCGAGCACGCTGCCCGAGGAGGAATCGGTATGACGGTCTTTGCTTTTGTCCATAACGGTAGTTGACTTTCTTATTCTACAATCCTTTTTATGACCACGACATCGGCTCTCCGAGCCTCTGTTGATGAGGATTTATATAAGCGAACCATAAAAGGATTCGTGTAGACAATCATTATAACGCGGCGGATGGGGAAAGAGTTTCAGCCGCCGACGGCCCAGCCGAGTAGAGCGGGGGCGAGGGAGAGGATGGCCTCGATTGCATGGCCGTTGCCGATAGTCGACATGGCCAGGAAAGGAGTGGAGGGCTTGACGAGCAGCCAGAGATTGAGCAGGATACTCAGGGCAAGCATCCACTCGAAGCAGCTGAACAGGGCGCCGGCGATGCGGTCGAGCACTCCGAGGCTGAGGGAACGGACGACGGTCTTGAAGAAGTGGGCGACGATTCGCACGCTCAGGTAGCCGATTATGAACAGGATGATGTTGGCCATCACCTTATCGACATATCCGGGCTGAGTAGCGGCATCAGCTCCTTTGGAGGCTATCATCGCTGCGATATAATCGCCTCCGATATGACATAGGAGGACGCCGAGAATGAGGCCTCCGAGGGCTCCGGCCTGGACGATGACGCCTTTACGGAAGCCCCAGGCGACGGATACGACGAATACAATCAGGATGAATATGTCGAGTTTTGTCATTGCGGATTAGACTGCAAAGGTACGAATTTTTGCGGGGCAACGCAAGGATTTGCCTTTGCGATGGGAAAAGGAGGGGAAGCCTGCGGCACAAGAACGGATCGGGGCAACGCCCGACCGCCGGCAAGGCGGCGGCACAAGAACGAATCGGAGCGAAACTCCGCCCGCTGGCAAGCCAGCGGCACAAGAACAAAAGAGGGGAAAACAATTTGGAGGCAGGAGGCGGGGGTTCCGGCGATGCTCGCCGGAAGCGGAAAACCGCCCCTTTGATGGGAGCCAAGGGATAGGAGGAGGGAGGAACACGGGGAGACCCGAGCTAAAGCTCGGAGCGCAAACAAATCAGGAGGGAAACAGGGAAGAAGCCCGAGGCAAGAGCGGGGAAAGCGGGGCGGCTGAATCCGAGCGCGTGAGGTGCGAAATAATTCGCACCTCCTAAGCGGGCGGAAGGAGCAGGAGGGGGAAATTCCGGCGATGCTCGCCGGAAGCGGGAAACCGCCCCTTTGATGGGAGCCAAGGGGAGAAAGAGCAGGGAGCAAGGTGGAAAGCACTATAGAACAAAAACCAATCAGGGCGAAGGTTTTCGCCCTGATTGGTTGATATTGCTGATTATCGGCTATTAGCTGATAGAATCTGCGGTTGAGGCTTCGGCGGGGATGACCGCCAGGGGTTATTTTCGGCGGGGATGACCGTCGGGGGCACGGCGGGGTTGGCCGCCGAGGATTTATTTTACGGCGGGGTTGGCCACTTTGCGGGAGTTCACCAGGTAGGCAACGGGGGTTGCGATGTAGATGGTGGAAAGTGTACCGGTGATTACGCCGAAGAGCATCGCGAAGATGAAGGAACGGATGGAATCGCCACCAAGGATGAAGATGCAGAGGAGCACCAGGAGGGTCGAGGCCGAGGTCATGATGGTACGGCCGAGGGTGGAGTTGAGCGACTTGTTGATGGTGGTGAAGAAGTCCTGCTTGGGATAGAGGCCGACGTTTTCGCGCACGCGGTCGAACACTACCACGGTATCGTTGATCTGATAACCGATTATGGTGAGGATTGCGGCGATGAATGTCTGGTCAATCTCCATGGCGAAGGGGAGGATGCCCCAGAAGAGGGAGTAGAAGCCGATGATGGAGAATGCGGTGAAGGCGACGGCTGCGAGTGCACCAAGGGAGAAGGCGACGTTGCGGAAACGCAGGAGGATGTAGAGGAACATCGCGGCGAGGGAGAGGATAACGGCGATGTAGGCCTTGTTGCGCATGTCGTTGGCGACGGTCGGGCCGACGGTCTGCGAGGAGAGGATGCCCTGGGTCTCGTCGGTGGTGGAGAAGGATTCGAGGGTCATTCCGTCGGGGAGGAGGCCTTCGGCCTTGAAGGTGTCGTAGAGCTTGCGGGTGATTTCTTCCTCGATGGCGGAGGCGTCTTCGTCGGATTTGATCTTATAGTTGGTGGAGATGCGAACCTGGTTGGAATTCTCGATGGTGATTACGGATACGGAAGCTACCTGACCGTCGGCGTTGAAGACGGGCATGAGTGCTTGCTGGAGTGCGTCGGTCTTGACGGGCTTCTCGAATTTGACAACGTAGTTGCGGCCGCCGGAGAAGTCGATGCCCTGGTTGAGGCCACGGACAAAGAGGGAGATTACGACAACGGCGATGAAGATGCCGATTACGGGGAAGGCAATCTTGCGGGCTCCCAGGAAGTTGAAGTGGGAGTTGTTGAACATGTTGCGCGAGATTGCGGTGGTGAAGGTGAGCTTCTGGAAGGGCTTGGTCTTTCCGCATGTGATGAAGATGATGCGGGTGAGATAGACGGCCGTGAAGAAGGAGCAGACGATACCGATTATGAGGGTGGTGGCGAAGCCCTTGATGGGACCTGTGCCGAAGAAGAGGAGGATCACGCCTGTGATAATCGAGGTAAGGTTGGAGTCGAAGATGGCGGAGAAGGCGTTGGAGTAGCCGTCGGCGATTGCGGTGCGGATGGATTTTCCGGCGCGGAGTTCCTCCTTGGCGCGCTCGAAGATGAGCACGTTGGCATCGACGGCCATACCGAGAGCGAGGACGATACCTGCGATACCGCTGAGGGTGAGGACGGCCTGGAAGGAGGCGAGGATGCCGAATGTGAAGAAGAGGTTGCAGATAAGGCCGAAGTTGGCGATGAGGCCGGGGATGAGGCCATAGATGCAGCACATGAAGATCATGAGGAGCACGAGGGCGACAACGAACGACCAGATACCGGACTCGATGGCCTGCTGGCCGAGCGAGGGACCGATAACCATGTCGGAGATGATGTCGACCTTGGCGGTCATCTTACCGCTCTTGAGGACGTTGGCAAGGTCCTGAGCTTCTTCGACGGTGAAGTCGCCGGTGATCTGCGAGCGACCGCCTTCGATAGCCTGGCGGATGTTGGGATAGGAATAAACGAGGTCGTCGAGGACAATAGCTACGGGGTGGCCGATGTTGCGCTGGGTAATACGGGCCCAGTCGCGTGCGGCCTCGGAGTTCATGGTCATGGAAACGACGTTGCCCTGCATCTGGTCGAAGTCGCTGGTAGCGCCGATTACGCCAGAGCCGTCGAGGGCGGGACCGCCGTTGGTGGCACGGAGGGCGATAAGCTGATATGTGTCGATCTGACGCTCCTTATGGGTGACGGTGTCGGTGAAGTTGACGGGCGAGGGCTTCACGCTCCAACGCAGGCGGAGGTTGGAGGGGAGGTACTGCTTGGCTTCGGGGGTTGCGAGGGCGGCGTTGATGCTGTCGCGCTCCTGGGCGGTTGCGATACCGAATACGGGGGTAGCGTCGGAGCTGATCATGAGGAAGCGCTCGCGGAGGCCGGTACCGTTTTTAGCGCGGAGGGCAGCGTCGAGCTGAGCGACCTGACCGGCGATTTCGTTGGCGCCGTAGCACTCGTAGAATTCGAGGTTGGCGGAGCGCTGGAGGAGTTCGCGCACGCGCTGATGCTCCTTAACGCCGGGGAGTTCGAGAAGAATCTGGCCGTCGTTGTCCTGAAGCACCTGGATGTTGGGGGAAACCACGCCGTAGGCGTCGATACGCGAACGGAGCACGTTGGTGGCGGAGTTGTTGACGCGATCCTTGACCTCGGACTTGAGGACGGAGGCGACATCCTTGTCGCTCTGGCCCTGCTTCACGATGGAGTTGAACACCACGGAGTAGTCGGCGCCGGGGTTAAGGGCGCGGTACTGCTGGACGAAGGTTCCCACATAGTCGGAGGAGTGGTTGTTGCCGATGATGGAGTCGGTATTTGCGAGCGCCTGCTCGAAAGCCGGATCCTGGTCGGCGTTTTTCATTGAGCGGAGCATGTCGGGCATGGAGACCTGAAGGATGACGTTCATGCCGCCTTTGAGGTCGAGTCCGAGGCCGACACCCCATTTCTGGACTTCACTGTAGTTGTAGCCCAGCCAAACGGGCTCCTTGGAAATTGAGTCGATGTAGGCTTTATAGGCCTTGTTGTACTGCTCGGAGTTCTTGCCCTGCTGCCCGGCTACGGAGAGAGCATACTGCTCAGCCTTCGCCTCCTGCTTGCTGCTCACGAGGGTGAACGACAGGTAGAACAGGCAGACAAGCACGAGGAAAATCGCGATGATACCGGCGATGATACTCCCGAGGGTTCCTTTGCTTTGCATGTGGTGTTAAAAAGTATTTATGTTATTATTTTTTTTATTTTCCATTGCCTGAGCCGGCGGAGGCGCCCCATAGCCGGGCAGCTCCACGCGAGCCAAAAAAGGGAGAAAACGGAATGCCGGCGCGAAGCCAATCCACTGACAGTGAGGCAAGCAGAGCGGCCACAGGCCCCGGAGGGGGCTGCGCGACATAGTTTTCAGCTTGCAAATATACACAAATTCCGCAGATAATCAAAGGGGAATTTGCCTCTGAGCAGCAAACCGCCGGCAAGCCGGCGGCACAAGAACAAAAGACAGGAGGCCGGACAGACAGGAGAAAGGGAAGAGGGGATTGCCGTCGTGATCGCCGGAAGCGTGAAGCCGCACCTTTGACGGAGGATTAGGGAAGGGAAGAAGTAGGGACGGAGGGGGAACGGAGAGAGATCAGCGATAGATGGGTTTGCGGGATTTGGAGGCGGTGGCGGAGCCGTAGGCGACGGCGCGGGAGGGGCAGATATGGTAGCAGCGCAGACAGAGGGCGCAACGGGAGCCCCAGACGGGGGTTGAGGGGCTGCCTGGGACGCCGAGCTGAAGCTCGTCCACAGAACTACCTTCTTGATTTTGAGAAGAACGAGAGGATATAGAAGGGGTGGAGGGGGACATGGTGATGTTGGAGAGCGGGCAGGAGCGGGCGCAGAGGGAGCAGGATGTGCAGGCGGCGGTGGCGTGGAAGGGGCGCGGGGACATGCAGAAGGCGGCGAACCAGGGGTAGATGATGTAGGTTTTGAGCCATGCCCAGGAGCCGCGGGTCATTTCGCCTTCGCCGTAGCCTTTGCTGATTTTTGCGGCGATATGGGCCACGCGGTCGGGCATTGCCTTGAGTTTGGCGTCGGCGACTTCGGGGGTGTCGACGTCGAAGCCTTTCATCAGCACATAGGTGTTGGGCATCGTGACGGAAAAGGATCCGCGGGGGTTCCACCCTCGGCGCCCGATGATTTTTGCCCACTGATGGTCGGCGTAGCCGGTATCGTCGCCGCAGGTCAGGACGAGGAAGTGAGGCGTGGAGTGCTCAGGGGTGATTTTCAGCTTGCTGCGGCGCAGGAAGGGGACGACCACCGGAGGGATTCCCCAGGAGTAGACGGGCATGACCCATACGACAGGTTCGTCTTCTGGGACGCGTATCAGCTCCGAGTCGGGCTCGATAAGACGGCGCCCTTCAAGCATGAGGATGTCGCCGCCGAGATGCGACTGCAGTTGTCGGGCAACCAGAAGGGAGTTGCCCGTGCCGCTGAAACATATAATCATAGCAAAAGAGAGTGATTATCTGATTGTTACCTGGGTGGCGCCGTAGCCGTACTCGCGGAAGGAGGCGTCCTGAACGTCGGCGCTCTTGTAGCGATGGTTGAGCTCTTTCATGATGGCCTGGCGGAGTATCCCCTCCCCTTTTCCGTGGATGAAGACAATTTTACGGCCACGGTTGCGTAGATTCTCGTCCATGACGCGGCGGAAGGTGTCAATCTGGTAGTTAAGGATGTCGGCTGTCGACATGCCGGCAGTGGTGTCGAGGAGCTCGCCGATATGGAGGTCGACCACCAGCGGGGCGTCGGCTTTGGGCCTGGGGGCGTCGCGCTTCACGACCGGACGGCGGTCGGCACGCACTTTCGAGCGCATGGCTTCCTCGAGGCCTACGCTGTCGAACACCTTGGCCCGCTGGGGAATATCGTTCTTTACAATCTCGACGGCGATGACCGGCTGGTCGAAGTAGACATTCTCGCGGAAGCAGTGGAGCTTGAAGAACTTGGTGGTGTCGAGGCGCGATTCGACGGCGACGGGAGCCTTCAAGGCAAACTGACGGTCGCGCTTGAAGGCGACGTACTGGAAGGCTACGCGGTCGAGGCGTCCGACCTGCTCGCGTGTTAGTTCTTCGATGAAAATCTGCATGTTGGGCTCTACAAGGCCGGCATAGCGGGTGGTCCAACCCTCTTCGTCGTCGGCACGCGAGAGGTATGTGAAGTAGAGGTAATAATTGGAATCGTTGACGAGATAGGCCTCGAACGTGGTGGTGGACAGATGTTTAAGTTCCACAGCCTCGTAGGCGAGCACGACGTTGAGGCGGTCGCCGCCGGGGGTCTCGACCACCGGTTCGGGCTTCGGAGCCTCGGGAACGGCGGTGGGAACGAACTTGCTGCGCGCCTCGGCCTCGTCGGCCTGACGCTGCTGGCCCGTTCCGCCGAAAATATCGCGGCGCGCCTTCTCGTCGCCTGCGGGAGCCACAACCACCAGTTCCTTGACCAGTACGGGAGTAACAAAACCATCGTCTTCCTCGACGTGGGCCACCTGGCCGTCGATTTTCACCACGCGTCCACCGCCGGTGGAGCTAAGAAACCTGACTGTATCGCCTATCTTTACCATTTTCTTTACATTTTGCTTTTGTGCAAAGATACGGATAAATCGCTAACTTTGCGCAAAATTTAGAATATGGTAAAGGAGATACGCATCGACGAATACGACTATCCGCTACCCGACGAGCGGATAGCGAAGCACCCCCTGGCTCAACGCGACGCCTGCAAACTGCTTGTGCGCCAGAGCAAGGGGGAGATTTCGGAGCATATATTCTCGGAACTTCCGGAGCTTCTGCCGGAGGATGCGGTGCTGATATACAACAACACGCGAGTGATCAACGCGCGCCTGCGCTTCCGCAAGGCTGGAGGCGCCCACATAGAGATATTCTGCCTGGAGCCGGTGGATCCCGCCGACTACGCCGTAAGCTTCGCGCAGACAGGTCGCTGCATCTGGAACTGCCTGGTGGGCAACTCGAAGAAATGGAAAGAGGGAGCGCTCGAAATGAAGCTTGAAGTAAACGACAAGCCCCTGACATTCAAGGCCGAACGCATGGCCAACCTCGGGCGCAGCTCCAACATAGAGTTCAGCTGGGACAATCCGGCGGTAAGCTTCTCGGAGATAATCGGCGCCGTGGGTGAGATTCCCATCCCACCCTATCTTAACCGAGGCACCGAGGCATCGGACTCGACTGACTATCAGACGGTATACTCGCATATCGACGGATCAGTGGCAGCTCCGACGGCGGGGCTGCACTTCACTCCGGAGGTGCTGGAAGCCATATCGCGGCGCGGCATAGAGCGACGCGAGCTGACGCTCCACGTGGGGGCGGGAACCTTCCAGCCGGTTAAATCGGAGGAGATCGGCGACCACCCGATGCACAGCGAGTTTATCGCTGTCGACCGCGACCTTATCGCCGAACTGGCCGAGGGGAAACGGAAGGTAATCGCCGTCGGGACAACGTCGGTACGCACTCTCGAAAGCCTCTTCCACGCCGGGGCGCTGATGCTTCAGGGGAAATGGGAGGGTGAGGTGCCGCAATGGGCGCCCTATGAGGGGGACACTATAAATATATGTGTGGCCGACGCTATGAAAGCGATTCTGCGGCATCTCGACGAGACGGGGATGCAGACTTTCATCGCCTCGACACGCATTATTATAGCGCCGGGATACCGGTACAGGGTTGTAAAGGGAATGGTTACGAATTTCCACCAGCCGCGGTCGACGCTGCTGCTGTTGGTGTCGGCTTTCACGGGGGGCGACTGGCGGAAGGCCTATGAATACGCGCTGGAGCATGGGTTCAGGTTTCTGAGCTATGGGGATGCCTGTCTGTTTTTAGGCGGAGATTAGGCGGCTTGTGATAGCGGCGCATCTTTGGCGTCGCGACGGGGAAATTCGGGCTCGGTCATTGACTTCAGTCAACTCCCATCGCCCTCACCCCGCCGCTCCTAAAATATGCACCGCTCTGACAAGCCGCCACGCCATGCGTGGGCGGCCAATTCGGCTGCGAGGCTATCCTAAAGAGAAAAACCGCATCTTTGAGGAGAACGCAAAGGGGAAGGCCAGAAGAAATGGATTTTTTTGAAAAATTTATAGGGGATAAGAGACTGGAGGAGAGAGGGATGGCGCGTTAAGGAGTGTTAAGCGGATTTTTTGGACTCGCAAGGGGCAAAATCGGTTGTAACTTTGCATCGCAACCGAAAAAAGAGAACTTTAACATTACGAGAACCGAGACAATGAAATCTACCAAAATGCTATGGGTTGAGGCCAAGGGGAGGCCTGTGGAGGCGGTGAACTGCCGCAGGGACGACAGGGAGCCTGATGTATGGCGCCCGGCGGGAATGCCGGCAAAGGTGGCCGACGACTGCCGTGAATTCGTGGCGGAATTTCCGCTCGATGCCGAAACTACCGCCGTACTGACCATGAAGGGGATGCAGCTCGGGGTGGCGATTTCAAAGACTACAAACGATGAAACGGAACTGCAGATGCCGGAGGCCTGCGCCGAGCTTGGACAGGTGGAGGCGCGGGTGATAGGGTGCGAGGTCGTAGAGGAAGGGTTTCTGAGGATTTTCCTGAGCCACAGCCGGAGCGTCTACGCGAGCTACCGGCGCGATGCCGATGCACCGGGCGGATGGCGATTCACCATGCACGGACGGATGCCGGCACTCCCTCCCCTGCTTCTGAGGCAAGGACGGCGACAGACTATGTCGGAACCCGTGAGCGCCCTGAAGCTCTCGCAGGCGATAAGCGGAACATCCCGGCCAGGCGCGGGCGACACCGCCGCCATGAGCAAGCGTGTGGAGGACGCCTATCTGCGCCTGCGGCAACGCGCTTCGGCCGCCGGATATTCGCTCCAGCCGCGCCTGGCCCGCGTAAGAGTGGAGGACCGCCGGGGCGACACAATCGCCACGGGGCCGACAATCTTAGTATGCAGTCCAGACGGGCCCCAATGCACCGGTGGAGCAACCTTCACGCTCGGCTCCGACGGCCAGACCCTCCAGGCAACGGCACTGACGGCCAACGCCTACAATCTGGAACTCAGCGGCATGCGCGCCATAGCCGAGCCATGGCGACGTCTGGCCTACAGAGCCGTTGTGGAGACCTCGGCACAAATCGAGCCATACTCTCCAGAAGGGAGTGCGGGCACACCGACGATTGCCGACAACGGCCGCGAGACAACTGTAACGATGCCGTTGCCGGGAATGGCAGGCAGCAAAGCGGGCGTGACGGCGGCTGTGGAGAAGCGCGCCCTACAGGCCCTGCAGGCCGGCGAATGGTGCGAGCAGGCCTCAATAACCGACCCTTTCGGTGGAGACGCACAGCGTACGACCATACCGCTTGCCGATCTTCCCGCCACAAAAGGGACGACACCAGCGCCCGAACGCGACGCTGAAAGTTTCCGAACCATGCTCACCCTGCCGGACGGCGCAATTATCGCCGCGGATCCGCTGACAGAACCGTTTGACGGCTTTAGCCCCGCGCAGCTGCTTACGCGGACCGACTCCATGGCTGGGAAATACTGGCGCGCCGTGGCTACCGTGACCCTCCGCGAGCCGGATGGAACCGAGCACAAGGCCGTGCGCGTGGCCGAAGTGACCGACGAAGATGCCGCGGGGTTCTCCCCACTGCTCGTATATCCCGACGAACGCGCCGTCAGCCTCCGTCTGGCCGTGGAGCGCCCGGAAGGGATTATGCAGCAGACCTACGCCATGCGTCCGCTGAGAGGCACGGGCTACGCCTGCCATATCAATTTCGCCAATCCCACTATCTTCCCCGCCACAGATGCTTCCACCCTCGACATCGGCGCTACCACAGCCTCAGCACGTTGCGAAGCCGGAAGCGTGGCCGTAGCCACGGGCACTTCCCTGAGTGACCGACGGAAACGCCGCAGGCTGGGCACCGGGAGCATCGACGCCATTGCCGAATGGCCCTCCGGAAACGGCAGCTGGGACTTCTCGCGCACACGCCTCGCCCTTGCCACACGCGGCGGTATCTACCAGCTTACGCTCGACGGCGCCATGAGCGTGCACGCCGTAAGACGCATGAGCCCCCTCACTGCCGACGGCGGGAGACTGACGGAATGCAACGACGGGAAAGGACGATTTCTGCTGATGCTTACCGGCGGCCGTCCGGCCGAACTGCGCGGGTCGAAAGTGGCTCTGCTCTCCACAGGCATAGAAGGCGCCGGAGATATAGCCTACGGAGGCAAGCGCGGAGAATACTGGTGGACGGAGACCGACCACGACGGACGTACACAACTGCTGCACGCATCCCCATCGGGCAAAACAATAGAACGCATCCAGGCCGAATACCCGGGAATAAGCGGCGACATCACGCTGCGCACGTGGCGCGGACGGCTGCTGATTCTGGCCTCCGACGGCGGCACATATACTGCCGACCGCGAGACGTGGCCCGCGGATGGAGTCAGGATGGCCCTGAGGCTTCGTCATAATTTCAGCGGCAACGCCTACGGAATCGCGGGACGCCCGGTGCGGGCAGCCGTGACAGGAAGCGGCATCAAGGGCACCATCGCCATAACCGCCGACCGCGGCAACCGACGCCCCGCTTTGCTGGCGCGCTTCAAGGTGGAGGGGGATCTGACCTCGCCTGTTGTCGCACCGCTCGCAACCGGGTTCCGCCCTTGGATCGAGCTACAGACCGACCTCACCGTGGGAAGCGACGCAGAAGTGCGCCCACTGGCCGTCGCTCAAAAAAAGTAAGGAAAATCTCACGACTTCCCTTACCGAGATACATAGTAATATTACCAGTCAATCAATACAGCTGCGGCGACTATGCGCGCCACAAAAAGGTTTGTATAAAATGAACAATGGATAATTTCCGGATTAAAGAATTCAGTTTGTAGAAACCGTATGGCCGACGGCTACACGCTAAGCCGGCCTCGGAAAGGGCCGGAGGCTGCAAAGCCGGAGGGAAACGGTATATGATTGCGAATTGTGCCAATGCGGGTTGCTACAAAGATAGTCTACAACACGTTGCAGGTCAAATTTGTAACTGAAATATCTTCAAAAAGTCGCAATTTTGTCTACAACCAGATTTTTCTACAATTTAACCATTGATAGTCAATTAAATACAACCAATTGCAAGCATAATCGAGAAGGCAGCCACCAATGAGAATCCGACACGCGGCTGTAACCTCGGCTTCTGCCACGAATGCATTTACAATATAGATTGTACAAAATTACGAGTAAAAAATTAAAAACCAATGAAAAAAGCAAAAATTTTTATCGAGAACGAAAAAAATTCAAGAGACCTCATCCCCGTGGCTCCTGAGTCCGAAACCGAGAGCTCCGGCGAACCGAAATCCGAAACCGAGCAGCCCGAAACGCCCCAGCCTGAAGAAGCCGAGACAGAAGCCGCGCCCGAAGAGACCCCGACGGCTCCCACCCCGGAGGAAATCGAGCAGATGGTGGCCGAAGCCGAGCAGCGAGGCTATCTGCGCGGCCGCAACGAGCAGATCGAACAGCTTATGGAAGCGCCCACGGGCTACGAGACCGAAACTCTCGGTGAAGGCGGCCATCTTAAGGGCGAACCGATGATTCTGGGGAATTTAAAACCTTCAATCTGGGATTTATAGGCATCACTCCAAGCTGACGGCCAATCATTTATACAAACTCAGCAGTAAACAAGTATTTCATAGCCACAATAATTCACATGCTTATTTCAACCATTTCAAAACCCTAAGAATTATGAGAAAAATTATCGGAATCATGCGGGCAATCGCGGAATTCCTGTCGATGGTAGCCCGCTGGCTCACCTTCCGCCGACCGCAGACAAACAACGAGAACCACAACAACACAGAAAACATCGAAAACGACAAAACCTACGAGAACAATGAAAACGACTGAAACAACCACCCCGAAAACCACCAAGAGAACCACAACCAGAACCACCAACTCCAAAGCCACAAAAACCACCATGAAAGAAATTCTCAATTCCGCCAAAAGCGCAATAGTGCGCTTCCTTTCCGACGACCGTCTGGCCCCGGCAATCTTCCTCGGAGCCGCTCTGCTCCTGGCCATCGTGCTGGGATGGGTGCTCGGGCACAACAATTCAACCGTAATACAGATTGTGGAGCAGGCGGCCGGCAATTTCCACGCTGCCGACGGAGCAAGCGCCGCCATGGCAGCCGTAGCGGGCATCGCCGGTGCCGGACGCCACATCGACGGCGCGCCCCTGACCACCGATACGGCCAACACGGAGGCCCCGGGGCTGCTCCGTAACGAAATCGACGAGCGCATAGTGAAAATCCGCCCCATGTCGACCCCTCTCGACCAGATTTCGCGCTACGGAGGCTCGCGCCTGAGCGGTTCGATGAAGGTTGAATATTACTCGGTCGATACAAAACCCTATGAGGCAAAACTCACCAAGGCCGTGACCGCCACCGACGACCGCAACACCGACACCACCGTGGTGCTCAAGACCGACCTCAACGACATTTTCCAGCCCAGCACCACGCTGATGGCGCCCGACATCGAAGCCTCGGAGGGTGGGCCGCTGGTGCTCTACGTGAGCGAGCTGACGCGCGACGGCGCCCAGGTGATTCCCGTGAACCATAAATACAACGACGGACCGGGCTTCCCGGCAATGCCCGTAGGCACGCGCCTTGTGCGCATGGGCCGCGCGGCCACCGAGCTCGACGTGACCACTCCCCAGTACGGCGCCCTCCCCACCAAGAGCAGCAACCTCTGCCAGATATTCAAGGCTCAGGTGGAGCAGACCACCTTCATGAAAATCTCCAACAAGGAGGTGGGCTGGACCTTCTCCGACCAGGAGGAAGCCGCGATAATCGACATGCGCATGGGAATGGAGCGCAACTTCCTCTTCGGCCATCAGAGCCGCATCCTCGACCCCGTGAAAGGGGAGGAAGTATGCCTTACCGGCGGCATCTGGAACCAGACCGGCAACACTTTCAGCTACAGTGCCGCCGAAGGACTCTCGGAGAAGACACTCGTGCAGCTCTGCCGCCAGGCCTTCGCCAACAGCGCCGGAAGCTCGAAGAAAGTGCTTCTTGCCGGCTCGGACCTGATCGAAAAGCTCCATATGATAGGGAGCACCCGCGTGCTGGTGAACGATGCCGTGGTGACCAAGTGGGGCCTGGACTTCACCGAAATCCACTCGAAATTCGGCACGCTCTACGTGATGCTCGCCGAAGTGTTCGACAGCTGCGGCATGAGCGGTAACGGAATGGTGATCGATCCGGAGTACATCACGAAGTATTGCCACGTGCCCTTCCGCACCGAAAGCCTCAACCTGCGCACCAGCGGCGTGCGCAACGTCGACGCAATCGTAATCACCGAGGCAAGCTGCCTGGTGCTCCGCTACCCGCAGAGCCATGTGCGTATCGTGGCCACGAAAGCCTGACCCCAAGACCATTGAACGATGAAACTTACCCTTGACCAATCGGAAATGCTGGCGCTCTGGAAGCGCCGGCATTTCATCGAACCGCTCAGAGCCGACTGCACCATAGAGCGCACCGACGGCATCGACCTCGACGCCCGACTGCGCGAAGAGATGCGCGCATGGTATCTCGACCTGCTGCGCCACGGGCCGGTGGAGGCGCTGGCTCCGGCCGAAATCGCCGGGGAATGCCGCGCGGTGGTGTCGCCCGAAGGGGTGACGGAACTGATTCTGCCGGCGGGAGTGGAACGCGTGCTGAGCGTGCAGCTTTCGGGCTGGTGCCGTGCGGCCACGGTAATCGCCGACCCCCGCCATCCCGCCGTAAGGCTTCAGGAAAACCCTTTCAGCCGTGGTGGCGTAGAAGCCCCCGTGGCTATCTGGACGCCGGGGAGCGAGGTGGTGAGGCTGATGTCGGCCGCCGTAGCTGCCGGAACGCCCGTGGCGTCGGTGCTCGCCGCAGTCGACGCCGGACCCGACCTCTATACCTTCGACGAGCAGGCCGTGGCGCTTATAAATCCGCAGCCGCTGATATAACAAATTATAAGTCTTATAATTCTTATAAATTTTTTCCATGACTACCGAAACCAACGAAACCGCCATAAACCGCGCCCGGCGAGTGCTTGAGGCCGCCCACAAGGCGTGGCTGGCCATGGCCGACTTCCGCCGGCGCCGGCGCCGCTACATCCGCTACACCTACGGCGACCAGTGGGGCGACCCCGCGCCCGAAGCATCGGGCGCAATATCCGAAGGGGAAGCCATGCGTGCCCAGGGCGCACGTCCGCTCACCAACAACCTGATCCGCCGCATGGTGAAAGCCGTAGTGGGGCGCTACCGCATGCAGGCCGAAGGGGCCGGGCGCGACGATGCCGACACACCCCTCGGCGCATGCCGTCGCTTCAACTGCACCGACGAGCTCGACGCACGCACTTTCGAGGAATTCCTGATTTCAGGCGTGGCCCTGCAGCGCGTGGGACACGACACGCGCCGCGGCCGACGCGCCGTATGGGTCGACATAGTGAATCCCGAGACCTTCTTCATCACTCCCGTGGGCGACCCGCGCGGATGCGATACCGAACTGGTAGGCCGCTTCACCGACATGAGTATCGCCGAGGTCTGCATGCGCTACGGCTACGGCGACCCCAGGCGCACAGCCATGCTCCGCAGCATATATGCCTCGGCGGGAGCCCTCGACACGGCCGAGGCAGCAGTGCGCTCCGGCGCGGGAAGCTTCTATCAGGCTCCCGAAGGGCGATGCCGTGTAATCGAGGTGTGGACGCTCGAATGCCGCGAGCTGATGCGCGTCCACGACCCGGCGTCGGCCACCATGGCGATTGCCGAACCCGGCGCCCTGCAGCGCATCGAGCGCATCAACCGCCGGAGGCGCCGCAGCCATCTGCCCGAACTGAAGGCACGCATCGAGACAACAACCACCTGGCACTGCCGCATCATGGCGCCCGACGCTACTATTCTTGCCGAGTGCTCGCGTCCGGCCGTGGCCGGACACCCCTTCGCCATGAAATTCTATCCGCTCGTCGACGGCGACGTCCACTCTCTCGTGGAGGATGTAATCGACCAGCAACGCCACGTGAACCGCATGATCACGATCATGGACCGCATGATGGCCACCGCGGCAAAGGGCGTGCTGCTCTTCCCCAGCAAATGCAAGCCCGACGAACTCGACTGGGCCGACATCGTGCAGCTGTGGGCCGACCCCGGAGGGGTGATTCCCTACCGCCCGGTGGATAAGGGGGAGCCTCACCAGGTGGTCACGCCGCTCTCCGACCCCGGAATATCGCGCATGCTGCAGACGCAGATCGAGATGTTTCAGGACGTGAGCGGCGTAAGCGATGCCCTGATGGGACGCAACATCAGCGCCGGAGTGGGCGCCGAGCGCTACCGCAACGAGGTGGCCAACGCCTCGCTCACCGTCGACGACCTCATCAAGACCTTCGCGCATTTCATCGCCACCCGCGACAATCTGATAGCCAGAACCATAAAATAAGAACCGGCAAATTTAACATTCTTTTAACCCGGGTGTGAAAGATTCTTGCCCGACCCGGGCCTTAACTTTGCAGAACGCAAGCTCAAATCAATTACGAGAACTATGTATACTTCCCATCAACGTGCCGGCGACTTCATCGCCGCCTTCGAGCGCCTGTGGCGCCAGCTTAGCGGGGAGCGTCCGGTTTCGGAGGAATTCGCCATCGGCGAAGCCCTCCGGATGCCGGCCGGACGCTTCTACGTGTGCCGAAATCATGCCTACAAAATGCTTCTGCGCCGTCGCCACGGCCATCTTCCACCCGGCGAAAAGCCCCACCGACGCGCTATGTGGGACGAGATGGAGCGCGCCCTGGCCGCGCGATGCCGCGTCGCTCCGCGCGAAACCGAGTGGGAGGCCCTCGACTGGATAATCGCCAACTACCGGCCGTCGAGTTTCTTCATCGCGCCCTCCTACGCCCGTAGGCTCTGCCTGGCGTGGCTCCGCGAGGAGAAAGCCGAAGCCGACCGCCGCACACGCCTTGCGCGTATGCGCCGCCTGGCCATCGCACGCCCGAGCCACCGCCGGCGCAACGCCCAATCAAAATCAAAATAAACCTTATAAGCCCTATCAGCCACATAAAATTCCCAACCCCAATGCTTACCCTCGACTTCAAGACCATAACCGACGAAATCCTCGCTCTTACCGCCCTTCGCAAGGCCACGGCCGCCAATCCCGAAGAGGGGATGCTCGTAACCCGCGACCAGCTGCCGGGACTGCGCGTGCTGGCGCGGATGGTGTTCGCCGAAATCCTCCTGCGCCTCGGTCCGGCCGTAGAAACTTCCGACATCGACGACTCCGACCTCCCCGCCGACCACCCTTACTCCACCTCCGAAGCTCCTGCCATGCGGCTCACGCTCGCCGGTGCCGACCGCCTCAGCAGCGGCGCCCTGATAACAGTGCGCCGCCATCTGGAGCACGCCGTGGCTACAGGCATCCTCGCCTGGATCGCCACCGAAGGCTCCGGCAGCTGCAGCAGCTTCGCCGCCGAACTGCGCGCCCGCTCCGACGCCGCCGTCAGCGCCGTGGCCGACACCCTCGCCTCGCTCGCCCCCTCCACCCTCCGCGCCCCCGGCTGGCCGCAGTCCTGAGCTGTGGCCGAAAGGGCGAAACGAAGGTTTTTTTGCGAGATTTTCGGAAATTTCCTATTTTTGGTGCTTATATGCACTTTTGTGCTTCCGGGCACTGCCATTTACGGGTGCAGCCATTCTTTGTTATGAGCCAGAACAACACTTTCACCACCGAAGCAGAAGACCGCATGATCGAGGAGGCTTTCCGCGACGTGCTCGACGGATACCTCAAAAGCAATCACCGCAAGAAGGTGGAGATTATAGAGCGGGCGTTCCGTTTCGCAAGGGAGGCCCACAAGGGTATCCGCCGGCGTTCGGGCGAGCCATATATCCTCCATCCCATCGCCGTGGCCAAAATCGCAAGCCAGGAGATCGGCCTGGGATCAACCTCGATCTGCGCCGCCCTGCTTCACGATGTGGTGGAGGATACGGACTACACCGTGGAGGATATCGAGCAGAATTTCGGCAAGAAAATCGCCCAGCTCGTGGAGGGGCTCACCAAGATTTCGGGCGGCATCTTCGGCGACAAGGCCTCGGCACAGGCCGAGAATTTCCGCAAGCTGCTGCTTACGATGTCGGAGGATATACGCGTGGTGCTCATAAAGATGGCCGACCGCCTGCACAATATGCGCACGCTTGGCTCTATGGCGCCCAACAAGCAGTATAAGATCGCCGGCGAGACGCTCTACATCTACGCTCCGCTGGCCCACCGCCTGGGGCTTTTCGCCATAAAGACAGAACTGGAGAACCTCTCGTTCAAATACGAGCATCCCGACGCCTTCGAGCAGATAAGCCGCAAAATCGCTACCACCGAGCAGCACCGCAACTCGATCTACAACAATTTCGCCGCCCCGATTCTCCAGCGCCTCGACGCCATGGGACTGAAATACACGGCCAAGGCGCGCGTAAAGTCGGTCTACTCCATCTGGAACAAGATGGAGACCAAACATATCCCCTTCGAGGAGGTCTACGACCTCTACGCCGCACGCATCGTGTTCGACTGCGACGACCCCGCCAAGGAGAAAAGCATCTGCTGGCAGATCTACTCGGCCATCACCGACATCTACCGCCTGCATCCCGACCGCACACGCGACTGGGTGTCGACCCCGAAGGTCAACGGCTATCAGGCTCTCCACCTCACGGTGATGGGGCCCGACGGCAACTGGATCGAGGTGCAGATCCGCTCGCGCCGCATGGATGAAATCGCCGAGAAGGGGTTTGCCGCCCACTGGAAATACAAGGTCGGCGAGGGCGACGAGGAGTCGGAGCTCAACGCCTGGCTCCACACCATCAAGGACATCCTCGACGACCCCGAGCCCAACGCCCTCGATTTCCTCGACACGCTCAAGCTCAACCTCTTCGCCTCGGAGATAGTGGTATTCACCCCGAAGGGCGAACTGCTCACGCTCCCGATGGACGCCACCGTGCTCGATGTGGCTTTCAACCTCCACACCCAGATCGGATGCCACTGCATCGCCGGCAAGGTGAATCATAAGCTCGTGCCCCTGAGCCAGAAGCTCAATTCGGGCGACCAGGTGGAGGTGCTCACCTCGCAGAGCCAGACGCCAAAGGCCGAATGGATCAACTTCCTTGCCACAGCCAAAGGAAAATCGCGCCTGCGCGCCTCGCTGCGTAAGATGCAGCAACCGGCCATCTCGGCCGGACGCGAGATTTTCGAGAAATTCCTCAAGGCCCACGACATCGCCGACGACAACGTGGCTATCACAAAGGTGATGGGGCTCTTCAAGGCCCAGAGCCGCGACGACTTCTACTGCCTGCTGGGAAACCAGGAGATCGTGCTCAACGACTACGTGGTGAAGACCCTGCGGCGCCAGAGCTCCGCCACCAAGCGCTTGCTGTCGAAGCTGCTGGGCCGCTCTGAGGCGCCCGTCCCGGCCACCGACGCCGAGAAGGAGGCCGCCGCGCGCCGCGCCGCCATCAACACCAAGGAGACCTACCGCCTGCGCTACGACGACAAGGGCGACGGCAACTTCAATTTCGCCGAATGCTGCCACCCCATTCCCGGCGACCCGGCGCTCGGATTCATCGAGGACGACGGCACCGTCACGGTGCATGCCCTCGACTGCCCGCGTGCCAGCGTGCTCAAGGCCAGTTTCGGCCCGCGCATCCTCTCCACAGCATGGGAGGTGGGCGAAGCCCGCTTCCCCGCCACCATACATATGGAGGGAATCGACCGCCACGGCATTCTTCACGAACTGATTTCGCTCATCTCCAAACAGCTCACGCTCGACATACGCGCCCTCGACATACGCGCCGAGAAAGAGGTGTTCCACGCCGACCTCTCGCTGCTCGTAGGCAACGTCGACGAAATCAACGCTCTCTGCGCCAAAATCCGCAAGATTCCGGGCGTAGAGAAGGCCGCACGCCTGTAGACCTCCGGCAATAATCCATCCCCACCCTCTGAAAGAAAGTGAAACCTACCGACAACACCCGCATATATCTCGGCCTGGTGCTCATTGCCGCGGTGGCCGTCTGCACCTACTTCATGCCGCGCACGGCGCGCCAGCGCTATGCCTACGAGGAAAACCGACCCTGGGCCTATTCGCTGCTCACGGCGCCGTTCGACATCACCGTCTACCGCGACTCGGCCACGGTGGCCCACATCACCGACAGCATCGACGCCTCGCTCGTGCCCATCTACCGGCGCGACGACGCCCAGCCTAAACGCCTTGTGGCCGAAATCGAAGCCAGCGACTCGCTCGCTGCCGGCGTGAAACGCCGCCTTGCCGCCGCCGTGGCGCGCGTATACGCCGTCGGTGTGGTCGACCAGACCACCTCCTCGCGCATAGCCCGAGGCGAGCTTCCTGAGGTGAAATATTCGGAAAACAACGTCAACGTGTCGCGCCATACGGCCCAGTATCTCTCGCAACGCGACGCCTATGCCTATATCGACTCGCTGTTCGCCGGGTCCGACGACCACCGCGCCTTCCAGTCGGTGCGCCTCTCCGAGCGGCTGCTCCCCAACATCGTGGAGGACCGCGAGGCCACGCGCCTCTACCGCGAGAGCCTCATCCAGCCCGTAGTGGCCGGCATCGGCCTCATACAGAAGGGGGAGAAGATTATCGGACCGGCGGAAATCGTAACCCCGCAGCTCTACCAGGTGTTGAAAACCTACGAATCGATGCTCGACCGCCGCTCCAGCGTGGACCGCACGCAGCGCATCAACGCTTTCGCGGGAAAGGCCGTCTACGCTGCCCTGATTTTCGCCATGGTGTTCGCCTTCTGCCTGCTCTATTATCCTGATTCGCTGCGGAGGGTGAAGCTCGTGCTTATCCCCGTGCTGCTCATGGTGGTGTTCTTCATTTTCACCGCCCTGGTGGCCCGGCTGCTGCGAAACGGCATATACTGCGTGCCGCTGGCCATTCTGCCGGTAATCATCACCGTGTTCTTCGACTCGCGCACGGCCTTCTTCGTTTTTGTGGCCGAGGTGCTGCTCTGCGCCGTAGAGGCCACACTCCCCCTTGAGTTCATCTTCGTGGAGACTCTGGCCGGCACGGCAGTAATCTTCTCGCTGAAGGATCTCTCGCGCCGCTCCGAACTGCTGCGTTCGGCCATAGTGGCCTTCCTGGCCTATGTGGTTTCCTACGTGGGCTTCGAACTGATGATGTCGGGCACGCTGAGCGCCCTGTCGTGGCGCCTGATCGGATACTTCGGCATCAACGCCGTGCTGATTTCCTTCGCCTACATCCTGGTGTTCATCGTCGAGAAGACCTTCGGCCTGGTATCGGTGATGACGCTCGTGGAGCTCTCCGACATCAACAACCGCACCCTGCGCGAGCTCTCGCGCGAATGCCCCGGCACGTTCCAGCACTCGATGGCCGTCAGCAACCTCGCCACCGAAGCCGCACACCGCATCGGCGCCAACGTGCAGCTGGTGCGAGCCGGCGCGCTCTACCACGACATCGGCAAAATCGACAATCCAGCCTTCTTTACCGAAAACCAGTATGGTGTGAACCCCCACGACACGCTCACGCCCGCCCAGAGCGCGCGCATAATAACGCGCCACGTGTCCGACGGGTTGCGCCGGGCCGAGCGCATCAAGCTCCCCAAGGCGGTGCGCGACTTCATCGCCCAGCACCATGGCCGCGGCAAAGCCAAATACTTCTATACTATGGAGTGCCGCCAACACCCCGACAGCGAGGTCGATCCGGAACCGTTCACCTACCCGGGCCCCAACCCGCAGACGCGCGAGGCATCCATCCTCATGATGGCCGACGCCGTCGAGGCCGCCTCGCGCTCGCTCACCGACCATTCGCCCGAAGCTATACGCAGCCTGGTGGACCGGCTCATCGACGGCCAGGTGGCCGACGGCCTCCACAGCGACTCGCCGCTATCGTTCCGCGACATCAAGGAGGTGAAGGAGGTATTCACCTCGCGCCTGCGCTCCATGTATCACGCCCGCGTCCAGTACCCCAAGGAGGCCACCCCCGCCGAAGGAGAGAGCCAAAACGACACCTCCAAAATGTAGGGATGCACTCTGGTGCAGCCGCCTATTCCGGATGCGTGAGGTTCGAAATAATTCGAACCTCCTAACCCGGCGCGAAGCATAGGAGGTGCGAATTCTTTCGCACCTTACGCGCCAGGCTTCCATAATAATAACGATTCTGCGCTATGCCCTCTATACCACAGGAATACCGGACATTCATATCCCGCGAGATCGGGCCGCTCGCCGAGGGGCTCGTCGACTGCCTGGAGCAGACCGCTCCTGAGGTGGCCGTGCGCATCAACCGCCGCAAGCTCCGCGCGGCCGGCGTGCCCGACGACTGGCTTCCGAAGGTATGCCGCGCCGGAGAGAAGGTGGCGTGGTGGCCGGAGGGCTATCTGCTCCCCGAGCGACCCGACTTCACCCACGACCCGGCCATGCACCAGGGGCTTTACTACGTGCAGGATGCCTCCTCGATGATTACGGCCCACGTGGTGGGCGCGCTCTCCGCGCGTCTCGGCGGCGCACCGCTTCTGATGCTCGACGCCTGCGCCGCACCCGGCGGCAAATCCACGGCGGCTCTCGACGCTCTGCCCGAGGGCTCGATGCTCGTGGCCAACGAGTTCGATTTCCGCCGCGCCTCCATCCTCGCCGAGAACATCCAGAAGTGGGGCTGTCCGGCCGTAGCCGTAAGCCGCGGCGACACGGCGCGTTTCCGTCGCCTGCCGGAGCTGTTCGACATCGTGGCGGCCGACGCGCCCTGCTCCGGCGAGGGGATGATGCGCAAGGACGCGCAAGCCTGCGCCCAGTGGTCGGAGCGCCTGGTCGACGAGTGCGCCGCCCGCCAGTGGGAAATCGTGGAAAATCTCTGGGAGACGCTCGCCCCCGGGGGCTTCTTCATCTACTCCACCTGCACCTTCAATACCCGCGAGAACGAGCGGATTGCCGACCGGATGATTGCCGATTTCGGTGCCGAGCCGGTGGCAATCCCCCTGCCTGAAGATAGCGGAATCGTGGTCGACGGCCAAGGCCGCATGCGATTTCTCCCCACGCACCTGCGCGGCGAAGGGCTCTTCATGGCCATCCTCCGCAAACCCGGCGAGTGGCCCCCCTCTCTCATCCGCCACACCGCTTCCACGCCCCGAAGGGAGAAGAAAAAGAGCCGGAATCGTGGTTCTGTGGCCGAGCTTCAGCCCGGCGGCCGTCCGTCGTCCAAGGCCCCTGATTTAGCTTCGCTTTGCGCCCCCTGGCTCCGAGGCGATTATGATTTCCTCCTCCGCGGCGAAGCCCTTTACGGCCGGCCGGCGGCATTCTCCCATATCTACGACCTCCTCGACAGCCATCTCGACCTGCTTCTCCCCGGCCTCGAAGTCGCCGCGCTCAAAGGCCGCACGGCCGTCCCCTCGCAACCGCTGGCACTCACCACCGCCCTGAACAGCACGGATTCCCCCTTTCCCACGGCCGAGGTCGACCTCGACCTGGCTCTGAGCTACCTGCGCCGCGAATCGCTCCCCGGCTTTCCCGAATCCCCGCGCGGACCGCTCCTGCTCACCATCAGGCCCCGGGACCTCGCCTCCCCTCTACCCCTTGGCTTCGTCAACAACCTCGGCTCGCGCGCCAACAACCTCTACCCCACCCCCTGGCGCATACTTCATTGATTTAACGGGAACCTACACCACCCCCGCCATTCCGAATTGCTCTGAATTCGGAATGCTTCCGTCCATTTTTTGCCCCGAATTTCATTAACGTTTGTTAGCTTTAATTATGAATAATTTGGGGGGGTAATTATTAAAGTTTGTAACTTTGCGACGCCTAAAAATAAGGGAATTTTACCAACATTTTAACCCGCCGGTTTCCTCGGGTAGATACTTTACAGGATTTGAACGTAATTAGCTGGTAAATTTAAGCTGGAATTCCTTGAATTATATCCGAGCCTACGGTTTGTATTTTCTTGAACAGACAATTACTGGTTAGATACATTATTATTCACATGCTTATGAGACTAAAGCTACTCTTCAGTCGCTGCCTCCCTGTGTGCATGGCAGCCCTCGCTGCGCTCAGCGCATCCGCCCACAGCTTCGTACAGGACGGAATCTACTACAACTATCTCGGAAACAACCAGGTCGAAGTCACCTTCGAAGGTACAGACTATACCAAGAATCCCGACAGATATACGGGTGCGATCGAAATCCCGTCGCACGTCGTGCAGTCGGGCACTGAATTCACCGTAGCCTCAATCGGCGCCAACGCATTCAACGGATGCACAAACCTCACTTCCATCATCCTGCCTGAAACCATCGGGGAAATCAGCATCCAGGCCTTCGAGGGATGTTCGGGCCTGACGGCTGTTCAGATTCCCGAAGGAGTCACCACCCTTGAAACCAACGCGTTCGCCGAGTGCACACGCCTCGCGTCCGTATCGCTACCCTCTACCCTTACATCTGTAGGCCCGCAGGCATTCCTCCACACCTCGCTGGAATCCATTGAAATCCCTGCACTTGTAACGTCGGTCGGCTACTCCGCTTTCATGAACTGTCAGAAACTCAAATCAGCGAACCTTCCGGCCTCCCTCACCGCCATAGGCGCCGCCGCTTTCCAAAACTGCACCTCGCTTCAGGCTTTGGACATACCGGATCAGGTCACGAAAATTGAGCAGTCCACCTTCAATGGCTGCACGCAGCTCAAAACCGTGGAACTCCCCTCTCATCTTTCGTCAATAGGCCTCACCGCATTCCACAACTGCTCCTCGCTCGAATCAATCGAGCTGCCCGAAAGCGTCACATCTATCGGCGAGCATGCCTTTTCCGGATGTTCAGCCCTCGCGTCGGTCAACATCCCCAAAGCAATTACCACCATCGAACCGTATACATTCTCCAGCTGCAGCTCGCTGACCGCCGTCGTTTTACCCGACGGTCTTACCGAGCTTGGCGAGGGCGCGTTCAGCAACTGCTCCATCCTCGCTGAAATCAACCTGCCTGATGGAATCACGGCGCTCCCCGCCTCAATTTTCCGCAACTGCACGGCGCTGACGCAGATCGATATACCTGCCGGCGTAAGCTCCATCGGGCAATACGCCTTTTCCGGATGCCGCACCCTTACGGATATCGTCATTCCCGAAGGAGTGACAACCATCGAGTACTGCACCTTCAACGGCTGCTACGCCATGGAGTCGGTTTCTCTGCCTGAAAGCCTCACCGCTGTCGGTGAAATGGCCTTTCAGGACTGCCGGAGCCTCACAGACGTATCAATCCCCGACTATGTAGCCACTATCGCCGACTATGCGTTTTTCTCGTGCCCCTCACTGAAGACCCTTACATTGGGAAGCGGCCTGAAGAGCATCGGCAACCTCGCCTTCTATTCAAGCCAGGAGCTGGAAGCAATAACCGTCCGGGCCATAGAACCTCCTGTTGCCACGGTTTCCACATTCAATCCGGCAAATTATACCAACGCCGGTCTTAGAGTGCCATACGAAAGTATTGGAAAATACAAGACTGCACCCGTATGGGAAAACTTCTTCACCGACCGCTGGCCCCTTACAGGCATCGAAGCCATAGAGGCCACCCAATCGGATGCCGCCGTCGTGGAGCGCTTCGACCTCACGGGGCGCCCCGTAGCCGACGACTTCCGCGGACTCTCCGTAGTGCGCCGTGCCGACGGTTCCGTAGCCAAAGAGCTGCGCCGCTGAACAAAGAACTTAGGCAATTATTAGATAGCCCGCAAACCATGAGCGGGCACCCATCGGGCGGTCTGCCGGATTGTGAAATCCGCCAGGCCGCCTCCTTCATCCACCCGCCTCTATTTCCCAACCTCCCATAAAGCTCCAAAATCCCGACCTGCGGAGCTTAGGAGGTGCGAATCATTTCGCACCTCACGCACCCGGCCGCAAACGCCTCCCACCCAACCTCCACGAGGATGCCGTAGAACTACCGAAATGTAGGGACGCACGGCTCGCGCAATGCGGTTCTCAAATAAGGTTAAAGCGACAGAAAATGATGTGCCAATTCGTTTAGGTTTATTCATTCACTCAAAACCAGACGAAATGGCACATTCTCCATTAATAGATTCAATCGGCCGACTTTCGGAAATCCACCCACGTTTTCATTTTACCCGGCTTGCGGTTATCCCACGCATAATAGGGGATAAAGCGGAAAGTCTTCTCGCCGCTGCGAGCCTCTACAGCTACGACGCCGTTAAGCAAACCGGCTTCATAGTCAGCCTTATAGGTAGTAGATGGCGTTAGGACGGCTGAATCATAGGAAGGATTGTCGGTTTCTTCCATGCAGTAGACCAGCGGACCGCGCTGCAGACAGCGCTTCCCGAGGTCGGCCGCAACGCGCGTATCGGCTGCTACAACCCTCACGGGCATATCCATATTCAATTCCACCACATCGCCGGGATTCCAAAGGCGCGTCAGATGGATATATCCGTCGGGCGCACGCTTTGCATCTGCCGGCCGGCCGTTGAGTGTCAGCTGCCAGCTTTCGCACCAACCGGGCACACGCAGGCGCAGTTCGAAATCAGCCGGAGCCTCGGGAGTAAGCGTCAGCGCAACTTTCCCGTTCCAGGGGTATTCAGTTTGCTGACTGATTTTCAACAGCTTTCCATCCACGCTCATTTCCGCGTCGCCGGCAATATAGAGATTGGCCGTAAGTGAAGAGCCTTCGGTGAGATACATATAATTGCCCACCGAGGGAAGAAAGCGCGAGAGGTTGCTCGGGCAGCAGGCAGTATCATACCAGGGCTTGCGGTGGTGGGTGCCGTCGGTCTCAAGCGGATTCACGTAGAAAAATGTGTTACCCGACAGGGAGATACCCGAAAGCACGCCGTTGTAGACGGCCCGTTCCATCACGTCGGCATAGCGGCTCTCACCGGTGAGCATATTCATGCGCTGATTCCACATCGCCATACCGATTGAGGCGCACGTCTCGCAGTAAGCCAAATCGTTGGGGAGGTCGTAGTCCACGCTGAACCCTTCGGAGCACCCGCGGTGTCCGATCCCGCCGGTTGCATACATTTTTGTGCCGGTCACGTCGTTCCAGAGGCGCCGGAGTGCGGCCACGTAGGTTGTATCGGATGCTGCCGTTGCATAATCGGCCATGCCGGTGAACAGATACATTGCGCGCACGGCATGGCCTCCGATTTTCGAAAGCTTCTGCAGCTCCATATCGTCCTGATAATGACTTGCAGGGAGGCCGCCATAGGCCATCCAGTCGACTTTTCCGCTGCCGCGCCGGCCAAGCAAACATTTCGCCAGTTCAAGATAGCGCTTTTCGCCGGTCACGCGGTAGAGTTTTACCAGCGCAAGCTCGATTTCCTCGTGGCCGGGAACCCAGAAACGTTTTCCAGGGCCGAAATTCCGGTCGATATTGTCGGCGAACCGGATAGCCACATCGAGCAACTTACGTTTCCCCGTAGCCTTATAATAAGCGATAGCCGCCTCGATAAGATGGCCGGCACAATACATCTCGTGACGGTCCATATTGGTCCATTTCTGCTCAGGCGCCTCGGCGATGAAATAGGCCACGAGATAGCCGTCGGGCTGCTGCGCGGCGGCAATCGTGTCAATAATGCCGTCGAGTTTTTGCTCCAGCCGGGCGTCGGGGCGCGTGGTGAGCGAATAGGCGCAACCTTCTATCACTTTATATAAATCGGAGTCATCGTAGTATATTCCCTGAAATTTTCCTTCTGTCAGCCCGGCGGCAATTGCGAAGTTTTTAACGCGTTGTGTTTCATCGCAGCATTTGCGCATACATACCGGCAAAGTTACGTCGGTGAGTTTTTCGATGCGCGGGAGCCAGAAACCGTCGGCTATTCTGATTTGTGAAAAATCTACCGGGACCACGTCGGCACGCGAAATCAGACACGACGCGAAGAGAAGGAAAACTAAAGCAAAATTCTTCATAATTTATAATGTGACGTGCGGAAATCAAGGCTGATAAACTAAGATACCTGACCGAAAATTCCCAAAGAATAAAATTGTAACGTTTGTAAATTTAACTTAATACGAAGTTTTGGCGGTTGTTCGACGTAAAGTTAATATATCCCCGGCGGTTATGTCTCCAAAATGTCGAATATCAATATCCATAGTGTAAAAAGCTGAATCATCCACCGGGCTTTACGCCTAACTTTGGTCTTGAGAAAAAAGCCGCATCGACCACGGAAAAGCCGGAGGCATTTTTCAGATAGAAACACAAATGCAAATATCCTTTAAATCTAATTGATAATGAAAGCCCCAAATCAAATCCTACAAATGTGGGCAACCGTATGCCGGAGCTTACGGTTTGCCGTTGCGGCCACGGTGGCCGTGGCTATGGCGGCCGTCATCACAACGTCGTGCGACGACGATGACCTGGACGCCTACGAGCGTCCGGAACCTGACGACAACTACTCCATCGACGACCCGTTCGGGCTGAAGGGTACGGGCGTGGCTCTGGCATTCGACACCGAAGCTACCGACGCAGATATGGTGAAGAATATCACTATAAAAGCCATTGCAGATGTTGAAAATGCCTACGCCCTTACCATCGACGCCACGGCGATGCCGCAGTACGTGACTACCATCCCGTTGCTTTCCGACCTTCCCGATAAGCAGGTCAAACTCAGTTTCTCCTATAAATGCGAGGAAAACGTAGGTCTGGATCTTCAGTATCTTACGCCCGAAGCCGGCGAGGCCGTGCAGAAATCCACACTTCTGGCCAGCACGTCGGTCGACGTCGACGAAAACGGATGGGCGGCTGCCGAATATGTAATCGACCGCGACATCAATGAAAACAACTGGGGGTCGGCAGGACAGAGCCTGCGTCTGATTTTCAAACCCACATCGACCGAAGGCAACGTGATTTTCAGCATTAAGGATATATATTTGTATAAGACATCCGAAAGCCAGACCGTCACCGAGTTCGATCCCTACCGCTACAACTTGACTTTCACTCCCAACCGTGGATCTCACTGGTCGATGGAAGACGTCTACGGCATCTACAGCGGCATATCGTTTGACCGCATCGGCGACGAATACATTCTGCGCATCAACGACAGCTATGCGCCCTCGGGAAGTGCTGCCGAGCATTTCATTGCCACCGACCCGCTCACCCGCGCCATAGAATTAATCGACGGCCAGCAGCTTGAGCTCGTATTCAAATATAAAGCCGACGCCGACTTTAACCTGCGCACCGGACTATATCCCTTCAGCGATCCTGCCAACGACTGGCCCGCCTCGTTTGTAACAACCAAACTGAAAGCGAGCGCCTCGACCGACCGCGACGAAGAGGGGTGGGCCACCTGCCACCATAATATAACCAAACCGGTCAAGGCCATGAAGTGGGGCAGCTCGGTCGACAACGGCGACCAGCAGATTCGCTTCTGCCTGCTCTCTCCCTACGACGAACTACACCCCGAGCTCTACGGCCTCACCAGCCTGCGCCTGAAAGACATTCATCTGCAAGTGGTGACCGACTCGCCCGACCACCCCAATCAGGACGAGCCTAAATCGGAAGCATTCAGCCTGATGTACAGCGACGGCGACAACCGAGGCTACGAGACCGGCGTATCGACCGCCGACGGCGTTTACCAGCTCGATTTCAAGGCTTCGGCTCCGGAACACGTAGTATGGTCGCTGGGCGTTGAAAACGGCATCGCCCACTCCAATTGGGAGCTGCGCCTCTTCTACCAGTGTACTATCGACGTGACCGAAGTAAACTGCATGCTCTTCGACGGTGGCTTCTCCTACTATCAGCCGTTTGGTAATCCGTTTATCTCCGGCTCCAACACCCAGGCATCGGCCAACCAGTGGAAAGAAGTGGTCATCGACCTCAGCAAGGCCATCGATGCCGTGCGCTGGAACCTCGACGGCAAGACCGGCGAACGCCTCCGCATCAACTTCAATATGGCCGCCGCCAACGCCACACTACGTATAAAGGCCGCCCGCCTGGTACCCAAAACCGACACACCCGTCGAACCAGACTCGCGTAAGCCTTTCACACCCACCTCGATCGACGATTTAAACACAGTTTACAACACTAAGCTGACTAATTCCGACAACAGCACAATGACGCTTGAATACACGGCCAGCGCTCCCGAGCACGTGGTATGGTTCAACGGTCCCGACGAACCGTTGCCCGATGCCGACTATTCCATCCAGTTCACATATCAGTGCGACCGCCCCATGAACGAAGTCAACATGATGCTCTTCGACAAAGGTATGACCTACTACATGTTTGACGGCGATCCCTTCGTTCATTTCGACGACTGGAAGGGCGCCACCGGCGAATGGAAAACCATTGTCTGCAACCTGAAAACGCCGATTTCGAAAGTCAACTGGAACATCGGCAAGAACAAGGAGCGACTTCGCATCAACTTCAACCCCGTCCCGGCCACGGGTGAAGCCGTAACCCTTAAAATCAAAGACATCAAAATCTTTCCCAACAGCGCTTCCAAGGCGCGCCGACCGCGTCGCCGCTAAGAAGATTCATTTACCATGAAACCAATCACATCAGCAATGAAAAAATTATTTATCACTCTGATTCCGACGCTTATGTTTATTGCCTTTTCGGCATCGTTGTGCGCCTGCAGCGATGATAAGGTCGAAGAACCGGAGGAGCCGATGCCTCCGGTACCTTCGCCCGGCGACGACGGCGAAGCATGCGCCGTGGCTCTCTCGCTCGATATCGACCAGATTAACGAGCTCAGCGCCACCGAAAATAATTCGGAATACCGCATCAAGACCAACGGCGGCCACGACCCCTGGATTTACACGAAGCAACTTCCCAAAGATCTTACGGAAGAGGCCGTTGTGCTCGCATTCGACTATAAGTCGTCGCGCGCAGTCGACGGGCTGCAGGCTTACCTCTGCCCGCCGCTCGACGGCGAACGGAATGTCGGATTGGGCAGCCTCGAGGCGTCGCCCGGCAGTTGGAAATCGTTCTCGGCCGTAATAGGCGAATCCTTCAAGGAATTCTCGTGGGGTAAAGCCGGCGATATGCTGCGCCTCGACTTCGGCGACGGCACTGAAGCCCTCATAATAATCCGCAACCTGCGCATCCGCGGCCTCAACGCCGAAGAACGCAATTCGCAGCAAACCGAAGAAGAGTATCTGGCATCGCTGAACACTCTCGACGAGCGCCTGGCCGACTATCTCTGCCGCAGTTTCAGCTCACAGATATCGATGGTGGAGGTGACTTCCGATCAAGTGAACATCAGCGGCACCGCCAACGGAGGCACTCTGGCACTGGCAGAAGTGACACCCTATCAGAATGCTCTGCTGCTCACCAGTTTCCATAAATGCAAAACGGGGCTTTCCGGTTCGTTCAACGTAAGCATACCGCGCTTCACCGAATACGACGGCTTCCGCTACGACCGTCTGCTCTCGAAATTCGTGCTTGTAAAGACCACCAACGGCAAGGACGAGATAGCATCGGCCTGCCGCTACGTCGATGCCGATCATATCGACCAGAGCAAAGCCATCGGCTGCCAGGACGTTCCGTCGGATATTAAGAAGGGGGGCGAGGCCGTTAACGGCAAAGTCTACGACGCTGTTGAAATGGGGATGAAAGTAACTCTTGTCGGTATACCAGTGACTGCCGTGATGTGGCGGTCGGCCGCTGCCGCCGCTGCCGTTGGCGACCAGGTGATTCAGCACCGCTACATGGGCAAGACATACTATTTCAGCCGCGGATATTTCGAGGATATTGTCGACAAGCACCTCATCGAACTTCAGAACGCCGGCATCTCGGTATTCACCGTGATTACGCTGCGCCCAGAAACCCCGAACGATCCCACGGCCTATAAGAACTACGACCATGAGCTGGGGCTGCTCCTGCAGCATCCCGACTACACCGGTCAGGGCACGTTTGCCATGGTCAACCTCACCCAGGCGGAGAGCGTGAACTATATGGCTGCCGCACTCGATTTCCTCGCCTCGCGTTATTCCGACGGCTCCCACGGTCGCATACACCGCTACGTGATGCACAACGAAATCGACGATCCCAACAACTGGAACGACTGCGGATGGAAACCCCAGCGTGTCTATATGGACCAGTTTGTAAAGTCGACCCGCATGGCCCACAATATCATACGCCAGTATAACAGCTACGCCCAGATTCTGGTACCCGTGACCCAGCAGTGGACATTCCAGAAGACCCATCCGGCCCACAACATGTCGTTTGCCGTACGCGACCTCTTTTCGCTCATCAATGATTTCAGCCGGGTGGAAGGCGATTACTACTGGGGTGTGGGTTACCACTCCTATCCTCAGAAATTCCAGAACCGCACTTGGGAAGACGATCTGGCCACCTGGTCGATGAACACCGAATACATCACCTTCAAGAATCTCGAAGTGCTCGACAAATGGGCCAAAACTTCGGCCAATATGTATAAAGGCACCAAGATGCGCGACGTATGGCTCACCGAAAACGGCTCAAGCACACCTAACTACAGCGAGACCGAGCTGACCGAGCAGGCTGCCTGCGCAGCCTACGCATACAAAAAGGTAAGCAAGCTCAGTGCCATCCAGACTCTGATATGGCACGCCTCGACCGACAACGACGTGGAAGGAAACCTGAATCTCGGCCTCCACTACCGCGAGAATTATGCGCCCGACCCCTGGGGCCGCAAGCCCGCATGGTATGCCATTCAGGCCATAGGCACAACCCGCGAAAGCCAGGTAATCGACCGGTATCTACCCATTATCGGCGTCTCGAACTGGGATGAAATCATGCATCAGGTCAACGACTAAGCCAATCACGCAATCAAACTTTTCGACACAATGAGAAAAACACAATCGTACCGGTTTAAACCGGGGCTGCAGAGAGCCGTGCTCGTGCTGACTCTCGCGCTGGGCTGGCCGGCTTACGGAGCCTTTGAGGCAAAAGCTTCAGCCCTTGAGGCAGCCGCAAGCGAATCGTCGGCTGCAACGGCGACGAAAGGCGTAGTGACAGGCTACGTTACCGATACCAACGGCGAGCCGTCAGTAGGTGCCACCGTCATTGAAAAAGGGAATCCCGGCAACGGGGTTACCTGCGACATCGACGGCAAATTCTCTATAAAAGTGCCCGAGGGAGCCGAGCTTACAGTTTCCTATATCGGGTTCATGACCCAGAACGTACCCACCAAAGGGCGCACCCACGTAGAGGTAACGCTCCACGAGAGCAATGTACAGCTCAACGAGGTGGTGGTAGTGGGCTACGGCCAGCAGAAAAAGATTTCCGTAACCGGATCAGTTGCCTCGATAGGCACCGACGACCTGAAACGTAGTTCCCAGCCCAACCTGAGCGCCGCCCTCTCGGGGAAGCTCCCCGGTCTGGCCACCATGCAGACGTCGGGACGTCCCGGCGCCGACGATGTGGCTCTGTATCTGCGCGGTGCCAGCACCACCAACGGCGTCGACCCGCTGATACTTATCGATGGTGTGCCGCGCAGCGGCATCTCTACCCTCGACCCCAACGAGGTCGAGTCTGTAACCATCCTGAAGGATGCCTCGGCAACGGCCGTATTTGGCGTTCGCGGCGCCAACGGTGTAATTCTAATTACCACCCGCCGCGGCGAATCCGGCAAAAAAGAGCTGAGCATTTCGTTTGACTACAGTCTGCAGCAGTTCACAACTTCGATCGACCGCGTGCATTCCTGGGACTACGCAGCCCTACGCAACCAGGCCGCACGCAACGACGGTGTGGCCGAAAACGCCCTTCCCTACACCGACTGGATGATTCAGCAATACCGCAACGGAAGCGACCCGGTATTTTTCCCCGACCGTGACATCATGAACGAGTTCTTCAAGAAATGGGCTCCGCAGACTCGCGTCAACGTGAACATGAACGGCGGCAACGATAAAATCAACTACTTCATCAACGTAGGGTACATCGGGCAGAGCGGCCAGTTCAAGACCGAATCTAAAAAAGACCTCGGCTACGACCCCAGCTACAAGATGAACAGGTATACCTTCCGTTCCAACCTCGACATCAAGCCGGTATCCAACCTCAAGATTTCGCTCAATCTGGCATCATATCTGCAGAAGGTGAATTCCCCCCAGGCCACCGACCTCTACGGAGGCGACATAGCTTCGATGACGGCCGACCTGATGGTTCACGCATGGTCGACACCACCTACGGCTCCCGGCCCCATCACCGCGGAGGGCTACACCACTCCCGACGGCACGCTCGTTCCCGCCGGCAAAATAGTTTCGTCGGTCTATAGCTCCGACCCGAAAAACAACAAATACGCCGACATCAACCGGCGCGGCTACGCCTCCAACACCAACATGAACCTCAACTCCTCGTTGGCCATCGACTGGGGACTCGACTTCCTTACCAAAGGTCTGAGCACGAAATTCATGGTGGCATTCGACGCCGTCTCAGCAACGCAGCTCACAGCCTCGCGTCTTTTCGACGTATATCAGGCCGCCCCAGCCACGGGTCCCGGAGAAAAATCCTACTATAAGGCCGTGACACTCAATGCCAACGACGTAATAGGAGCACCAGTACGCAGCAACTCTTCCAACTACTACCTCAACCTGCAGTACTACATCAACTATGCGCGCCGCTTCGGGCTGAACGACCTGGGCGCCATGGTGCTTCTGCAGCGCGACCACTGGCAGAACGCCGCAGCAGACCTCCCCTACAACATGCTCGGCCTCTCGGGCCGCGTGACCTACAACTACGACCAACGCTATCTGGCCGAATTCAACGTAGGCTACAACGGTTCGGAGCAGTTTGCCAAAGGCCACCGCTTCGGTCTTTTCCCTGCCGGCTCGATTGGCTGGGTTATCAGCCATGAAAAGTTTATGAAAGATATAGAGGCAATTTCAATGCTGAAGTTGCGCGCATCCTACGGAAAAGTCGGCAACGATAAACTCGGAGGAACCCGCTTCCTCTATATCACCAACGTATCGATGGGCGGAGGCACAATCCCCTCGCTCGGACGCGGCCAGTCGGTGATTATGGGCAAACTCGGAAATGAAAACATTTCGTGGGAAATAGCCTACAAGCAGAACTACGGTATCGACCTGGGGCTGTTCAACGAACTGACCCTTTCGTTCGATTATTTCCGCGAGCACCGCAAAGACATCCTTATCAACCGCGGCACGGTGCCTGAGATTCAAGGCGTTCCGCTTGGCAACCTTCCTAAAGTAAACATGGGAGTTGTAGACAACAGCGGTTTTGAAATCGAAGCGCGCTACCGCAAGACCATCAACTCCGACTGGTCATTCGCCGTCAACGGCAACTTCGCATACAACAAGAATACTCAGAAAGATATGGACGAGCCTATCCGCTCGGACGACTTCGCCTACCGCTACCGCATGACCGGCTACAGCATCGGTCAGGATTTCGGCTACAAAATCGATTACTCCAACGGCAATGGCTTCATCAATACTCAGGAAGAGCTTGAAAGAGCCCAGGCCATGTATAAGGTCGGAGTGCCGCGCATGGGCGATTTCCTCTATCAGGACCTCAACGGCGACGGCTATATCGACGAAAAAGACATGGCGCCGATACTCTACTCCAACGTGCCGCGAATCACCTACGGCTTCGGAGCTCAGATTTTCTTCCGCGATTTCGACCTGGCCTTCCACTTCTCGGGTATCGCCAAAGCATCCCGCTGCTACAATGCATGGGGAGCCGTGGAATACAGCAACGAGGGTATCTACAACGATTGGCATCTCAATGCCTGGACACCCGAGCGATATGCTGCCGGCGAAAAGATCACGTATCCGGCCCTGTCGACGAAGATGAACACCAACCATCTGCCCAACGATTTCTTCATCATGAACCGCAGCTTTCTGCGCCTGAAAAACATCGAGATAGGCTACAGCCTTCCCAAATCGCTGCTACGCAAAATCCAGGTACAGAAAGTAAGGGTCTACATGACCGGCAACAACCTTCTGACCTGGAAAAAAATCAAAAACAACTCCATCGACCCCGAACAGAACTGGGAAGCGAACTACCCGCTCACCAAGATGCTCAACTTCGGTGTAAACGTAGTATTCTAAACATTCACAGCAAAGCACCATGAAATTAACACTTAAATATCTGCTTCTGTCGGCCGCGGCCGTTCTGGGAATGTCATCCTGCTCCGATGTGCTCGACGTGGCCCCCGACGGCACGCTCTCCCTTGACGAGGTTTTTCAGGACCCCGACAAGACCGGAGCGTTTCTCAACTCATGCTATGCCAATCTCCCCTACAAAGGCTATTTCTACTGGGGATGGGAGGCCGCCGTAACAGCCTGCAGCGACGACGGCTGGACCTGCTGGGACGGTTCCAACAACACCGCGGCCAGCAAGGTTTATTCGGGCGACGTGTCGGCCACGAGCCATTCGCTTCGAGACGGCTGGTCGGGCAACGATTCCTGGATGACCAATAAATACTGGACGCGCTACTGGGAACAGATACGCCTCTGCAATATCTTTCTCGAAAACATCGACAATGCCGCTGTCAACAGCGAGGCCCAGCGCGACCGCATGCGCGCCGAGGCCCACGTGCTCCGCGCATACTTCTATTCCGAACTGGTAAAATGGTTCGGCAAGGTGCCCGTGCTTGACCATTCGGTCGACGCTACGGCTGATTTCTCGGACATGAAGCGCCAGTCGGTCTACAAAGTGGCAAAATTTATCGAAGAAGACTGCGATATGGCGATTTACTCCGACAATCTGCCATGGCGTATCGAAACGGCGTCGGAGGCACGCCGTGTAACCAAAGCTCTCGCCTGGACCATCAAGTCGAAAATGATGCTTTTCGCAGCCAGTCCGCTTTTTAACGAAGGGCAGAACCACTGGGAAGAGGCTTTCGAGATGAACCGAGCTGCCGTGCGCGAGCTTAAATCCCACGGTTACGAACTTTTTACCATCTGCACCAATCCCAACACATTCGGCACCGGCGACGCTGCCTGTCTGCGTCAGCTCATCAACACCGCAGCCGACTACAGCGGAAGCCCCTCCGACAAGGAAACTATCTGGCAGCAGTACGGCATGGATTGCTTCGTGTGGCATATCGGCTACGTTGGCAGCGGTATCGACGGCACCTACTCGGCCGGGATCTCGCCTACTCAGGAGCTGGTCGACGCCTTCAACACCCTCGACGGAGAGCCCGTGCTCGACCTCAGCAAGCCTTATCTTGACGATAAGCACCTCCTCCCCAACTACAACCCCAACAGCCAGTATGACCCGAACAATCCTTTCGCCAACCGCGACCCGCGCATGGACGAAACGCTACTTCACAACGGCTCCACATTCTATTATCAGGGCGAAAAGCGCACTATCGAGACCTTCGAGGGAGGCGCCAACGCAATTAATCTTACGGCTTCGGTCGACGACTTTACGCGCACGGGCTACTACCACTGCAAATTCGTGCAGCCCGGTGCCAGCCAGGGGTCGTCGTATGCCGTAAATACTCCGCCCTGGAAATTTTTCCGGCTGGCCGAAGTGATTCTCAACTACGCCGAGGCCGCCGCCGAAGCCGGCCATCTGACCGAAGCCAAAGACGCCGTCGACGAAATCCGTGCGCGTGTGAAGATGCCCGCGCTCCCCGACGGTCTGTCGCAGCAGGATATGATTCTGCGTGTGCGTAACGAGCGTCAGGTAGAGCTCGCCTGGGAAGAATGCCGCTACTACGACCTGCGCCGCTGGCAGCAACCCGACGGCGACCTCTACGATACCTGCCGCTGGCTCACGGGGATGCGCCCGATTCCGCGCGGCGACGGCACCTACAGCTACGAGCGTTACAACATATGGCAGATTCCGCGCGGCGGAAGTTCCAACCGCGATCTGCTGCTCCCTCTTCCCATCGACGAAGTTTCGCGACTCGATGCCGTAACGGGCGACTCCTGGCAGAACCCCGGATGGTAAAAATGGTCTAATCTGAAATTCACCAAAATGAACAGCATAATATTTAAAATATCGGTTTGCGCAGCGCTGATTCTCCCGGCCGGGCGCATCATGGCAGCCGATGCCGAAAAAACCGACTCTCTTTCGGCGGCCCACGGACCTGTGGAAGAAACGGTCGACATGGGATATTACTCGCTTCCGTCCAGAGCCGTGACCGGCGCCGTCTCCATCGTTACGGGCGATGTACTTTCCAGAACGCCTGACGCCAGCCTGCCCAAAACTCTGGTGGGCCGACTGCCCGGACTGATTACCCAGGAGTCCAACAACGAACTCTCGCGCGGGGACATTTCCACCGAAGACATGGGCATGTCGTGGTGGGTGCGCGGCGCATCGACCATCAACGGCACCACGCCGATGATTATTCTCGACGGCATTGTATGCCCCAACACCAACTACGTATATATCACTCCGCAGGAAATTGAGTCGGTCACACTGCTCAAAGATGCGGCGGCTCTGTCAATCTACGGCCTGCAGGGCGCCGGAGGCGCTATCTCAATCAAGACAAAACGCGGCGCCTATGGCGCGCCGAAAGTCCACGTGACCTTCGACCAGTCATTTCAGCAGATGACCCGCAAACCCGAATACATCAACTCGGCCAAATACGTGGCCATGCGCAACCAGGCCGGCGTAAACGACGGGTTCGGTCCCTACTCCCAGTTCTCCAAAACCGACACGGATAAATTCACCGAAGGCGGTAGCCGGTTCTATCCCGACAACAACTGGTATGATATGTTCATGCGCGACATCACCTACATGACGCGCGCCGGAGTGAGCGTGCAGGGCGGCACTCAAAATGTGCTCTATTTCGCCAATATCAACTACATGCACCAGAGCTCTCCCTTCAAGACTGTCGACGAGCCCGACAGAAAGTATAACCCGGAGCCCGCCAACGACTGGTTTAACTTCCGCTCGAACATCGACGTGAATTTCAACAGCTATCTGTCGGGATTCCTGCGTCTGGCCGGCAATGTGAAAAACGAAAAGACTACCGGATTTTCCAACGCGGCCATATACAACCATATCTTCAATCTGCCGCCTACGATGTATGGTCCGCTGACTCCCAACGGAGAAGGATATGAGAACGGCAATCAGGTAGTAACCCACGACGACGAGACTTACCCGGTCTACGGCATGCTTAACCGCTCCGGTTACATCCACAATCTGCATATCAACGTAACAGCACAGGCAGGCCTGAACCTCGACCTGGGATTTCTCACCAAAGGTCTCTCACTGAGCGGAAGCATGGCCTATCAGACCAGCACGCTCAACCAGACAGCCACTACGCAGGATTTCTCGCGATGGGTACGCACCCAGGAGATGAGCGATTTCTTCTTCGTGCAGCAAGGGTCGGCCACCAACACTCCACTTTCCTACGGCAAGGCCTCCACAATGGATTATAACCTGAACCTTTTCGGTCAGGCCAGGTATAAACGCTCCTTCGGCGACCATTTGGTCGACGCCATGGCCTATATTTTCTATCAGCAGCAGGAACTCCAGAAGAGCAATATGGCCTACAAGCAGGAGAGCATGGGCGTAACGGCCACCTACGGATTCCGCAACCGCTACTTCATTAAGGGCGACATCGGGTATGCCGGGTCGGAGCAGTTTCACCCCGACCGCCGCTACATGGCAACCCCGGCCATCTCGGCCGCATGGATAGCATCCGACGAAAGCTTCATGCGCGGTCTCACATGGCTCGACATGCTGAAACTCCGCGCTTCCTACGGCATCACGGCCAACGACCAGCTCGGAAACGTGCGCTTCCTCTATCTTGACTATCTTGACGTAAACGGCAACGAGGGGCTGCGCGGCAACCCGCTGCTGCGCGCCGAAAAGATGAAAAAGCAGAACTACGGCGTTGACCTGGCCGTGCTCAAAGGGCTCCACGTGTCGTTCGACTGGTATAAGTCGATATGTGACAACATGCTCATCAACAGTTCCGGCAACATTCCCATCTATCAGGGTGTGCCTCTCGACCAGTATCCGCGCACCAACGACGGCCGGATGGAAAGCCACGGGTATGAAATCACGGCCAACTACGCCAAAGCCATAGGCGACTGGACGTTTAATATCGGCGGCTCCTTCACTTACGACAAAAACAAGGTGATAAACGTGGGCGAATCGCCCAACGCAGCCGACTATGCCTACCGCTACCGCACGGAAGGCTATACCTTCGGCCAGTGCTGGGGTTACCTCATCGACTACAGCAACGGCAACGGCATATTCAATTTCCAGGAGGAGCTGGATGCCAAGGGGCTACAATACAGCTTCGGCAGCCCGCGTGTAGGCGATTTCATCTATCAGGACCTCAACTCCGACGGCATTATCGACGAAAAGGACAAGGCTCCCATAGGCTACAGCCACATTCCCCAGCACACCTATACCGTCTCGGCCGGGGTGAACTGGAGAGGTCTGGAACTCAACGTACTCTTTCAGGGCGTGAGCAAGGTTTCGCGCACCGTGAGCGGCGTAGGCGTGTTTGAGAACACCTATCAGGGCGTTTTCAGCGACATCCACGAAAACGCCTGGACCGCAGAGCGCTGGAACAACGGCGAGCCCATAGATTACCCGGCTCTGTCGCTCAACGAGACCACCAACCACGTGCCCAACGAATTTTTCATCTGGGACGCTTCCTATTTCCGCCTGAAGAATCTCGAACTGGCCTACACCCTGCCGACTTCCATTTCGCGCAAAATCCGTGCTGAGAAAATCAGAATAGCCCTGAGCGGACAGAATCTTCTTACGTGGGACAAAATGAAATCGAAATATATCGACCCCGAAGTGGGCACTATGAATGCTTTCCAGCCCTACCGTGTTTACAACATCGGTTTTCAACTAACCTTCTAACGGACAACGGCGATGAACAAACTTTTTAAAACAGCAATTCTCCTGATCTGCGCTGCAGCCCTGGGCTCATGTGCTGATCTCGACATACAGTCGGACGGACGCGTAGGCTACGAAGATATCTTCGGCCACTACGAGCGCACGGTCAACTACTACAACAGATGTATCGGATATGTGCCACAGATCGGATTTCTCTACAGCAACACCCCGCTGGCTTCGTTTTGCGATGAAGCCCACGATGCAAGCGACTACGCCGACGGGCCCGTTTCGCGGTGGTATCGCGGCTACACGTCGACGACCTACAATCCGCTGTCGTGTGCGTGGGAGGGCGACTGCTGGACATACTATTATCAGGCAATCCGCCACTGCAACACGTTCCTATCGTATATCGAAGACCCTGAATACGCCACGTATCAGTTTCGCGATGACGAAAAGCAGGGTTGGATAGCTCAGGTGAGAGTGGCGCGCGCCTTCTACTATCTTCAGCTCATAAAGCGCTACGGCGGGGTGCCTCTGGTGAGGGTGCCCTACGGCACGAAGCACGATTATTCGAAGGATAAGCGTGCCACATTCGGCGAGGTGGCAGCCTTTATAGTAAGCGAATGCCGCAGGGCGCTGGCAGTTGAAGAGCCCAAGGGCAACTTCGGTTTCCGCTGGAATATCAACGATAACGAGCGCGGCAAAATCACCCGCGCCTTTGCCTATGCCGTAATGTCGGAAACGGTACTTTACGCCGCCAGCCCGCTATGGAGCGACGGCACCGTAAGCTGGCAGGTGGCAGCCGAAATCACCAAAGAGGCTCTCGACCAGTGTCTGGTTCACGGATTCCACCTCTACGATACCAAGCCCGACGCAACTACGGCACTCAACGCCTACCAGTATTATTTCTTCACTCGGTCGGACCCTAGCCGCTCGTGGGATAAAGAGACAATTTTCGAATCTACCTCGACGCGCACCAACGTATGGAAACTTGCCGGCACACCTATCACCGCCGGCATGGAAAAAGCCGGTGCCGGCCCCTCGCAGGAACTTGTCGACGCCTATGAGACATCCGACGGGCAGCCCGTGCTCGACCTTGCCAATCCCTATGTCGACGCCGACCATCTCGTGCCAAACTACAATCCCGCCAACAAGCTCTACGACCCCTCCGACCCCTATGCCAACCGCGACCCGCGTTTCTACGCCTCGATTTACTACAACGACTGCCGCCGTTATCTCGACGACCGCATGACTCTGGTTCAGACCTACGTGGGTGGCAACTGCGGCATCTCCGAAAGTGTTACCGACACGCGCTTCACGCGCACCGGCTATTACCTCCGAAAATTCAACGACTACCGCTCGGGCATCGACATCGACGGCGACGGCTTTATGCGCATCTTCCGTCTGGCCGAGCTCTATCTCAACTTCGCCGAGGCTGCATATCAGGCTAAAGGTCCCGATGTGCTCTATACGTCGGTAGTTGGCGGATCTGCGATTTCGGCCCGCGGGGCCGTCAACGCCGTGCGCACCCGCGCCGGTATGCCCGCGCTGGCACGCGGCATGAGCCGCGACGAGTTCGAACTCCGCTACCGCAACGAGCGCCGCATCGAGCTGGCTTTCGAAGAGCACCGCTTCTTCGACGTGCGCCGCTGGAAAATCCTCGACAAGACCGACGCCGTGGTCACCGGCATGAAAATCACCCGCGCTTCCGATGGCACCTACGACTACCGCCGCGTCAAGATGATGGACCGCAACCTCAGCGACGACAAATATCTGATGTATCCCATCAATCAGACCGAAGTCGACAAAATCGAAGGTTTCACCGGTGCAAACTGGCAGAATCCCGGATGGTAACAATCTCAGCAACATTTTCACAGACAACCGATAAAAGCATACAGATGATAATGCGTAAAATATATCTAATGCCGCTCATCAGCCTGCTGATGCTGATGATGCTCACCGGATGTTCCGACGATCAAACCAACGACGTTGCCGGCTCTTCCGGCAACGTTACAGAAGTTCATTTCACCCCCTTCATCGGATCGGTAAAAATGAGCTGGAAGAATCCTCCGGGCGATGATTATTATTATACACTGGTTTCGTATCAGAAATCCGACGGCACGGTGGTCAACAACAAATACAGCAGGTTTCTCGCCGACGAAAACGGTTATACCAACACCATTCTCGGCGGATTTACCGACACGAAGGAATATACGTTTACTCTCCAGTCGTTCAACTACGACGGCTCCTGCTCTGAACCGGTGAGCGTGAAGTGTCAGCCCCAGGATGCTTCCGGAGCATCGGCCTACGTGGTCGAGACGGCCGATATCACGGCCTCCTCCTATGGTGCCGAACTTACGTGGACCAACGAAACCGGAATCGGCGTAAGGCTGATTATGAGCTATCTCAACAATATGGGGGTGCTCATGGAAGAGGAAATCGACGCAACAAAATCGGGCAGCTTCTCGATTACCGACCTTGGCGTGGGCGACACTGAATTCACTCTCCTGGCCGAAAATATGGACGACTACATCACAAGCCCCACGCGCACTTTCGTAATAAAATCCTCAATCGACGATTCGGATATAATCCGTATTTGGTTCGACCCGACGCGCACCGAGGCAGTATTTTTCGACTATGCTCCGGTGGGCCTGACCTATGAAGTGACCGGCACCGACAGCTATGCCCTGATGATTGACCCCACAGCAGCGGAACGCCTGATTATTTCCGAACCTATCGGGAAATCGCTCCCGCGCAAAGATATGGTTCTTTCGTTCCAATACCGATGTCAGGATAATTTCAACCTCACACTTCTCTATTACCCGTTTGAATGGGCTACAATCGCTGATTATTACTCCAACAAGGGACTGATGGGCAAGACACTCGACTGGAAGACGCTTTCATTCGACCTGAGCGGCGACATCGAACGCCTCAAATGGGGCACGAATCCGACCAGCCAGATCCGCTTTATTTTCACCACCGAGAATACTCAGAACAAGAAATCGACCATCCTGTTTGAGATCAGAAACATTCAGATTCGTCCGGGCAAATAACCGGATGCATCAGCCCCACGAAAACCAGAACAGACACAGCGATCAAAATGAAAAGAATAATAGTTATCAGCCTTATATGCCTGCTTGCTGCGGCAGCCCACGTGGCTGCCGCAGCCGACGGCAACGGCAAACGCACGACAGCGCTCGACTCCGGCCTGTGGAGCCAATCGGAATGGATTTCGTCGCCCGACGCCCAGGTGGTCGGCGGCGTGATTGCAGACGGCACCAGGGCTGCCGACGGCGCATCGTGGTTTGTGAACACTTTCAGAAACACCAAGAAAATCACACAGGCACTATGGATGACCACCAGCCTGGGCATCAACGTGGCCTACGTCAACGGGCGGCGCGTGGGCGACGAGATTCTCAAACCGGGATTCACCCACCCGCTGAAAACAAAACGCTCGTTTACCTACGATATAACCGATATGCTCAACCGCAACTGCGGCGAAGCAAACACGCTGGCCGTACAGACGACTCCGGGCTGGTGGGCCGATAAGATCGTGACTCCCGCCGGACGCCAGGGAATGACCGGACGCAAAACGGCTTTCCGCGGGGTGTTGCAGCTCACTTACAACGACGGCACTACGGAGACTTTCGGCACCAATACCGCCGACTGGCTCGCAGGCGTCGGCGGACCGGTAACCCACGCCGACATTTTCGACGGCGAGGAATACGACGCTCGCCGCCCGATGGGTTTCGAAGCTATCGAAGGCTTTAAGACACCTGAAATCAACACCGAATTTCAAGGCGAGATTCTCCCATCGGAAGGTGGGGAGGTATATTTCCGCGATGACCTGATTCTCAATCCTGTAGAAATCTACGTATGGAAGGATACCGACGGAGCCGCTGCTGACGCCTACGGTAAGGTGCTCAAACTGCGCACCTATAAAGCCGGCGACAAAATCGGCCTTAAGCCGGGCGAAACGCTCGTAGTGGATTTCGGCCAAAACTGCGCCGGAGTGCCAGAATTTTCGTTTAAATCCGAAGAGGGCGCCAATCTCACCTGCCTGCCGGGCGAACTGCTCAACGACGGCAACGGGGCCCACTCGCGCGGCATGGACGGCCCCGAAGGGAGCGTTCACCGCCGCAATCTCCGCATCCCCGACTCCGGGATGATTCTGCGCTACACCTTTGCCGACAGCAAAGAAGCCTCCTTCCGCCCCGAATGCACTTTCTTCGGTTACCGCTACGTATCCGTTTCGGCCGATAAGCCAGTAGAAATCAGTCGAATAGTTTCGGTTCCCATCTCCTCGATCTCGCAGGACATGGAAACCGGGACGCTCCACACCGGCAACGAGCTCATCAACCGCCTCATTTCCAACACCGTGTGGGGGCAGCGCTCCAACTATCTCTCCGTGCCTACCGACTGCCCTCAGCGCAACGAGCGTCTGGGATGGATGGCCGACACGCATGTATTTGCCGAAACAGGGTCTTTCTTTGCCGACACCCGCGACTTTTTCCGCAAATGGATGCGCGATGTGAGCGACACCCAGACGGAAACCGGCGCCTATCCGGGCGTGGCTCCATGGGCGCAATATGGCGTGGAAGGCGAGCGCATGCGTTTCGGCTGGGCCGACGCCGGCGTAATCGTTCCCTGGATTATGCTGAAACAGTTTGGCGACACCGCCGTGGTGGCTCAGAGCTGGAATTCGATGGAGAGTTTCATGCGCCACGTAGACGAAACCGGCTACGACCACACCAAGCTTATCCCCGAGAACAGCAACGTAGAATGGGCCGACTGGCTGAGCTACGAGCCGCTTGAATGGGCTTCGGGAGGTGTTCACATGGAGACTCCCGAGGGCGTGGCTATCCGCCCCGAAGCTTTCGGCTACTGGGCTTTCCTCAGCTCATGCTACTGGCTGAGCGATGCCGAAATGATGGCTGATATGGCCGAAGCCATAGGCAAGGACAGCACACCCTACCGCGAGATGGCCCAGAAAGTGCGCCGCCATCTACAGAACGACCTGATTAATCCCGACGGTACTTTCAAGACCGAAATTCTCAACACCATGCAGACTCCTGCACTTTTCGCGCTGAAAAACAAGCTCGTCGACGGTGATGCCAAAAAAGCCATGACCGACCGCCTGCGCGAAAACTTCAAAGCCCACGGCAACTGCCTGCAGACAGGATTTCTCGGCACTTCCATCCTGATGAACACACTTACGGAAAACGGCATGACCGACGTGGCCTACGAACTGCTTTTCCAGCGCCGCAATCCGAGCTGGCTCTATTCCGTAGACAACGGCGCCACCACAATCTGGGAGCGCTGGAACAGCTACATGGCCGACAAGGGGATGGGCCCGGCCGGTATGAACAGCTTCAATCACTACGCCTACGGCTGCGTGTGCGAATGGCTGTGGAAAACCGCCGCCGGCATCGCCGCCGACCCCAAAGAACCCGGATTCCGCCATATAATCATGAAACCGGTGCCCGACCCGCGTCTGGGCTCGCTCGACGCCGTCTACAAATCACCCGCAGGCAAAATCAGCAGCCGGTGGAAATACGAAGGCGACCGCTGCCGCTGGAATTTCACCGTTCCCGAAGGCGCACGCGCCAGCGTGACTCTGCCAGGACAGACCGAAACCAAAGAATACGGTCCAGGCACTTACACTCTTGACATCTAAATCCATAATCTTATGAAACGTCACCATATCTTTCTGGCCGGAGCCACGCTGCTGGCAGCCGCGCTCCCCGCAATCGGAGCCGAAAGGTACCCCGGGATGAAGCATTTCGTAGATTCGCTCATGTCGGAAATGACATTGCAGGAAAAAATCGGACAGCTGAACCTATGCGGTGCCGGTGACATCTACACCGGACCCATTGCCGAAAGCGATGTGGCTTCGCGCCTGCGCAAAGGCGAAGTCGGCGGTATTCTCAACCTCAAGGATGTAAATGCTGTAACCAACCTGCAGAAGATTGCCGTAGAAGACAGCCGTCTGGGCATACCGCTGCTGGTGGGCCTCGACGTAATCCACGGCTACGTGACGGTGTTTCCCATCCCGCTGGGCATATCGTGCAGCTGGGATATGGAGGCCATCGAAGAGTCTGCACGCATAGCTGCGCAGGAGGCAAGCGCCGACGGAATAAACTGGACCTTCTCGCCCATGGTGGATATCAGCCGCGACGCGCGGTGGGGGCGTATGTCGGAAGGCTCGGGCGAAGATGTCCTTCTCGGTTCGCGCATCGCTCAGGCCATGGTGAAAGGCTATCAGGGCACTCCGGCCTACGCCTCCCCTGAAAATATCATGGCCTGCGTGAAGCACGTGGCCCTCTATGGCGCCCCGGAGGCCGGACGCGACTACAACACAGTGGATATGAGCCGCCTGAGAATGTTCAACGAATATCTGCCGCCTTATAAAGCGGCCATAGATGCCGGCGTGGGGTCGGCCATGAGTTCGTTTAATGTGGTCGACGGCATTCCCGCCACCGGCAACCGCTGGCTATTGACCGATTTGCTGCGCGACCAGTGGGGTTTCGACGGTTTCGTAGTGAGCGATGCAAGCTCGGTGGCCGAAATGGTGGTTCACGGCATGGGCAACCGCCAGGACGTTTCGGATCTGGCCCTAAACGCTGGTCTCGATATGGACCTCGGCTCGGAATGCTATATGCAGAATCTTGCCACTTCGGTTGAGCAAAAGCGCATTTCGCCCGAACAGATCGACCTGGCGTGCCGGCGCATCCTTGAGGCGAAATATAAGCTCGGCCTCTTCGCCGACCCCTACAAATACTGCGACACCTCCCGGCCGGCAAAACAGATCTACACCCGCGCCCACCGCGACGCCGCGCGCAGCCTCGCCGCGAAGTCGATGGTGCTTCTGAAAAACGAAGGCAACATTCTCCCGCTGAAAAAAAGCGGAAAAATAGCTCTGATAGGGCCCATACTTACCGATACCCGCGCGATTCAGGGCACATGGAGTTTTCCCGGACAACCGGAGCGCTACACCAGCATCCTCGATGCCTTCCGCAATGCCGTGGGCAATAAGGCTGAAATCCTCTATGCCCGCGGATGCGCTTTTGCCGACGGAGGAAACGACTGGCAGGTGAAAAACTACGTTTACGACAAGGAGCCCGGCTTCCGGCTTCAGTCCGGTACCGAGGCAGACACCGAAGAAGCCCTGCGCGTGGCCCGGGAGGCCGATGTGGTAGTGGCATTTCTCGGCGAACACGAAATGGAGAGCGGCGAAAGTAGCTCGCGCACCGACCTCAGCATGTCGGCGGCCCAGCGGCAACTGCTCGAAAAGCTCCTTGCCACAGGCAAACCGGTGGTACTCGTATATTTTATGGGACGGCCCACCGTGCTCGACTGGGAGAGCCGCAATGTGCCGGCCATACTCAACGCCTGGTTCCCCGGAAGCGAAGCCGGCGACGCTTTGGCCGACGTGATTTTCGGAGACGTGAACCCTTCGGGCAAACTCACCGCATCGTTTCCGCGCAGCGTAGGCCAGATTCCGATTCACTACGACGAACTCCCCACTGGGCGACGCATAGCCGACGGCAACAACTTCGCCAAATTTACCAGTTCATACATCGACGGACCTTCCACGCCGCTCTACCCCTTCGGCTACGGCCTGTCGTACACAGACTTCAGCTACTCGCCCATGAAGCTCAGCAGCGAGACAATGGCTCCCGGCGACAGCATTACCGTGACCGTAGGCGTGACAAATACAGGAGCACGCCCCGGCGACGAAATCGTGCAGCTGTATATCCGCGATATCGTCGGAAGCGTTTCGCGCCCGGTGAAGCAGCTCAAGGATTTTGCCCGCATAAGCCTCAAAGCCGGCGAGACAAAAGACGTGACGTTCACCATCACCCCCGAGCAACTCAAATTCTACAATTCATCTCTCAACTACGTGGCCGAACCCGGCGATTTCGAGGTGATGGTCGGGCCAAACTCGGCAAAGGTGGAAACGCGCACATTTCGTTTAAACGCCGAATAACCATACAGATATGAACCGTATCATTATTTTTTTGGTGTTGGCGACCGCAATGATGCCTGCAGCGGGAAAAGCCGTCGGTCTGGAGCACACACGCTGCCAGATGCAGCAGGAACCACTGGGCGTGGCCGTGGCCAAGCCGACATTCTCCTGGTATCTAAGCTCCGGGCAACGGGGCGTGAAGCAGACCGGATGGGAAATCAAAGTGGTATGCGGAAAAACAAAAAAGACTGTGTGGGAAAGCGGCCGGGTAGCCTCCGACGCCATGCAGGCCACCTACGCCGGCGAGCCGTTACAAGCCGCCAGCGATTATTTCTGGCAGGCGAAAGCCTACACTAATGCCGGCACAACCGGATGGAGCCGTCCGCAGCGTTTTTCCACAGCTCCCGCAGCCGACTCCTGGCGGGGATGCTGGATTGGCGAAGATGCGCTCTCCAACCCCGGCGAAAACCGCGACAGCCTCCACACGCGTCTTGCCGCCAGATATTTGCGCAAGGAATTCACGACCGAAAAGCCCGTCAGCCGGGCCATGCTCTACATCAGTGGCGTGGGTGCCTGCGAACCCTACATCAACGGTCAGCGCGTAGGCACCGACTTTCTGGCCCCGGCGCTGACCTACTACGACCGTAAAGTCTACTACAACACCTACGACGTCAGCGCGATGCTACGCCGCGGCGCCAACGCGCTGGGAGTCGCACTGGGCAACGGCCGGTATTTCTGGCTCAGAGCACAGGGTAAGCCGATTGCAGGCTTCGGACTGCCGAGACTTCTTTCGCAACTCGTAATTGAATATGAAGATTCCACCGTCGACGTTATATCTACCGACGGCAGTTGGAAAGTAACGTCGAAAGGTCCCATCATTGCCAACAACGAATACGACGGCGAAGAATACGATTCGCGCCTCGAACTGGGCCGATGGTCTGAGCCGGGCTACGACGATTCCCTCTGGAAAAATGCCGACACAATGGAAGCTCCCAAAGGAGAACTGCTCGCCCAGCCGTGTCCCTCGATTACGGTTATGGAACGCGTGAAGCCCATATCCGTAAATCGGCTTCAGTCGGGCAAAATATTGCTTGATATGGGTCAGAATCTCGTGGGGCGCCTGAGAATCTGCGGATTCGGGAATAAGAATCAGCCTGTAGTGATGCGTTTTTCCGAACTTCTCAATCCCGACAGCACGCTCTATGTGGAGAATCTACGGTCGGCAAAAGCCACCGACATCTATACCCCGGCGGCCGACGGCACATTCTGCTGGGCACCTTCGTTCACTTTCCACGGATTCCGCTATGTGGAGATCGACGGACTTGAACGTCTCCCGTCGCCCGACGATTTCACAGCCGAAGTGATGTACGACCGTATGGAAACCATCGGCACATTCGAATCAGACAATGAGGTGCTCAACGGCGTCTGGATGAATGCCTGCCGCGGAATCCGCGGCAACTACCGCAACATGCCCACCGACTGCCCCCAGCGCGACGAACGCCACGGCTGGTTGGGCGATCGCACCACCGGATGCTTCGGCGAAAGTTTCCTTTTCGACAACAGCCTGCTCTACAGGAAATGGATTGACGATATCGAGAAGACCCAGACCCCCGAAGGATGGATTTCGATTGTGGCGCCGCAATACTGGAACGACCGCGCCGACGACGTCAGCTGGTCGAGCGCCTTCATTCTCGCGGCCGAAATGCTGCGGCGGCAGTTCGGCGACCGTTCGGCCATCACGACCCACTACCCATCGATGAAGGGCTGGGTCGACCTGATGTGCAACTATATCAGCGACGGGGTATTTACGCGCGACGTGTTCGGCGACTGGTGTCTGCCGCCAGAATCGCCCGAACTTATTCATTCCAACGACCCGACGCGCAAACCCGACGGCCGCATCATCAGCACGGCCAAATTCTACCACGTGCTCCGGCTTATGGCCGAGTTTGCTCAGATAGCCGGCTGTCCCGAAGACGCCCCGGCCTATCTTGATCTGGCCGGGCAACTTCGAGAAGGGCTGAACCGTGTTCTGTTTGATGCCGAACGCGGATGCTATGGCAACAATGCGGTGACGGGCAACCTCATTCCGCTCTTCTACGGCCTTGTGCCCGAAGGGAGCGCGGAACGCGTGATGAACAACATTGTCTACAAAACCGAAGTGGAGCGGCAAGGCCACGTGAGCACCGGAGTGGTGGGAGTGCAGTATCTGATGCGCACCCTCGCTCGGCACGGGCGCAAAGACCTCGCCTTCCGCCTGGCCACCAACCTCACTTATCCCAGCTGGGGATATATGCTGAGGCGGGGAGCCACTACCATCTGGGAACTCTGGAACGGAGACACCGCCGCACCCGACATGAATTCAGCCAACCACGTGATGCTTCTCGGTGATTTGCTGATATGGTACTATGAAGACCTGGCCGGCATACGCAATGCCGACGATTCCGAAGGATTCCGCCATATTCTGATGCAACCTTGCTTCCCGGCGGGTCTGGGAAAAGTCGATGCCACCTATAAATCCGTTTCGGGCGAAATCCGCAGCAGTTGGCGCCGTTCTGCCGACGATACACTCCGCTGGAATATCACAGTGCCGCCCAACTGCCGCGCATCGGTTTATCTTCCCAAGAAATTCTTCGTGCGCTGTCCGGCCAAAACCGAAGGTATGGTTCGGATGGCCGATGCCGGCGATAGCTGGCTTGCCGAAATCGGTTCCGGCACGTATAAATTCGAAAACTAACAGCACGACAACCCTCTAACCCGATAATATGCCAATCAAAGCAATTATTCTCAGTCTCTGCCTTCTGGCATCCCTATGCACCCGTGCAGCCGACGAGCAGAAAATTGACAGTATTGTCTCACAAATGACTCTCGAAGAAAAAGTGGGCCTATGCTACGGCAACTTCATGCACTTTCGCGGCGTGGAGCGCCTGAACATACCCGAAGTGGGCTGGTGCGACGGTCCTCGCGGCCCCAACGGCCAGGGCGGAAGCACAGCCTTCCCCTCAGGCATACTGATGGGAGCCACCTGGAATCCTGAAACCATAGAAAAAGCCGGAGCGGTGATGGGTGAGGAGAGCCGCGCAATCGACCGGCGCATCCTGCTCGGGCCTGCCTGCAACATTCTGCGCGACCCGCTCTGCGGCCGCTTCTTCGAATACTACACCGAAGACCCCTGCCTGAACAGCGCTATTACAGTAGCTCAGATAAAAGGCATTCAGAGCCAGGGGGTTGCAGCATGCCTGAAACATTACGCCTGCAACAATCGCGAAAACAACCGCAACGACTACATGTCGGTTATCGACGACCGAACCATGCACGAAATCTACCTCCCGGCATTCAAAGCCGCCGTGCAGAAAGCCGACATTCAGACCATCATGACCTCGGCTAACGGCATGAACTACGAATTCGTAAGCGACAGCCGCAAAATGCTAACGGATATACTTAAAAACCGCTGGGGATTCCGCGGATTCGTGATGACCGACTGGCTTCAGACGCGCTCCACTGAAAAAGCAGCCTGGGCGGGCCTGGACGTTTCGATGCCCGGTGGCGACGGATGCGGATTCGGCACCCCCTTACTTGAGGCGGTGAAGGCCGGACGCGTGCTCATGGAAGTAATCGACGACAAAGTGCGCCGCGTGCTTCGCGTCTACGATTTCATCGGTATTCTCGACCGCGAAGACCGCACCAAAGGCGCGGGATTTTCCACGCCCGAAAACCACCGGATTGCTCTGGAAACGGCGCGACAGGGAATCACGCTCCTGAAAAACGACCGGAACGCCCTACCGCTCAACGAAAAGAAACTGAAAAACGTGCTGGTAATCGGCCCCAACGCGGACAAACGATTCTGCATGGGAGGCATGGGCGGAAGCTCGTGGATGGAGTCGCCCTACGAGGTGACTGTGCTCAAAGGGCTGCGCAACACCCTGGGCGACAGTCGTGTAAGTTATATATCATTCGATGATTTGGGCGGATACCGCCCCGTTAAGGCCGAAGTTTCGCCAGGCGGCGAAGGGTTTGCCGCCCAGTATTTCGCCAAAGGGAGCGGCACGCCCGCAGCCACCGATACCATAGGAAGTATCGATTTCATGTGGGAGATGAAGTCTCCCACACCGGCCCTGACAGCCGAGGAATTCGGCGAAGCCCGCTTCGAAATGAAATTCATGGCGCCCGTCGACGGCAAATATTCCTTCCGCTTCACCGCCGGGGGCGGTCTGGCCTTCGTATACAACAACGAATGGGCCGGCGCCCCTGTCACTATCGCCGGGAAATTTTTCGAACCGGTGACAACCGCCGACCTCGATTTGCGCAAAGGAGAGATGCTCCGCCTCTGCATCATCTACCGGCGCGAGAGCGGCGACGGCGCCCTGCGCGTAGAGTGGCAGGGGCCCGACACGGAGTTTGCCCGCGGACAATGGAACAAAATCGACAAGGCTGCCAAGCACGCCGACGCCGTGGTATTCGTGGGCGGTATCGACCACAGCATCGACACCGAAGGGCGCGACAAAACCTCGCTCGCCTTCTCCGAGCTACAGACACGCGTGATTCAGCGCATTGCCAGCGTTAATCCCAACACCCACGTGGTACTCATCAACGGCTCACCGCTCGAAATTTCCGACTGGCTCCCCTCGGTGGCCTCGCTCACCGAAGCATGGTATCCGGGCATGGAGGGAGGCACTGCCGTGGCAGAAGCGCTGCTGGGGCGCATAAACCCGTCGGGCCGCATGCCCTTCACATGGGCTAAACGTCTGGACGACTATCCATGCCGGCGCTTCGCGCGCGAGGATGCGCTCAACGTGCTCTACACCGAACGGCTTAACGTGGGCTACCGCTACTTCGACACGGCCGACACAGCTCCGCTCTTTCCCTTCGATTACGGTCTGAGCTACACTACTTTCGACTATTCCGGCCTGACAGCCGCCGCAACTCCCGAAGGGCACGGAGCCCTCGGAAGCGTCCGCGTGTCCAACACCGGCAGCCGAGACGGCTGGGAGACCGTACAAATCTACGTGCGCCCGCTCAATCCGTCGGTCGAACGGCCGGCCCACGAACTGAAATTTTTCCGCAAGCTCTTCATCCCTGCTGGCGCGGCCGCCGATGTTGACTTCTGTCTTGACAGCGACGCATTCTCGGTCTACGACGTTACGCAAGGCGACTGGCGGCTTGACCCCGGAAAATACGCAATCGAGGTTTGCCGCGACTCGCGTACACCGTTGCTTTCCACCAACATTGAAATCCGCTGAGGCATCTTCACCATCTTTACAGGCTCAGATATGAATAATTTCTATATTCGCAGAATTTCCTCGCTTTGCGTTCTGATAATTGAAGCTATCACTGCACTGACAGCTTTTGCCGCACCTCCTGATTCCGCGGCCTACGCTTTCGGCAGCGACTACTCAGGCCATCGCAAAGAGAGCCTGAATCTGGGCTGGAAATTTATCCGCGAAAATATTGCCGGGGCTGAATCGCCTGATTTCTCCGACAGGACTTGGACTACGGTAAACCTTCCGCACGACGCCGCTATAGCGGGTTCGTTCAGCCGTGGGAATGCCCTCGCGCAAAACGGATTTCTCGAGCGGGGAGCCGGATGGTACCGCCGCCACCTACCCTACCGCAGCCAATGGGAAGGGCAACGCGTAATACTGGAATTTGAAGGCGTTTACCGCTGCGCACGGGTCTACGTAAACGGACGTCTCTGCGGTCCGACGGCCGTGAGCAACGGCTACATGCCCTTTGAATACGACGTCACCGACCTGCTCCGCGAAGGCGACAACCTGATAGCCGTAAGCTACGACAACACCGGCGCGCCCACCTCGCGGTGGTACAATGGTGAGGGAATCGACCGCAATGTATGGCTTACTATAATACCGCCGGTTCACGTAGACCTCTACGGCACTCGAATCACCACCCCGGTGGCCGAAAAACACCGGGCCGTTGCCTCGGTTGAGACGACTGTGGTCAACACGTTGCCCGATTCGGCTTTCTGCTCTCTTACCACCCGGATTTTCGACCCCGACGGACTGAAGGCCGGCGAACATACCGCCTGCGCCCCGTTGGCACCACACGAGACCTACATCTTCCGCCAGAACTTTGAAATTGCAGATCCGCAGCTTTGGGACGCTGGCTGCGGCAGGCTTTACCGCGCCGAATCATTCGTGGGCAGCACAGGACAGCAAGACGACATCTACACGACCCCCTTCGGAATCCGCCGCATCGAGCTTTTGGCCGACAGCGGTCTGATTATCAACGGCCGCAGAGAGTATCTTCACGGTGTATGCCTCCACAGCGAACTCGGGCCGCTTGGGTGCGCGTCGTTCGATGCGGCATGGGAGCGACGCCTACGCACCGTGGTCGACAGCCTGGGATGCAATGCCCTGCGTCTGAGCCACAATGTGTATCCTCAGTTCGTACTCGACTGGTGCGACCGCCATGGCATACTCGTCTACGACGAAATGCTTGACAAGTGGGGCAACAGCTTCTACGGTCCGGGCGATGCCTTCAGCCCTGAAAAAGCCCCCGAGGTGACGTCCGACCTGCTCCGGTGGATACGCCGCGACCGCAACCATCCATCAGTGTTCATCTGGGGTGCGGGCAACGAGGTCGACGAGCAAATCGATGCCTCCAGAGAGCCCGAAGCAGGAGTAGAGCGTCTGAAATTCATAACCTCGCTCATCAGGCAGGCTGACCCCACGCGTCCCTCGGCCGTCGGACAGTATCCGGCGCGACAGGGGTCGAAAACACCCTTCAACTCCAAGGATTTCACTTCAACCGAGCCGCATCCCTTCTCATTCCATAGCGATGTGGTCGCCACCAACTACACCGAATATATGTGGGGGCGCGACCACGCGCGCTATCCGCAACTGATATTCATGGCAAGCGAACTGGCCGTGGGCGATTCCGGCTACGATTATTTCAATTTCGACCACTCCTACCCTATCGGCCACTTCTACTGGGGAGGCACCGATTATCTCGGTGAATCCGTGGCATGGCCTATGAAAGGATGGATTCTGGGGCTTATTGACACCGACAACAGGATGAAACCTGCCGGCTACAGCGTGCGGAGTTTCACCTCAGCCGAGCCGATGGTGAAAATGGCCGTTGTGGCCGCCCGGCTCGAGGGAGGGATAGTATGGAACGACCTTAAACTCCCGGGAAAATATATGGAACGCGGATGGAACTACGCCACGGGCGACACCCTGCGCGTACAGGTTATGTCGAACTGCCCTGAAACCGAACTTTTTCTCAACGGCCGGAGCCTCGGACGGCGCAGTCTGCCTCCCGCAGGGCAGCCGCCGCGACTGACGTGGGAAGTAGCCTACGAACCCGGTGAAATCCTCGCCGCAGGTTATGCCGGCGGATGTGAAACCGCACGCGACAGCATGCATACGGCCCTTCAGCCTTACGCTATCGTTGCCGAAACCGATACCGCAGTAATTGCCGCCAACGGGATGGACCTGGCTTATATCCGCTTCAGAATTACCGACCGCAACGGCCATACAGTGCCCGACAAAGATATGAAGCTGCAATTCCACGTCGACGGGCCGGCAACCATTCAGGCCGTAAGCAACGCCAACCTCCTGAGCGATGAATCCTTCGTCGGCAATAGCCGCACCACTTTCCGCGGCGAAGCTATGCTCATACTGCGCTCAACCGCCGACGCCGGCAAAATCACGGTAAAAGCCACCGCAAAAGGCGTAAAAAGCGCCACAGCCGGCATCGTTTCTGTGCCGGCTGTGCCATCATTATCTAAGTTTTGAGAAATCAGGTGCGCGGGGCGTCATTGCTACACACGAGCCTACGATATTCCAGAGGAGTCATCCCCACTGATTTTCTGAAAGCCATACAGAAATAACCCGAGCTTTCGAATCCGCAGTCGTAGGCAATCTGCTGGCTGTTGAGACTTGTAGTGCAGAGCAACTGCTTGCTGCGCTGAATGCGCATTTCGCGGATGTAGCGCGACGGGCTGAATCCGGTGTACTGCTTGAAGCGCCGGCAGAAATAGAGATGGTTCACCTTGAGGTGCTGAGCCACCTGAGTGGAATAAAGCGGACACTGCAGATTTGCCGAAATATAAATTTTAGCCAGTTTCACCATTTCCTCGACCTGGGGAGTATTATCTTTCACCTGCATGCTCTGCGAATAGATCAGGCCAAGCATATGGCTCACCATGCCCGAGATATAAGCCTGGCAGCCAGGCGGCTGCTTCTGCGAAATGTCGAGAATGTTTGAATAGAGGTTCACAAGTTCCACCGAAAGGCCGATGCGAAACACCGGGGAATGAACATTGAAAAACCCGTTTGCCACCTTATTATCCATCTCCTTTCCGCGGAATCCTACCCAGTACTCCTCCCAGCCGGTATCGGAAAGAGGCTTATAGGAATGCCATTCGCCGGGAAAAAGCATGAAAATGTCGCCCGACTGAATTTTGCGCAGCGGGCAATGCCTTGACTCGAACATACCGTTTCCAGACACCAGATATACAAGCTGATACTCGTCGAGGACTCTTCCGTTTTCCGAATCAAGGTGATATTCACTTGGATGAAACCGTGGCGGATACGCCGCCTGAATGCCTATCTGCTGCGTTCCGATACAGGTAGTTTCAAGCCCCCAGAGGCTGTCGTGCTCGGAGGGCTCCAGATATTTTCCTTTCAGCGTGTTATTCATCCTAACACAAAATTAAAGGTAAACTATCATTGGTTATATATTACGTTTATTTTTTAGAATGTTTTGGTAAAAAATTAGAATCTTCCAAAATGATGATAAATCCTTTTCGGGCGTCAGTGCGACTGCCCGCACACCCGACAGCATAAAGCAGCGGGAGTGCGGGCAGCAAGCGTGGCGCCTGGTCCGGAGGCGGGATTATTTTGCAAGATGAAAAACGTCGGAGATTTCCTGCATCTGTGCAGGTGTCATACCGCCGGGGACGAAGCCCATAGAGCGGCCACACATATAGATGTTAGCCGACTTATTGAGCACGTCGACCTGGTCGAAGGCGCTCATAATGTCGGTATCCACGGCAAAAACGCCGTGCTTTTCCCACATCACCACGTCGTAGTCGTCGTCGATGGCCTCAATTGTGGCGTCGGCCAGTTCGGTCGACGAGGGGAGCATATATGGCACGATTCCGAGACCGCGCGGAGCAAAGGCCTTTGTTTCGGGAATCATGGACCACAGCAGGCGGGTGAGCACGTCTTTTTTCAGGAATTCAGGATTATGGCTCATGGCCACAAGCTCAATGGGATGGGTATGGAGCGAAGCCCGGTAGGGCGACCCCTTGCCAATCAGATAGTTGTGAACGGCCAGATGCGAGGGGAGTTCGGAAGTGGGCTTCACCGGCTCGTCGGCCACTATTTCGTAGTGGGCGCAATCGGGGGTGATTCGTATCAGCGAACCGTTTTGCATGGGATACCGCGCAAGGTCGCGCATACGCTTCTGCGTGCCTTTGCAGTAGAACCAGCAACCCTTAAGGGAGGGGAGCGTAAGGCCGATAGCCACCGGGGCACCCAGCGAAGGGAGCTGCCGCATGACGTCGTCGACAAAATCAGTTACATTAACGGTGATATTGCCGCCGTTGCGTTCAGCCCAGCCTTTTTGCCAGAGGTAACCGGCCACTTCGGCCACGCGGTCGATTTCAGCCTTCAGAGCGGGCCGGTCGAGGAGTATGGAGTACATCTTTCTTTAAATTAGTTGCGGTAGGAAACAGGAAAATATGAGAACGGCTATTCCGACAACAAGCACCACAACAGTGGCCCGCGAACAATTCTGCCACTCATGGAGTATGATGCCCCACACGTTGGAGAACACCACGTTGAGCGCCATGAGGATGCAGAACGACAGCGTGAGCAGCGCCGGCGAGCCGACCAGAAAACTTTGGCCGAGCGAGAGGCCGAAGAACTGGCTGTACCATAGCGCACCGGCCAGGAGGCAGAAAAGCAGATTGTTGGCCAGCACGGCCACACCGCCGCGCGTGTAGTCGCCCCATGTATGGTTTTTAGTATTCTGCCAGAAGCAGTAGACGGCATTGGTGACAAATCCGCCCAGCGTTACGAGGAAAATGGCCGGAAGCGCGCGGAACATGGGGTCGGTGGCGGCACCGAAATTGATACCGGCGCCGAAATTCAGCCCCACATTGAAGCAACCGCTCATGAATCCTGCAAGCAGGGCGATGGCGATCCCCTTGGGGAAGTTGAAATCTGCCACTGCCTTCTTTTTCTCCTCCTCGCTGAGCGCGGAGGCCTTCATCGAGCCGGCCACACCGATAATGGCGATACCGACGAGAGTGGCGGCCACCCCAATAAGCACTGATGCCGTAAGCGTATGCAGAGGGTGTGTTTCAGGAAAGAATACATTGAGCAGCACGGGGCCCATCACCGTGCCCAGGGCCGCACAGGTGCCCAGAGCTATCGACTGGCCGAGGGCAACGCCCAGATAGCGCATCGACAGCCCGAAAGTGAGGCCGCCGATGCCCCAGAGCACACCGAATGCCATGGTCATCCACAGGCTGAACGGTGCCGCATCGCCGAAAAGCTCAGCCAGCGAATGGCCTTGCGGCACAGCCAGCATAGCGCCGAGCAGCGGGAGCACCAGCCATGCGAACACCCCCTGCACAATCCAGTAGCTTTCCCAGCTCCACTGCCTGATTTTGCGGATGGGCACGTAGCAGCTCGACTGGCAGAAGGCGCCGACGGCTATAATGAGCAGACCGATAAGAATCATCGTTTCGACGTGACTTCGGTTTCATATTTTTCCACCTCGCGGATGTAGTCGTTGCCCACAGGCACGCCGTTGCGCAGGCAGAACATATCGTATACGGCATTCCAGGGGAGACATTTGGCCTCCTCGAGCATGGCCAGACGCTGGAATTTACGGTCGGCCAACTCGTAGGCACACAGCTTGTCGGTAGGTTCGAGCAGAGCGCGGAGCATGCATTTCTGGGCTGCACGGCTGCCGATTACGTAGGCACCGATACGGTTAAGAGTGCCGTCGAAATAGTCGAGTCCATAGTGCACGCGGTTGAGGGCGCCGGCGCGCACAATTTCGCTGAAGAGGTCGAGCGTGGGATCGTCCATAATGGTCACGTGGTCGGAGTCCCAGCGCACGGGGCGACTCACGTGGAGCATCAGTTCGGGCACGAAAAGGAGCATTGCCGAGACCTTGTCGGCCACGGATTCAGTGGGATGGAAATGGCCCGTGTCGAGCGTTATCATCATATCCCGCTTCGAGGCGTAGGCGGTGTAGAAGTCGTTGGAGCCTGCGGTATAGCTTTCAAGCCCGATGCCGAACACTTTCGATTCCACGGTATCCTTCATCCAGTCGTAGGGATGTTCGAAAATCCGGTCGAGCGATTCCTTGAGCAGTTCGCGGTAGTAATAGCGGCATACAGTGAGGTCTTTAGATCCGTCGTGTACCCATGTGTTGAGAATGCAGGGGTCGTGCTGAGCCTCGCCGATAGCCTGGGCAATCTCGCGGCAGCGCATGGAATGTTCCACCCAGAAATCGCGTATCCCCTTGTCGGGATTGGCCAGAGTGAGGTCGCCGCTCTTAGGGTGTGAGAACGATGTGGAATTGAAGTCGAGCTTCACGTCATGCTGTGTGCCCCACTGAATCCAGCTTTCAAAATACTCGGGAGTCACCTCGTTGCGGTCTACTTTTTTCCCCTTGAAGTCGCCATAGATTTCATGGAGATTAAGGCGGTGCTTCCCGGGAATAAGGCTCATGGCATAGAGGATATCCTGGCGCAGCTGGTCGATATCATTGGCCTTTCCGGGATAATTGCCGTTGCACTGAATTCCGCCCGTAAGCGGTCCCTGATTTTCGAAGCCGGTCACGTCGTCGGCTTGCCAGCAGTGCATACTCAAGTGGAAATCCTGCATCTGCTGCATAATCTTTTCGGTGTCGACTCCGAGTTCCGCATAGCGTTCGCGGGCTATCTCGTAAGCCTTCAGAATTGCTTGTTCGTTCATCGTTGTGGATTATAGGTTATTGTTTCGGTTGATTTTATGGCAATGTCGCGGATATCGACGTCGGGATTCAGACTGCTCAACTGCACCAGAACATTGCCAAGGGCTGTGCATTCGGCCGGCCCTGCCACAATGGTCAGGCCGGTTTCGTCGGCGAGCATCTTCATGAGATGCGAATTGCGCGAGCCGCCGCCAATCACGTGAAGGCGTTCCACAGGTTCGCGCGAAACCTCGCGCAGAAGCCCCATCACCTCGGCCACGCGGTGGGCCAGACTGCGGTAAATCACGCGGATATAGTCGGCCAGATTTTTCGGCGCGGCAAGCGAATTCGACTCGCAGTAGATTCGTATAGCCTCCGACATACTCTCGGGGTTGGAGAACACCGGATCGTCGGGATTAATCAGAGTGTCGAGGTCTGAATCGTGGCAGAGGGCTGCCAGCAGGTTGATGTCGGTATCATCCTGACCGAATTCGGAGCGAATACGTTCGAAAATCCACATTCCGCAGATATTCTTCAGCAGCCTGGTTGTGCCGTTGATTCCGCCCTCGTTGGTAAAATTATAGCGGAAAGCCTTCGGACCGGCTTTTGGCTGCGGCAGCTCCACGCCGAGCAGCGCCCAGGTGCCGCAACTGAGATAGGCATATTTGGAATCGGGGGTGGGGATTCCCGCCACAGCCGAAGCCGTATCGTGGCTGGCAACGGCCACCACCGGCACACCGCGGTAGGTGCCCGCCACTTCGCCCGGCTGCACCATGCGGCCGAAGCGATGGCGGTCAAGGCCCAGAATCGCAAGCAGGTCGGGGTCGAACTCGCCGGTATTGATGTTGAGCATCTGTGAGGTCGACGCCACGGTAAATTCCGTTACCACTTCGCCCGTAAGCATATAAATCAGCGCATCAGGCATAAAGAGAATATAGTCGGCAGCCTGAAGCAGTTTTGGTTTCAGGCTGCGCAGGCAGTAGAGCTGAAACAGAGTGTTGAAGTCGAGAAACTGAATGCCCGTGCGGCTGTAGAGCTCTTCGGGAGGCATTTCCCCGGCAAAACGCGCAGTGGCACCTGCCGTGAACGAATTGCGGTAGCAGTAGGGAAGGCCGGCAAGCGAGCCGTCTTTATAGAAAAATGCCACATCACACCCCCAGGTATCAATGCCTATCGAAGAAACCAGCTTCTCTTTCCTGGCGAAATCGCGGATAACAGAGTCGATTGCCGTCTTAACCTCAAGAAAAATCTGCGGGAGATTCCAGAACAGACATCCGCCCACGGGAAGCATAGGATATTTGAAACGCGAGATTTCCTTAAAAGTAACCTTCGTTCCGCTGAAAGATGCGAGAATCACCCGGCCGCTTGTCGCACCGAGGTCCACAGCAATATGATATGTAACTCCCATTATAAGTAACTGTTCAAAATTATTTTATACTCCTGATCTGATTATTCCGACCGGTTACTTAACAAATCAGATTTAAGGATATACGGAAAATATTCCTGTTACTGCCGGAGGATGTTGCAGAACGCCAATTTTCGCCCATATTGTAGGGAGGCACGGCTCGTGCGTCCGCGCATCTGGCTGAAAATCAAATATCATATTTGGACGCACAGACCGTGCGTCCCTACATTTCGTGTGGTTCTGCATCCCCCGACAATATGAAATTCCTCATAAGAGGCAGCCGGAAAAGACATAAAAAAGGCTGACGCCGGAGCAGGAACCGGCCTGCAATGGCATCAGCCTCTTCTAAATAAACGTAGTGATATCAGGGAATCAGATTACTTATTCTGAACGAGTTTCACGTCCTTGAGCTCAAGGGTGAAGGCTCCTTTGCCGACGGTGCCGTCGAAACCGATGCGGATACGTTCGCCGGTTTTGCCGTTGATATTCCAGCCGTGAGTTTCAATAACGCTCTTCAGGTTGATGGTCACGGTCTTCCACTCATTGGCAGCTGCAGCAGTACTCTCTGAGCTTCTTACGAAAGGATCTCCGACGATGGCATACCACTCCATTCCTTCAGCCTTGAAGAGCATAATCTTAGTCTCTTCAATCGGTATGGTGCAGCGATATGTATACTGGAGCTGATAGTCGGTGCCAGCCAGAGCTTCGATACCTGAGCTCCATACAACGCATTCAGGAACGTCTTTCATAGTACCGTTGTCATTCCACTGTGCGGGGAACGCCATGGTGAAGACACCGTCGGCATTCGTTACTGTCACGTCATAAGCAGTATTGCTGCCGGTTTCGGGGAAAGTAACCGGAACGTCGGGAAGCGCAACGGGTTCTTCCTCAACCTGCGATTTCGGCACGAGCTAAACATCTTTGAGCTCAAGGGTGCAGACCTGTTGGGTTATTCCGTTGAAGTTGATGCGCATACGCTCTCCGGATTTGCCGTCGAGGTTCCAGCGGTTTGCTTCAATGGCAGAGCTAAGATCGACTTTTACGGTTTTCCAAACGTTGGCTTCAGCGCCGGAATTTACGCCTGCTACAATGGGGTCATACATACCGTATCCTCCATCGAACAGCATGAACGAAAGGTCTGCTACAGGAAGCGTGCAACGGTAGGTAAGCTTGAGCACCCAGTCGGACGACTGCAGAGCGTCGAAGCCCTTAGTCCAGACAACATTCTCAAGAGCGTCGGTGGTGAAATCAAGTTTGTAGACGCCATCGGCATTGGAAACGGTGGTGTTGTAGCCCTTGTTGCTTTCGTCATCAAACACAAGGCTTACGGGCTCAACGGTGAAGAAGTCTATGCGGGATATGTCGGCCACTTTATAGTTGGCGGAAGTGCCGTCGGCGAGGGCGACCTTCATGCGGTATTCGTCGACCTGAGCAGAAGCGGCAACGGTAGCCACTGCGGCTGCAAGGAGTAATATTTTTTTCATTGTAATTGTATCAGATGTGAAGGGGTTAGCGGATAAATTTGATGGTTTTGTCGTTGGCTTTAACAATGTAGATGCCTTTGGGAAGTTGACTGAGGTCGACAGATACGAAGCCTTCGCCCTGCTCCATGGCAACGGTATAGCCTCCGATACTGTAGACTGCCACGGCAATAGCGGAGCCGGAGGCCGAGGTGACCGAAATCAGACCGTTTTCCACTGCCACATTGAGGTCGTCGAGCGTAGCCTCGGTTGTTTCGATGCCGGTCATCTCCATGTCGAACTTCATGTGGTCGATATCTGCAAGACTGAAGGTATGCTCCCCCGAGGTAGCGTGAACCACCATCTGGTTGGCATTGAAATCAATGTGGCTCAGCGTAGCGAGATCCACTTTCGTTTCATTGCCTGAAACATCCTTCAGTTTTAACGACTCGGCCGAAGCGCCTGCCGACAACATGAATGCAACGGCCAGAGCCATTCCACTACAAATAAATTTGGATTTCATGTTGATTAAACTTAGGTGTTAAAAAAATGATTAATGATTGTGTTATGTGTGTTCGCCTTTCTTTAAAGGTTACATCGCAAATTTACAGCGGTATGGCTGATAACCGTTCAGCTTTTTCATCTCTATGATTATGCTTTTTTACCTAATGTTGCGTAGCGGTTCAGTCGACAACCTGGTGCATGATTTCACTCCAGTCGGAAATACCGACAACCGATTTGTAGGGGTCGAGCACGGCATTTTCGTCGGCGGTTCCGAAAGCTCGGAAAACATACCACGCTGGCTTGCGTCCCCATGGGTCGGGTGTATAATTTTCGCGGTAGTGGAGGCCGAGATTCAGGTTCCCTTCCACGTCGTTGTCGGTCGAAGCGTGCCAGATCAGAGTCTGGATGGCGCTGAGGTTGCGCACCTTCTTGAGGGCATATGCTGCGCAGGCAGCCTGCTCGCGCAGCTCGGTTTCGCTGTAGGTGGGTGTACTTGAGCCGTTTTCGGTGAGCCAGATGTTGCGCACATCGGTACCTTTATACATATTTTCCGGCATTTTGGCCCATCTGTCGAGCACCTCGAGGTTCTTGAAAGTGAGCAAGTCGGTGTTCATCGACCATGTGGCCAGTTTATCCTCCCAGGTGCGGCTCTGGAAATTCTGGGGATAGGAGTGATAGCCGACGCCCCAGTGGAAATCGCCTTCGGCAGCCGAGAAGCTGTTCATCAGACCGAAGAGGTCGCGCACGGCGAAGAGCATACCGCGCGACGGGGTGGTGGTGGTAAAGGTCCACTGCTGGGTTACGGGCACGAGAATCTGCGCGTAGCTGTTATACTGGCGTATGATATTGTGGGCCATGCGCGCGGACTTCACAAACTGGTCCATATATACGTTCTGCGGAAGTATGCCGCAGTCGTTCCAGTTGAGCGGGTCGTCGATTTCGTTGTGAACCACATAGCGGTGGATGCGGCCGTGGGTGCCGTCGGAATAGCGCGAGGCCAGAAAATCGAGCGCGGCGGCATAGTAGTTCACACTTTCGGGTGTGGAAAGGTTGACCATGGCAAACGTGCCCTGACCGGAATAACCCGGATGCTGCATGAGCATTCCCAGGTCGTGGTCGTAGTTGTAGTATGAGGCCTGGACGGAGGGCGATTCGGGCCGGATGGTTATCACGGTGAACACGCCGATACCGGCATTCTGCAAAGCCAGGAGATGCTTGTCGAGAATATCTTCGAAATATCCGCGGCTGAAATAATAGTTGCGTCCAAGGTATTTGTGCTCGATTACCTCGTCGCCGACGGCAGTGGCTTTCTCCTTCGACGACCACATGACGGCCGTCACGGGTATCCCGACGAGCGTAACTTTCATTCCCATCTCAACGGCGTCGTAGACCTTGCCTACAACTGCCTCGCCGCCTTTCTTGATATCGTCGGGGAGGTCGACGCTTCCGGCGGCCTTGCTCTGGTCGATGCCGTCGGCATCGACGTAGCGGCAGGCCGAAACCATCTGCTCTCCGGCGGTGCCGTCGGTGCGCACAATGACGAATTTCGAGAGCAGACGGTCATAGGTGAAGCCGTCGAGCGTGGTAATTCGCGGCAAAGTGGTGCTGAACTCGCCTTTAATGCTTCCGACGCATTTATGGAACGACTTCAGCAAGAGGGCATCTTCGTAGGGTGCCACCTCGGCAATGGCATATTTGCCACCGTCGGATGGAGCGGTTCCTTTAATGCGGATTCGGCTGTCGGTGGCTTCAACAAGGGTGATTTCCGAGGAGTAGGTGGTATGGAAATATTTGGCCAGACGCGAATCGAGCTCCGTGATGGCAGCAGCCTGCTCGGCCGCCTCGGCGATACGGGCGCGGTCGTCGTCGCTTAGAGTGCGCAGGCAGATGTTGCGGATTTCTATGTCGGCGGCCAGATTTCCGCCAAAGTCGAGGCGCAGCACGTCGCCGGCGGCTCCCCACTTCAGCCGGTTGATATCGTCGTCGAGTGCCACGGAGTAGGTGCACCACTCGTCGGGCGACTCCTTAAGGTCGGGAAGATAACAGTTGCGGTCGCCGGAGAAGGGGCTGAAATAGGCGACCATGCCGCGCACGGTACGCGAAGCCTTGTACTCGAAACTCAGCACGCGGGCGCGAGGGGGCAGCGCAGCAGAGAGCGCCTCGGTGCAGATCCAGGGGTCGGAGCCGCCGGTGGTGGAGAGGCGCCACTGGCCCGAGGTTTCGGACGCGGTCATATCGTAGAGCGAGGCGGTATTAAGCCGCAGGGGTACGCAGGCGGCCAGGCCGTCGTCGGCCGGAGTTGCCGTCTGCATATCGGAGGGCTCGAGCCGCAGGTCTTTTATACGGATTATGACATCGCCGGGGGCAGCGCCGGCGGGAAAATCGAAGCCGAGGCGCAAGAATTCTTTCGAACGGCCGTTCTGGTTCCATCCCACTGACGCGATTGCCGCGCTAAGGTCGAAGTTGCAATGCTTCCAGGTGGATGCCTCGGTGCCGGTATTGTTATACCAGATAAACGGGGTGCCGGGATAAGCAGTTCCTTCTATGCTGGAGGAGGATATGATTGACGATTCAGGATTCTTATACCAGGCTCCTTGCTCATCGAAGAGCACCACCTTCGCTTCACCCATCGGCACCGACGCGCTGTAGGCGAACGACAGGCGGTAGTTGCAGCCCGACAGAGTGGCGTTGAGCGGAAGCGTCCATACCACCCGCTCGGGAGCCGAGGCGGGAATATTAAGCGTATATATATTATTGGCGTCGGGGCCATCGACCGTTATGCCGTAAGAGCGGTTGCGTTCGTCGTCGTAGATCAGGTTGTAGCTGTCGAAGGTCTCGAAGGTGATGCTGTTCACATCGGCTACGGCATGTGTTTTCCGGCTATTGTCGGAAAGAACTACGTTCATCACTGTGTCGGCGCGGGCCACGCTTAGCAGCGCTCCCGAGACGATGGTTAACATTATTAATAATAAGGTGTAAAGATACGCCCGATTCAGGCGGCAGCACTGTGTCATCATGCTAATTTTTTATTAGTTGAAAAGCCTTTTTGATTTTGATGTTAAATTTAGAGGTTACACTACGTTTGAGATTCAACTTTTTGAACTATAGATAATAATATTTGGGGAACGTGTGCCATTTTGGCAAATAATCCATTAAATTTGCTCTTGGAAGAATCAACCGACCCAATGCACTTCACCTTAATTCTACCATTAAGTAACTGGTCGAAATTATTTTAATATTTCCGGGTGGAAAATTTTCAGGAGATTTTTCTCGATGAAGAAGGAGTGTAGATGTCTACACGACTGATGAAGAGAGGAAAAGATTCGAAAATTTTACCGCGGAAATGTTGAAATAATTAGATCAGGAAAATATAAAATAATTTTGAACAGTTACTTATGACAAGATTCTTAGCCATTTCGGTTATAGCTTTACTGAGCAGCAGTTTTGCATGTGGGGCATATTCGCCGGTACCGGGCCATATCACAACGGAATGGGGCGAAAATATAGACCCGGCCCGGGTATGGCAGGAATATCCGCGGCCTGATATGGTGCGTCCCGATTGGGAATGCCTCAACGGTCTGTGGGAGTATGCCGTCAAGCCCGTGGGCGAAGGAAAACCGGCAACGTTTGAAGGCGAAATCCTCGTGCCTTTCTGCGTCGAATCGGCTCTCTCCGGTGTAGGGCGAAGCGTGGGCGACCGCAACTATCTCTGGTACCGCCGCAGTTTCGACATCCCTTCGGGCTGGAAAGGCAAAAACATAATGCTGAATTTCGGCGCCGTAGACTGGAAATGTGATGTATGGGTCAACGGTATAAACGTTGGCGGCCATACGGGCGGCTACACTCCTTTCTCACTCGATATTACGGATGCCACCCGCCTCCGGGGCAACGAGCTGTTGGTGCGCGTCTACGATCCCACCGACAAAGGCAGTCAGCCCCGCGGCAAGCAGGTTTCCAATCCCGGCTCAATATGGTATACGCCGGTGACCGGCATCTGGCAGACCGTGTGGCTGGAACCGGTTGCTCCGGTGCATATTTCATCGCTACGCATCACTCCCGACGTCGACAACCGCCGGCTTATCGTCAGGGCCGACGCCTCGGGCAACACCGACGGCACTACTACAACAGTAGATGTCTACGACAAAGGCCGGAAAGTAGCGTCCGCCAAAAGCACCTGCACCGGTTGGCCAATCGAAGTGGATATGCCCGCCGACATGAAGCTTTGGTCGACCACCGACCCACATCTCTACGACCTGCGGCTCACCCTGGAGCGCAACGGCAAGATAATCGATTCGGTGAAGAGCTACGCTGCAATGCGCAAAATTGGCAAGCGCCCCGATGCAAACGGCGTCGTGCGCTTCACCCTCAACGATAAGGAAATCTTCCACTACGGGCCGCTCGACCAAGGGTGGTGGCCCGACGGGCTCTACACGGCTCCGAGCTACCAGGCGATGAAATTCGACATCGACAAAACGCGCGAACTGGGCTATAACATGATTCGCAAGCACATAAAGGTAGAGCCTGATCTATGGTATGCCTATTGCGATTCCGTAGGCATCCTCGTATGGCAGGATATGCCATCGGCCGACCATTCGGAAAACGAATGGGACATGACCCACTATTCGCGTGGAAAAGAAAAACAGCGCACCCCCGAGAGCGACCGCTACTTCCGCACCGAATGGGAAGAAATTATGGACGCGCTCCACAACCACCCCTCGATTGCCGTGTGGGTTCCATTCAACGAAGGGTGGGGCCAGTATGACACCAAAGAGATAGCCGCCTGGACAAAGCAGCACGACGGTTCTCGACTCGTAAATGCCGCCAGCGGCGGCAACTTCTTCTACGGCTGCGGCGACGTGCTCGACATCCACCATTATCCTCAGCCGGTAATCTATCTGGCGAGCATCGACCAGGCCAACTGCATAGGCGAATACGGAGGCATAGGCTGCGCCGTAGAAGGCCATCTGTGGGCACCCGACCGCAACTGGGGCTACATCCAGTTTAAAAATGCTCAGGACGTAACCAACGAATACATTAAATACGCCGATATCCTCGATTCAATGGCCGACTGCCTCTACACCGGCGCAGTCTACACCCAGACCACCGATGTGGAAATCGAAGTCAACGGTCTGATGACCTACGACCGCAAAGTTCTCAAAGTCGACCTCCCACGAATCCGGGAAGCAAATCAGCGCATAATTAACCGACATTCAGCACAGTAGATTTCAGATCAGTATAAGCGCATTGAGATTTTATGATTGGATATTATGATTAAAACACAATTCCGGACCCCTCAATTCAGAGCATCCGGCATTCAAAAAGATTAAGGCAATTAGATTTTGACAAGGTATTCAATAAGAGTACAAAGATTTAGGTTTGAGTAAGAGGCTGTGGCACAACAGCCTCTTTTTTCGTAATCTATTGTAAAACATTAACAACGTGCGCGGCGAATGCCGTATCTTCCCTTATTGCCTCTCCGGACCTCCACTGAGGTCCGAATGCGTAAGGTGCGAAATAATTTGCACCTCCTATGGCTTCGCCACAAATTCCAATTCCCCTTTACGCCCAAAAATTCCAAGCCGGCCGGATGGCTGCGGCTTGTCAGAGCGCCGTAGATTTTAGGAGCGGCGGGGTGAGGGCGACGGGAGTTGACTGAAGTCAATGACCGAGCCCGAATGCCCCTGCCGTCGACGCCAAAGATGCCGCGCTATGGCATGCCACGACAAAAAGTGTTAAAACCACACGCCATTAACAAGCTTTAACGATGGGGGGGGTAAAAGTGCTAATTTCTGTATAAATTTGCGGTCAGGCAATACCCTGACCAGGGTCTTGTGCTTATAAATTAAAAAAGTAGATAAAGAAAGCAAGACGAGGGGAGCTCCTCTACAGACTGTGACTCCCTATTTTTTTCTGTTCAATTTGGATAAAACATCGCTCCGGCCTATGCGAATAGCCCGGCTGGCAATGGCCCCCTCGCAACCTTGCTCATCCACATCTGCTTCCCGGCCCGAAGCCACTGCATCTACCCGTCGCTTCCGCGCCGCATCAAACCAATCAGACAATTAACATTATACTTTTTATACATTATACCGAAAAATCTAACAATTGCCTAAAATGAAAAGATTTTACTTTCCATTGGCGTTAACCGTCATGGCCTCCGCCATGACCGTAGCAGCCCAGACAGCTGTGCCCAAGTCTGAAGCCTGGGGCACAGGAGAATGGTCCGACACCTATATGGGTATGACCTGGGACAAGCATTGGAACAGCGACACCAAGACTCTTGGCGCCTCAACCACATCCGAAGCCGCAAAATGGATGGCGGCACTCCCCGACCGAATGTTTGTGGCACACGTTTCCATCCCCGGCGCCCACGATTTCGCCACAGGCGAGGAGAACTGGGTAACCAGTGCCGCCAACGGCAAAGCCACTTCCACAACCCAGGCGGTAACGATGCGCGAACAGATGGACCGTGGTATCCGTGGTATCGACTTACGCCCCGGTATGTACGACGGAGTATTATATTGCAACCACGGCCTGGCTCAGACTAATAAAACTCTTGAAGAAGCGGTAAAGGATATGGTAGCCTTCCTTGATGAGCATCCGTCGGAATTCTTCGTAGTACATTTCTTCCGCGGTAACATATATCGCACAGGCGAAATGCCTACGGGCAGTGGCCTGCTTGGCGCGAAAGGCAACGCTGCTTCGCGCAATGAATACAATGAACTGATGCAAAAGCTGTTCGACGACACATATAAGAATTATGTAATCGACTATCGTCCGAACCTTACAGTAGAAGAGGCCCGTGGCAAGATGGTGCTCTTCACCCGCGACCGCATCGACTTCGTTCATCTTTCGAAGCAGGCCCGTCTGACCAACTGGGACGCCGCCAACAACGATACCGAAGTAGCTGCCATAGCCACCAACGAGAGCAACGCAATGCGCTCCACCAAGCTGTGGGTACAGGACCTCTCGTCGGGTGCCGACGTCACCACCAAAGTAACCCGTTTCCAGCGTCAGGCCGAACGTATGCAGGCCATGCCGACACCTAAATCCGTTTATGATGCCGGCGGAGAATATCTTTCCGAATGGTGCATGAACTTCACATCCATGGAATACGACAGCAGCGAATCCGGCAGCTCCTATTCCACCAACAAATATAAATACGGCGCCAAGGCAATGGCACCTGTGGCTATTGATTTCCTGAAGAAGAATGCCGGCGCCGGCCCCGTGGGTATATTTTTCAGCGACTACGTGCTGCGCACCTCCTCGCAGCTCCACAATGGTTCTGACCGTGTGCCCGTCTACGGCGATGAACTCGTATACCGCATTATCGAAAACAACTTCGCCGGCGAGAATCCTCCGGTGGTCAAATATGCCATCCCCGACGACGTAAATGTATCGACCTATCCCAATCCCTACGAGGGAAAGACTTATTTCATGCGTCATAAGGCTTCCGGCCAATGGCTTTGCGGCGGTGCCAACTATGGCTCGCATGCTGCCCTCGACAAATACGGCTATCCTCTCACACTTAAGGTTAACGCTGAAACCGGCGATGTCACGATTGCAATCGGTGGAGGCGGCAGTTTCTATCGCGACGGCAGCGGATATGCTTACGTGGACGGTGCCACAGGCGACAACTACAGGCTCATTCCTGCCCAGACGGCAAATACATATGCACTTACAGTCGACAACAGTACCAAGGCCCTCACGGCCTTTGCCTATGGCGCACCCTCCAACCATCAGTATGCCGACAATCTCGACTACTGGCTTGATTTCGATACCTATCGCGCAGGCGACGCCAACCAGGAATTCGAGCTTGTAACCCTCGACGAGCGTCAGACCGAACTGCTTACCAAGGCCAACCCCAACCGCCCCTACGACGCCACATTCTATCAGCCCGGTTATTCAAGCGGTAACGGCTGGGATGGTCTCGACCAGTTCTCCTTCGAATCGAAATATAAAATAGGAATCACTTATAATGGAAATGCGACTCGGACACAGCGTAATAACTGGAGAGGAGCATTCACCATGATCTATAATCTCGGAAATAGCGGAGCCGGTTATAAATCCAAGTGGAAAATGGACCGTACCATTACCGGGCTTCCAAATGGTAAGTATAAAGTTGATTTCCAGGCATTCTCCTGGAACCAAGCCAACAAAACAACCTACACTATCGGAGGAGTCGGCGGAACTGTGGCTGATAAAACCTTATCCAATTTCACAAGCCTTTCCAACGACATCTTTAAGAAAGATGATAACGGCAATGAAATCAACAACATCGATCCCATTCTTGACGTTTTCAAGAATGAAGCGGATATTAAGCATGAATTCGATGTTACCGTAAGCGGGGGCAGCCTCTCCATACACTTCGAAATGCAGGATAATAAGGCTTCCGAAACAGCTTTCTTCCTCGACAACATCCATCTCACCTACTATGGTCCGGAGAACAAGGCCGAGGAGACCGTGCAGGTGAACTTCCCCGAGCACTGGAACACTGTGATTCTTCCCTTCGACGTTTCGGAAAGCTATATCAGCTCCAACGTAAACAAGGACGGCAAGGATTACATCTTCTATCAGGTTGACAAGGAAAAGGGTGGCTATAAGGAGACCTCGAAAGTCCTCCAGGAGAATCAGAACAAGGAATATTTCTACCATGTGGTTCAGCTCTCCGACGCCGTATCTTCCCTGAAGGCCAACACTCCCTATATAGTGGAGAACAAATTGGTGGAGGAAGTCGAGCCCAAGCCGGAGGAAATCGGCACGGAGACCCAGAGCGCCTTTGCAGCTCCGGCCCGCGCTGCCGCTACCGACAACACCTATCTTGAAACCTTCGTAGGCCATCCCACCAACTACGAGGATACCTACACCGATGCCGGCAATTTCCTGACCGGTGTACTTGCCGACAACCATATCGTAGGCGAAGGCCATTATCCGCTCGTAAAGGCCAACTACCAGATGTTTGCCCAGCTCACTGATGCCCAGACTGCCCCGGTAGCGAAATACCACGCTTACGTACACTCCGGCGCTGAAACTGCCGAGCATCCCATCATCCTCTTCAAGGACGTTGACAACGTGCTTACCGGCGTTGAGGATGTCGCTGCCGAAGAGCATGGCATCACCGACGAGACTCCCGTCGACGTCTACACCACCGGCGGCATCCTTCTGCGCAGTAAAGTCGCCAAGGCTGACGCGCTGACCGACCTGCCCCGCGGTATCTATATCCTCGCCGCTCCGCAGGGCGCTCTCAAGGTCGCCAAATAAACCCCATACCACCATATCCCACAAGGCGGTGCACTCCCATCCGGGCGCACCGCCTTTTTCATTCCCCGCACCTCAGACTGCAAGGGCATTTAGCGAGCGCTAAGGGAGGGCGTGTCATAATAGCCCATCTGGGTCGTCGCCTGAGGGGTTCGGGTTCGGTCATTGACCTTAGTCAACTCCCTTCACCCTCACTCTCAGGCTCCTACCATCTGGACCATTCTGACAGCGCCCTCGCCATCCGGGTGAAAAATAGGGCGATGTGTCAAATTATTGAATTTTGACACGCCCTCGTTAAGGGCGCGAGGGTTGCCTCTATGGCAAGCCAAACAGTATATTTATGCACAATTTGGCATATATCGTGCAAACTCGCTATAAGCCATATTGTTGCCGAGGAGTCGACAACTTTTTTGCGCTAATATTTGCAGGGAATGAAATAAATTTTTATTTTTGTCAGTGTGAAGCCGCTGCAGCAGGCGGCAATAGAATTTTAACATTGTTAAAATTGAGCTGGGATTCAGGCTGTTGGCCTGATTTTGTTGTGTTATGAGCCCTGCTTTTATACAATAATCAGTATACATTGCCGCCCATATGCCGACACCCCCGCTCCGCCCCCTGTGGCAAAATATTCACAAACGTAGACCCAAACGAAACCTTTACATTAATTCTTAAATAGAACCCTTTATTACCAGTTCAATAATCCCGAATGGGGGCTTGCCGTGAGGTATCGCCCCCATTCACCTTTTTGGGGGCCAGGCTTGCCTCATCGGCAGCGACCTTAAAGACCTTAGGGGCCTTAGAGACTTTAGGGGCCTTAGAGACTTTAGGGGCCTTAGAGGCCCTAAAGACCTTAATGTCTTCAAGACGCCCTCCGGGGGGAGGCCACAATGCCTATTGCAGATAGGCATATTTTCCTTACCTTTGTATACATGGAGTCCTTATAGCGGTAAGCTGCCGACAATAGGGGTGTTGCAGAATAACAATTTTGCAACGTCCTACAAGCCGATGGCCGACCATTTAGATTGCTCATTATGACTGAAAAAGATACAGGCGCTATGCCTGAGAAAAATCCGATTACTGCGCCCGGGAAAGCGCCTGAAGCCGGACGCAAGCGCCGCCCGTGGTGGGTGAGAGTGCTCAAATGGCTGGGAATCAGCGCTGCCGTCATCATGGCGCTGGTGCTCGTGGTCGTTACGCTCGTGGTATGGATTCTCTCGCCGGCGAAACTGACGCCGCTGGTGGAGCGCCACGCCTCGGAATACCTCAACGCCGACCTGCGCGCCGAGCGCATCGAACTGACGTTCTGGCATACATTCCCTCACCTTACGCTCGACGTGGACTCGCTGCGGCTCACGAGCCGCTCGCTGCGCGGGTTGCCCGACTCCATCGCCGCCACGCTCCCGGCCGACGCCGACTCACTGCTGACTCTGGGCCGCTTCCACGGTGAAATCGACCTGCTGCCGCTGCTTGCCGGCCGCATAGCCCTGCGCGACGTGGAGCTGCACCGGCCGGCGGTCAACCTCGTGCAGGTAAGCGACTCCGTGGCCAACTACCTGATCATGCCCCCGTCGGACGAGGCAGCTCCGGCCGACACCACGGCCCTGGCCCTCCCGCCGATTTCAATCCACCGCTTCCTGATCGAGGGGGCGGAGCAGATACGTTACCGCTCGCTGGCCGATTCGCTCTATATCAACCTTACGCTCAGCAATCTCGACCTCACGGCCGACGGCGAGCCACGCTACTCGCTCAAAGTGGACAGCAACGTGGCCAGTCCGATGCTCGAAGAGTTCAACTTCGACGGCGTGGCCTTCGGCGCCAACGGCAACATAGAGTGGGACAGCCGGCGCCCGCTGGCCCTGCGCCTGAGCGACTTCGCCCTGACTCTCGACCGCTTCAATGCCCGGCTCGCAGCGGCCGTGGACTTCACTGACCGCCCGATGGTGGAGGAATTCAGCGCCGGTGTGGAAAATATCGACGTGGCCCAGGCCCTGAGCCATGTGCCGCAGGAGTTCGCCCCGTTCGTAGCGCCGCTGAAGACCGATATGCGCGCCACCGCCAGCGTGGAGCTGACGCGGCCATGGAACCTGGCCGACTCCGCTATGCCCTCGCTGCGAGGAGCCGTCACTATCCCCTCCTGCGCCCTTGAATATCAGGCTTTGCACCTGCGCGCCCTGGCCGCCGACATGGAGTTCGACTTCGACGGCACCGACATGGACGCCTCCGTATTCAACCTCAAGCGTCTGATGGCCAAAGGTGACGCCATCGACATGAATCTCTCGGCCGAGGTATCGAACGCCATCTCCGACCCGCGCATCAAGGGTGTGTTCAATGGCTCGGTGAGCCTCGGGCGCCTCCCGGCGCAACTCTACAAGAAGCTGAATCTCAAAGCCTCCGGCACTTTGAAGGGAGAAGCGACCTTCGCCCTGGCCCAGAGCGACCTCTCGCGCGAGAATTTCCACCGCATGAACGTAAAAGGGAGCCTGCAACTCGTTGACTTCCACGCTTCCACACCCGAGCCGGCGAGCGCCTACGCCCGCCACGCCCTGCTCGAATTCGGCTCGAACTCGCGTTTCGTCACCGCAACAGACCAAACCGTCGACTCGCTGCTGACCGTATCGCTCAAAGTCGACACTCTGGCCGCGCTTGCCCGCGACATCGACCTGCAAGTGCGTGGCTTCCGCGCCGGAGCCGGCACCGTAAACCGCCGCGCCAGCGCCGACACCACGGAAATCAATCCCTTCGGGATGTCGGTCGAGGTGGAACGGCTCACCTTCACCTCGCCCGCCGACTCGCTGCGCCTACGTCTGCGCAACGCCAAGGCCGGAGGCGCCCTGCGCCGCTTCAAGGGTGAGGCGCGCATGCCCCAGATCAACCTGAAAATCACAGTCGACCGCCTTATGGCGGGGATGGCACTCAATAAGGTAGCTCTCAGCCACGCCGACGTGGCCCTCGACCTCCACAAGAGGCTCAAACGCCACCGCACCCCCGAGCAGCTCGATTCGCTGCGGCACCTGCGTGCCGCCCGACTCGCCGCAGAGGGCGCCCGCACCGTCAGGGAGGAAAATCTCTCGTTCGACATGGACTCGACCGAACGCTCGCTGCTGCGCAACTGGGACTTCAGCGGCCACATCGCCGCCCGGGGCGGACGACTCGTAACCCCATATTTCCCGCTGCGCAACCAGCTGCGCCACATCGACCTGCGTTTCAGCCAGGACAGCATTGTGCTCGACAACCTCGGCTACCGCGCCGGCCAGAGCGACTTCCTCGTGAACGGCACCATCTCCAACCTCCGCCGCGCCCTGATCGGCCGGCGCAACAATACGCTGGGCGTGAACCTCTCGATGGTATCCGACACGGTCAACGTCAACCAGATTGTGCGCGCTCTCTTCGCCGGAGCGGCCGTGAGCCAGCAGGCCGATTCCACCATGATATGGGACGACAACGACGACGCCACCGAGCGCCGCCTCGACCAGATGGCCGATACAGCCTCCACAGGCCCGCTGCTGCTCCCACACAACATCGACGCCACATTCTCGCTGCGCGCCGCCAACGTGCTCTACTCCGACCTCATCCTCCACGACCTGCGCGGCGAGATGATGCTCCTCGACGGCGCCCTCAACCTGCGCAACCTCTCGGCACGCACCGACCTGGGCTCCATAGCCCTCGACGGCCTCTACAACGGCTCGGCCGTAGACTCCCTGCAGTTCGGCATGGGAATGAAGGTTAGCAACTTCCGTCTGGACCGCCTCACCTCGATTGTTCCGGCCATCGACTCGCTCATGCCCATGATGCGCAACTTCGCCGGAATCGTCAACGCCGACCTGGCCGTCACCACCGACCTGACGCCGCAGATGGACATCAACATCCCCTCGCTGCGCGCCGCCATCAGCCTGAAAGGCGACTCGCTCGTGCTGCTCGACGCCGAGACGTTCAAATCCGTGAGCAAATGGCTGCTCTTCCGCGACAAGAAGCGCAACATGATTGACCACATGGAGGTAGAGGCCGTAATCGACAGCTCCACGGTGGAACTCTACCCCTTCATGTTCAACATCGACCGCTACCGCCTCGGAGTGATGGGCAGCAACGACCTGGCAATGAACATGAACTACCATATCTCCGTGCTCAAATCACCCGTACCCTTCAAATTCGGCATCAACATAAAGGGGACGCCCGAGAAGATGAAAATACGCCTCGGAGGTGCCAAGGTGAAAGAAAATATGGTAGGCCAGCGGCAGCACATAGCCGACAACACCCGCATCAATATCGTGCGTCAGATCAACGATGTATTCCGCCGCGGAGTGGAGAAAGCGCGCCGCGGGCGCCTCTCCTTCAGCGACGCCGCCGGAGCCGACGCCCGGCGCGCGGCCGCCTCGCTTCTCGAGGCCGAAGGCGCCTCCGACGCCCTGAGCTACCAGGACTCCCTCCAGTTCATCCGCCAGGGCCTCATCGACAACCCCGACACCCTCCGCTTCCCTCCCGTCTCTCCACCCGTACCCGAAAAAAGCGACAGGAAATCACGGGGGCAGCATTGAGGCGTAAATCAATAATTTTCGCTAAATTTGCAGGCGGAATAATATTTAAAACGACTGAGATTTATGGCAATCCGGATTTCCGACCGCATTCAGGCCATGGCCGCTTCGGCCACACTGGCCATGTCGCAGAAGAGCAGCGAACTGCGCGCCGCAGGGGTCGACGTGATCAACCTCTCGGTGGGTGAGCCCGACTTCGACACTCCCGAGCACATAAAGGAGGCCGCCAAAGAGGCCATCGACAAGAATATAACGCGCTATCCGCCCGTAGCGGGCTATGCCGACCTGCGCGAGGCCATCGCCGAAAAGCTGCGCAAGGAGAACGGGCTGAACTTCTCTGCGGCGCAGGTGGTGGTTTCGGCCGGCGCCAAGCATTCGCTCAACAACGCCATTCTTGCCATGATCAATCCCGGCGACGAGGTTGTGATTCCCGTGCCGGCGTGGGTGAGCTACATCGAGCTGGTGAAGCTCGCCGGTGGCGTCAACGTGCTCGTTCCGGCCGGAATCGAGCAGGATTTCAAGGTGACGCCCGCGCAACTCGAGGCTGCCATAACGGAGCGCACGCGTATGGTGCTTCTCTGCTCCCCCTCCAACCCCACGGGAAGCGTATACACCCGCGAGGAGCTTCAGGGGCTGGTCGAAGTGCTGGCGCGTCACACCCAGGTGGCCGTGCTCTCCGATGAGATCTATGAGCATATCGACTATTCGGGTGCGTTCACTTCGCTGGCATCGTTCCCGGAAATTGCCGACCGCGTGGTTGTGGTCAACGGCGTATCGAAAGCCTACGCCATGACCGGCTGGCGTATCGGCTTCATGGCCGGCCCGGAAAGCGTTGCCAAGGCAGTGACGAAGCTGCAGGGACAGACCACCTCGGGTATCTCGACCATCGCCCAGCGCGCGGCCTACGCCGCCTACAGCGGTCCGCAGGAATGCGTGGAGCAGATGCGCCGGGCCTTCGAGCGCCGTCGCGACCTCGTGGTAGAGCTGGCAGCCGGTATTCCCGGCCTTAAGGCCAACATCCCCCAGGGCGCCTTCTATCTCTTCCCCGACGTGAGCGCCTTCCTGGGCAAAAACACTCCCGACGGCAAGGCCGTGAGCACCGACACCGACTTGTCGATGTATCTGCTCGAACATGCCCACGTGGCCACCGTGCCCGGCTCGGCCTTCTGCCTGCCCGGCTACATCCGCCTGAGCTATGCGGCAGGCGACGACGCACTTCGCGAGGCTTTCGACCGCATAGGCCGCGCACTGGCCGAGCTATATTGATTCCCGAAAGATTAAGAATATACATAAAACACCAAACAAGATTACACTCCAATGGACTTCATAAAAGAACTTACCTGGCGCGGCATGATCCACCAGATGATGCCCGGCACCGACGAACAGCTCAACAAGGGGATGACCGCCGCATATCTCGGCATCGACCCCACGGCCGACTCGCTGCATATCGGCCACCTCGTGGGGGTGATGATGCTCAAACACCTGCAGCGCGCCGGCCACAAGCCCATCGCGCTGGTGGGAGGCGCCACCGGCATGATCGGCGACCCCTCCATGAAGAGTCAGGAGCGCAAGCTCCTCGACGTGGCTACACTGCGCCACAACCAGGAGGCCATCAAGCGTCAGCTGGCCCGCTTCCTCGACTTCGACAGCGACGCCCCCAACGCCGCCATCCTCGTGAACAACTACGACTGGATGAAGGACTACACATTCCTCGACTTTATCCGCGACGTAGGCAAGAATCTGACCGTCAACTACATGATGGCCAAAGACTCCGTTAAGAAGCGTCTTTCGGGCGAATCGGGCGAGGGGATGTCGTTCACCGAATTCTCCTACCAGCTTCTCCAGGGCTACGACTTCCTCCACCTCTACGAGAAGGAGGGCTGCCGCCTTCAGCTGGGCGGCTCCGACCAGTGGGGCAACATCACCACCGGTACAGAGCTGATCCGCCGCATGCTCGGCAAGGACGACGCCTACGCCATTACCTGCCCGCTCATCACCAAGGCCGACGGCTCGAAATTCGGCAAGACCGAGGGGGGCAACGTATGGCTCGACGCCAACCGCACGTCGCCCTATAAGTTCTACCAGTTCTGGCTGAACGTATCCGACGCCGACGCCGAGAAATATATCAAGATATTCACCGTGCTCTCCGAGGAGGAGATAAACGCACTCGTGGCCGAGCAGGCCGAGAACCCCGGCGCACGCCCCCTGCAGAAGAAACTTGCCGAAGAGATTACCCGCATGGTCCACGGCGAGGAGGAGCTGCAGAACGCCATCGAGGCCTCGCAGATACTCTTCAGCGCCAAAGCCGCCGAAACGCTCCACAAGATTGACGAGGCCACGCTGCTGGCAGTATTCGAGGGAGTGCCCACCTTCGAGGTAAGCGCCGACATCTTCAACGGCGAGACCAAACTCATCGATCTGCTCACTGACCACGCCACCGTATTCCCCTCGAAGGGCGAGATGCGCAAGCTCACCCAGCAGGGAGGCCTGCAGATCAACAAGGAGAAGGCCACCGACCCCTACGCAACTGTCGACGCCCCGATGCTGCTCAACGGCAAGTATCTGCTGGTGCAGCGCGGGAAGAAGAACTATTATCTGATTATAGCCCGCTAAACTGAAGGCGCGCCATAGCGGCGCATCTTTGGCGTCGCGACGGGGGACCTCAGGCTCGGTCATTGACCTCAGTCAACTCCCTCGCCTTCGCCCCGCCGCTCCTAAAATCTGCACCACTCTGGCATCGCCTTCGCCATCCGGATTCAGACAGGCAAAAACGAGGCTTGCCAGTTTCGGCGGAAATGCCTAATTTTGCAGAGTCAACCCATAGATGGCGCTGTGGCGCCATCCCACCGAGTGGCCGAATGGTGGAATGGTAGACACGAGGGACTTAAAATCCCTTGGCCATTACGGCTGTGTGGGTTCGAGTCCCACTTCGGCTACACCGATCCACCCCGCCGGGCACCGCGCCCCGGCGGGGTGGAATCATTCCGGAGCATTTAACCGGGCCGCGGATTTGAAAAGGAGCGCGATTTTGCGTAACTTTGCTATAAAAGGCGACCTCTAACGGGATGGGCGGATGCACCGGGCTGCACCCCTACTTTTCGGGACACGCCATATTTTGTATTTTTCTTAAAAAACGACGGAGAGCGAAGCGATGGCTAAGAAAGTGGTGGAGACACCCCTGATGAAACAGTATTTCGAGATGAAGCAGCAACACCCCGACGCGGTGCTGCTGTTTCGCGTGGGCGACTTCTACGAGACGTTCTGCGACGACGCCATCACGGCCTCGGAGATTTTGGGCATCACGCTGACGCGGCGCGCCAACGGCGCGGCGGCCTCGATCGAGCTGGCAGGTTTCCCCCACCACGCGCTCGACACGTATCTGCCGAAACTGGTGCGCGCAGGCAAGCGCGTGGCCATCTGCGAGCAGCTCGAGGACCCGAAGACTACGAAAACGCTCGTAAAGCGAGGCATCACCGAGCTGGTGACACCCGGAGTGGCGCTGACCGACAATGTGCTCGACCACAAGGAGAATAACTTCGTGGCAGCCATACACTTCGCACGCAACGCCTCGGCGCGCGGCACCGCCGGTGTGGCCTTCCTCGACATCTCCACCGGTGAATTCCTCGCCGCCGAGGGGCCGATGGAATATATCGACAAGCTGCTGGGCAATTTCGCTCCGAAGGAGGTGCTGGTGGAGCGCGGCAACAAGGGGCGGCTGGAGGAATTCTTCTCCGGGCGCTATCTGGCCTCGGAGCTCGACGACTGGATTTTCACCGACCAGAGCGCCAACGAGCGGTTGCTAAAGCAGTTCGAGACGTCGTCGCTCAAAGGATTCGGCATCGGACGCATGCCTCTTGCCGTGGTTGCCGCCGGTGCGATCCTCCACTATCTCGACATAACCAAACACACGCGCACGAGCCATATCGTGGCATTGCGCCGCATCGAGGAGGACGCGTTCGTGCGCCTCGACAAATTCACCGTGCGCAATCTGGAGCTGCTTCACTCGCTCGGCGAGGAGGGGCGGTCGCTGCTCGACGTAATCGACCGCACCGTAAGCCCCATGGGGGCGCGCATGCTGCGCCGCTGGGTTTCGTTTCCGCTCAAGGATCCCGCGAAAATCAACGCGCGCCTCGACGCCATAGAATATTTCTTCCGTAACCCCGAGGTGCGCGACGCCATAGTGGAGAACCTCGGGAGCATCGGCGACCTGGAGCGACTGATTTCCAAGGTGGCCACGCTGCGCATCACACCGCGCGAGGTGGTGCAGATGCGCCACGCCTTGGGCGCCATCGAGCCGGTGAAGCAGTTGCTCGAACAGGCCGACTGCCCCACCCTGCGCACCCTTGGCGAGCAGCTAAACCCATGCACGGCTATCCGCACGCGCATCGAAAAGGAGATTGTAGACGACGCCCCCAACCAGCTGAACCGCGGCAACGTGGTGCGCCAGGGGGTTAACGCCGAGCTCGATGAGCTGCGCGAGATGGCCTACCAGGGAAAGGACTACCTGATGCGCGTTCAGCGCCGCGAGAGCGAAGCTACGGGCATCACAAGCCTGAAAATCGGCTACAACAACGTGTACGGCTACTACATAGAGGTGACCAACACGCACCGCGACAAGGTGCCATCCGACTGGATACGCAAGCAGACGCTCGTAAACGCCGAGCGCTACATCACCCAGGAGCTCAAGGAATACGAGGAGAAGATACTCAACGCGCAGGAGCGCATCGAAATACTCGAGACGGCCATCTACAACGCGCTTGTGGCTTCGCTCTCGGACTACGTGACGGCCATCCAGGCCGATTCCCACCTGGTTGCCACCCTCGACTGCCTGCAGGGCCTGACGCGTGTGGCCCTCGAGAACCGCTACAACCGCCCCGTGGTCGACGACTCGCTGGTAATCGACATCCGCGAGGGGCGCCACCCCGTAATCGAGAAAGAACTTCCGATCGGAACGCCCTATATCACCAACTCCGTGGTCCTCGACCCGGAGGCCACGCAGGTAATGATGATTACCGGCCCTAACATGAGCGGTAAGTCGGCGCTGCTACGCTCCACGGCGCTCAACGTACTGCTGGCTCAGATCGGTAGTTTCGTGGCCGCCGAGAGCGCTCATATCGGCGTGGTCGACAAGATTTTCACTCGTGTGGGCGCTTCCGACAACATCTCGCTTGGAGAATCAACCTTCATGGTGGAGATGAACGAGGCCGCTTCGATACTTAACAACATGAGCGCCCGCTCGCTGATACTCTTCGACGAACTCGGCCGTGGCACATCGACCTACGACGGCATCTCGATAGCATGGGCAATCGTGGAATATATCAACCGCTCGCCCATGCGCCCCAAGACGCTGTTTGCCACCCACTACCATGAGCTCAACGAGATGGAGGCGACTTATCCCGGCGTGGTGAACTACAACGTGTCGGTGAAGGAAATCGACGGGAAGGTGGTATTCCTGCGCAAGCTGCAGCGCGGCGGCAGCGAGCACAGTTTCGGCATCCACGTGGCCAAGCTGGCCGGTATGCCGCGCGACATAGTGAAGCGCGCCGCCTCGGTGCTCCGGCAGCTTGAGACGGCCAACCGCCACTCCGTGGCCGAAAAAGCCGGGATAGCCGAAACCGGGAGGGAGGCAGCGACGAAAGGGCCGAAACCTGCCCGCGCCAATACGGCCGCCATCGACTCTGCCCCCATGCAGATGACATTCTTCCAGCTCGACGACCCTGTGCTGACGCAGATCCGCGACGAAATCCTCAATCTCGACATCGACAACCTCTCGCCGCTGCAGGCGCTCAACAAGCTGAGCGATATCCGCTCAATCCTTACAGGTAAATAATCTGAAGGCGCGCCTTAGCGGCGCATCTTTGGCGTCGCGACGGGGAAAACTCAGGCTCGGACATTGACCTCAGTCAACTCCCTTCGCCTTCGCCCCGCCGCTCCTAAAATCTGCACCACTCTGGCATCGCCTCCTCCATCCGGACGAAAATACGATTAAGGTGTTTTGTCAAAATTCCGAGTTTTGACACATAGCCATAGCAACTTAGCTATCAATGGCATTGTTGCGGCTCAATTCATGCAAAAAAAATGAAAAGCGCTGCATATCTATATTTTTTACATTCAGGAGGAAATATATATCTTTGTGAAAGTTATCGACTTCCTACAACCGAATTATAATATACTAACCTAAACTAAATAAATCATGGAAAACTCCAAATTACTCAACATTCTAAATCCTGTATTGGGATTTATTGATTCAGGCAAATTCTTCCGCCAGCCCTTTAAATGGCTCTATATTATTATCGGCGTGCTCAACATTATTATTCCTATTGCAATGATTATTGGTGTGAGCAATGGATGGAATTACATGCAGGGTGCAATGCGTTTTGCTATGGTTCTCAACATATTAGTGGCTATCCTGGTGGCATTTCTTGGATTCTTGATATGGTACAAGCGCGCCCAGAATCTTAAATGCGATGCCGGAGAATCCTCGCGTTTCATCGCTATACCCCTTGTGGCTAATCTGCTCCAGACCTACGGCGAATGGATTGGCATGATAATCGGCGTCGGTGGTTTTCTCACGGCCCTAATCGGGTTCATTTTCGGTGGAAGCATCTTGTACTACTATCACATCAATTTCTTCGTTGTGATATTGATGCCGGTAGTCGGATATGTTCTGGTAGTGTTCTTCCGTTTCTTGGCCGAAGGATGCCTGGCGCTTGCCAATATCGCAAATTCAGCTCAGTCCATCGACCGAAAACTCGACAAAAACTACGAAACAGTAGTGGAAACTATTGAACCGGAAGTAGACTAATTATTCCTTTCTCTCCATTCTAAAGGGACAGCACGAATTCGTATTTTCACTTCATTAATAAGATAAATTAACCACCCTTCGTGCCGAAAAAGATTAACAATAGCGCATTGGATCCCATTTCGTCCAATGCGCTATTGCTAATTTTGTGTATGTGCCGGATTTAGAATTCGGCGGATTTGGGGGTGCGGGGGAAGGGGATGACGTCGCGGATGTTGGTCATGCCCGTAACGAAGAGCACCAGGCGCTCGAAGCCGAGGCCGAAGCCCGAATGGGGCACGGAGCCGAAGCGTCGGGTGTCGAGATACCATTTCATATCCTTCATGGGGATGTGCAGTTCCTCGATTCGCTGCAGGAGCTTGTCGTAGCTCTCCTCACGCTCCGAACCGCCGATAATCTCGCCGATGGCGGGGAAAAGCACGTCCATGGCGCGTACGGTCTTGCCGTCGGGGTTCTGCTTCATGTAGAAGGCCTTGATTTCCTTGGGGTATCCGGTGAGAATTACCGGACGCTTGAAATGCTGCTCCACGAGGTAGCGCTCGTGCTCGCTCTGCAGGTCGACGCCCCAGCTTACGGGGAACTCGAACTTGCGGCCGCTGGCCATGAGGATGTCGATGGCTTCGGTGTAGCTCAGGCGCACGAACTCCTCGCCTACCACGGCCTGGAGGCGCGAGATAAGCTCCTTGTCGTAGTGCTCGTTAAGGAACTCGAGGTCGTCGCGGCAGTGGTCGAGGGCGTAGTTGATGCAGTATTTCAGGAAATCCTCGGCAAGGTCCATGTTTTCGTCGATGTCGATGAAGGCTACTTCAGGCTCAATCATCCAGAACTCGGCCAGATGGCGCGGAGTGTTGGAATTTTCGGCGCGGAACGTCGGGCCGAAGGTATAGATTGCGCCGAGGGCGGTGGCTCCCAGCTCGCCTTCGAGCTGACCGGATACGGTGAGCGATGTAGGCTTGCCGAAGAAGTCGGCGGAGTAGTCTACGGCACCCTCTTCGGTGCGCGGCAGGTTGTTGAGGTCGAGCGTGGTGACCTGGAACATGGCGCCGGCTCCCTCGCAGTCGCTCGCGGTGATCAGAGGGGTGTTGAGGTAGAAGAAACCGCGCTCCTGGAAGTAGCGGTGGATGGCGTAGGCCAGGGTGGAGCGGACGCGGAGCACGGCCGAGAACGTGTTGGTACGCGGGCGCAGGTGGGCGATTTCGCGCAGGAACTCGAGCGAGTGGCCCTTCTTCTGGAGCGGGTATGCCTCGGGGTCGGCACCTCCGTAGAGTTCGAGCTCCTTCACCTGGATTTCAACGCTCTGGCCTTTGCCCTGGCTCTCCACGAGGATACCCGTGGCTGCGAGGGCCGAGCCTGTGGTGAGCGGCTTCAGCTGCTCGTCGGTGAAGGTGTTCATGTCGAACACCAGCTGGATGTTGCGGATCGTGGAGCCGTCGTTGAGGGCTACGAACTGCACATATTTGTTGCCGCGATGGGTACGGACCCATCCCTTGACGCAGACCTCCTTGCCCAGAAGTGAAGGAACGTCGGCGAAAAGTTCGGCTATCTTGATACGTTTCATATATTTAACGGAATAAGATTCTTTATTCGAAGGAGCCCATCTTCAGGAAGTTGACCTCCTCCTGAGTGAGGTAGCGCCAGCGGCCGCGCGGCAGGTTTTTCTTGGTGAGACCTGCGAAGTAAACGCGGTCGAGCTTGGTAACGTGGTAGCCCAGGCTCTCGAAGATACGGCGCACGATGCGGTTGCGGCCCGAGTGGATTTCGATGCCGGCCTGATTGCGGTCGGTCTCGGTGGCATAGCTGATTGCGTCGGCGTGGATGGGGCCGTCCTCAAGCTCGATGCCGTCGGCGATGCGCTGCATGTCGTCCTCGGCGATGTCCTTGTCGGTCCATACGTGGTAGATTTTCTTCTTCACGTATTTGGGGTGGGTGAGCTTCGAGGCGAGGTCGCCGTCGTTGGTGAGCAGGAGGACGCCGGTGGTATTGCGGTCGAGGCGTCCTACGGGGTAGATACGCTCGTTGCATGCGCCCTTTACGAGGTCGAGCACAGTAGTGCGGCCGTTGGGGTCGTCGCTGGTGGTGACGCAGTCCTTCGGCTTGTTGAGCAGGATGTAGCATTTGCTCTCCAGAGCCACAACCTTCTCATCGTATTCCACGGTGTCGGAGTGGCAGATCTTGGTGCCGAGTTCGGTAACGACCTCGCCGTTGACCTTCACCAGGCCCTGCTGGATGAATTCATCGGCTTCGCGGCGCGAGCAGATGCCGGCGTTGGCCATGAACTTGTTCAGGCGGATCTTTTCGTCGGGATCGGGGAGCGGCAGCTCGTATTCAATGCGCTTGGGACGCGGGGTGAAACTCTTGCCCTGACGTACGGGACCCTTCTGGAAGCGGTTGCCCGGGCCGTTGGGACGGCGGTTCTGGTTGTTGTAGCCGCCCTGATTATTGTAGGGGCGCTGCTGATAGCCACCCTGGTTGTTGTAGCCGCCCTGCTGACGGTTATTGTTGTAGGGGCGCTGCTGATAGCCGCCCTGATTGTTGTAGCCGCCCTGCTGACGGTTATTGTTGTAGGGACGCTGCTGGTAGCCGCCTTGATTGTTGTAGCCACCCTGCTGACGGTTATTATTGTAAGGACGCTGCTGGTAGCCCTGATTGTTGCGGGGCTGATAGCCGCCCTGCTGACGGTTATTGTTGTAGGGACGCTGCTGATAGCCCTGATTGTTGCGGGGCTGATAGCCGCCCTGCTGGGGCTGGGTTGCGCTGTCGGTCGAGGCGCCTTCTGCAGCGGGAGTCGTGGAGGGGGTTCCATCCGTGGTCGGAACGGCCGGCTGCTGGCGGGGCTGGAAGCCCTGATGATTGTAGGGGCGCTGCTGATAGTTGCGCTGATAGCCGCCCTGGTTGTTGTAACCGCCCTGCTGACGGTATCCGCCCTGCTGGCGCGGGCCGTAGTTGTTGCGGGGCTGATAGCCCTGGTTGTTGCGGGGCTGGTAACCGCCCTGATGCTGGCGCGGCTGATAGCCGTTCTGATTTTCGCCGGCGGTAGCGTTGTAGTTCGACTCGTAATGACTGCCTTCCTGAGCGGGGTTGGCACTGTCGGCGCCCGGAGTCATCTGCCCGATGCGCGGACGTTTCGGTTTTTTAGCGTCGTTAGCTTCCATTATGGTTTAGAAAAAAATAAGTTACTGAAGTTTACGCCAGGATTTTAGCGAAAGTGTGTAGGTTTGCCTCTCGGCATAAGTCTGTTCGAAATTCTCAGCCTAAAACAACAGATTTATTGTAAAAAATATAATTATATTTCTCAATTAAAAAGTTGATAACGCGATGGCATTCAGGCAATTGACTCAGCCTCCGGCTGTGGCGGCCCGAATGTAAGTCCCACTGGTTTCAGTAATTACAACGCAAAAGTACAGATTTTCGTTGGATTATACAAATTAAAAAAGCGATGCGCCGGAGATGGTCCGGCGCATCGCGAAGATAGGATTCTATAGGTTTTTTCTATTGTTAATCAGCGCTTGATTACGATGGCGGTTACGCTGTGGGCCTGGGATTCGAGGCGCAGCAGGTAGGTGCCGGGGGTAAGGGCCTCGACGTCGAGGGCGAGGGGTTCGCCTTCGGTGATGTCGGCCTTACGGCTGAGGACGCGGGCACCGGCGATGTCGTAGAGGGCAATCGAGGCGTCGGCGGCCGAGAAGTCGCAACGGATGTTGACGGTGCTGTGGGCCGGGTTGGGATATACGCTGAGGCTGCTCTCTACGGTGACGGCGTCGATGCCGAGGGTCTTGCTGACTTCAACGGGGAGGATGTTGGTGGCCGTGGCGCCCGAGGGGTCGGTGGCTATGACTGTGACGTCGCACTTGCCTTCGGCCACGCCGTAGACTATCATATCCTTGCCCGATACGAAGAGCTGGGCGATGCGGTCGTCGCCGCCGGAGACGGCATAGGTGAGGTCATCGCCGTCGGGGTCGGTGAAGAGCGCGGAGAGGTCGACGGGGGTGGTCGATGCGCCCAGGAGCACCATGAGCGGAGTCTGCTCTACGGCCTGGGGAGCGCGGTTGGAGTGCTCGACGACGTAGCTTACGGTGTGGGCCGTGGAGGAGCCGTGACTGTCGGCGGCGGTGAAGGTCATCCAGTAGCTGCCGGCGTCGCCGTAGTCGGGACGCAACTCGATACCGAGCTCAACGGTGGAGGCTCCGGTTACGGCCACGTTGGCGCCGTCGATGGTGGCGGAGCCGGCGTCGGGCGTAGCGGAGACGATGGTGGCGTGCTGGCCGTTGTCGTCGAGGGCTACGGTGAAGTCGTCGGCTTCGGCCTCGCTGACGGTGAGCTTGACGGCGGTAACATCGCCTTCGGCGGCATATACCACAGCCGACTCGGAGGCGATTTTCGGAGCGCCGTTCTTATCGAGAATCACGGGGATGTTGACCACGGGCTGGCCGGGGTCGTTGCTCTTGAGCACGAGCATGGCCTTGTTGCCCTTCTCCATGGGAGCGGCATCGGTATTGTAGGTGAGGCCTACAGAGGCAGTCTCGCCTACTTCCACTTTACCGGAGGCGGTGGTTCCCTCGGCGAAATTGAGCCAGAACTTGCCGGCCTGGGTCTCTACGCAGCTGATGAGGAAACCGAGGTTGCCGTACTGGCCGTTCCAGTAGGAGCCGAAGTCGTACCAGCCTGCGGAATCATAGTAGTTCATATAGCGGCTTTCGACGAGGTCTCCTTCCTTGACGGCGGCGAAGAGGGGGGTCTCAACCCCCTTGGGGCAGTTCAATACCACGCAGAAGTCGGAGCCTTCGGGGATGAAGAGCGGACGGTCGAGCGGAATTAGAGCCATCTCGCCGGCGGAGCCACCACCCTGAATCACATACGAACCATGGCCGAGAACGGTCTGACCTACGGGCGAAGTGCCCGAAATGATGTCGACCTCGACATTGTAGTCGCCGGAGCCCTTGGTATAGTTGAGGGCGGTGTAGATATGACTGATGTTGATGCCGCCTTCGGGCGATACGAACTGGACGGAGGCCTTGTAGTCGTCGAACGTGGTGAAGGAACCGACGTTGTAGTACGTACCTACGGTAGGATAGTAAAGGACCTTGTTGTAGGGGAACTTGCTCTTATCGGGAGCGTCGTAGATATTATCCGTAGCTTCGGTGGAGAAGGGACGGATGGCCGTGTGGAGCTGCTCGGCGGGAGCCACGGCCGGAGCTTTGGCCACTGCAGTCAGCATGGGGGCGATGCCGCCACCACCCTCTTCAATTTCCTCACCCTTGCCGGTGGGATCGATATAGAGCGTGTAGTCGAGGCCGTATTCGCCGTAGTTGGAGAGGCCGAGGATTTCAGTGCCTACGGAGCCGGGCACGGCGCCTTCGATATGCACCTCCTCACGGTCGAGCACAGCGACGGGAGCGGGCGTGATGGTAATCTTCACGGTGACGGTCTTCTCGGTGGGATCGTCGAGACCCGAAACGGTGAAGGTGACGGGAATCTCATACTCACCCGGGGTATAGGCCGCATTGGTGACGGGCACCGCAAACTGCACGGGCTCGCGGCCCACGGTGACGGGAGCCATCATGCCGGGCATATACTGCTGCCATGCCTTGTTGCCGGTGGGTTCGCCTGTCATCCAGTCGAGTTCGTCGGCGTAATACCATAGGTCGAAGAGGTTGATCTCGTCGCCGAACCATTCGTCGATCATCGTGGGCGACGTGTAGCTTACGGCGTCGATCGAGAAGGGGGCGGTACCCTTGTTCTTAACGGTGAGATATGCAGCGTAGGGAACGCCCATCTGAGCCATAGGATGGTTCATATCGGTGTAGCCCACGGTATGGGTAATCTCCACGTCGGCGGGGAATACGGCGTCGGGCGTACCGGTGACGGTAAGGCTGACGGGAATGGATACGCGCTCCTTAGAGGGGACGTTGGTGAGTATGTCGAGCGAGCCGGTGTATTCGCCGGCAAGCTGGGTGGCGGCGAGGGTAACGTCGAGTGTCTTTTTGGCGCCGGGAGCAAGTGTGATCTCACTGACAGGGCTGAATTCAACCGCATTTCCGAAAGCCACAAGGCGCTCGCCGAGACGTACACCTTCCTGACCGCCGGGGGCCGATACGCCGGCCGTTCCGAAGATGCCCCTCAGCTGGGCGTTCTCGTCGTTGGCGGCATACTGGAACTTGAATGTTCCGTCGGGGCGCATGATGAGCTGGTAGTTTACGCCGATGTTCATCGAGTTGCCGTAGCCGATGAAGGAGATTACCACCTCGCTGTCGGACACGGTGTGGAACACGCCGCAGGAAGAGTCGGCAGCCATTGTATGCAAGCCCCAGTAGGGAGCAATCAGGTTGCTGTAGATGGAGCCTGCGGGGAATTCGGCCGGAGGCTCGGGAACGGCATGCTGGTCGGCCAGACGGGTGAACGATACAAATCCGGTGACGTATACGTAGGCCTTCGTGTATTCCTTGCCGTAGAAGGTGAAGGGGAACGGAAGCTCGAGTTCGTAATAGTCGTTGGCCTCGAAGTAATCGTAGCCGTGGTGAACCACACCGTCGGCCTTGGTATTGTCAATCCAGCTGAATTCTACGGTCGGGTCGTCGATTCTGCTACGGTAGGAGTAGGTGGTCTTCGCCTCGGAATCGACGGCAGCGGGGAAGCTGACCATAGCGGATGGGAGAACGCTGTAGGCCAGAGGCTCGTCGCCGGTGTTGGAGATTTCGAGCGGGAGGGCCTTCGATGCGCCGCTCTCGAGAGTCTCGGTGATGGCGTCGTAGCTCAGGGCGATGTCGGGGCATCCGATTACGGTAGCGCTGACGGCTACGGTCTGATCGCCGCCGTCGGTGGTGATAGCCAGCGAGCCCATGTAGGAGCCTTCGACCGCGGTATCGAGAGAAATCATAATGTCGCGGCTGAGACCGGGCTCGATGTCGAAGGGAGCTTCGGGCTGCAGGGTGAAGGCGGCATCGCCGGTGAGGGCGATGGCGGAGACATGCATAGTGTTATGCCCTGCATTCTTGACCGTCACGGCCTTGGTGGCGGCGGCGGTGCGGAACACTTCGCCGAAGGCACACTCCGACGATTCGACGGAGCTGACTGGCAGGAGCGATGCGCCGGTGATGTTGGCGTCGAAACGCACGAACGATGTGGGCGAAAGCGGGTCGTTGCTGGAGATTACCAGATTGTTGACCGTCGGGCCGGCGTTCATTCCGTCGGTGGCCTGGACGGTGGCTGTGAGCGTAACGCTCTCGCCGGGCACGATCAGACCGGTGGCCGGATCGACGCTCTGCACGAAGTAGGGCTTGGGAGCGGCGAAGCGGAATGCAGTGCCGGAGGCAATCTGCGGATAGAGCGGGCTTTCCTGATCGTAGGCGATGTTGGCCGACGTGAGCACAAGCGGATCGGCGCATTCAGGATCGTTGAGGGCCAGGAAAGTGGTGACACCGCTCTGGAAGAGCTCCATGGGGGTGAAGTCGTCGTAGTAGATTTCGATGTCGCCGGTGGCGGAGAGGGCTATATGGAAGGAAATCGGCATATAGTCGGTGCCGTAGACGATACCGAGAGTATTGACGAACTTGACGACGAACTTGCCGTCCTGACGGGCGTATTCCACGCGCGAGTCGGGACCCATGGGCATCTGGAAGCCCCAGGCTGAAATCAGACCGGTGCCGGGAAGCCCGTAGCTGCCCTCGTCGAGCGGCGAGCGGAAGGTGCTTTCGTTCTGGCCGAAGCAGATGCCGCCGTAGCTGGTGATGTATACCTTATCGTAGGACTTTCCGTAGTAGGGGAAGTCGAAGCCGAGCGATATGGGCTTGGAGAGGTAGACGTCGTCGGTGAACTGGCCGGAGATGTCGGTGGCAGCGTTGAGGGCCGGGTTGCCGTCGTACTCGGCGGTGCCGTCGAGGGTGGAGGTCCAGGTGTAGCCGAAACGGTGGGCCGAGCCGGTGGCACCGTCGATGGTGGCGTCGCTGAAGCGCGGAAGCACGTATTCGAGCGGGTATTTGCCGGTGTTGCTGATGCTGAACTCGAAGGTGGCGGGGTCAGCTCCCACTTCAAGGTCGCCTACATTGACCACGGCGGGGTCGATGGCAATTTTTGCGGGGTCGGTGGCAACGCCCTGAACCATGAGGCGGTATTGCAGGCCGTCGCGGTCGGTGAAAGTGATCACGCCGGTATGGCTGCCGGAAGTCTGCGGGCAATAAGTCACCTCAAACTCCTTGTAGGCGCGTGCGGGGAAACCGCCGGTCACCATGTCGGGGCCGGCGAAGTGCTCGCTGCTCGAGGTGATTTTGTCGCTATAGATGCCGGGGTTGCCCCAAACGGAGCTGGAGAAAGTGCCGTAGCCCTTGTTGTATATGCGTACGGTAGCTTTCTTGGTCTGTCCTACGAGCAGGTCGCCGAAGTTCACGACTTTCGGACCTACGATTTCGGGCTTGCTGCCGGAGGCGGTAATGCTAACGGGAACCACGAGCGTATTTTTGGCGCTTTCGTTTGTGGTGAAGCGGATGTTGGCGCTGTAGGTTCCGTTGATGAGGCGGTTGGAGCCGGTGGATACGGATACGGTCTGCGTCTCGCCATGGGCCACCTGGCCTTCGGAGGGTGTCAGCTCGAGGAGCTGGCTCCAGTCGGGGTTCTTGCTGATGGCTTTCACGGCCCAGGCCTTGGGTGCGTCGGCATAGGAGGAACCTTTGAGCACTTCGCTCAGGCGCGACCATGTCTGGCCGTTGTCGGTCGACATGAAGCTGCAGTTTTCATTGTAGCCGTCGACGGCTTCGCCCAGACCGAGGGGATAGAGCTCGGTGGAGGCGGGGAAATGGAATACCACCCAGAAGGACTCGCCGGGGGCGAAGAAAAGCTGCTCGCCCAGGGCGATATCGTAGTCGTACACCCAGAACTGGTAGTCGACGGTTGATTCGAGTGTTGCCGAGGAGATGGATGTGCCGCGGTAAATCTGTATTACGGGATTCTGGCCGTTGGCACCCTGAAGATTGACATGGGTGAGGTTGAAACCCTGAGGATAATCCGTGGCCGATACGGTGAACATCTGCGCAAGCGAGTTGGGGAGCGAGGGGTCGCTCTCGCCGATATAGGCGCGGAGACTGTCGTAGTTGGTCATCGTCTGCGGATAGGTGTCGGGGTCGTAGTCCTCGACGTCGAAATACGTCTTGGGAGCGGCGAAGGGGATGAAGCCCATACGGCCGGCGTAGGCCTTGACCCTGCCGGGATTGGGACGCTGCACTCCGAAGAGCGATGCGGGCACGGTGCGGGTGAATGCGCTCCATTTCAGCAGGCCTTCGTCGTCGTTGCCGATGGTGAAGCTGCCGGCGGTAACGCCTGCAGTGGCGTCGGTTGTAACGGCTATGGTCATGCCGCCGTCGGGGAGCGTCATGAGCGGGCCGGCGTTAGTGCTTGCCGAAACCACGGGCGAGAGGTCGGAGGCGTTGCCCCAGCGGTCGACGGCACGGAGAGCAATCCAGTAGGTGGTCATCGGCGAGAGGCCGGTGAGGTCGTAGCTGAACTCGGCGCCGGAGTCGATGAACTTGGTGTCGACAATCACGCTGGGAATCTTCGAGAGGTCGGAGGTAGCGTCGAAGGCTTCGGTGCTGTAGTAGAGCAGGTGGTGGTTGACGTTGTTGTCGCTCGCGGCGGGAATTGTCCACTTCACGTTGATTTCCTCCTGGGATGGAGCGAGCGTTATGGCGGCTACGGCCTCGGGGGCTGTGCCGTCGCTCATGCGGAGGGCCTTGGCGGCATCGACGTAGCCCGAGCCGAAGAGTCCCTTGGCCGACGGGTTGAGCGAGTAGAAGTCGTTGACAGAAGTTACGATCTGCTGGCGGAGTGTCTCGTTGAGCAGGTCGGGCTTGCCGTTTTTGGAGAGGATGAGGGCGGCGATGCCCGATACGTGGGGAGTGGCCATCGAGGTGCCCTCGTTGAAGCCGTATTCATTGCCCGGGAGGGTGGAAAGCACGCCCAGGGCCGAATTGTAGTCCATCAGGCCGCCGGGAGCGACCACATCGACCCACTCGCCGTAGTTGGAGTAGGAGGCGGGGGTGCCCATGGAGGTCATGGCGGCCACGCTGAGACATTTCTCGTAGCAGGCGGGCCACCAGTCGCCGGTGGCGCCGAAGTTGCCGGTGGCGAAGATGCAGAGGCCGCCGGTCATCACTTCCGTGCGCGGAGCCTCGGTGAAATAGTCGATGGCGGCGAGCACGGAGGGCTCGCAGTAGCCGGCCTCGCCCCAGCCCCAGGAGCACTGGGCGATGGAAGCGCCGCGGTCGGCGGCATAGACGATCGCCTTGGCGAAGTCGCCTTCGCCGGCACCGGCGCGCGAGTCGAACACCTGGGCGGAGAAGATGCGGCAGCCCGACCCGGGGGTGCCGTCGCCGCCGGCCACGCCGGCCACGCCGACGCCGTTGTTGGTAACGGCGGCTACCGTGCCGGCCACGTGGGTGCCGTGGTCGTGGGGATAAACCTCGCCGGAGTTGGTCACGAAGTTATACCCGTAGATGTCGTCGATGAAGCCGTTGCCGTCGTCGTCGACGCCGGGAAGGCCGTTGGCCTCGGCTTCGTTGACGAGCATGTTGGCGGCAAGGTCCTCGTGGGTGTAGTCTACACCGCCGTCGATGATTGCGACAACCACCTCAGGGCGTCCCGTAGTCTCCTTCCAGGCGTTGAAGAGGTTGATGTCGGCACCGGCACGGGTATCGGCTATGGAGCCGTCGTTGTGGTAGTGCCACTGAAGGGGCAGACGCGGGTCGTTGAAGGGCATTGCGGAGGCGGTCATGGCCGAAGCCATCTGCTTGCCGATCTTCACGAAACTTTTGCCACCCTCCATACGCTGCATGGGCACGATTTTCTGAGCCTTCACAACGCCGGGGGTGCGCTCCATCATGGCCACGGCCTCCTCGGGAGCGATAGATTCGTCGAACTTGATGTCATACCAGCGGTCGAGGCCCCATTTGGCATGGCGCTCGGCCGTAGCCGGGGTCGACACGAACACGGGCTCCATGGAGACCGCATTAAGCTTCTGAGCCGTAGCCGAGAGCGACTGAAGACCGGTGGAGAGCTTCGCTCCTTTCCGGGCCACTCTGGCCTGCCTGCCTACCTTTGCGGCGGCCTCCGGCTGGAGTTCCACCCTGACTACCCCTCGACGCGCAAGGGGCGCTTCGGCATGCATCGGCAGAGCGAGGCCGACGCCTGCGATGAGCAGCAGCGCCAGCTTCCTGATGTAGTACTTTAGCATAATTAGCATAAATTGAGAATAAATATTATTTTATGATAAATAATTGATTCTGAAATCGAATGAATGATTCAGGTTGCACCGTCCAAAAACCGTACAATTTGCAAATATATGTATGAAATCGGGGAATCTCAAACTTTTCAAGGTGAAAAATGATGTTTTTTAGCCAAATTCCGCATTTTTCGCGATCAGAGCAGCTTATATGGTAGCTTTCGGAGGTCAGGAAGAAATGAGACTCCGGAGCGGCCACTACGGATAAAAATTGCATATCGGAGGCCTGCTGTTGGCGGTTAGGGAGTTTTTTCGTAACTTCGCCACGCCTTTGCGGCTCAGATAGCAGTCGCCGCAGGGGTTCCTTTATGCTAAGCGCGTGGCAACAAGGCAAATGCGACTCGTGAGAATCGCTTCCCCTCAGTTTCCCTACAGAGCCCGCGCCCGGACGTGGAAAAATTTGATTGCTTGCAACCACTTAAAAAAATGCTAAAATTTCCGATGAACTATCTGTTTACATCCGAATCCGTTTCGGAGGGCCATCCCGACAAGGTGGCCGACCAGATTTCCGACGCCGTGCTCGACCAGATGCTCGCCTACGACCCCGACTCGAAGGTGGCGTGCGAGACACTCGTGACCACCGGCCAGGTGGTGATTGCCGGCGAGGTGAAATCGAAGGCGCAGGTCGACCTTGCCGACACGGCCCGACGCGTAATCAACTCTATCGGCTACAACCACTCGGCACTGAAATTCGACGGCGAATCGTGTGGCGTGCTCTCGGCCGTGCACGAGCAGAGTCCCGACATTAACCGCGGCGTGGAGCGTTCCGACGCCGAGGAGCAGGGCGCCGGCGACCAGGGAATGATGTTCGGCTACGCTTGCAACGAGACCCCGGTCTACATCCCGCTCACCGTAAGCCTCAGCCACCATCTCCTGAAGGAACTCTCGAAAATCCGCCGCGAGGAGTCGGCCATGACCTATATCACTCCCGAAGGAAAGCGCAAGAGCTACCTGCGGCCCGACTCGAAGAGCCAGGTGACGGTGGAATACGACGACCACAACCATCCCGTGCGCGTCGACACCATCGTGATCTCCACCCAGCACGATGATTTCATCCCTGCCGCCGACGGCAAATCGCAGGCCGAGGCCGACGAGGAGATGCTCGCCGTAATCCGCCACGATGTGGAAACCGAGCTGCTCCCGAGCGCCCTGGCCAAACTCCCCGAGGATATCCGCGCCCTCTTCGGCAAGGACATCAAACTGCACGTAAACCCTACGGGTAAATTCGTAATCGGCGGCCCCCACGGCGATACCGGCCTTACCGGCCGCAAGATAATCGTCGACACCTACGGCGGCCGCGGCGCCCACGGCGGCGGCGCATTCTCGGGCAAGGACCCCTCCAAGGTCGACCGGTCGGCAGCCTACGCCGCCCGCCATATAGCCAAAAATCTCGTGGCCGCCGGCGTGGCCGACGAAGCTCTGGTGCAGGTGGCCTACGCAATCGGCGTAGCTCGCCCGGTGAGCCTCTACGTCAACACGCGCGGCACGGCCAAAGTCGACATGACCGACGGAGAAATCTCGCGTATCGTAAGCGAAATCTTCGACATGCGTCCCAACGCCATCGAACGGCGCCTCAAACTACGCCAGCCCATCTACCTGGAGACCGCCACCTACGGCCACATCGGCCGCACACCGCGCAAGGTGACCAAAACCTTCCACTCGCGCTTCCAGGGCGACCGCACCCTCGAGGTGGAGCTCTTCACCTGGGAAAAACTCGACTACGTCGACACCGTCCGCGAAGCCTTCGGCCTCGCCTGACCCATCGACACTACAAGCTTTTTTACTTGATTTTGTACTCTGAAGGCTATGCAGGAGGCTGCATAGCCTTTGTTGTTTCAGCAATTTAAGCTAACTTTGCAGAAGCTGGCCGCAACCACAGGAAGCCCATGGCCGCAGCGTGGGTACAGCGGGAGGGCGGCATCGGCCGACATTTTAGAAAAGCGTTTCTTATGCGCTGAGTTCCCGACATCTTGAAATCTCGCAAATTTCATCAAAACAGTCCGGGGCTGAGCAATGATGAACGCCACATGCGTATGAATCCGTTCGGACAACGGCTTGGCGCGCGAGCGCCGGGTCGCCGTCCGGTATATTCATATTTGCGTGGGCTTCCGTCATTGCCGTTCCGACTGTTTCAGGCAATGCGAGAGCCTCAAGATGTGGAACGGCAATAAGCAGGTTCCCACGCTTTTTCATTATCCATCACCAGAAGATTATACCATACCGGGAACCCATGGCTCGAACCAATCCGGCTATGAACCCCGACACATCCATTCCGAAGGCCCAAAAGGAGAAACCGACTCCGGTAACTTCTGTTTTAGGATTCCTCCAGCATATTTATGAAAAGGAGTATATGAACCCCGACCGTGAGGAAATTACGGCCTATCGCGGTCATTTCAAAAGCAGTTATGAACTTAAGCCCGGCATAGGCAGAATAGAGGATCCGCATGGAGAAAAAGAGCGGGAACTGTTCATGCAGTTCAAACGTTCATATCAGTCCTTTTCAACAGTGCAGCCCAAGCGAGATATCGATTTGCTGTTTTTAGCGCAACACTACGGCTTAAAGACAAGAATACTCGATTGGACGCTAAATCCATTGGTTGCACTCTTCTTCGCCTGCTACGAAGAGCATCCCTCGAAATCAGAAGAGAACGAAGACGGTGAGGTCATCATAAAAAATTTTCCAAAACCAGGTTCGCTTCGCGAAGATACTTCTGAGAATGATAAATTGGGATGGTACGCTTTCTTGCATCAGAAGAAACAAAGAAATGAAAATCCGGAATCAGAGCAGGCTGATATGGACAGAATCCTTATTTTCCCCGACATTTTCGATGCGAGAATTCGCAACCAAAAAGGAGTTTTTCAATATTTTAAAAATCCTGACAAAAGGATTGACAGATATGAAGTTATACCTGTCAAACATGAAAACAAGAAAACAATTCTGCAAGAACTGGCACTTCTTGGAATAGATGAGTCATTCATTTATCCCGACCTCTCGCATTTGGCGAAACAACTATCCGGAAAGTACGCGAACGGATAGGCGACCTACCACAAGCATTCCGATTTCAAACCACAAAAACTAACATAAGATTTAACATAACCACAAAATAAACCGACGAAATGAAACCCGCCATTATCTTACGCAAGTTAATGCTGCTTTTATCCATGCTCTCCGCATGGCCAGCCCATTCCGCCACCGACTACTTTAAGTTAGACGGAATATCGTATCACATCACAGACGCTTCCAAAGCAGAAGTAGAAGTTAGTATGAACCTACACTATACAGGCAATGCAATCATTCCTAAGGAGGTAGTCTACGACTCGATAACTTACACTGTCACAGCTCTCGGCTCTGGGGCATTCTACTGGTGCTACGACCTTACTTCCATAGAAATACCTGAAAGCGTCACCTCTATCGGCGAAAAAGCATTCTACTATTGCTACGGCCTTACCTCCATCGAAATCCCTGAAAGCGTCACCTCTATCGGCAACGAGGCATTCGCATTCTGCACTGCTCTTACCTCCATCAAAATTCCCGGTAGTGTCACGAGTGTCGGCAACTCTGCTTTCTCCGGTTGCTCTAATATAGGCATCGTGATTTTTGAAGATGGAGAAAACGACTTGAATTTATATTCAGAAGCTTTTAATTCGTGCCAACTTGAAGAAGGTTATCTCGGCCGAAATATTTTTAACTATCAAAACAAAGCAATCAGCCCTTTTCAAGGACATAAAACCCTGAAGAATGTAATAATCGGGAATAGTGTCACATCTATCGCCGATTATGCTTTCCAGGACTGCTCCGGACTTACCTCCATCAACATCCCCGGGAGCGTCACGAGTATCGGCAACTATGCTTTCTCCGGTTGCTCCGGGCTGACTTCCATAAAAAACATGGATGGAGTCACATCTATCGCCGATTACGCTTTCCAAGACTGCTCCGGACTTACATCCATCGAAATCCCGGGGAGCGTCACGAGTATCGGCAACTATGCTTTCTACGGTTGCTCCAATTTGACCTCTATTGCTTTTGAGGATGGAGAATCAGAACTTGTGGATTACAGTAAGACATATGATGACCACACCGCCTATTCATATGTTTATCTCGGCAGAATATTAACTTCCCCAGCAAATTTCCCCGGCCAAAATATTCAGACTTTCGAATTTGGTGAAAATATATCATCAATACAAAAAGCCCTGTTTCAAGGTCGGACAGTTTGCGACATGATTCTATCTTCGGGGATGCAATCAATCAACTCCGAAGATTTACCGGCAGGATTGGAGTCTATCTGCCTGAAATCCGGCACTTACAATCCCGTTCCGACCTCATTTCGCGGAGAGTTACGGGGAATCAACCCTGAAACAACTTTAGAGATGGCATCCAATCCGGATTTCGACCCATTCGGCCGCCTTACTTACAAGGAAGACAATAAATATTATTCCATATTAATCTGGAACAGACCTATTGATGCCACAGGTGCCTACTACATTAACGACGCGGGTGCTCTGATTCCGGAAAATCAGCCATGTACTCTAAGAACACATTATGCCGACGGTTGTATTCTACATAACGGTGAAGACGTAACAGACAGAGTGACATCCGACGAAGGATATACTCTTACCCCATCGTCTGCCCGCTACAGGGACAAAATCCTGACTATCGACAGCACTAATCTCCGCAATGTAACACCTCAGAATGCAGGCTCATTATTCAATGAGCTCGGTCTTGACCAGATTCAGGCTGCTGAGGGACTCGTAATAACCGGAAATATAAACGGCACCGACGTGATGACGCTTAACCGAATGCCAAAACTGAAGTATCTCGACCTCACAGACGCCAACATCGTAAACGGAGGCATGACATACCGCGATAATCTGAAGACGTCGGATAATACCATCGGGAGTTATTTCTTTAACAGTCTCTCGAATCTGGTTGTCCTGAAGCTACCGAAAAGTATAACCACGATTGAGGATAATGCCTTCAACGGATGCTCGAGCCTTGCATCCCTCACAATTCCAGGAAACTGTGTTTCGATGGGCAAATCGCTATTTACCGGATGCGAAAAGTTGTATAAAATAACATTCGAGAAGGGAGAGTCGAATCTCAATGCTTCCGGCGACCTATGCGGAGTCAATACATATGAGGTCTATCTGTCGCGAAATATCGTTAACGGCCGATTCACCAATTCTCTACGCAAACTCGTAATCGGAGATGGCGCCTCGGCGCTTGATAACTACATTATATATCCATGCAAAAACATCACGGAACTTATCATTGAAAACGGACCATTTCTATCGATGACCAGATTGATCAATTTCCCTTCCTGCCAATTGAAAACCGTCTATATAGGGCGCGGTATCGATATAAGTTTTGCAAGCTTCAATTCAATCGAGAGCGTACGGATTAATAATGGAAGTATACCCTCCAAGTGCTTTTCCTCAAATAAATCGCTTAAAACAGTTGAAATCAGCGGAGAATGCACAATCGGCTCATACGCGTTTAATGGATGTTCCGCGCTGAAGGAACTGAGCATCAGCGGAAATGGAACAATCGGCTCATATGCGTTTAACGGGTGTTCTGCGCTGAAGGAGCTTAGCATCAGCGGAAATGGAGTAATCGAAAATTCATGCTTTTACGGCTGCACCTTATTAGACAATATCAACTTCTGCGGTATCGGGAAATATTCTTTCTATTATGATGCATTCGATGCCTGCGAAAGCCAGCGTAATGTTGCTATCGACGACCTAACGGCCTGGTGTAAGCTGGATTTTTCCAATGGGAAATCCAATCCCCTTGCGTATAATGCAAATCTGATTCTTAACGGAGAGACTGTAACCGACCTCGTGATTCCGGAAACCATAGATAAAATAAACGAATATGCATTCTATGGTTCAACCATTAAGTCTCTGATTGTAAACGACAATATAAAATCAATAGGAGCCTGTGCGTTTTCAGAAAGTAAACTTCTGCAATCAGCCAAATTATCGAATAACGTAGCCAATATCGGCTCAGGTGCGTTCATGAATTGTTCTGCACTTGCCTCAATCAATATCCCTGACGTGCTGCAAACTATCAGTAAAGACACATTTTATAAATGTTCGAGCCTTACAGAAGTAAAGATTCCTGAAACAGTTCATTCAATCGGGATTTCCGCATTTTATGAATGTTCAAATCTTACAGAAATAAAGATTCCCGATAACGTTGAAATAATCGACAAAAATGCTTTCTATGGATGTAGCGGTGCCTCTTCGATAATATTCGGCAACAAGGTTGAAACCATCGGCGAAAGCGCCTTCCAGAATTGCTCGAAAGTAAGCGAATTAAATATACCCGAGAGCGTTGTCTCTATGGGGAAAAATGTGTTTAATTCATGCAGCAGCCTATTAAAAATTTCATTGCCACAATCCATTACCGCCATCCCGGAAGGCGCTTTCATGAACTGCCAGGCTCTTCACGAAATTGCTATCCCGAACAGTATTCTCACAATCGGGGATAATGCCTTTAATGGATGTGGTTCGATTATTTCGATTAACATTCCCGATAAAGTGACAACGATTGGCCAATCGGCATTTTATTCCTGCTCAAGTCTAGAAAAGGTTGTTTTCGGCAAAGCCCTTGAATCAATCGGCTCGCAAGCATTTAGAAGCTGCTCAAGTCTACAGAGCGTGAATATTCCGGACAACGTAACAACCATAGAACGTGAAGCCTTTCAGGATTGCACAGCTCTGACCGATGCCGTTCTATCCAATGGCATAAGGGAGATTGTCGACATGACTTTCGCCGGATGCACAGCTCTCGAATCAGTGCTGATTGGCAAAAACACCACAAAAATTTCCGACACAGCTTTCCAGAACTGCACCAATATCAATAAAATACGCTCGCTGAATCCTACGCCACCGGTTATTACATCAAAAGTGTTCAAGTCCGTCAATAAGGAGACGTGCCAGCTCGTAGTTACCAAAGGGAACCTCGTATATTACTGGCTTGATCCGGTATGGAAAGAGTTCCTGAACATGAACGACAATATGCTGGCGCTCAATCCGCTCCCAGCGATGCGATATGGCGACGAACCGGTAGATCTTTCCGCTTATGCTCCGGAAGGGGTAACGCTCAGCTACGAAAGTTCCGACAACTCGGTAGCACGCCTCGACGGCTCGACACTTTCGATTGTCGGCGCAGGTGAGGCTACTATCGGCGCCAGCTATCCGGAAGCCGGCACACCCATGGAAATCATCGGGCAGATGCGTCAGCTGATTATCGATAAGGCCGACCTCGACGTGGCTCTTGAACAGGAGGTTTACGAAATAATGCAGGGAGAGGCCTTCCCGGCCTTCGGCCTGACTTACTCGGGTCTCTGCTACGACGATTCCGCCTCGGATATCGACGAACTTCCCTCGATAGTCTGCGAAGCCGAAAACACCGCCACGCCCGGTGAATACGCCATCAATCTTGAAGGTGGCAACGACCGCAACTACAATTTCCACACAAAAGCCGCCAGACTCATTATCCACGAGTCGAGCGGAGTGGAAAACGTAAGTTCCGATAATGACGTAAGATGCTACGGCCTCAACGGACGGCTTACCGTGGAGGGTGCTCCTGTAAACGCCATTGTCAACATCTACCGCTTTGACGGCTCGCTCTGCCATTCAGCGAAATCCGACGGCACGGCTATGACATTTGAGGTTGCCAACAACGGATTTTATATCGTAATAGTCAACGGTAAGCCCTACCGGCTTAAGATCTGACACCCCCGAGGGTCAAAGAAAAGCTGCGCCATTACTGCGCAGCTTTTTTTGTGGAAAAGGTTTCTATAGGGCGTATAGGGCTTATTATCCTTATAAGCTTTTGGGGGAATCAGAGGTCTTCTTCGAGGGTGAAGTCGTCGTCTTCGTCGAAATCGAGGTCTACGTCGTCGACATCGTTGTCGGCGGGATCGGCAGGGGCTTTTTCAGGGGCTTCATCGGCGGTTTTGGCCGACTTCGATTTTGCCTTGGGTTTAGGTTTGCTCTTGTCGGCATCGGCGGCGGCAAGAGCCTCCATGATTTTTGCCTCAAGCTCTTCGGCGAGTTCGGGATTGTCGTACATCAGCTGCTTGGCGGCTTCGCGGCCCTGAGCGAGTTTCTGGCCGTTGTAGCTGAACCACGATCCACTCTTCTGGATCACGTCGGTGTCCACACCGAGGTCGATGATTTCGCCTGCCTTGGAGATGCCTTCGCCGAACATGATGTCGAACTCGCAGCGCTTGAAGGGGGGCGCAACCTTGTTTTTCACCACTTTGACTTTGGTGAGACGGCCGAGGGTGTTGTCGCCGTCCTTGATGGCTGTGCTCGGCCGGATATCGATGCGCACGGAGGCGTAGAACTTCAGGGCGTTTCCGCCGGTGGTGGTCTCCGCCGGACCGAACATCACACCGATTTTCTCGCGCAACTGGTTGATGAAGATGCACACGGTATTGGTCCGCGAGATAGTGCCTGTAAGCTTGCGCAGAGCCTGCGACATGAGGCGGGCCTGCAGACCGACGTTGCGGTCGCCCATATCGCCCTCGATTTCGCTCTTGGGGGTAAGGGCTGCCACGGAGTCGATTACGAGAATGTCGATGGCTGCCGACCGAATCAGCTGCTCGGCAATCTCAAGAGCCTGCTCGCCGTTGTCGGGCTGCGATATGAGAAGGTTTGTAACGTCGACACCGAGTTTTTCGGCGTAGAAACGGTCGAAGGCATGTTCGGCGTCGATAAGGGCGGCTATTCCGCCTTTCTTCTGAGCCTCGGCGATGGCATGGAGGGCGAGAGTAGTCTTACCCGACGATTCGGGGCCGAAAATCTCGATTACACGCCCTTTTGGGAAACCTCCTACACCAAGGGCGTAGTTCAGACCGATCGAGCCGGTGGAAATCACGTCGACTTTCTCCACAGCCTCGTCGCCAAGCTTCATGATGGCGCCGCGGCCATAGTTTTTCTCAATGTTGCCGAGAGCCTGCTTCAGAGCCTCCGCTTTCGCTTCGCGGGTATCGTTCTTGGTTAGGGTCTTGGCTGCAACTTTTTTTGCCATATCTGTATCTTGTTTTTATTGTTATTGCGGTGGTATTTCCTGCTGTGCTACAAAGTTAGCACCCGACCGGTGAAAACCCGATGCACACCTGTGTTAATCATTGCTAAACGCCGGAATTTCATAGCGTTTTTCCCAAGACAGATGCAACCGGAGAGATATACCCCTTCTGCCGACATCTGAAAGGAATCGTGCGTCGCGGCACAAAGGAATCATGCGTCGCTCTACAAAGATACTAATAAAATCCGCGGAATCAGCGGTGAGAAAAATATTTTGAAAAAAAATTGCGGCGCGATGAACCTTTTACCGGCCGGTATGTTTTAAAGATACATAGCAAAATTACTTTTTCCATTGCAAGAAATGTAATAATGATTGGTTTATTATTTAGCGAGAAGTTACCGTGACGGCAATTTCTCGTTTTTTTATGCCCGTCCGGCTGATTTCAGCCTACGAAATAAAGCAAAAGATAATGGCCGCAGCTTTCCGAAACGAAGCTGCGGCCATTAGATATAAATTAAGTGGAGCTCTACGTGCGAGCTGTTATTTCACAGCCACTTTCACGACCTTCGAACCGGCCTTGATGATATAGATGCCGGGGGCGAGGCCTTCCAGTGCGTTGTCGGTTGCAATCCCGCTGCGCAGGAGCACACCTGACACGCTGAACACATCGGCGGGAGCATCGGCATCAAAGCCATCCTCAGCACCGACATTGACGATGCCGCTGGACTTGCCGTGATACATCAGGCGGAAATTGTCGAGGAAGAGACATGCCTCCTTACCTGAGATTTCGCCGTTGGTCATCGACAGGGCCACTGGCTCGCCTTCGGCGAGAGTGAAGTCATGGCTTATAGTATAGTCGGCGGTCTTCGTGCGGAAAAGATTGAGGGCATCCTGCACGCTGTTTGTCTCTGCAGCGCCTATCTTGTTCTTTATTTCGGTACCGTTGATTTTGGCGGTGAAACCTTCGGCGTCGGCGAGGTTATACTGGGCGGCCTGGAAGGTGAGCGTGTAGTCGCCGGCAGGCATTCCGGAGAATTCCTTGTCGAAGGTCCAGACGGTATTGGGTATGGCATAGCTGCTGGTGGTGCTTCTGTTGTGGAAATGCATCACAAGGTCTTTGTCGTTCCAATTGTCGACGCCCTCGTAGCCAAGTGAGCTGTAGGATTTTGTTTCGGCCATCCAGTTGTTGCGGTCGTTGGGCCATACGCTGTGGCCGGGCATATAGTCGGTAAGATCCGCGCTCTCACCCTCGGCGAGACCGTCGGCAAGTGCTTTAAGATACTCGCCGACCTCGACGAGCTCGAACTGAAGCAGCTCATTGGTAGCATCGAGTTCCTTGGGCTCAAGCATATATTCCGTGCCGTCGATCCAGCCGCTGACGGGATCGGGAGTAAAGGCCATCTGCTTGCCGTCGGCCGTATAGCTCAGGATGTATACCCCGTCCTTGCCGTCGACAGGAAGGAGTTTGAAAGCAGTGGCGGGAGCGAAATCGATATAGAAAGAGGGAGCGCCATCAAGGCCGACGTTGCCGTTGCCCGAGGTCGTGGAGAAGGTATAGACGTCTTCGTATTTGTCGTAGACAGGCACTACGTGCATGCCGTAGTTGCCGAGCACGGCGTGGGTGCCCCATGTACCGCCCGAGCTGAGGAGCTTGCCGGTCTTCACGTTGCGGAGGAAGTACTCCTTGGAGTCGTCCCAGTTGTTGGTGCCTTCGGGATAGGTCATCACATCCTCGTCCACACGGTAGCGGTCGGCGTAGGCGAAGTTGTTCTCGATGATGGCGGTAACCAGATCGTTGCCCTTCACCTCATACTCCACGTTGCTGTAGGTATGTTTGTCGGCGAGTACCCAGTCGGAGAAAACGATGCCGACCGGACCCTTTACCGTCGACTCGCTGATAAGTTTTGTAAGATGCGGATTGGTCTCCACGGCATTGTTCAGATAAGCCTTTGTACCCGATCCCTTGTATTCTCCTGAGGTGAAGATCATCGTCCAGTCCGGGCGATAGAAGCCGGAAGCTGCAGCCTCGGTCGGAGTAGGCTGGGAAATGGCGTAGTTGTACAGATTCGTAATGGAGGTAATTTCGGTCTCGAACTTCGTCGCATCGTTTTTAGGCGAGGAAACGTCCGTAACGAAAATCTTGCCCTTCACCGATGGATGAGTGGCGTTGGAAGCCGTAACGTAATTGTCCTTCGACCAGTTTTCGGCATCGCCGGGCCAGTTGCTCAGATTGCCGCCCTTCTCGATATGGGCGAAATCGATGCGGTCGCGACGGAACACCACGATTTTACCGCGGATATCTTTCACCTTCAGCTCGGGGGTATAATCAATAATATATTTCGAGAAATCGCCTTTGTTGAAAGTTTTGTCGAAAAGATTGTTGTAGCTTTGGCGCTGTGCTTCTGTGCTTGATCCGTCGCCGCTGCGATAGATATTTCCGCGGAACAGATGAATCACGAAGAACTCCTTCGGATGGGCGTCGAGAAAATCAGAAAGCTTCTTGAATGCCTCGTCGAGTGTGAGTTTGAGATAAGTCGTGCCATGAGCGCAGACAAGGTAATCCTCATTGGTTTCGCTGTTAGTCCTAAGACCGGGGCGGAAATCGAATGCACGGATACCTCCGGCAAGCTGCTCATCGATAGTTGCAACCTGAGTGGTCGACATAGATTTCCCGAGAGAAGATTCCCATTCATGACCTGTTGCAGTGTCGTGAGTGCCGGGAATTGAAACGTGAGCTACGTAAAGTTCGTCGGGCAGATAACTCATCCAATTGGGGATGTCGGCCTTAGCGGCAACGAGAGCCGCCTGAGCGTCGTAAGCAGGAAGAGTCGCGCTAATATGCGCTGCAAACCCGGCGGATGCTGCAAGCACCGCGCTAAGTAAAACTTTCTTCATGGTAAAATAACGGAAGTATAATAAGATAGGAAAAAATATGAACCTCAAAATCTGAGGCGGAATATCCATTGCAAAAAGAGTAGTCATCCTCTCCGGTCGGAGAGCAATACAAAGATAGGTATATTAATTTTTACCCCCCCAATTTAACATTCATTAACCATATATTAACATTCCAAATTAAAAAGCCCTAAACACCCCAACGACATTAAAGGCCCTAAAGACATTAAAGACCCTAAAGACCTTAAAGACTTTAAGGAGCTTAAAGGCATTAAAGGTAGTTAGGGGCCGAGAAAGTATTTTAGCGCGCCGGTAAAAAATACAGGAGGGGGAGAAAAGCGGTAAAAAAGATGAGCCCCGGCGGGTCGGTTGACTCGTCGGGGCTCTCGGATAGGGGGCGGTTACCTACTCTCCCACTTTCGCAGTACCATCGGCGCGGCGGGGTTTAACTTCTCTGTTCGGAATGGGAAGAGGTGGAACCCCCGTGCTATGGCCGCCTTAGTTCGTCTGTCAGTCAGCTGCTCTGACTGTGTTGGGTAAAAAGGAGGGCGGTGGAAGCAGTGAGCAAAACGGGTTGGCTCGCTGATGTTCTGCTTGAGATTGCCGGGATGAGCCTTGCGGCTTCTCCCACCGAAGGCGTGTCGCCTTTGGTCTTGCGTTTTCGTGCATTTGTTTGTTTTCCTTCTCTCCGGCCTTGCGGTCGGAGCGATGGTTGTCTGTTTGCGGAAAGGGGTTGGGTGATTAGTATCGCTCGGCTGAGGACGTTGCCGCCCGTATACCTGCGACCTATCGACGTCATCGTCTTTGACGGCCCTTATGTGGAGATCTTATCTTGAGGGGGGCTTCGTGCTTAGATGCTTTCAGCACTTATCCTTGCCGGAGGCGGCTACCCGGCGGTGCGGCTGGCGCCACAACCGGTACACCGGTGCTCCGTCCAACACGGTCCTCTCGTACTAGTGTCGGGTCCTCGCAAATCTCCCGCGCCCACAACAGATAGAGACCGAACTGTCTCACGACGTTCTGAACCCAGCTCGCGTGCCACTTTAATGGGCGAACAGCCCAACCCTTGGGACCTTCTCCAGCCCCAGGATGTGACGAGCCGACATCGAGGTGCCAAACCACTCCGTCGATATGAGCTCTTGGGAGGGATCAGCCTGTTATCCCCGGAGTACCTTTTATCCTTTGAGCGATGGCCCTTCCATGCGGAACCACCGGATCACTATGCTCTAGTTTCCTACCTGATCGACTTGTTGGTCTCCCAGTCAAGCGCGCTTGTGCCATTACACTCTGCGGCCGGTTACCAATCGGCCTGAGCGCACCTTTAGAAGCCTCCGTTACTCTTTTGGAGGCGACCACCCCAGTCAAACTACCTGCCATGCAATGTCCGCCCCCTGGGCGTTAGAGACCAGATGCGCGAAGGTCAGTATTTCAACGTCGGCTCCGCAACCACTGGCGTGGCTGTTTCATTGCCTCCTGACTATCCTACACATCGAGCACCCGGTCACAATGCAAAGCTGCAGTAAAGGTTCACGGGGTCTTTTCGTCCCGTTGCGGGTAATCGGCATCTTCACCGATACTACAATTTCACCGAGCTCACGGTTGAGACAGTGTCCGGATCATTACACCATTCGTGCAGGTCGGAACTTACCCGACAAGGAATTTCGCTACCTTAGGACCGTTATAGTTACGGCCGCCGTTTACCGGGGCTTCAATTCAGCGCTTCTCTTGCGATGACGCCTCCTCTTAACCTTCCGGCACCGGGCAGGTGTCAGGCTGTATGCTTCATCTTTCAACTTCGCACAGCCCTGTGTTTTTGTTAAACAGTTGCCTGGACCTATTCTCTGCGCCCCTCCCGGAGGAGGGGACCCCTTATCCCGAAGTTACGGGGTCAATTTGCCTAGTTCCTTAACCGTGAATCTCTCGAGCGCCTTGGTATATTCTACCCGACCACCTGTGTCGGTTTACGGTACGGGCCCGCAGCCCTTTATAGCGTTTAGCGGATTTTCTCGGGAGTATGATTACCACCGCTGTCGGATTGCCCGGGGGCGCTCCGTACTGTCCCGTTTCAGCACGCCGGAGGGATTTGCCTCCCCAGCGTATACCTACGCGGTTCAACGTGCTATTCCGTCAGCACGCGGGTGTGTCACTGCTCCGTCTCCACATCACTGGGACTGCGGGGCAACGGATTCTTTACCGTTTGTCCATCGTGTGCGCCTTGCGGCTTCCACTTAGGCCCCGGCTTACCCTGATCCGATTAGCGTTGATCAGGAACCCTTGGTCTTACGGCGAGGGGGTTTCCCGCCCCCTTTATCGTTACTTATTCCTACATTTGCTTTTCCGGTGCCTCCAGCAGGGCTCACGCCCCACCTTCTGCGGCTGCCGGAATGCTCCCCTACCAACGCAGCTTTATGCTGCATTCCACGGCTTCGGCAACGGACTTATGCCCGATTATTATCCATGCGGGATCACTCGACTAGTGAGCTGTTACGCACTCTTCAAATGAATGGCTGCTTCCAAGCCAACATCCTAGCTGTCCATGCAATCCCACCTCGTTATTGGCTTCAACTCGGCCCGTATTTGGGGGCCTTAGCCGGTGGTCTGAGTTGTTCCTCTTTCGGACGTGGACCTTAGCACCCACGCCCTCACTCCCGGGTATCATGCCGCGGCATTCGGAGTTTGTCAAGACTTGATAGGCGGTGAAGCCCTCGCATCTTATCAGTCG
>ERZ1027236.6-NODE-6-length-167426-cov-11.835437_pt1 | contig 167426 bp, 162 predicted proteins | sample MGYA00519265_ERZ1027236 | MGnify/ENA primary metagenome ERZ1027236 (study PRJEB26926, sample SAMN06164642) | human gut metagenome | biome: ENVO:00009003; feature: ENVO:2100002; material: ENVO:00002003 | host: Homo sapiens | place: USA | collected 2012 ... | reverse complement strand
GAAGAACAAATATAAAGGAGGAAACAATTATGTTACAGCAGGTAATGACAAATCCGGGAGAAATTATTTTCAGAGAGGTTCCGGTTCCGGAGGTAAAGGAAAATCAGGTTTTGGTAAAGATTATGAATATTGGTATTTGTGGATCAGATATTCATGTTTATCATGGAAAACATCCGTTTACAAAATATCCGGTAACACAAGGACATGAGGTTTCAGGTGAGATTACAGAACTTGGAAAAAATGTCACAGAGTTTCATGTGGGACAGAAGGTGACGATAGAGCCTCAGGTATATTGTGGACATTGTTATCCATGTCGTCATGGAAAGTATAATCTCTGTGAGGAATTAAAAGTAATGGGATTTCAGACGACAGGAACAGCATCTGAGTATTTTGCAGTGGATGCATCTAAAGTAACACCTATTCCAGAAGATATGTCCTATGAAGAAGGAGCTATGATCGAACCTCTTGCTGTGGCAGTTCATGGTGTAAAACAGATGGGCGATGTGGCTGGCATGAATATTGCAGTCCTTGGAGCAGGACCAATTGGAAATCTCGTGGCACAGGCAGCAAAAGGAATGGGGGCAGCGAAAGTGATGATCACAGATATCAGTGATCTTAGACTGGCAAAGGCAAAAGAATGTGGAATTGATGTGTGTGTGAATACCCTAAATAAAGACTTCGGTGAGGCAATGATCGAAGCATTTGGACCGGATAAGGCGGATGTGATCTACGACTGTGCCGGAAACAATATCACAATGGGACAGGCAATTAAATATGCAAGAAAAGGAAGCACGATTGTACTTGTGGCTGTTTTTGCAGGAATGGCAGAAGTAGATCTTGCAGTGGCAAATGATCACGAACTTGACATTAAGAGCACGATGATGTACCGCCATGATGATTACATAGATGGAATCAGACTGGTAAATGAGGGAAAAGTTCATTTGAAACCGCTTATCTCAAAGACATTTGCTTTTAAAGATTATCTGAAGGCATACCAGTATATTGATGATAACCGCGAGACAACGATGAAAGTAATTATCAACGTCAATGAAAAGTAAGGAGTTCGTATGGAAAATAAATATGGAATTGTCGGAGTAGCCCATGTCGGGCTCCCGACAAACGATTTACAGAAAACAGTTGAGTTTTATAAGAGTCTTGGATTCGAAGTAATTATGCAGACATATAATGAAAAAGCAAGGGAAAAAGTGGCATTTTTACAGATAAAAAATTACTGTATAGAAACTTTTGAAAATGGGCAGGCGGCAATGTCAGACGGTGCATACCAACATGTAGCACTTGATGTGGAAGACATTGAAAGTATGTATCAGAAAATCTGCAATGAAAAATATACAATTATTACAGATGGAATCGAAGAACTGCCATTTTGGGAAAAGGGTGTGAAGTTTTTTATGATTAAGGGACCAAATGAGGAAAGAATAGAGTTTTGTCAGAAACTCTGATAAAAATAGGAGGGACATATGAGTAGCGAAAACAAAAATGGAAAAGTACCGCTGATCAGTAAGATTGCATATGGGTTTGGTGATGTTGGATGTAATTTCAGCTGGATGTTCGTAAGTAATTTTCTGATGATATTTTATACAGACGTGTTCGGAATCAGTATGGCGGCTGTGTCAGCGCTTATGCTTTTTTCAAGATTCTGGGATGCAATCAATGATCCAATTGTCGGGGGGCTTACGGATAAAACAAAATCGAAATGGGGACGGTACCGTCCATGGCTGTTAGTAGCGGCTCCAATTACAGCGATCCTTCTTGTTATGACATTCTGGGCAAGACCCGACTGGCCACAGAATGGAAAAATCATTTATATGGTAATTACATATTGTCTGCTGGTTTTGGGGTATACCTGTGTGAATATTCCATATGGAACCTTGTGTGGTGCTATGACACAGGATATTGATGAACGTGCAAAAATAAATACATCCCGTTCGGTTGCAGCTATGATTGCAATTGGTGTGTTAAATATTATCACAGTTCCACTGCTCAGCAAATTCGGCAGTCACAGTGCAAAGACAGGATATCTGACGGTTGCGGTCATATATGGATGTATTTTTACAGCCTGTCATTTCTTCTGCTTTGCGAAGACGAAAGAGGCAGTGATTATTCCGGAAAAAGAAAAAATTTCTGTAAAGATACAGTTGAAAGCAGTCATGCAGAACAGACCATATCTTCTTGCATTGGCAGGACAGATATTATTTGGATTTACATTATATGGCAGAAACGCAGATATTCTGTATTATTTTACATATGTGGAAGGAAATGCCTCCTACTACACAACTTATTCGATGTGCATCATTATTCCTTCTATCATAGGGGCAGCCTGTTTTCAACCATTATTCCGCAAGTTGAATAACAAAGGAAGAACAGCATCTCTCTTTGCTTTATTTACAGGAATTTCCATGTTGTCTATGTTTTTCTTCAATGCCAAAGAATCACCGGCTATTTTTTATGCATTATCCGGTCTCACACAGTTTTTTTTCTCTGGATTTAATACCGCAATCTATGCAATTATTCCAGACTGTGTGGAATATGGGGAGTGGAAAACCGGACTTAGAAATGACGGTTTTCAGTATGCATTTATTTCACTTGGAAATAAAATCGGAATGGCAATTGGAACAGCACTTTTAGCAGGATTACTTGGAAAATGTGGTTATATTGCAAATCAGACACAAAATGCAACTGTACTTTCAATTATGAAACATGCATTTACGACGATTCCAGGTGCACTTTGGATTGTGACTGCAGTTGTATTATTTTTCTACCGGTTAAATAAAAAACGTTATAACGAGATTGTGGAGGAACTGAAAAATGGAAGAAAAAGTTGATATTGTGGCATTGGGGGAATTACTGATTGATTTTACGGAAGCAGGACATAGTCAGGGTGGGAGAAAACTGTTTGAACAAAATCCCGGCGGTGCTCCGGCAAATCTTCTGACAGTTGCAAGTCATTTTGGGTATCGCACCTCTTTTATTGGAAAAGTTGGAAACGATATGCATGGTAAATTTTTAAAGAGGACACTGCAAACGGAAGGAATCAATACAGATGCTATCGTCGAAGATCCGGATTATTTTACAACACTGGCATTTGTGGAAATCGGTGAAAATGGAGAAAGAAATTTTTCTTTTGCAAGAAAACCGGGTGCAGATACACAGTTAAAAAAAGAAGAACTGGATCAGACGTTAATTTCCGGATGCAGAATTTTTCATTTTGGATCATTATCGCTGACAGACGAGCCGGCAGAAAGCGCAACGATCGAAGCAGTAAAAATGGCAAAAGCAGCGGGTGTACTTATTTCATATGATCCAAATTACCGCCCGTCTCTTTGGAAGAGCAAAGAGTATGCAGTGAAAAAAATGAAGTCTGTTGTAGAACTGGTAGATGTCATGAAAGTATCGGATGAAGAGAGTATTCTCCTGACAGGGGCTAAAAGTTATGAGCAGGCTACAGAAGAAATTCTTGCTATGGGACCAAAGCTGGTTGCCATTACATTGGGAGAACAGGGCGTTCTTATGGCAACAAAAAGCAGAAAAGAAATCATCAAAGCATTTCAGACACATGCAGTCGATACGACCGGAGCGGGGGATTCTTTCTGGGGAGGCGTATTATGCAGTATTCTTTCTATAAATAAGCCCGTAGAAAAGATGGAATGGGAAGAAATCAGAAACTGTGCTGTTTTGGGAAATGCAGTTGCAGGATTGTGTGTGCAAAAGCGAGGTGGAATACCTGCGATTCCGACGAAAGAGGCAGTGTTTGAATTTATGCAGAAATAATGAGTGTATGTTGCAATACTGGTTTATACAGCAGTTTGTGATGTGCTGTCATACCTTGTGAAGTAGTATCTGGAAAATTGATGATTCCGGCTTGACTTAATTTAACATCTCAAATATAATAATTGCATACATCAGAAAACGTTCACTCTTCACCGGATGAGTGGTTAAAGCGTCTGGGAGCAAATCGTAGGTGCAGTAATTTACACTGTAAGATTTGTTTCCGGGCGCTTATTTATTTTGGAGGATAGATGCAATATGAATAAGAAAAAAGAATTATTGGTACAGATTATGTGGGAGCTTGCGGGAAGCATCTTTTATGCAATAGGTATATATAACTTCGCCCTGCAGGCAGAGTTTCCTATGACAGGTTTTTCGGGTATTTCGATTATTTTATACCGGCTGTTTAATATTTCCATTGGTTTATCAACGGTCCTGCTTAATATTCCGGTTGCGATACTGTGCTGCAAATTATTGGGCAGGAAATTTTTTGTCAGCTCAATACGATGCATGCTTTTGTCTTCTTTTATTGTTGACTATGTTGCGCCGTTATTTCCGGTGTATCAGGGAGACAGACTGCTTGCGGCATTGTGCACAGGTGTATTTTGCGGAATAGGCTATGCCATGATTTATACAAGAAATTCTTCAACAGGAGGAGCTGATTTTATCATCATGGCTGTAAAAGCATTGCGGCCTCATTTATCGATGGGCAACATCTCTTTTCTTACGGATGTCGGAATTATTCTGGTTGGAGGACTTTTGTTTCGGGATATTGACGGAATGATTTACGGCATGATAGTGAATATACTGTCTGCGGTTGTTATTGATAAAATGATATATGGCATGAATTCAGGCAAAGTAGCCTTTATCGTCACAAAAAATGGAAAGAGAATATGCGATGTAATTGATGAATGCAGTCAGCGCGGAAGCACTATTCTTAAGGCGCAGGGAGGATATAAGCAGGACGATATTCAGGTGGTAATGTGTGCATGCAACAGTAAGGAAATGTACCAGGTGCGTAAATCCGTAAAAGATGCAGACCCGGACTCTTTTATTGTGGTTGTTGAGTCTCATGAGGTACACGGAGAGGGCTTTAAAATGACAAATATTGGAGAAGCAGAGAACTGAAACATACATGAAACAAATATAGTGTGAAGATTGTATTTTAGCCTGAAAAAAGCTATACTAATATAGTGATGTAGCGGTTTTATGGCTGAAATTATATATTTGGGAGGTAATTACATGTTAGAAAACTGGATTAAACCACAAATTCCGGAGGAGGAAGAGCTGGATGAGCGCCTGCATGCAGCGCGCTCTAAGCTGTCTGTGCTTCAGATGCAGATTAAGGAGCATGGACTGCCTGTACTTGTGCTGTTTGAGGGCTGGGGTACTGCAGGAAAGGGCAGTGTGCTCGGTAAGGTAATCAAGAATATTGATCCGCGATTTTTCAAGGTCGCAACCATGGACGAGCCGACAGAGGAGGAAAGACGCAAGCCTTTTTTATATCGGTATTTTGTAAAGATTCCGGCAAACGGGAAGCTTGAGTTTCTTGATTCGGGCTGGATGGATGAGGTAGTAAAGGATGTACTGCACGACAAGATAGGAGAGAAGGAGTACAAGAAGAAAATTGAAAGCGTGAAGCGCTTCGAGCGACAGCTGACTGACAATGGTTATCTTGTTATGAAATTTTTCTTCCAAATCAGCCGGAAGGAACAAAAAAAGCGGATTGAGGTATTAAAGGAGAATAAGGATACCAGATGGCGTGTCAGTGGAGATGAAGACTGGCAGAATAAGCATTATGACAAGTGTATGCATGTGTTTGACAGATATCTGAATGATACAAATTCGCCTGCAGATCCTTGGTATATAGTTGATGCAAAGAATAGAAAATGGGCTGAGCTTCAGGTGCTGGAGACGCTGGTTAGTGGAATAGAGACAGCACTTAAAAACAGTAATCTTGCTGTGCCGTTGTTACAGAATGTGTTCCCGCTTGAGAAGATTCCAAAGCTTTCTGAGATATCACTTGATAAGGAACTATCTGAGGAGGAATACAAAAAGGAACTCAAAAATCTGCAGTCTAAGCTTAGCGAGCTGCATAACAGGCTATACAGGCGAAAGATTCCTGTTGTCATAGCATATGAGGGCTGGGATGCAGCAGGAAAGGGTGGAAATATAAAGAGAATCACAGGGGCGCTGGATCCGAGAGGCTTTGAGGTGCATCCGATTGCAAGTCCGCTGCCAAACGAGAAAGCCAGACACTATCTGTGGAGATTTTGGAATCGTCTTCCTAAGACCGGGCATATAGCTATTTTTGACAGGACATGGTATGGCAGGGTTATGGTAGAAAGACTAGAGGGTTTTTGCAGCGAGAATGAATGGCAGCGTGCCTACAATGAGATTAATGAATTTGAAAAGGAGCTGTCAGACTGGGGTGCTGTCATCATAAAGTTCTGGGTGCAGATTGATAAGGATACACAGCTGGCTCGATTTGAGGAACGCCAGAATACTCCGGAAAAGCAATGGAAGATTACCGATGAGGACTGGAGAAACAGAGAAAAATGGGATCTGTATGAGACTGCTGTAAATGAGATGCTAAAGAAAACCAATACCACATACGCACCATGGCATGTGCTTGAGTCAAACGACAAGAAATATGCGAGAATCAAGGCTCTTAAGATTGTGATTGATGCGATTGAAGCTGCTTTGGATAATAAAACAAATAAAAAGTAAAAACAGATGTATATAAACAGAGATATGTAAAAAAGAAGCCGGAATAAATCCGGCTTCTTTTAAAGTGTTGGTAAATTAATTTGGGTACAAAAAATGCGCCTCCAGGGGCTCGAACCCTGCACACCCTGATTAAGAGTCAGGTGCTCTACCAAATGAGCTAGAAGCGCAAACATCTGTGTGAATATCTGTGTCACACGGACAAATGATATTATACACAGGGTTTTACAAAAATGCAAGTACTTTTTTTAAAAAATTAAAAAAATTATAAAAAAGACTTTAAAACACTAAGTACTCCGTTTTCCCAGTAAGGCGCACAGGTGTGTTTTGCGGCTGCGATAACTTCCTGGCGAGCATTTGACACGGCGTAGCTTATACCGGCATTTTGAAGCATCTCAATATCATTCAGATTGTCACCGAAACAGCATACTTCGTCCGGGAGCAGGTCGAATCTGTCTATGAGGTATGAGAGTGCAGTCCATTTGCTGACACCCTTTGCGTTGCAGTCTACCCATTCCTTGCCGGCGGCTGCCAGGTGAGCTTTTTTATTCCATGCCGGAATGAAAACCGGTGTACACAGCTCTTCGCATTTGTCGGGATGAAAGACAGTGAATTTGATGATGTCATTTCTGTCAAGCCTTGTGATGTCATCAACCTCACGCATCTCAAAGCCGTATGAATCACGAAGCAGATGAAAGACTGGGCTGCCACCATCCTCTGCAAAGCAGAAATCAGGAGTAGCAGCAAAGTAATCGCATGCAGGCAGCTTATCGCGGACCATCCGGCACATGCCCTTCCATATATCCTCGTCCATAGGATAGGTTTTTAGGATTTCCTTTGGAGTGCGCACGACTGTTCCTCCGTCTGTTATATACAAAAGCTTGTGCTTTATCGGAGCAAACAGCTTAAATTCGCTTGAAAACTGTCTGCCGGAACAGACTACAAATATTATTCCTTTGTCTATGAGCCTGTCGATTACAGACATGTACTCAGGATCTATGAGCAGTGAGCCGTCCTTTACAAGTGTTCCGTCTATATCTGTTGCTATTAGTTTTATCATTATTTATCTCCCGGGGCGTATATCTTTTGAATATTCAACTATATCATTATAAGAAATTATAATCTCATATGCAAGGGACTTATAGTGTATTTATTACTGTTTGTGAAAGAAAAAACCAGAATATATTGAAAGATTCCTGCTCATATTGTATCATAGTAATACTGGCTTCATCTTCAATGCGTTGAAGCAATGAAAACTAAGGGGACGATATTTACTATGATAGTAGCACTTATTGAAAAAGTTTATTCTTTCTTGTGGGGAGATCTGATACACATTCCACTGCCCGGCGGTGGGAGCGTGGGAATCTCACTGCTCATAATTCTTTTGATTCCGACAGGAATTTATTTCACTGTAAGGACAAGACTTTTACCAATCAGAATGTTTCCGGACATGATAAAGGCGCTGACAGGTAAAAAGGAAAATAAAGACAGCCTGTCCACGTTCCAGACACTCATTGTCTCTACGGCGACGAGAGTGGGCATGGGTAATCTGGTTGGTGTTGTGGCTGCCATATCAGTTGGAGGCGCAGGTGCGGTTTTCTGGATGTGGATAACAGCCATTATAGGTTCATCCACGGCTTTTGTGGAGGCTACACTGGCACAGCTTCACAAGGAGCCGGATCCATTGTACTCAGGCTATCGTGGAGGTCCGGCGTATTACATACACCATTACTTTGAGGATAAATCAGGCAAAAAGAAAAAACATGTTATTATAGCTGTTTTGTTTGCTATATCCGGACTAATCTGCTGGTGTGGCATAAGTCAGGTGATCAGCAATTCTGTCACATCATCCTTTGAAAATGCATTTGGCGTACCACCTATTTATACTACAATAATTCTGGTGGCAGTGGCTGCTGTAATAGTGCTTAGGAAAAATGCTACGGTAAAGGTGCTTGACATAGTTGTTCCTATCATGGCGGTGTGCTATTTTGCCATAACCATTTTTATCATAATTAAAAATATAGGCATGATGCCATCGGTTTTTTCAAGGATATTTGAGGAAGCCTTCGGTATCAGGCAGGTGGCTGCGGGAGGCTTTGGAGCGGTGCTCATGAACGGTGTAAAGAGAGGTCTTTTTTCAAATGAGGCAGGCTCAGGCTCAGCTCCATGCGCTGCAGCGGCGGCAGAGTGCGATACTCCTGTAAAGGCAGGACTGACGCAGGCGCTCGGTGTATTTATAGATACGATAGTGATTTGCAGCTGTACGGCAATGATCATGCTCACTGCACCGGAGAATATAGTGGCAGGGAAAGAGGGCATGGATTTATTACAGTCAGCTATGAGGTATCATCTTGGAGATTTTGGAGTTATTTTTATAGCAGTCACATTGTTTTTATTCAGCTTTTCCACCTTCCTTGGTATACTTTTTTATGCAAGGAGTAATGTTGCGTACCTGTTTGGGGATAACTGGATTTCACAGACCATGTACAAGGTGCTGGCTCTTGTTATGCTGTTTGTAGGCGGTATCGCGGCATACACATTTGTCTGGGATCTCGGAGATGTAGGAATCGGCCTTATGACTATATTCAATACAGGTATTCTCTATCTGATGGGTGGACAGGCAATAAAGGAGCTGCGAGTCTTTGAGGAGAGTAATAAAGCACAAAGCAATAGTCAATGCTCACAGCAGGGTGATAACGTAACGCAATAACAATAGGAGATATATAAATATGAAAAGAGAATCATTTAAATCACGTCTGGGATTTATACTGGTAAGTGCAGGATGCGCTATAGGCATAGGCAATGTATGGCGTTTTCCGTATGTGACAGGTCAAAACGGTGGCGGTATTTTTGTACTGTTTTACCTTATATTTCTGGTATGCATGGGACTTCCGGTGCTTACGATGGAGCTTGCTGTAGGCCGGGCCAGCAGAAAAAGTGCTGTGATGAGCTACAAGGCTCTTGAGAAAGAGGGCAGTAAATGGCATATTCACGGATGGATAGCCATGCTTGGCTGCTACATGCTCATGATGTATTACACAACAGTCTCAGGCTGGATGGTTGCGTATTTCTTTAAATTCCTAAAGGGAGATTTTACATCAGGCATGAATACTGATGACACGGCAGCTGCATTTGGAAACATGCTTGCAGACCCCAAGCAGATGGCTTTCTGGATGATAGTTACGGTTGTGCTTGGCTTTTTGGTGTGCAGCCGTGGTCTGCAGAATGGGCTCGAGAAAATCAGTAAATTTATGATGAGTGCTCTGCTCTTGCTTATCATTGTCCTTGCGGTGCACAGTATCACACTTTCAGGGGCTTTGGAAGGAGTGAAATTCTATCTTGTTCCAAATCTGGATGCGGTCTCTGAAATTGGAATAAAGAATGTAATAACAGCAGCCATGAATCAGGCGTTTTTTACGCTGAGTCTGGGTGTGGCCGCAATGGAGATATTCGGCAGCTATATGGGAAAGGATTGCACTCTTGCAGGTGAGGGTGCCAAAATATGTGCTCTTGATACATTTGTGGCTATAATGTCAGGCCTTATCATTTTCCCGGCTTGCTTCAGCTATGGGGTGGAGGTAGACGCAGGACCAAGCCTTATCTTTATCACTTTGCCAAATGTGTTTGTAAATATGCAGGGAGGCCGCATATGGGGCTGTCTTTTCTTCTTGTTTATGACCTTTGCCAGCTTTTCAACCGTTATTGCGGTATTTGAGAATATCATGTCGTTTGCCATTGATATGTTTGGCTGGTCCAGAAACAAGGCTGCGCTAATAAATGGTGTGATAATACTTATTGCAAGTATGCCGTGTGTACTTGGATACAATGTGTGGAGTAATCTGCACCTCATAGGAGGCAGGGATGTGCTTGACAGCGAGGACTTTATGGTAAGCAATCTGCTTCTCCCGATTGGCTCACTGGTTTATCTGCTTTTTTGTGTGACAAAGTGGGGCTGGGGCTTTGATAAGTATATAGATGAGGCAAATACAGGATCAGGACTTAAGATTTCAAGGAAGCTTAAGCCGTATTTTCAGTTCATACTGCCGCTTTTAATTTTGTTTATTTTTATACAGGGATTGATATAGTTATGTAGTTTTTGAAAATCAGACAGGAGAGTGTAAAATATGTTAGACCAGAATACCTTTATAGAGACAGTGCAGAGCGTGGCCGAGATTATCAGGACATCAGCGGAGCCGATAGGCAGAGATGAAATCATGTCTTATTTTAAGGATATGGAGCTTAATAAGGCGCAGGAGGATATGGTATTTGAATTTCTCATCACACCGCATGAGCAGGAGAATGAGAGTGCAGGCGATTATGAGGATGAATCACATGAGGACGAATTACATGGGGATGAATCGTCTGAAAATGCTGCATTGAACAATGTAATTTACTCAGAAGGAGATTCGATGGCTGCCATAGCAGGTGGAAAGAATAATAAGGCCAAGCAGGATAATGAAGCTGAGCCTGATATAGATGAGGACAGCCTTATCCCGGATTCACCTATGTTTAGGATGTATCTTGAGGAGCTTGAAGAGATACCTGATTACACAAAAGCCGAGCAGGACGATATGTACAAAAAGCTGCTCGCAGGTGATGAGAATGTGATACACACTATATCAAATTTCTGGCTCAAAAGTGTGCTTGCCATGGCAAAGAAGCTTGCTGTTACATCAGAGGGCTTTGAGGATGTAGTACAGGAAGGAAACATGGGACTTTTCATGTGCCTTACTGAGCTCTGCGGCTGCGGGGATGAGATAGATGTGGAAAAAGAGCTTCTGGATGCCATAGAGGAGTCTATGAAAGAGTGCATCAGGGAGCAGACCGGTGAGGATGAGAGCGAGAATACTGTGGTAGGAAAGGTTTCATTGGTAAACCGTGCAGTGGAAAAATTAAAATCCGATAAGGGTTTCGAGCCGAGCCTTAGTGAGCTTTCAGGCTACACCGGCGTGGATGAGGAGGAGCTTGAAAAGCTTCTGGAGCTTATCAAAAAGGCAGATGTGGAGAAAAATAAACAGGACAGTAAATAATCTGTGGCATTTGTAGATTTGTGTCATATATTAAACCATACCTGAATATATGAAAGGATGGAAAATATATGGCACGATTTACTAATCAGGCACAGCTTCGTTATGGCAACAATGTAGCCAATTCAAATATAGCAGTCGGAGAAATACTGGAGGTGCTTTCTGCTACGAAAACAGCAGTCAAAAACACCTACAATCAAAACGATACAATAACCTATGTGGTGAGCATCGTAAACTCCGGAAATACCGCGATAAACGGTCTGACACTTTCTGACAATCTAGGTGCTTATACCTTTAACACCAACACTCTTGTACCATTAACCTATGTGAATAATACCGCAAAATACTATACAAACGGCACACTCCAGGCAGCGCCTGCAGTAACCCAGGGACCGCCTCTTAGCATCACAGGCATAAATGTCCCTGCAGGTGGCAATGCAACTGTCATCTATGAGGCAGCGTTAAATGAGTATGCTCCTCTTGGCATAGAGGCTGCAGTTACAAACACTGCTACAGTTAGCGGTACCGGAATCACTCCGGTCACAGCAGCAGAGACAGTAAATGCCGAGGCTGCACCAAATCTTGCAATTACAAAGTCTGTAAGTCCGGTGCCGGTAACAGAAAATGGCACACTGACCTATACCTTCAGGATTCAAAACTACGGAAGCGTTGCGGCAACCAATACCACAGGCGTGGTTATAACAGACACATTTGCTCCGGTTTTGAACAATCTTACAGCCGCATTAAACGGCACAGCCTGGACTGCAGCTACAGATTACACTTACAATGAGGCGACAGGCACATTTTCGAGCACGGCAGGTGCAATCACTGTTCCGGCTGCAACCTATACACAGGATAGCACAACAGGAGCGTGGGTTGTCACACCGGGTGAGAGCACACTTGTCATCACCGGAACAGTGTAGCAGCGGAGATGATTAATTTTAAGAATTGTTTAATTTAAGTGATAAAAGTTGAAATATTGATACTAAATATGTAAAATATATATAGCTATTTATGAATAAGATGATGAAGATGATCATCGGCAGTTTAAAATGATTAACCGGGGGATAAGACAAATGAATAATGCACAGTTAGTGATAGACGAAGTAAAAAAGGCAGTAAAGGGCAAGGATGATTGTATCATCAAGGCATTTGCTGCCTTTTTGGCAGGTGGACATATACTGCTTGAGGATGTGCCGGGAGTGGGAAAGACTACGCTTGCAGTAGCTTTTTCAAGGGCGATGGCGCTTGTGAATCACAGAGTACAGTTCACTCCGGATGTGCTGCCTGCTGATATACTTGGCTTTTCGATGTATCAGAAGCAGACCGGAGAGTTTGTGTACCGCGAGGGTGCCGTGATGTGTAATCTGTTTCTGGCAGATGAAATTAACAGAACAAGTCCCAAAACACAGTCTGCGCTCCTGGAGGTTATGGAGGAAGGAAATGTCACTGTGGATGGAATAAGCAGGAAGGTCCCGGAGCCGTTTATAGTAATGGCCACTCAAAATCCAAAGGGCAGCGCCGGTACACAGCTGTTGCCGGAGTCACAGCTTGACAGGTTTATGATATGTATGAGCATGGGATATCCTTCACATGATGCAGAGGTGGATATCGCAAAGGGCAAAAGTGTGAAGGCTGATGAGTATACGATAAAGCCTGTTATGAATGCACAGGGACTTGTTGAGATGCAGGGAGAGGTCGAGCAGGTGTTTATACATGACAGTATTTACTCGTACATTGTGGACCTGGTTGATGCGACAAGGACAAGTCCGTACATTGAGCTGGGAGTGAGTCCGCGAGGTACGATTGCGTGTGTTAGGATGGCAAAGGCATATGCGTATCTGAGCGGGCGAAGCTATGTCATACCATCTGATGTGGTTTCTGTATTTGCGGATGTGACAAAGCACAGAATCGTGCTAAATACCAAGGCGAGAGTATCACACGTATCAGAGCTTTCAGTGATAGATGAGATACTAAAGGCTGTTAAACAGCCGACAACTTATGTGAAAAAGGCAGGTAATCGTGATTAGTTTTTTGATAGGAATAATTACTGCGGCAATAGTTTTTTATATGTCGATGATATACGGTAATGCTGCGCTGGCACTGCTTGGCTGCTTTATGTGTGTGTTTATGGTGCTGACATTTATAGCATTGCTTGTAAAGGCGCACCGGGCGGTGGCAGCTATAAACATTCCGATAGCTATCGCCACACAGGGCGAGAGTATCAGGGTGAGTCTTTCCTGCCGGCTGAAGGAGGCAGGCTTTTATGGTGTAAAATACCGTGTAACGGTGAAAAATAATTTATCCGGCGAAAAAAGTACAAAATGGCTGTCAGGAGGCAGTGATTTTTTGTACAGTGTGAACCTGTGCGGCAATTATGAATTTGAGCTTGTAAGGATAAAGCTATATGACTTTTCAAGGCTTTTTTATGTCACGAAAAGAGTTAAAAAATATGCAAATGTTGAGGTGATGCCGCAGATTGATGAGATTCCTGTCAGGATAACGGACAGAGTGAGAAATTTCTTTGGGGATTCTGATATCTATGATGATTTAAGACCGGGATATGATCCGTCGGAGCTGTTTGATGTCAGAGAGTTTCAAAACGGTGACAGGCTGCAGAGTGTGCACTGGAAGCTTTCTGCAAGGACTGATGAGCTGATGGTAAAGGAGAACAGCCTGCCAAAGGCATGTGCGGTGGCCATAGTAGCAGATTTAAGGGGAATAAAGAAGGGCAGACAGGCGGATGCTTTTATGAAGCTTCTTGTCTCGCTTTCTTTTTCGCTTATGGATCAAAAATGCTCTCATTATGTGGCGTGGTATGATACCGCCATAAACGATATTGTTAGAGCCAGAGTGGATGACGAGGAGGGCTTTTACATATTTTTGAACAGTTTTCTTAAAATAAAGCCGGATACAAAAAATGATGCGCTTTTTTTGTATGAGGAAAAGTACCGGGCAGAAAAGCTTGTGTGTCTGCTTAGCGTGGACGGAAGACTTCAGATAAAAAGGGGAGAGGAGATAGTTGGCAGAGCGGATGAAAAAAACGAGATTGTCATTTAGGAAAAGCAGATGGCAGAGATCAGATACAAATGAGATAAAGCCTGATTATAATAATGCATTTACAGTGCTTGGTGTCCTGCTTACTGAACTTGCCAATGCAGTTGCAGCAGTACTTCTTACGGTGTGTGCAGTGTCTGTTGTGAATACGACTGTTTCACATGTGAGATGCCCGTATTATGTGTATGTGTGGCTGTTTATTTTTTCGGTGATAAGTGGCTTTATAAACAGGCTTACATCGCTTGACACAAGAAAATGGGTGCGCCATGCGATAAATACGGGTTTGCTGCTTGTATTTCTGCTTGGAGTGTTTATTGCAAACTGGCAGGCTGCAGAGCATATAAAAGACGGCTTTTTGTATGTAAAGGGCAGGTATCTTGAGATAATAAATGTGTACTATGGCACTTCATTTGTCTGTCCAAAGGGCGATAAAGCCTTTGCGGGGGCATTTGTTGGCTTTGTATCGTTTATAGTTATGCTTTTGCTGGTGACACTGGCGGTTCAAATTAAAAGAAGACGCATGCTCACATTATTTCCAACGCTTATGCTTGCGGTACAGCTGTGCATAGGCAAAAGCCCAAGTGTCAGCGAGGTTGTTATGCTCACGCTGTGTACACTCTGGTGTCTTATCGCAGATGGCAACGCACGCACAGTGGCAGGATATGATGCAAATGGCAGTGAACATGGCAATGATGTTTTTAGGATAGCACAGGCGTTTTTATATATGGCGGCAGTGTCAGCAATACTTTTTATATGTGTATTTTCGTTTAAACCTCTTGCTGATACACTTGCCGATAAAAAGCCACAGATGCTTGCCTTTCAAAAGGATTTGGAGGGCAGCGTAAAATCATTCTTCAGCGTGGGGATTGATTTACAGGATGGCACGGTTAGTAATCACTATCCAAGCTACAGTGAAAAAACAGTGATGACGGTAGAAGCAAAGGCAGGAGTACCTTCTAATATTTATCTGAGAAACTTCTACGGTGATACCTATGAGAATGGCAGATGGATTAAAAAGTCTGATTTTTCCGGGATGGAAAAAGAGTATCATGATGCTTCAAGGATGACAGCCTGGCAGACTACAATCGGATTAGCAACGCTGCTTGATGGTTATTATGATGATGAGACCAATCCGGCCACCGAAAAGTATACAATCACGATGAAGAAGCTTTCCACCAAATACGCCTATTTACCGTACTGTATAGACCCATACAGTATAGATGCCAAGGGTGATATAGATTTTGAGGAAGACTTTTTTATCACAAAGGATAAAGGAACAAAGACTATCGAGGTGTCGGCGTGTCCCGGCTTTTTCCATGGTAGTCTGGAAACGTCTAGCCTTGAGCCGGAGCAGCCTCTTGAGGTCAACAATGATTTCTATGCGGCATACAATAATTATGTAATGGAAAACTATACTGCAAAGCAGGGTGGTGACGGGATTGTTGCGGAAGATGCAAAGTGGCTTCTTAGGACAGGACAGCTCACAAGCAATATGATGTACACAGGCTATATAAGAGAAAATGATGCCAACAGGATTGCGGCAGCACAGTTGGTGCAGCAGTTTCTGACATCGAAGAATTTTAAGTACAGCAAAAATCCTCCTTCCACAGGCGGTAAGGATGTAGTTGAAAATTTCCTCTCAAATAGCAGACAGGGCTTTTGTGTGCATTTTGCATCGGCTGGCACGATGATACTCAGACAGATGGGCGTTCCATGCCGTTATGTAAGCGGATACTGTGCAAAGGAGGACAGCTTCAAATCCGGTGAAAATGATGAGGATATATGTGAGGTGAAGGATTCGCAGTCGCATGCCTGGGTTGAAATATATCTGGATGATTTCGGATGGATTCCAGTGGAGATGACACCGGGATATTTTGAGTATGTGACAGGTGAGAATCCGTTTGACTATATTGGTGTCAACGGAAAGAAAACAAACACCGGTGCTGCTTATAATGATAGTGAGCATATGAATGATACTGCGGCAGATGAAGATGCTGCAAATGAAGATACAAAAAATACAGATGCAGAAAATGATGACACAGCAAAAGATGATACATCAAAAGCTGCAGCAAACAGTACATCAGGTGATGGCAGTGAGAAGGCTTATGGTTCACAGTCAGGTGCGGATAAACGTACAGATGCTCAGAACTCAAAAACGAGACTTCATATACCACCGGTGATTTTAAAAACCTCACTCTGTGTGATTTTTCTGACTGCACTTACAGCCATCATAGTTTATATCAAAAGGCGAAGAAATATTTTGTGGGAAGCAAGACTTGCAAAAAGGGTGAAAAAAGGCCGTTACAGCAGGGCAGCAATAATGATAAACAACCGCATCTACAAAGGACTGGGACATCCTTCAAAAAACAGGACAGATGAGCTTTATCTGGCTAACCTTAAGGAAAAATACTGCGGACCGGATTATTGTGGAATCCACTGGGACGAGTACATGCGCATCATACAAAAGGCTGTGTATTCATCAGAGGGCATCACGGGGGAAGAATGCTTTATGGTGATGGAAACATGGAGGCGTCTGGAGAAAAAAGACATTAGACATAATTCACAAAAAAACATGTATAAAAACAGCATGATTAACAAAAAATAAACTCGTAAGGAAAATTGTGTTGAAATAATAAGGCTTCTGTGATATAAACTTAAGCAGACGTGTTACTTTTAGGGAGGCATTTGTCGTACATAACTTTTAACAGGGTTAGTGTATGATAAGTGCCTCCTTTTTGTCGCTGGAGCAAAAAAGAATGATAGGTGCAAATCGGTACATACCCTGCATTTATAGGAGGAAAAGCTCATGAAAGACAAAATTTTTGGTGTCCTGCAGAGAGTAGGACGAAGCTTCATGCTTCCAATCGCAATCCTTCCGGTAGCAGGCTTGCTTTTAGGACTCGGAAGCTCATTCACCAACACCACAACAATTGAGACCTATGGTTTACAGTGGCTGCTCGGAGATAAGACTATACTCCATGCACTTCTTGTAATCATGAATGCGGTTGGAAGTGCCATATTCGATAACCTTCCGCTCATTTTTGCGGTCGGAGTAGCAATCGGAATGGCAAAGAAGGAAAAGGAGGTGTCAGCACTTTCAGCAGTCATAGCATACTTTGTTATGAATGTATCAATCAATGCGATGCTCAAGATTTCCGGAAAAATCCTTGCAGACGGAAGCATTGCAAAGGATGTGCTTGATGGAACCATCACATCAGTATGCGGTATCCAGTCGCTGCAGATGGGCGTGTTTGGCGGAATTATCGTAGGACTTGGAGTGGCAGCACTGCACAACCGTTTCTATAAGATTGAGCTGCCGAATGCATTGTCATTTTTCGGTGGAACAAGATTTGTGCCTATCATATCAACAGTGGTATATCTTTTTGTAGGAATCTTAATGTATTTTATCTGGCCGACAGTGCAGAACGGAATCTATGCACTCGGCGGAGTGGTGACAGGAACAGGATATTTCGGAACACTTCTCTTTGGTATTATAAAGAGAGCTCTTATTCCATTCGGACTGCACCATGTATTTTACATGCCGTTCTGGCAGACAGCAGTCGGTGGAACGATGGAGGTTGCAGGACATATGGTTGAGGGTGGACAGAACATCTTCTTCGCACAGCTTGCTGACTCTGCAAACATCGCACATTTCAGTGCCGATGCCACAAGATATTTTTCGGGAGAGTTCATTTTCATGATTTTTGGTCTTCCGGGAGCAGCACTTGCAATGTATAAATGTGCAAAGCCGGAAAAGAAAAAACAGGCAGGAAGCCTTTTACTTTCTGCAACACTTGCATGTATGTTTACAGGAATCACAGAGCCTCTTGAGTTCTCATTCCTTTTCGTAGCACCGGCTCTCTTTGCAGTACAGGTAGTGCTCGCAGGAAGCGCATACATGATAGCACATATTTTAAACATCGCTGTAGGACTTACTTTCTCAGGAGGATTACTTGATTTCTTCCTGTTTGGTATATTGCAGGGAAATGAAAAGACAAGCTGGCTGCTCGTGATTCCGGTGGGAATAGTATATTTCTTACTGTATTACTTTATTTTCAGCTTCCTTATAAAGAAGTTTGATTTCAAGACTCCGGGCCGTGAGGATGACGATACAGAGACAAAGCTCTACACCAAGGCAGATGTAAATGCAAGAAAAGCTGCCAAGGATACAAAAGCTTCTGACGACAAAGCGGCTGTAGACGAGCTCTCGCAGACTATATCACGAGGTCTCGGCGGCAAAGCCAATATCTCAGATGTGGACTGCTGTGCAACAAGGCTTCGTATCACAGTAATTGATCCCGACAAGGTAAACGATGCGCTTCTTAAATCAACAGGAGCATCAGGAGTCGTGCACAAGGGACAGGGCGTACAGATTATCTATGGACCGAGAGTAACAGTGATAAAGTCTGACCTCGAGGATTATCTTGCAAGTGTGACAGAGGAACAATTCGAGGATGATGCAGTAGAAAATAATACAGCAGACGCAGATGAAGTGAAGAACGAAAATGCAGACGAAGGCAAAGCGCAGGAAGCCGGCGATGCAAAAGAGCCGACAAGCACAGTCATCATCTCAAGTCCTATGACAGGAATTGCAGCAGACCTCTCAACAGCGCCGGATGAGGCATTTGCCAGTAAAATGATGGGTGACGGAGCAGTAGTCACACCTGAGGAGGGGGTAGTTGTAGCACCTGAGGATGGAACTGTTTTATTCGTTTTTGATACAAAGCATGCTTTGGGATTTACAACCGACTCAGGAATTGGTATGATAATCCATGTAGGAATTGATACAGTAAAGCTCGAGGGTAAAGGCTTTGACGTACAGGTTGAGGCAGGATGCCATGTTAATAAGGGCGATGTGCTCATGAAGCTTGACCTTGACTACTTAAAGGCGAACGCACCATCAGTTACCACTCCTGTCATCTGCACAGAGCTAAAAGATAATCAGAAAATCCGCCTCATCACAGACGGACCGATTAAGGCAGGAGAGCCTCTCTACGCAGTTGACACCTACGAGAAGTAATTCATACTTCATGATAATTGAATTGTCCGGTTATGTTAATAATAAATAGTTCGTATAAATTATCAGGAGTACATTAATAAATGTCAGGGGAATGATATGTACAGAATCACAAAGGTCTTAAATCACAATACAGTGCTTGCGGTAAAGGACAAGAGCGCAAGAGAATATCTTATTGTCGGAAAGGGTGTGGGTTTTGGAAAGAAAATTACACAGTCTGTCGAGCCAACGGAAGAGGATTCACTGTATGAGCTGACCCAGACAAGGGACAGAGGTCCGGCAAAGGACATAGTAAAATCCATAGAGCCGGAGTATCTTGAGATTGCAAACACACTGCTTGATAATGCAGAGCATGAGTTTGGACATATAGACAGAAGCATATTATTTCCTATGGCAGATCATATAGCATTTGCTGTAAAGCGTATGGAAAACAAAGAACAGATCAGCAATCCTTTAAACGATGACATCCGTGTGATGTTTTATAGGGAGTACAAGATAGCTGAGAATATACGCCATATACTAAAGGATAAAAAACAAATTGATATAATTGATGATGAGATCGGCTACATTACTCTTCATATTCATACATCCTTAAACAATTCAAAGGTATCGGATGCCATGGAGATGGCGGCAGCAGTTCGAAAATGCGCCACATTTATAGAGGAAAAGATTGGAAAGCACATAGATGTCACTACTATGGCCTACAACCGCCTCATGAACCATATCCGCCACATGGTATCAAGAGCCGCGACCGGAGAAAAATTAAAGGTTGATCTCAATCAGTTTATCGAGAAAAATTATCCGGAGTCATTCGCACTGGCAGGTGATATATGTAAGGAGCTTGGAAAGGACTTAAATCATGAGTTTTTGGACAATGAGACAGGCTACCTTGCCATACATATCGAGCAGATTAAGTGTGATGAGATGGTAAGTGAATAATAAAATGTGAAAACCTTCCTGCATATTAGGTTATGTACAAATCTCTTGCAATGTGGTACACTACATAGTTGTATCAACAAACATCCGATACACAAAATACATATGAAATCAATTTAAAGGAGATATATATACCATGAAACTCGGCATCGTCGGACTTCCGAACGTCGGAAAGTCTACATTATTCAACTCACTCACAAAGGCTGGAGCGCTTTCAGCAAACTATCCTTTTGCTACAATCGACCCAAACGTAGGTATTGTTTCAGTGCCTGACGAGAGAATCGTAAAGCTTGGAGAGCTCTATCACACAAAGAAGGTTACACCTGCAACAATCGAATTTGTTGATATCGCAGGTCTTGTGAAGGGAGCCAGTAAGGGTGAGGGACTTGGAAACCAGTTCCTTGCAAATATCCGTGAGGTAGATGCAATCGTACACGTAGTGCGCTGCTTTGAGGATACAAACATTATCCATGTAGATGGCTCTGTAGATCCTGCAAGAGATATCGAGACAATCAATCTTGAGCTTATTTTCTCGGATGTTGAGATTCTTGACAGGCGAATTGCAAAGATTGCAAAGCAGGCAAGAATGGACAAGACACTTGCAAAGGAGCTTGAGCTTGTTGAGGCAGTAAAGGCTCATCTTGAGGACGGAAAGATGGCCAGAACCTTTGAAGTGCCTGATGATGAGGATGCACAGCTTTGGTTCAAGGGCTATAATCTCCTTACAGCAAAGCCTACCATCTACGCAGCAAACGTATCAGAGGATGACCTCGCAGATGACGGCGCAAGCAATCCGCATGTTGCAAAGGTAAGAGAAATGGCAAAGGAAGAGGGCGCAGAGGTATTTGTTATCTGTGCACAGATTGAGCAGGAGCTTGCAGATCTCGATGAGGACGAAAAGAAGGAGTACCTTGAGGATTTAGGTGTTGAGTCAAGCGGTCTCGATAAGCTTGTAGCAGCCAGCTATTCACTTCTCGGACTGATTTCCTTCCTCACAGCAGGAGAGGATGAGTGCCGTGCATGGACTATAAAGAAAGGTACAAAGGCACCACAGGCAGCCGGCAAGATACATACTGATTTCGAGCGTGGCTTCATCAAGGCGGAGGTAGTCAACTATCAGGATCTTCTCGACAATGGAAGCCTTGCAGCCGCAAGAGAAAAGGGTATCGTAGGCATGGAAGGAAAAGAGTACGTTGTTAAGGACGGAGATGTAATTCTTTTCAGATTTAATGTATAATTTTATGAATAAAACGCTTTTATAAGCACAAAATCAAAAAGAAACGCATAAGATAGACCAAGGGAGGTCTGTTTTATGCGTTTTCTGGATTTATGCGAAAAAGAGGTTGTGAGCGTGGAGGAGGGCAGGTTCATCGGACACGTACGGGATTTGGAGTTTGATCCGGTCTGTGGCAAAATCTGTGCGATTATCGTGCCGGGACCGGGAAAATATATGGGAATATTTTGCAGGGATTATGAATATTGTATTCCATGGGTTAAGATTGTGAAGATTGGACCCGATATAATATTGGTAAATATATGTGAGTCTGATATGCGGCGCAAGCTGTTATGATTTTATAAATACAAAAAAATTATAAAAAGTCAAAATCAGTACAAAACATATTGACAACGAAAATTAGTATATATATACTAAAATATGTATAGGTCTTTTTAAATACAGATGATGATTTGAAGTATTATAATGAGAAACAAAGATATTTTGCTTCTTCATACTATATGATACCTACGGAGGGTACAGCATGAAGTGTCCATTTTGCAGTAGTGACAACACAAGGGTAATAGACTCAAGACCGGCTGATGACAACAGTTCTATCAGGCGCAGAAGGCTGTGCGATGATTGCGGCAAGCGTTTCACTACATATGAGAAGGTGGAGACAATCCCGCTCATCGTTATAAAAAAGGATAACAACAGAGAGCAGTATGACCGCTCCAAGATTGAAAAGGGCGTGCTTCTTGCATGTCACAAGAGACCGATTTCAGCAGATACAATCTCAAAGCTTGTAGATGAGGTCGAGATAGAAATCTTTGCCAGAGAGGAAAAGGAAATCCCTACATCACTCATCGGAGAGCTGATTATGGACAGATTAAAGGACCTTGATGCGGTAGCATATGTGAGGTTTGCATCGGTTTACCGAGAGTTTAAGGATGTCAATACATTTATGACAGAGCTTAAAAAAATGCTTGACACCAAATAGTGTTTAGGCAGCAGGATTTATTTAAAACAGGATGGGAAGGTGCGTATGAACATTTCCGGTATTCGCCCGAGCGAAGGCTTTTATTCATACAATTCCATAAGGGTAAACGAGCTTAGAAACAGCCAGATTATGAGTTCGAAGCAGGCAGTGGATGACACAGCTTCACAGCAATCCATTGCTGATGATACGGCTGATTATGAGGCTGCAAGAGCAAGGCAGAGCTTTACCTCGCTTGATTATGCAAATACATATGATTCCAATGCGAGCTATGAGCTTAAGGGTGCTGACAGTGATATCAGCACACTTGATGTCACAAAGGCTGTATCCGATTTAGACAAGGATAAGGTATTGCAGCAGTATCAGCGTTTTGTTGGCAGTGCGGATGGCATCGTTATGCAGCAGGCAGCCTTGAATGAACAGATTAACAGGGAGACAGAGAATTTTATACTATGAGTTTTTTATACCCGGGAGAGTACATTGACTCGACATACAGCATAGATTTTGATAAATTATATAAGGAGGGCTACAGGGGCATTATTTTTGATATCGACAACACCCTTGTGACTCATGGTTCGCCTGCTGATGAGCGGGCGATTGCTTTGTTTAAGCACCTTAAGGAGCTTGGTTTTTCGTGCCTTGTGCTCTCAAACAACAAAGAGCCGCGTGTGAAGAGCTTTGCTAAGCAGGTTGGGATAAAGTATATCTACAAAGCAGGAAAGCCCAAGCCATCAGGCTATCGTACAGCAATGGAGAGGCTTGGCACAGATACGAAAAACACTCTTTTTGTGGGAGATCAGATATTTACAGATATCATCGGAGCTAATCTTACGGGCATCAGATCAATACTTGTAGCACCTATTGACCCGCATGAGGAGATACAGATTGTGCTTAAGCGCTTTATTGAAAAGCCTGTAATTGCATGCTACAAGAAGCATTTAAAGAAAGTAAATAAATAATTTTTAACTAATAATTTAAAATTTGGAGGCATATATATTATGAAGATTGCAATCGGAAACGATCACGCAGCAGTTGAGCTTAAAAAGACAATAATGGAGTACGTTGAGAGCATGGGTCACGAAGTGACCAACTTCGGCACAGATTCAAGTGAGAGCTGCAATTACCCGGAGTATGGTGAGAAGGTGGCTAATGCAGTGGCGTCAGGCGAGTTTGACTGCGGAATACTGATATGCGGTACCGGTGTGGGTATCTCAATAGCAGCCAATAAGGTCAACGGAATCCGTGCGGCAGTTTGCTCAGACACAGCCACAGCACGCCTTGTAAAACAGCACAACAATGCCAATATCATAGCCTTTGGTGAGAGGATTGTAGGTGTTGAGCTTGCAAAGGATATCGTAAAGGCTTATCTGACAGCCGAGTTTGAGGGCGGCAGACACGCAAAGAGAATAGCTATGATATCGGATATCGAGGCTAGAAACTAATATAAAACCAATACAGATTCATGCAATAGAAAATAAATACTTGAAATGTATTGCTTTTTATTGTAAAATGGACGAATGAGAGAGCTTAGGCTCGCACGATTTAAGGAGGAAGTAACTAATGATTTCAGCAGGAGATTTCAGAAACGGTGTTACTATCGAGTTCGAGGGAAACATCTATCAGATTATCGAATTTCAGCATGTTAAACCAGGAAAAGGTGCAGCATTTGTACGTACAAAATTAAAGAATATCATCAGTGGTGGTGTTGTTGAGAAGACATTCCGTCCAACAGAGAAATGCCCTACAGCACACATTGATCGTAAGGATATGCAGTATCTTTATGCAGATGATGATTTCTATCATTTCATGGATGTTGAGACATATGACCAGATTGACTTACCAAAGGATGAGGTTGGCGATGCTCTCAAGTTTGTAAAAGAGAACGAGATGTGTAAGGTTTGCTCACACAAGGGCAATGTATTTGCAGTTGAGCCACCACTTTTCGTTGAGCTTACTGTTACAGAGACAGAGCCTGGCTTCAAGGGTGATACAGCAACAGGTGCTACAAAGCCTGCTACAGTTGAGACAGGTGCTACAGTTTATGTACCACTTTTTGTTGAGACAGATGATGTTATCAAGATTGATACAAGAACAGGTGAGTACCTTTCACGTGTATAATCTGTAGTTTTATGAGTCTGCACATATTCCGGTATGCCTGGAGTATGTGCAGGCTTTTTTATTTGTGTGCTGTGTGGCAGGTGAGAATCCCGACAGCAAGTGTCATAAACACATGCGACACAAGCATAGCCCACAGATATGCATCTATCCCATAGTGGGGTACGAGAAGCATAATCATCAGAATTCTTATCGCACAGGTGAGCAGATTGACAAAGAGCACCTGCTTTGCTTTACCCAGACCGTGCAGTATGCTGCAGAGCATTCCGCTTATGTGCATCAGTGGGCACAGAAAACACAGTCTTCTAAGGAAATATCCACAAAGCTTCGATGAAAAAAGAAAATCCCCTATAAAATCCGACAGCAGATAGAATATGCATGTAAAGATAAGACCAAAGCATAGTCCGAATAAGGCACAGGAGTTTATGGTTTTTGTGATTTTTGTATCCTTTCCGGCGGCATTCGCTTCAGAAACAGATGGCAGAAGCATCACGCAGGCACAGCTGCAAAGCACACCGGGGAATAAAAGCACAGGAAGGGTGAGACCGGAAATGGTTCCAAATATGTCAAGGGCCAATGCCGGTGATAGTCCGTAGAGCTTAAGAGTTCTCGGGATAAGCACATTTTCGACTGAGGATGAAAAGCTTGCCAATATGTAGTTTAGTGATAAAGGAATGAAAAGCGCAGCCATGCCATAGGCTGTTGTTTTCAGGCTTTTGACGGATATTTTAAAGTATGAGAAATCTTTTTTTATTGTGATAACGGAAAAGACGGTTGCGCTCGCTTCGCCTGCCACGATGCCGTATATAGAGTATACAGGCTTAAAGCAGCTGCCACCGTCAGATAGTATTGCGTATATCAGATAGCAGGTGCCAATGCGCGCGGTCTGCTCAATTAATTGTGTGGCAGCGGGGATGGTTGCCTTTTTCAATCCATAATAGTATCCGTTTATGCAGGAATGGATAGCAGCGGGCAGAATGGAAAAGGACAGTGCCTTGACAAGCTCTGTGCAGCGTGGCTCACTTAAAATACAAAGGCTTATGTAGTTGGCATTGGAATACATAATAATTGTGAGTAAAAGAGCAATGGTGGCTGACATAATTATTGCGCAAATGAGTATAATCTGCCTGTTTTGAGGCTTTTCGGCAACAATCTTTGATGTAGCAGTCTGAAAGCCGTTGCAGCAGAGTGACATGCATACAGACATGAGTGGAATCACAAGCTGATAGAGTCCCAGACCTGTTGAGCCCATGACGTTATTAAGAAATATGCGAAAGAAAAAACCCATAAACCGACTGGTTGTACCGGCAAGTGTCAGGAAGATAGTTCCGGTCACAAGTGGATTGGATAAATATTTTTTTACAATCAAAAAATCACCTGTCATATGTTGTCTTAGAAGTATATGTGCTTCCGGGGATATATATGACAGGTGAATGTTTTATTGTGTGTCAAACAGCTATTATGCTCTTATATGACAGTTATAGTTATCTTAATTATGTGAGATTAACCCATAAAGTGGCGGATAGCCTTGGCTACGCCGTCATTTTCGTTTGTGTCGGTGACGTAATCAGCCTGTGCCTTAAGCTCATCGGTTGCATTTCCCATGGCCACGCCGATGTGTGCGGCTTTTACGATAGCCATGTCGTTTTCGGTGTCACCGACAGCCATTGTCTCATCAGCTGCTATATTCAGGATTTGAGCCAGCTTGTGAAGTGCCACACCTTTGTCAACGCCTGCTTTTGTGAATTCCAGATTACCGTAGCCACCGCTTACGAGCGTGATTTCAGGGATTTTTTTCAGATGCTCAAATACTTCGTCGCGGCAGTAGTAGTTATCATCTACATCCTTTGGAAAATTGATGGTCATTTTCTGCATATGGTAATTGTTTTCGCGCATCATTTCAGTGATATCGTTCACGCGTTTTCTGGTTGTCATGATGTATTCCTTTATAGAAGGAGGCATTTTGAGATCCTTTGCATCCTCGAGACACTTGTATGGAGAATAGCCACAGCCGTTTATGAAGGCATCCATATGAACGCGCTTTGTCATCAGGTAATCGATTATTGAAAACGCTGTCTCATCAGAAAGGCAGTTTTCGTAAAGACATTTTTTGGTGTCAATCTCGTAGATTGCACTTCCGTTTGCAGTGATAGCGTAGCGGATGCCGGTGTCCTTAATTGCCTCAAACGGCAGCCCTCCGAATGGACGGCCGGTGGAGATGACCACATTTATCCCGGCAGCAGTTGCCTCTTTTATAGCTTTTATATTTTCCTTGGATATCTGACTTTTGTTGTTGAAAAGTGTTCCGTCAAGATCTAAAGCGATAAGTTTCATAAGAAATCCTTTCTTTTGTTTGAAAAATATAGTGTTTTAGTATATTATGGTGAATAGACTATTGATTTTTGTGTTTTAAAATCGGTTACAATGATAATATAAATTATCACAAATTTCAAGGATGAAGAGCACATAGCTTTTGCTTTGAAATATTTTACACTGTGGAGTGAATAACAGCTGAAACAGAAAAGGAAACGAAATGACAAGAGAAGAATTCAGAAAATATATCAGAGAAAACATAGTTATCCTGGATGGAGCGACCGGTACAAACCTGATGGCAGCAGGCATGCCGGTAGGAGTATGTCCGGAGAAATGGGTGATGGAGCATCCGCAGGTGATTCTTGATTTGCAGAAGGCTTATGTCGATAACGGCACGAATATTGTTTATGCACCTACATTTACAGGAAACCGGATTAAGCTTTTAGAATATGGTTTACAGGAGAAAATTAACGAGATAAATACCACACTGGTTGGCCTGTCAAAGCAGGCTGTCGGGGATAGGGCACTTGTAGCAGCAGATATGACGATGACCGGCAGACAGCTTTTTCCACTCGGGGATCTGATGTTTGAGGAGCTTTTGGAGGTGTACAAGGAGCAGGCGAGGATCCTTGATGCGGCGGGCGCAGATGTATTTGTGGTTGAGACAATGATGAGTCTTCAGGAGTGCAGAGCGGCAGTGCTTGCTATAAAAGAGGTAAGCGACCTGCCTATTATGGTGACACTCACCTACAACGAGGATGGCAGGACTCTTTTTGGTACACCGCCTGAGACAGCAGTTGTTGTGCTGCAGTCACTTGGAGTGGATGCTATCGGTGTGAATTGCTCGACGGGACCTACTGAGATGATAGCGTTGGTTGAGAAAATGGCAGAGTACTCTACTGTGCCTCTTATTGCAAAGCCAAATGCCGGGCTTCCGGAGCTTGAGGATGGTAAAACTGTATACAAGATGACTCCGGATATGTTTGCCGATGCGATGAGAGGGCTTGTGAAGGCAGGTGCATCCATTGTAGGAGGCTGCTGTGGCACCACGCCGGAGCATATCCGTGCACTGACAGAGGCTGTAAAGACAATGCCTGTTCATAAGCCGCTTGAGCATCATAGAAGAGTGCTTGCGTCTGAACGAAAGAATGTAGAGATAGACTTAGATGGCAACTTTACTGTCGTCGGAGAGAGAATCAATCCTACAGGTAAGAAAAAGCTGCAGGCACAGCTTCGTGAGGGAAAGCTTGACCTGGTGCGCCAGATGGCTATGGAGCAGGAGACAAATGGTGCGGGAATACTTGATATCAATATGGGCATGAATGGTATCGATGAGAAGGAGATGATGAAATCGGTTATATATGAGGTTTCATCTACCGTGGACTGTCCACTTTGTATTGATTCAAGCTATGTGGAGGTAATAGAGGAGGCTCTTAAGATTTATCCGGGAAGAGCTCTAATCAATTCCATTTCTCTTGAGACTGAGAAGATGGAAAAACTATTGCCTCTTGCAGCAAAATACGGAGCGATGTTCATACTTTTACCGCTTTCGGATGCAGGTTTGCCGAAGGATGTCGAGGAAAAAAAGCAGATTATAAATACTATTTATGACAAGGCACTTTCGCTTGGAATGGCACATGAGGATATCGTGGTGGATGGACTTGTTGCGACAATAGGTGCAAATCCAAAGGCTGCAATCGAGTGCTATGAGACCATTGCGTACTGTAAGGATGAGAAAAAGCTTCCTACAATATGCGGCCTTTCAAATATATCCTTCGGACTGCCTGAGCGTATGTACGTGAACACAGCGTTTCTTACAATGGCCATATGCAAGGGACTCACCATGGCTATTGCCAATCCATCACAGGAGCTTTTGATGAATGCTGCATTTGCATCGGATATGCTGCTCGACAGACCTGACAGCGATATAGCATACATCGAGCGCATGAGCAGGCTTGCGGAGGAAAAGGCCCAATATGAGACTGTTGTTGTGAAAAAAACGGACAATGATGCGTCTGCTTCAAACGGCACATGCGCAGCAGGCAGTAAGGATGCGGTATTTCAGGCTGTCTTAAAGGGAAACAAGGGCAGCATAATTGATGAAGTAAAGAAAATGCTTTCTGATGGGGCAAAGCCTGATGAGATTATTAATAACAGCCTGATTCCGGCTATTAATGAGGTGGGAGAGCTTTTCAACCAGAAGAAGTATTTCCTGCCACAGCTTATCGGCAGCGCAAATACCATGAAGCTTGCTATAGAGCATCTGGAGCCGTTACTTGAAAAGAAGGACTCAGGTGATGATATGCCGACTCTTGTCATTGCAACGGTAGAGGGCGATATTCATGATATAGGAAAGAATCTTGTCGTGCTTATGCTTAAAAACTATGGCTACAACGTGATTGATATGGGAAAGGATGTGCCTTGTGAGGATATTGTCAACAAGGCGATTGAGACGAACGCGGCTGTTATCGGACTGTCAGCTCTTATGACTACCACCATGATGCGCATGAAGGATGTAGTGGAAATCTGCAATGAAAAGGGCTGTAAGAGTAAGGTGGTAATCGGTGGAGCCTGCATTACACAAAGCTTTGCAGACGAGATAGGAGCCGACGGATATTCAAAGGATGCGGCAGAGTGTGTGAAGCTTGTGGAGAGACTTCTGAATAGTTAAAATTTTTTTAAATAAAATGAAAAAAGTTGTTGACAATAAGGTGCCGACTGTATATAATAATCAAGTCGGTTGACGACATGGGATCTTAGCTCAGCTGGGAGAGCATCTGCCTTACAAGCAGAGGGTCACAGGTTCGAGCCCTGTAGGTCCCATCCTTTTAAAGGATATCAATCAATATGGCGAGGTGGCTCAACTGGCTAGAGCGTCCGGTTCATACCCGGGAGGTTGAGAGTTCGAGTCTCTCCCTCGCTACTTTACTTCAACAGAAGTGACACGGGATCTTAGCTCAGCTGGGAGAGCATCTGCCTTACAAGCAGAGGGTCACAGGTTCGAGCCCTGTAGGTCCCATCCTTTTAAAGGATATCAATCAATATGGCGAGGTGGCTCAACTGGCTAGAGCGTCCGGTTCATACCCGGGAGGTTGAGAGTTCGAGTCTCTCCCTCGCTACTTGTTAAGACTTGCAGTTGTTGCAGGTCTTTTTGTTATAAATAGTTACGAAACAGAAAGGGATAAGCATGATAAGACCTAAAATAGGACTTGACTGGGATGATGTGACAGCCCCATTCAACAGCATAGCCATAGATATGGCAAACAAAAAATATAATATCACCCCACCGCTTACGCTGGATGATATAGATTCCTGGGAGAATACCGGCAGAGCCTCTGTCATAAAGGAATTTTACCGGGATAATACACTTTACGAGAGGCAGAAGCCTACAGAAGAGACAAAGCGGATGATAAGAAAGCTCATGGATATCGGAGAGGTATATTTTATCACTGCGGTGGCACCGGGCTTCATGGGAGTGAGGGCGAGCCAGATAATGGAGGCATTTCCTGATTTCCCGACAGAAAATATCATACTTGGCAATGCGAAAAATCTCGTGCAGTTTGATATTATTTTAGATGATGCCATACACAATGTGCTTGAGACACCGGCCACATATCCCGTGCTCATGCGAAAGCCGTGGAATTCAAAAATGACAGGACTGTTATCGGTCAATAATATCACAGAGTTTGTATATCTCGTGGAGCAGATAATAAATGCGTCATTATATAGAAATAAAAATATAAAGAATCCGTCAGTTGTGGCGCTTGTCGGACCATCAGGCTCAGGAAAAACAGCGCTCTCAGACAGCCTGTGCGCCATGGAGCAGTTTGAGAATCCGAAAACCTACTGTACCAAGCCCGGAGATAAGCACAGGTACCTGACGGAGGAGGAGTTCAATGCACAGGATTTCTTTGAAAAGACAAGATACGCAGGAATACAGTATGGCACCAAAATGGAGGATATAGAGGCGGTGCTTGCAAAGGGACACTTTGTCGTGATGCCGCTTGACATGTGTGGTGCCATTGCAATGAAGCGTCATTTTCCTACTGTTATAGTGTATGTGGCGCGTGATAAGGAGCTCTTAATCCGGGATATCATAGAGCAGGATTACTCAATAGAAGAAAAGACACTTCGTATTCTGTCCATAGATGCAGAGAAACGCAATCGCCAGATATGTGACTATGCTGTAAATAACATGGATGTTGGTGCAGCTACTAGAGAGCTTTCTGATGTTTTGGAAAACAATTGCTTATAAAATATATTTATAGCAAGCTCTTAGTTATAAGTATTAACACTTTTCCTAGAAAGATGGTATGATATGTTTAGTTCAAGGGAACAGCATCCCGGAATTAAAATTAAAAACAAATAACATTAACATATCATTAATAGGAGGATATTAATATGAGCAAGAAACATTATGCAGACAGAAATTTAAAATTTGAGACATTACAGTTACATGTAGGACAGGAAACACCTGATCCGGTTACAGATGCGAGAGCAGTTCCAATCTACCTTACTTCATCATATGTGTTCCATAACAGTGAGCATGCGGCAGACAGATTCGGACTCAGAGATGCAGGAAATATCTACGGCAGACTGACAAACCCTACAGAGGATGTATTCGAGAGAAGAATTGCAGCACTCGAGGGTGGCGTGGCAGCACTTGCTGTTGGTTCCGGAGCAGCGGCACTCACATATGCTTTCCAGGCAGTAGCACACGCAGGTGACCATATCGTTGCAGCAAAGAATATCTACGGCGGTACATACAATCTCTTGGCACACACACTTCCTGATTACGGAATTGAGGCTACATTCGTAGATCCATTCGATTATGATGGAATCAAGGCTGCCATCAAAAAGAATACAAAAGCTATTGAAATCGAGACACTCGGAAATCCAAACTCAGAGGTAGTAGATATCGAAAAAATTGCAAATATCGCTCATGAGGCAGGAATCCCGCTTATAGTAGATAATACCTTTGCTACACCATATCTTGTCCGTCCGATTGAGTACGGTGCTGATATCGTGGTTCATTCAGCAACAAAATTCATCGGTGGACACGGAACAACAATTGGTGGAGTTATAATTGACAGTGGTAAATTCGACTGGACACAGAATGATAAATGGCCATGGCTTGTAGAGCCAAACGTATCATACCACGGAGTAAGCTTTGCAAAGGATTGCGCACCGGCAGCATTTGCGACATATATCAGAGCAATTTTACTTCGTGATACAGGAGCAACAATTTCGCCTGTTCATTCATTTATCTTCCTTCAGGGACTTGAGACACTTTCGCTTCGTGTGGAGCGTCATGTTGAGAATGCACTCAAGGTAGTTCAGTACTTAAATGATCAGCCACTCGTAGAGAAGGTTAATCATCCATCTATTTCAGAGGATAAAGAGCAGCAGGAACTTTACAAGAAATACTTCCCTAACGGAGGCGGTTCTATATTTACATTCGAGATTAAGGGTGGAGCAAAGGAAGCACAGAAATTTATTGACAACCTTGAGCTTTTCTCACTGCTTGCAAACGTAGCTGATGTTAAGTCACTTGCTATACATCCGGCTTCTACCACACACTCAGAGTGCAATGAAGCAGAGCTCTTAGATCAGGGAATCAAGCCAAACACAATCCGTCTTTCAATCGGAACTGAGAATGTGGATGATATAATTGAGGATCTTGATGAGGCATTTAAGGCACTTGCAGAGTAAATGGTTTTTCATGATAAATACTCCTTAAACGAATAAATAGTGATCATTATAAAAGGAATCGGAAAATATTAATCCGGTTCCTTTTATTGTGCCATGAAATATCATGGATTGGATTTTTTTGCGAACATCTTGACAACCTTTTAACAATTATTGATATTCGAGAAAAATAAGTATATTATAGTCAGTGGTGTGAAACCAGATATAGTTTTAAATAATAAATAATATACATAAAGGAGACATTATCATGTTTGGATTTGGTCAGTTAATCGAAATATTAAAGAAAGACCCAAAGAAAATCGTATTCACAGAGGGAGAGGATCCACGTATCCTTGAGGCAGCTTCGCGTTTACTTGCAAGCAACTTCTTACATCCTATCCTTGTCGGAGATCCTGAGAAGATTAGTGCAAGCGCTGAGAAGAGCGGTTTCAATATCCGTGGAGCAGAGATTATAGATCCTATGAACTTTGACCGTATGGATGAGATGGTTGAATTATTCTGCGAGCTTCGTAAGAGCAAGGGTGTTACACCGGAGCAGGCTAAGGGAATTCTTTCATCCGCTAACTACTTTGGAACAATGCTTGTAAAGATGGGTATCGCAGACTCACTTCTCGGAGGAGCTACATACTCAACAGCAGATACAGTTCGTCCGGCATTACAGCTTATCAAGACAAAGCCAGGAAACGCTATCGTTTCTTCATGCTTTATCCTTGTTCGTCCATCTGCTACAGGTGAGAATGAGGTTCTTGCAATGGGTGACTGTGCTATCAATATCCATCCTACAGAGGACGAGCTTGTTGAAATCGCCGGAGAAACAGCAGAGTGTGCTAAGATCTTCGGTATCGATCCAAAGGTTGCATTCTTAAGCTATTCAACACTTGGCTCAGGAAAGGGCGAGGATGTTGACAAGATGAGAAACGCAGCTCACAAGGCTATGGAGAAATATCCTAACCTTCCTATCGAGGGAGAGCTTCAGTTTGACGCAGCAGTTGCACCTCGTGTAGCTCGTACAAAGTGCCCTGATTCAGTAGTAGCAGGACATGCAAACACATTTATCTTCCCTGATATCAACGCAGGAAACATCGGATACAAGATCGCACAGAGAATGGGTAACTTCGAAGCATATGGACCAATCTTACTTGGACTCAATGCTCCAATCAATGACCTTTCTCGTGGATGTAATGCAGGAGAGGTTTACTCAATGGCTATCATCACTGCAGCACTTGCATAAGCATTTAATGGACTATTTCCATTTTAATAAAGACCGCTCCGGTTTGTCCGGGGCGGTCTTTTATTTGAAAATAGCTTAAAATAATATCTTGGCGCAACAGGAGAAATAAGGTATACTATAGTTAAAAACTAAAATACAGAGCAATGACAGTTGGCAATAACATGAGGTATTGTATCTGATAGAAAGAGAGACGATATATGAGAGTAGGAATGGGCTATGATGTGCACAAGCTTGTTGAGGGCAGAGATTTGATTTTGGGAGGAGTGAAGGTTCCGCATACACTCGGGCTTTTAGGCCATTCGGATGCCGATGTACTGTTGCATGCGATAATGGATGCACTCTTGGGTGCAGCGGCACTTGGCGATATCGGAAAGCATTTCCCGGATACAGACCCGGCATATGAGGGGATTTCGAGTCTTAAGCTTTTAGAGCATGTGAGAGACCTCATTGCAAAAAAAGGCTATGTGATAGAAAACATAGATGCGACAGTAATTGCACAAAAGCCGAAGCTTCGTCCGTATATTGAGCAGATGGAGCAGAATGTGGCTGATACGCTGCAAATCGCAAAGGAGCAGGTAAATATAAAGGCAACGACCGAGGAGTGGCTTGGTTTTACAGGCCGCGAGGAGGGGATTGCATCACAGGCAATCTGCTCACTTACAGGTCTTTATGAGGCAAGTATGCAGGTCGGAGGCGGATGCAGCGGCTGTAGCGGCTGTCAGGCCGATTGATTTGAATATATAGGGAAAACATGCTAAAATAAAAAGATAGTTATAAATCATCCAAAAGGAGATATAAATAATGGAGAACAATTTCAAGTTTTACAATACACTCACAAGACAGATTGATACTGTTGTTCCGCGTGTTGACGGCAAAATCGGCATGTATACATGTGGACCTACAGTTTACCATTTTGCACATATCGGAAATATCCGCTCATACATCATGGAGGATGTGCTCGAGAAAGCACTTCGCTATGTGGGCTATGATGTAAAGCGTGTCATGAATATCACTGATGTGGGACATCTCTCAAGCGACGGAGATACCGGAGAGGACAAGATGCTAAAGGGCGCAAAGCGTGAACACAAGAGCGTCATGGAGGTGGCAAAGGAGTACACGGACGCTTTTTTCAAGGATTTCACGGCTGTACATAACAGGATGCCTGATGTCGTAGAGCCTGCAACCAACTGTATTCCGGAATTCATCCATATGGTGGAGGTGCTTATCGAGAAGGGCTATGCCTATTTTGCAGGAGGCAATGTATATTTCGATACATCAAAGCTTGATGATTATTTTGTGTTCTCTTCAGCAGTAGAGAAGGAACAGCTTCAGGTTGGAGTGCGAGATGATGTCGAGGAGGATGTAAACAAGAAGAATAAAAATGATTTCGTACTCTGGTTTACACAGTCTAAGTTTGAGGACCAGGCTCTTAAATGGGACAGCCCATGGGGCGTCGGATATCCTGGCTGGCATATAGAGTGCTCATGTATCAGCATGAAGCATCTCGGAGAGTACGTGGATATCCACTGTGGCGGTGTGGACAATATTTTCCCACATCACACCAATGAGATTGCACAGTCAGAGAGCTATCTGGGACACGACTGGTGCAAGTACTGGTTCCATGTCAATCACTTAAATGACAGAGCCGGCAAGATGAGCAAGTCGAAGGGTGCAATCCTCACAGTTTCGGTGCTTCAGGAGAAGGGCTACAATCCGCTTGCCTACAGATTCTTCTGCTTACAGTCACACTACAGAAAGCCTCTCGAGTTTTCGTTTGATGCGCTCGACAATGCAGTTGCGGCATACAATAAGATTGCAAAGCGTGTGGCAGAGCTTAAGGATGAGGGTGATATAGATGAGACAGCTTTTGCTGACTTTAAGAAGAAATTTACTGATGCAGTTTCAAATGATCTGAATACATCAATGGCTATAACCATAGTGTATGATGTGCTTAAGGCTGATATCTCAGACAGGACAAAGCTTGCACTTATCGATGACTTTGAGCAGGTGCTTGATCTGGGACTTAGGGAATCAGGAAAGGCCTTACTTGAGGCATCGTCATCTGTAGACAGTGAGCTTGAGGCATTTATCAATGATAAAATTGCAGAGCGTGCAGCCGCTAAAAAGGCAAAGGATTTTGCGACAGCCGATGCCATAAGAGATGAGCTTCTGGCAAAGGGGGTTGCCATAAAGGATACTAGAGAGGGAGTAAAATGGGAGCTTGTATAGTATGAAGATAGACTCATATATTAAGGAACAGTTTGGAATAAAGGATGTTGATATAAGGACATACTCGCCGCTTACACTTGCATATATCGGTGATGGCATATTTGATATTGTCATCCGCTCAGTTGTGGTGGGAAAAGGCAATACAAAGGCAAATCTGCTTCATAAGCACACAAGTAATATAGTAAAGGCACATACGCAGGCTCTCATGATAGAGGCACTTTTACCTCATCTGACAGAGGAGGAGAGTGATGTGTATCACAGGGGGCGCAATGCCAAGTCACCTTCCATGGCAAAAAACGCTACAATGGCTGATTACAGGAAAGCTACAGGGCTTGAGGCGGTCATGGGCTATCTTTATCTGAAGGATGATTTTGAGAGGGTTGTTTCACTCACTAAGCTTGGAGTGGAGCTTTTAGGAATTGAAATATAGCACAAAATAAGAGGAAAATATGGATAACAACAATAAAGAAAAATTTCATGAGAATTATATAGAGGGCAGAAATGCTGTGCTGGAGGCTTTCCGTTCAGGAAAGACAATAGACAAGCTTTTTGTGCTTGACGGCTGTCAGGACGGACCAATAAAGTCAATCACAAGAGAGGCCAGAAAGCATGATGCAATCATAAACTATGTTGCAAAGGAAAGACTTGATCAGATGTCTGAGACAGGCAAGCATCAGGGTGTCATTGCAGTTTCAGCAGCATATGAGTATGCCGAGGTTTCGGACATACTGGAAAATGCCGAAAGAAAGGGCGAGCCGCCTTTTATCATCATACTTGACGGTATAGAAGATCCACACAATCTTGGCGCAATAATACGTACCGCAAATCAGGCGGGTGCACATGGCATCATCATACCAAAAAGGCGTGCAGTGGGACTTACCCCTACAGTGGCAAAGACGTCTGCAGGTGCGATAAACTATACACCTGTTGCCAAGGTTACCAATATCTCAAATACCATAAAAGAGCTTAAGGAAAAGGGTATGTGGTTTGTATGTGCTGATATGGGTGGCACTACCATGTATGACTTAAACCTCACAGGTCCTATAGGTCTTGTCATAGGCAATGAGGGTGACGGAGTCAGCAAGCTTGTAAAGGAAAACTGTGATATGACAGCCTCTATTCCTATGGTGGGCGATATTGACTCACTGAACGCATCGGTTGCGACAGGCGTGCTTGCATATGAGATAGTCAGACAGAGACTTAAGAGTGGAAAGTAGATTACATGTCGCGGGATGAGTGGTGTGTATTATGAATTGTATATTTATAGAATAGGAAGCATATAGTGGAAGATTACAGCGCATATACGGATGAAGAGCTTATTATGAGGATTCATAATGACAAAAATGACCATGGTGACAACAATGAAATCATGGACTATATATTGGAAAAGTATAAGCCGCTTGTGCGTAAAAAGACAAATGCACTCTACCTGATAGGCGGTGAGAATGATGACCTTATTCAGGAGGGCATGATTGGCCTGTTTAAAGCGGTCAGAGACTATAAGAGCGACAAGGAAGCATCTTTCTACAGTTTTGCACAGCTATGCATCACAAGGCAGCTTAGCTCGGCGCTTGAGGCTTCAAACCGAAAGAAACATATGCCGCTTAACACATATATATCCTTTTCGCAGAGTGACAGTGATGGGACAGAGTTTGAAGAAATACTGCAAGATGATATTGCAAGTCCTGAGCAGCTTCTCATAGAGAAGGAAAAATTTAAGGAATTTAAGGAACAATTGTGGAATAAACTGAGTAATATGGAGAAAAAAGTGCTACAATTGTATCTGGAAGGAAATAATTATACAACGATAGCGCATATGCTCGGAAAATCAGATAAATCAATTGACAATGCACTATCCCGTATCAGACAAAAGCTAAAAAGAAAGTAGGTGAAGCTTGTTATGGAGTTTTCAAGAATAGGTGAACACACTATAAAATGTGTTATTTCAGAAGAAGAAATATATGATCTGGGATATACAATGGATGAAATTATGAGCAATGGCGAGCGCACCCAGGAATTCATGAACCAGATATTTGACATGGCTTCAGAAGAGTTTGGAACTGATTTTAATTCGGGAATCAAGACTGTGAGAGCAGATTTTTTGGCGGATCACACACTTTCTCTGACATTTTCTGAACATCCTGCTACTGAGGGAATGATGGAGCATCTTAAAGATATCGTTAATGGATTGCTTAATTCGCTGCCGGCCGAGGCTGCAGAGAATGAGAAAAATAAAAAAGGCAGGACAACTGCAAAAAAGCAGGATATGGTGTCTGTTGTAATGTTCATTTTTGAAAAATTTGATGTGGCTGTCAGATTTGCAAAGATGATTAAAGGACTGCCAATGCCATTCTCACAGCTTTTTAAGTTTGAGGGAGAGTACTTTATGAGCATGGATTTATCGGGCTATGATGAGCATGAGCTTGAAAAGATGTCTGTCATAGCAGATGAGTATGCAGATGATATCATTGCAGGGGCTGACAAAAGGGCTTTTCTTATGGAGCATGCAAAGGTTATTCTTGATGATAAGGCTATTGAGAGTCTTGCGCAGCTGTGAAGGTACTGAACAGTTACAAAAATATAATAAAACAAGGTCTGTCAGCTATACTGACAGACCTTGTTTTATATGTAAATATTATCCAAGTACTTTTCTGATTGACTCGATAACACGGTCAGCCTGAAATGGCTTAACGATGAAATCCTTGGCACCTGACTGGATAGCGTCAATAACCATAGACTGCTGTCCCATAGCAGAGCACATAACGCATGTAGCATTTGGGTCAGCTGCTTTAATTTCCTTTAAAGCCTGGATGCCATCCTTATTTGGCATAGTGATGTCAAGTGTTACAAGATCAGGCTTGAGCTCATTGTACTTTGCAACTGCCTCATTTCCGTCAGCAGCCTCGCCTGCAATCTCGAATCCACCCTTTGTAAGGATATCCTTCAGCATCATTCTCATAAATGCTGCATCATCAACTATTAAAATTCTAGCCATTTTGTTAAACCTCCTGTTTGATAATCTGTTTTACTATGCTTATTGGATACAACTGTAAGAGATCACTGTCTATTAAATCTCCAACAGTCAGCCTGAATGTCACCTTGACAATATCTGTTCCGTTACACAACTCGTCCGGTATATCAAAGGTCTTCTGATAACTTGAATTGATAAGCGGAAAACCTATGTCGGTTGGCTCGTTTAAGAGCGAAGACATTGATGTAGCTATTGTACCACACATCTGGTTCATAGCCTCCGATATGGCGGAAAGTGTGATTTCATCAAGTGTCATATCAGAAACATTACTTCCGTTGCCTCCCATCATGAGATTGGCAATAACCAATGCATCATTTAATTTTATAATAAGTAGGTTGGTTCCGTCAAGTCCTTTTGTGTAAGGAACCTTAATTAAAATTCGATCATCATGATCGAGAGCATCTTCTTTTTTCAAAACCTCTACAATCGGAGTCGTAATATTTGTCGGTTTTTGTAGAATCATGCTCAGTGTTGTGGCTGCATTGCCTATGCAGATATTGGCTACTTCGCCTATGATATCGGCATTTTCCCGAGATATATTTTGCATTATTTTATCCTCCATATGACTGTGGTACCTATTTCCTAACATATATTATATCAGAGTTTTTAAAAATATCAAAGGAAATGTTTAATTTTTTTGAATTTATGTTAAAATAGTTTCAAAAGGAGATTACAATATGGGTGAAACAGAATATTCAGAAGCATTAAAGCTGGGAAAAAAAGAATACAGGGCAAGGATAGCTAAAGGACAGTTTCCTTATCTGCCAGTGCTTGATGAAATCTTATCAGAGGCAGATATTCAGACAGAGCAGAATATGGGGCTGGTCCATGTGCCTTTGGATTTCGTTGTAGGAACAAGCACCATGGGCAGGACATATTCATTTGCGGCAAATTTTATGCCGATATTGGACTGGGAAACCGAATTTGCAGTGAAGTGGTCTAATCTGTCAGATGCACAGATGAATGAGGGAATCAGAGATCCAATCAAGGCATTTGAGTACATGAACAGGTATTATGTGCTTGAGGGCAATAAGAGGGTCAGTGTACTCAAGTACTTCAACGCCGTTTCGATTCCTGCAATTGTGACCAGAAAGATTCCAAAGCTGTCGGATGATTATGATGTGAGGCTTTATTATGAGTATATGAAGTTCAATGAAATCACGGGGCTTTGCTCGGTGGAGTTTACGAAGCTGGGCAATGCTGATAAGCTTCTTTCGCTTGTTGGAAAAGAGGGCAGATGGGATGATGAGACCAAGGAAAAATTTGCCAAGGTAATGTTTGATTTTTCAAAGGTCTATAATTTCCGCGGTGGTGACAGGCTGGACATTAAGCTGGGTGATGCTATTACAGTATTTATGGAGGTCTTTGGCATGGATGCCATGCTTGAGATGTCTGAGAATGATTACAACAAAAACGTCATCAATACATGGAAGGAGTTTGCAGCAGAAGGGGAAAAGCACAAGATAAACCTCGTGCTGGATCCTACAAAGGTACAGACCAAAAAGAGTCTGCTCAATTATCTTATTCCTCAGACCCAAAAGAAGCTCAAGGTTGTATTTTTATATCCGAGAGAGCCGAAAACATCTGCGTGGCTGTATTCGCATGAGCTTGGGCGTATGTATCTTGATGAAACCTTTTCTGACAAGCTGGAGACAGAATATGTGGCAGGTGTGGATGAGAACAATGTGGAGCAGGTGCTTGAGGATATCATAAAGGCAGGTGCCGATATAATTTTTTGTGTGGGACCGCAGATGATGCCAAACAGCTTAAAGGTGGCTGTTGAGCATCCGGAGGTTTATATACTCAACTGTTCGCTGAATGCGCCTCATCCTTATATCAGAACATACTATGGACGTATGTATGAGGCAAAGTTTCTCGCAGGAATGATAGCAGGAGCTGTCACAGACAATGAAAGGGTTGCATATATTGCAGACTACCCGATATATGGCATGATTGCCAATATCAACGCGTTTGCTCTGGGAGTTGCAAGTGTGAATCCAAGGGCAAAGGTATATCTGGCATGGTCAAAGACAAAGGATTATGACAGGAATAAATTCCTTACAGAAAATGACCTGCATTATGTGTCGGATCAGGATATTATCACTCCGAATGACGCGTCCAGATATTTTGGTCTGTACAAGCTGCAGGATGGACAGGCATTAAACCTTGCCATGCCTATATGGAACTGGGGAGTGTTTTATGAGAAACTTTTGCAGAGCGTACTGGCAGGCTCCTACAAGGCTGAAGGACAGGAGCAGGTTAAGGCACTTAATTACTGGTGGGGCATGTCTGCAGGTGTTATTGACCTGATTTGTTCAAAGCATGTACCTTATGGAGTAAAGAGGCTTGCGGATCATTTAAAGAGCGATATCACAAAGGGCGAGGTTGTACCTTTCTTTGGACAGATATATGACCAGAAGGGAGAGCTTAAAAACAAAGGTGAGCACGAGATGAAACCGTCTGATATCATGAAAATGGACTGGCTTGTAGATAATGTTGTAGGTAGTATTCCGCCTATGAGTGAGTTTGTTGACAATGCAAAGATGGTGGTTGAACTAAAGGGTGTAGAGGAAAATAAACTGTAATGAAGATACTATTCTTAGCTGATGAAGAGTCGAAAATGTACTGGGAATACTTTAAGAAAGAGGATTTTAAAGGAATTGATATTATTGTATCATGTGGAGACTTAAACCCGAGCTATCTGTCCTTTCTGACAACGATGGTTGGAGTCCCTCTTTTGTATGTGCATGGCAATCATGATGACAAATACAATGTAAAGCCGCCGGAAGGCTGCATATGCATTGAGGATGAGATTTATGAATATGAGGGTGTACGGTTTCTTGGCCTGGGAGGCTCAAACCGCTATAAACCGGGAGAAAATCAGTATACGCAGAAGGAGATGACAAAGCGTGTTAAGAAGCTGTGGTGGAAGCTTAAACGTAAAAACGGCTTTGATGTGCTTGTTACCCATTCGCCGGCAAAGGGACTGCATGATGGTGAGGATACATGTCATACAGGCTTTGATGTGTTTAACAGGCTTATTGAGCAGTATAAGCCAAGGTATTTTGTGCATGGACATGTTCATATGAGTTACGGCAGGCAGTTTGTCAGGCTTGACAAGGTGGGAGAAACTACTGTTATCAATGCGTACGAGAAATATATTGTTGAAATATAGAATATTTCTGCCGGATTAAGAGCTTGTTTGTAAATATTTACCAAATTTAAGAAAATATTTATCACATGGCTATATTTAGGACACAATTAAGTGTTACTATAATATCATCAAAAGGAGCTGTTGTATTTCAACTATGTGTTGGGGTACACTCAGTTCCGACTAAAAATTATTCATGTGCACAGAATTGACGTCGCATATGCTTTTCCTCATATACATTGAATGCCACAGGCTTTATGTCTGTGGCATTCAATATATAAAATAACTATTTCTTTAAATAAGCTGATGACGGGAATTGAACCCGTGGTTTTTTCTGCAAGAGCCCTTATTTTACTGGAAATTCGGGATTTCTTGGGAAAATCTTGGGAAATTTTTCAAAAATCTATTTGAGCTGTTCCGTGATGTAATCGGATGCAAACTTCATCATGTCCTGCTCCTTCTCTTCCTGAGCATGCATGTATACTCTCTTGAGCACATGCTCTGTTTTCCATCCGCCTGCGGCCATGATATACTTATCCGGGATGCCGAGCGAGTGAGCCATAGACACATAGTAATGTCTCAAATCGTGGAGCCTGCACCGTGGGATACCGAGCCTATCCTGCACTCTGTGAAGCTCACGGAGAATATCACCGGGATAGCCGCTAAATCCCTTTTTCTGCTTCTGCAGCAGTTGCACTATGCGGTCATCCACATAGATATCACGCGTGGACAGCTCTGTCTTGTTCGTATCCTTTAGGACGAGCCCGCCCTTCTCACCAACCACAAGAGACTGGTGAATGGTGAGAATGTTTCCATTCAGATCATCAACCGTCACGGCACACACCTCAGAACGGCGCAGGGCATACACTCCAAGACGGAAGGCAAGCTCGTATCTTGAGTCTCTCACCTCTTCAAGCAGAGCCTTGATGTCGGCATCAGTAGGAAGTGTAGGCCTATAAGGCTTGGGCGCCGGAAGAGTGGTATTAAAGTGCAGCTTAGGCTTATACATCCTGAGCACCGGGGATATAAAGCCGTGGTAATTGGCAACCGTCTTAGGAGACTTGTCCACAGCAAGCCTGTTAATCTCAATCTGAATGGTTTCCTCAGTGATATCCTTAAGCTGCATATTGTTGAACTCGTCCGATATGCCACGAATAAGACCACGGTACGAGTGCAAGGTGGACGGACTGAGCACGTTCTGTTTGGCTGCAATATATTTTAAGGCATATTCTTTAAAAGAGCCGCTCGGGGCATCCAAAGAGGCATCATCCGTATATGCAAGGGCGATAGCTTCCTCAATTTCTTTTTTCGTGGGCCTGTGATCAAAGGTTAAATTTAAGCGCCTGCCCTTGATACTTTTCTGAATTCGATATTTCTTACCAACCTTTTCAACATGCATAATCATCATCCTTTCTAAAAAAGAGTACAAAAATAACACCTGTCTCTCGACAAATGCCACTCCGAAAGGTATAATATATGTGTCTGGTCCTTACTTTTCGGAGTATGGATATTAATCGCTCTGCAGTTGGTAGCTACAGGGCGATTTTTATATTTAAACTAATAATTATTTCCCCCGCTGATATGTAACTTGGTCATTGACAGTAATTTTGGATAAATCGAATCCTGCTTTATATAGTCTAAAATTTTCTTTTATATGTTCATTTAAATAGTTTTTCACACATGCCTTTGCCATATTTCCGAGTAAATCGAAATATATATCAACACATAAAAAACTTGACTTATCCCTATAAAAGAAATCGAATATCTTCTTTTCATCATCAAAAATAATGAGTGAGGGAGGCAGTGATTTTGGCAGATCAGGGGTAAAACATATTTTATTAATTGGAATTATATATTTACAATCTAATTCTAGTTGCTTAATGATAGTGTTCAATTTTTCTAGTATACGCAAATATTCGGTTTGCGTTTCAAACAAAATAGGATAATAAAGTATATCTTTGCGATAGCGATGTATTGTTTTATCTGGATTTAGAGTATTAGTGTATTCTGTTCGATGCAGCATTTCCTTTTGATTTTTTACAATCGGAATTTCACTACCAATATATGGATTAGGCTCGGCAGTGCTGAAAAGATCTATTGAAACACAAGGCCTTTCAATGTATCCATTATAATTATCCCAATTAATTTTTTCTTTTCGAGAAAATAACTTAGATAGAAAAGACATATAAAATACCTCCCTTATTTAAATTCTATAATATTTTGTTTGATAGTATACCTTACGCCTCTTTTTGTACGTCCCCTTTTATTGTGTAGCCCAGTTCAATAAGTTCATCGGCACGCTCCAGAAGCCGCTGCTTGCCCTTATTATTAAGCTGGTGGTATTTATCAATAATTGTTTTATCATTATCATTAATAAAAGAGTGTTTTTCTTCCACATGGTTAGGAAATTCGTTATCTCCAAGTATATAAGATGGTGTTGTTCCTAAATTTTTAGCAAATGCAAAAATTTTACTTTGTGGTAAATCTACTTTTCCTGCCTCAATTTTTGCAATAGAGGTTTTGTCTTTATAACCAACTTTAATTGCAAGTTCAGTTTGAGATAGCTTATTAAACTCCCTAAGAGAACGGATACGTTTACCGATTCCCTCTTGAATAGTCATATTAATCACCTACTTTCTAAATGAATAATAACATATGTGAGAATTAAATTCAACAAAAATGTAAAAAAGAGTTGACACACAATCAACGTGGGTATATTATGATTATAGGTTGAATTATGTTCAACACGAAAGGAGGCATTATTTTGACAGACAGCAAGAAACTTAATGAGATTATCTCTGAATCAGGAATTACAATTACAGCCATTGCATCAAAGCTGGGAATAACAAGAGAAGGCTTATACAAGAAGCTTAATAATGAGACAGAATTTAAAGCTTCAGAGATAATTGCCATGCAGGGAATACTTCATCTGACTAATGAGGTCAGAGACGAAATTTTTTTTGCAGAAAAGGTTGAATAACAATCAACCTTACAGAACAATTAAATAGAAAGGAAAGGACCATGAACGATTTTTACAGCAAACTTAGACAGCAACTGTATTCAAATGCAGAAGCCGTCAATTACTACGCAAAAGAAAAAGACTTAGGAAGAAACCATGTCAACTATGGTGCATGCATAGCTCTGGCAGGAGTACTTAAAGAGTTGGGACATCCAACATCTGTTGCAATATATGAGCATGATGAAGGGTATCTGCTGGTACCGTCTATAGAGATAGACGGAGTAAAGAGAATTGTTGGAGAAGGAATAAACCATGTGGAAAATATTTTTTACTTACAGAGACAAGAGTAAATGCACTGTAACAGGAAAAGGAACCATCACACCGGGGCTGGCAGTGAAATACTTATACCGGTACGGACTCCATGCTGCAGAGAGCATATATCAGCAGTACCCCAAGAAAGACCATGAGCCGGTACCAATGGAAGAGAAGATGCGAGAGCTTGGTGTAGATGCAACAGAGATGAAGACTGCAGTGCTGCAGGCAGAAACATTGCTGGACAGGATGCAGGGGGAAGGAGAGTGAGACCGTGAAAGACGAAGCAAAGCAGAGAGATGACATAAAAGAATCCGTCAATAATGTAATTAAATGTGTTTCTGATAAGCTTGCAACAGGCAAATATGCCCCTTTAGAGGAGGCAAGTGTGATAGAAGCTCTTGCACATCTGGTTGAGGCAAGAGCTCATATGATTTAGTTATTATTTCCGAGAGCAAAAAGGCAATCTGAAATACTGTTGTAGAAAGAAGCGATATTTTGGGCTGTTGACACCGTATCGTTTTTATCTACAGGAATCAGATCCTTGTCTAAAGCTTTTAATGTAATATCTTTAGACAAATTAAAAATTAAATCGGGATTAAAAATTTCCATGCGCAACTCTCCTTCCATTTACTCGGACGCTGCAACGTCCTGTAAGGAGAGTATACGACCTGAAAGAAGAGAAAGGCAAGTAAAATTTAATATGAGAAGGGACCAGACAATGAAAAAGTATATACCGGAACTTAAAAAAATCCTTGCTGACATAGGCGAAGCAGAAGAAAAAGACAGGAAAGCAGACGAAGAGCGCAATATTTTCGTGGAAAGAATGTCAGTGGAGAATTGGAAAGAGGACAAATACCAGGAACTTACGAAAAGGAAGATATTAACAGAAGCAGCATATATGGCAAAGCTTTTGGAATTGAAATTTTATGTCAGATTTATCGTGAATCAAGAGTTAAAGAAAGGAGAAAACGTATGCCAAGGACAAGAGCATTGACCACAAGCAGCAGAATTGCCGATACAAGAAAACTGCTCACCAGCAAGTGCAGACAGATCATGTTTGACAATAATATCAAGCTGGATCAGGTGGCAAGCCTCATAGATGTGACACCGCAGGCACTGTCTTATCAGTTCCACAACGGAGTCAAGCTGGAGACTGTGCTTGCAGTGCTGTATCTGACAGGAGCAGACGGTGAGATAACAAAGACAATGAACAAAGTAAGACAGTAACATACAGTTCCGGGCTTAACGGAGCACCGAAACATGCTATTCAACTCCTATAAATTAAACTATAACTTCCATCTATATATACGTAAACCTATTTTGTACACACAAATCGGTGCTCCGTCAAGCCCGGAAACGAACAGAAAGGACAGGACATGGAAAAAAGTGAAATATTAATAACAACAGGCATCAGTTTCTTCCTCCTATGCAGCATGGGCATAGACAGTCCGGCACCACAAGGACAGATGCTTGTAATCGGAGGGATGCTCGTATCAGCGTGTGTGACGCTTTTAGGGATTTGGTTCGGATGGATTGAAAAAGGACAGCGCGAGAGCATCAAAAGGACAATGGAAATAAGGAGGGCGGGCAAGATTGCTGCAGAGGATACAAAAAGTACGCTCCCGGTCAGAAAGACAGAGCGCGGCCGCATACATAACAGAGACAGCGACAAAGAGAAAGCACAGGAGAGAAGAGTCATTTGATACCGTTTTGCAGGCAGAAATAGCAAAGCTCAAGGCCTCGAAGAGAGGCCTGTAAAAAACAATCTAAAGTATTAATTTTAGGACAGGCTATGGCATATACACAGTACACATTCGACCTTGGAGAGTATACAGCCTATGAGATAAAGTTCGTAGGACGTAATGGAGCTAAGGGAGAGAAGAGAGCAAAGAGACAGAAAGCTACCCCTGAGCAGATGTCCAGACAGAATCAATGGAATAAAGAGAAGAACCTTAGATACGTCATACTGGCCAACTTTCATACAGGTGATGCATGGACCACACTCAAGTACCCGAGAGGCACGAGACCTGATGCAGACCGCATGAGAGCTGACTGGAAAAAATTCAGACGTCTAATGACTACATACTACAAGAAGCATGGTATCCCATTCAAGTGGGTGAAGAGAATGGAGATAGGAAAGCGTGGAGGACCGCATATACATCTTCTGGTAAACCATATAGACAACATAGACCTTGTGATCAAGGAGATGTGGCAGAAAACAATAGAGGATTTGTGGATAAAAGGACGCAACTACGTGAATATAGCTCCGTTTGATATAGATGGAGCGGAGGACGTGGCCAAGTATCTTGCTGCAGAGCCGGAGAAGAAAGGCATTGAGGGGCAGTACAACCTGTTCGGTGAAGAAGAACAGAAAGCGTTCACCCGGGTGGATACCAGTAGGAACCTCATCAGACCACAGCCGGAAAAGAAGAAATACAGCCACTGGACCGTAGCGCGTTTCTTCCGTGACGGCATCAAGCCGAGAAAGGGCTTCTATGTGGTGCCTGATTCCGTAAAATGCGGGGTAAATAAAATAACAGGCTATTCGTATATTTATTACATGGAAAAACGGCTGAAAGAGGGTGACAGGAGTCCGGGAGACCGCACAGGCGGCTTAGCGGATGCCGTTTTTCCTATAGATGAATAAATATACATACAAAAATCTAAAAAATGCTCTTTTCAAAAACGCTGTAGCCCACATAGGCGGCTTATAGAGGAGCAAATCAATGAGGACTGTAAAAATATACATTTACACATCAATCAAGACGATAAAAAGAAACTGTGGTGCAGCAGGCTATGTTTTATCGTATACAACCAAGAACAATGTCGAAGCCACGCTAAGCAAAATAGAGTATCTCAGAAGCATGACTAATCATGAATCAGAGCTTGAGATTCTCAAAAGAGCCCTGTCAAGGCTGAACACCAAGGAACTGCTGATAGAGATATATGCTGATTCACTATATCTGGAATCTGCAATATACGAGTGGATTCCAAGGTGGGAGCTTGCCGATTGGGTGACCGTAAAGGGAGAGCCTGTAAAGTACGCAGAGAAATGGCAGGAGATTCTAGAAATGCTGAAAGGCAACGATTATTGCATAAAAAGACAATACCACGAGTACAGCAACTGGCTTAAAGACCAGTGCGATAAGAAAGGACCGGAAGAAAATGGAAAATGAAGAACTGACTATGTTACCGGTGTCGGCAATATACCCGCACCCGGACAACCCGCGAAAGGACGTGGGAGATGTAACTGAACTGGCTGACTCCATCAAAAAGAGAGGCATACTGCAGAACCTTACAGTCATGCCGGGGCATTGGATTACACTGGAAGAGATGGCAGCAGTCGTTAAAGCGTACACAGAAGACCCGACCGATGAGCTCAAGGAGCTGATTGAGACGAAGTGGAGCGACGAAGGCTACACCACATTGATAGGACACCGCAGAACAGCAGCGGCAAAGCTTGCCGGTATCAGTAAAGCACCGTGCCGTATAGTATACGGACTCACCAAGAATGAGCAGATATCCATGATGCTTGAGGAAAACATGCAGAGAAATGACCTCACGATATATGAACAGGCCGAGAGCTTCCAGCTCATGCTTGACCTGGGCGAGACTGTTGAAACACTTTCTGACAAGACAGGATTCTCAAAGAGCACCATATACCACCGTCTTAATATCGCAAAGCTTGATCAGGGAGTACTTAAGGAGAAAGAGGATGATGAAGCATTTCAGCTTACGCTCAAGGATATGTATGAGCTGGAGAGAGTGGAGGACGTGGATGAGAGAAACAAGATTCTTTCACAGGCATCGAGCAGCGAAAATCTCAAGTACCGTATCGAACAGAATATTCGAGACAAGCAGAGAGAGAAGAAAGGAGAGGAATTGGTAGCCCTGCTCAAAGAAAAGGGAGTGCAGCAGTCTGAGATCGATATGATAGGATATACACCGGGATATGAGAATGTGGACAGCATAAGTCTGTGGGACTTAGAAGACGCAGTGCTCCCGGAGCTTCCAGAGGACACATCGGACCTTGTATTTTACCACTGTCCGGGAAGCTATATAGCAATCAAGAGAAAAATAGAAGAGCCGGAGGAGGACGATTCGAGCAATAAGAAAAGCTCTGAGCTTGCATCAAGGATTAGAGATAGCACATCAAGACTCAACAGCATAGAAAAGACCTTTGATGAACACTTCGGAGAGTTTGTAGATATGACAGTGCATGGCAAAATCCCAGTAAAAGATGATTTACAGGTCATAAATTCACTTATAGTGATAGGAATGCAGATGGGATTCAGCAGTTTCTCATTCAGAAGCCTGTGTAATTGTATAGATGAGCATTACCAGGACTATGATGGTGAGGACAAGAAGAAGGTGGAACGCATGGCACAAAACCTTCCTGTAACTGTTTATATCCTGTGTGCCCTGCACAACAACCTGACATACGGCAGAAGTATATACAACTCATGGAATAATGAGCTTAATACAGAGTATGCCATGCTGGTCTACAAGCTGGTCATGGAGACAAAACATATGGGATTTGTGCCGGATGATGATGAATTTAAGCTGATCAAGGGCACACATCCACTGTTTGATGAGATAAAAGAACTGGAAGAACAGCGTAAAGCGCTGTAGGAGGAACTATGAAGACAATCATGGATTTGTTTTACGAAACCTATTCACCGCGCCAAAAGTTTTACGGGCTCACAATGTCACTGAAAGAGACCGGAAGAGAACACACCATCAGAATCCGAAAAAGAGACAAGGAAGTAATTAAAGTGACCGAAGAGGACAGAACCCAGTGCTATCACAATGCCACAAAGGAGCTTATAAGGTGCTTCCCGATAGAACAGAAGACAGAAAGGATGGGATAAATGGCAAAGTACACAAAATACCTTGAATTTTCCACAAAAGAACGTATGGCAATCAAGGAAAGAGACAATTATCAGTGCATATTCTGCCAGATGGGCTATAAGATGCCACCGACAGCAGTCCTTGAGATGGACATAACAGATATAATGCACTACATACCGCGCTCATCAATGGGGCTCGGTATCAAGCAAAACGGAGCAGTCGGATGCCGGTACCATCATCACATGATGGACAACGGCAGCAGTGGAGACCGTAAAGAGATGCTTGAGATGTTTAAGAGCTATCTGAATGAGTTTTATCCTGATTTCACAGATCGGGACAGAAAATATGACAAATGGAGGTTCCTAAAAGATGAGTAAAGTAAATATATTTTCGCAGGACCTTAACCGGATGAGCAGAGAGCCAATAGGAGGCTTGTCGCTTAAACAGATAAGGCAGCAGGTTATAGACTATCTACAGGGCAAGAGAACCGTCTGTGTAGATTATCGCAAAATACGAGCAGACCAGCGTGGGCGCGAGGATGATGAGCCCACAAGCCAAGAGACACTCGAAATAGTTGAGGTAATGAAATACTTCACAGTAGTTAAAAGACACGGATTTAATACATGTATCCTGCATCAGGACATGTTTTACATCGCAGGAATAGGAGAGTCAGAATGTTCATAGATTGCAGTAAGTTTGAAAAGGTTTTAAAAGCAGATTATAAATCGTGGGGCGTCGAGTTCGGTCTCACGAAAAGGATGATGTATATTCTCCAGGGCACAGGCTGGATAATAAAGGCAAATGCTTCATACGTCAACAAGGAGTTCCTTGGAACTGCCATAAAGGTATTAGGACCGGCACCAAAGCCGGGAGAGTTTATCGAATATCAAAAGGGCAGCAGTCCACAGCATGAGATGGAGCTTGAACCAATGCTCTGGGACATGGCGGAAGTGTCAGATCCGGCTTATATATCACTTATCAAGATTATACAGAACGATAACGTATATTCGGTCACAAAGACACCAAAAGGCGCTCGCCTGATAAATGATAAGCGTCTTGCTATGATAGCTCCATGCAAGTGCACAGAGGACGAGATACCACCGTGCTCACCTGTGGTACACGATGACTGGCTGCTAACATACAATGACGATATGGCCATAGGAATATGCTTCACAGATCCGGACTATAAACCAGAGCTTGAAGTTCTAAGACTTCTCTCCGGAGTAGATTTTTTCTGGCAGGAGTCAGAAGCCTACAGATTGGGTTGAAACACCTGCGGTAACGCGAAAGAAACCGGGCATGCGAATTAATTTATATCACGAAAACTGATTTGTAGGCCATTTATACACAAGGGAGCCCTTACCCCCAGCTCCCTTTACCTCAGGAGAATGACATGACAAAAGGAAGAAACTGAAAATGATAAATGGAGAATTGATAGTTGACAACTTCGCAGGTGGTGGAGGAGCTTCCACGGGAATAGAACTAGCAACAGGATATAGCGTTGATATAGCTATCAACCACGATCCAGAAGCTATCAAGATGCACAAGGCAAATCACCCGAATACAATGCATTATTGCGAGAATGTGTGGGCAGTTGACCCAGTTAAGGCTTGTAAGGGGCATCCAGTTGGACTTGCCTGGTTTTCTCCGGACTGCAAACATTTTAGTAAGGCAAAAGGCGGTAAGCCAAAAGACAAGAACATTCGAGGACTTGCCTGGGTAGCTTGCAGATGGGCTGGGCTTGTCAGACCAAGGGTGATAATGTTGGAAAATGTGGAGGAATTTAGGACGTGGGGACCGTTGAACAGAGGACATCATCCGATCAAATCAAAACAGGGTAAAACATTTGAAAAATTTGTACAGCAGCTTAATAATTTAGGGTATGAGGTACAGTTTAAAGAACTGATCGCAGCAGATTATGGCGCACCAACCATGCGTAAGAGATTTTTCATGATTGCCCGATGTGACGGCAAGCCGATAGTATGGCCAGAACCAACACATGCACCTGCAGACAGTGAGAAAGTTAAGAAAGGATTGCTCAAGCCTTATGTTGGAGCATACACACAGTTAGATTTTTCCTTGCCCTGTCCGAGTATCTTCGATACTTCAGAAGAGATTAAAGAGAAATACGGAATCCGGGCAGTAAGACCACTGGCACAAAAGACAATGGACAGGATAGCAAGGGGATTAAAAAAATTCGTTTTGGATAATCCAGAACCATTTATTATCCAGTGTAATCACGGTGGTGAACGCAGGCCGAATGATATTCGGGAGCCTATGCCGACAATAACTGGAAAGCATGGATATGGGATTGTAGAGCCAACGCTTGCGCCGATTATCGATAAGGCATATGGCGGCAATTATCAGGGAAGTGGTAGCAATGTAAATGAACCGATAGATACCATTACAACAGTGGATCATAATCGGTTGGTGGTGCCGACGCTGATCCAGTACCATTCCGAAACAGCACAGGGAGAAGTCCGGGGACAGACAATAAAAGATCCGATCATGACCGTGGATGGTTCGAACCGGTATGGACTGGTTGCGTCGTTCTTGAGCAAATTCTACAAGTCGGGAATAGGACAGGACGAAAGAGAACCACTGCATACAATTACAACGTCAGCGGGACATTTTGGAGAAGTAAGAGCGTTTCTGATTAAATATTATGGAGAAGGAACCGGACAGGACATAGAAAAACCATTAGATACAGTAACATCACGAGATAGATTTGGCCTTGTGACGATCAAGGGTGTAGATTATCAGATCGTGGACATAGGGTTGAGAATGTTGGAACCGAAAGAACTGTATGGATGCCAAGGCTTTCCGGATGATTACATAATTGATCACGACTATACCGGAAAAACATATCCAAGGAGTGAGCAAGTAAGACGTTGTGGAAACGCTGTTTGTCCGCCAATACCGGCCGCCTTGGTCAGAGCAAATTTGCCGGAATTGTGCGTGGCGAAGCGAACACCGAACATGAGAATAGAATCAGAACAGACCGGACAACTTCGGTTTGCCTAAAAAGCAATCCATAAATAACAGGAGGATGGCATGAACAAATACATAATAAGAGCAGAGGCATACAAGAAAAAGGCGAAACAGATAGCACTAGACGGACTGGAGAAAATGAAAGCTGAATATGACGATGTAAAAGAGTTCTACAACGACACCAGATATGACAGATATTTCAACAAAATGCAGAAACTAGAGACGGAAATTGAGGAGACGAAGGAATATTTGAGAGAAACACCAGTTGTCAAAGATGTGTCAACAGACCAATACAAGGACTATTTGAGAATTAAGCAGTTGTGCAAGTTTATAAATTCAAATATTGATTTATGGAGGCAAATATATGATTACGCAGATAGGATTTTTAAGAAAGGGAGATGTGTTTATGTTTGAGGGTAATATTTACAAAGTAGGACATTTGTTGGAAAGTACAAATGGGCATGTTTCTTGCATTGATGTTAATACAGGAAAGAAAAAAAGATTGCATATTGATGTTGATGTAGAAATTGAACAGGCAAACTGAAAGTTTATCATCAGAAAGCAGAAGATTATGTGCTGACAAGACATGGCTGGTACTTAGAGTGCGACCAAGATGCTAAGTATGGAACGGGTCATATTTTAACGGATGTGTCTTTCTGCAAAACTTGCACAAATTGTAATGTGGAAGTTAGGAAATGGCTTCAATCAGAAGCGGAACAGTCTAGAAGAAAAGAGGATGAACAATGAGTGAAGAATTAAGACCATGCCCGTTCTGTGGTGGGAAAGCAAAAGTAAAAGCAGTAAAGAAAGATTATATAGGGTTTACAGTATGGTGTGCATGTAACTGCGGTGCAAGGACAAGTGGGTTTTGCCCAGATATGAGCAAAGAGGATGACACGATAGAAAATATCGAGGAGTCTAAGAAAAGAGCTATTAAAGCATGGAACAGGAGGGCGAGCAATGGGACTGATTGATGCAGATGTTCTGATGACTGATGTTAGAAACACAATAACAGAGAAATCAAGAGCGTTTGATTGGATAAACCTGATTAATCGCCAACCAACCGCCTATGATGTAGATAAAGTTGTGGAGCAGTTGAAATCCGAGTCTGCCAGATGGCAAGACAGTGGAGATGCGTACAACGATGAAAAGGAAAAAGGCGTTGCGATTGGATTTCGGAAGGCAATCGAGATTGTGAAAGGCGGTGGTGTAGATGCGAAGACCGATTCCTAAATCTGTTAGAAAATTGGTGTACCAAAAATACAACGGTCATTGTGCTTACTGTGGCACAGAAATAGCTTACAAAGATATGCAGGTAGACCATGCAACACCGCTTAGGATAGGTGGAGCAGACGACATTTCAAATTACATGCCAGCTTGTAGGAGTTGCAATCATTACAAAGCCACACTTGATATTAAGGGATTCAGAGACTACTTATCGAGATTGCACAAAAGGCTTATGCGTGACAGCATACCTTATCAAGTGGCGGAGCGGTTTGGAATCGTTAAGTATGTGTCTGACGATGTAAGATTCTATTTTGAAGAATTGAGAGGTGGAGAAAATGAGTAAATTCCTTGAAAGCGTAAATAAGCGTGACTTTGATAGAAGAATATCGGAAGTTGTTGAAATGCTTGAGGAAAAACAACTCTACGGAACTATCAGTTTGATAAAAGATTTGAAATATTACCTTGACTTAGCTACAAAAGAAAAGGCGCACACTTGTAACTGCCAGCGCAACAGCAATTCAAGAGATAATGAGCCTTGTTGCAGATGTGATAGCAAACAGACCAATGCTGACAGGATAAGGAATATGTCGGATGAAGAGTTGGCAGAGTTTTTAGCTGTGCACGATTTAGCATTAAACGGCAACGATTTACCAATGCTTACCGATTGGTTTGAATGGCTTCAATCAGAAGCAGAATAGGAGAGAATATGGAAGAAATAAGAACAAATCTATCAAAAGAAGATGTTGTACACAATATGCTTGAAATAGCTTTTTATTTAGCTCAATGGAGTGAATATGCACATGAAATTGACCTCAAAGTGAAAGACTTGAATATGCATTTTGAAGCGTGGATGGATGATTCAGAAAATGATATGTAAGTAGAAAAGGAGATAACAGGGATGAAACACTACGAGAAACCAGAAGACATGTCTCTTCCACAGATTCTTGAAGATATCCACGATAGGATATGTGACGAATATTGCAAATGGCCATCGCAGTATCCGCTGGAAACGGATGACGAGGCATATAACAGAATGGGAGAAGAGCATTGTGACAAATGCCCGGTTCGAAGATTAATTTAGGAGGCAGCAGTTGAACAGCAGGACTTACAGCGGAGTAAAACCCATAGAGCCTATAAGATGTGCATATGAACCTGATAAGGCCTGCACACCGACCTGCAAATACTACAAGACATGTATACACAGCGTACATAAGAAGTAGCAAAAAGCAGGACAAAATGATATAATGACGATAGATAGAGCCAAGAGCCATATACTAACCGAGAAATCGGCTGGTGTATGGCTCTTTTTCTATACGGAGGGAAAAGATGTATAGAGAAACGAGAAACTACGAGAATATACAGATAATGCGATTTCCGGGAGAGGGAAAATATGATATTCCGGCAATAGGGCAAGCACAATTCGAACAGGCTGATTTCATTGGATTTAATTATGCCAAGAGTGAGAAGCATCCGCAGAATAAAGCAGTACACTTCTTCCTGGACGATTATCAATTTAACCGGGTGTGGACATATCCGGACAGATACATAGAAATGCTCAGACGGTTCAGATACGTGCTGTCACCTGATTTCAGCCTGTACACAGATTTCCCAATGGCAATGCAGATATATAACCATTATCGTAAGCATTGGATTGCACGTTACTGGCAGGAGAGCGGAATAAAGGTAATTCCGACAATATGCTGGAGCAGCAGTGAGTCGTTTGAGTGGTGCTTTGATGGAGAACCTACACAGAGTGTTGTAGCGATAAGCTCACTGGGAACACAAAACAGCAAAGAGAGAAAGAAAATATTCTTGGAGGGATACGAGGAAATGATAAAAAGACTGGATCCGGCGCAGATCATATTCTATGGCCGGGTACCGGAGGAATGTAAAGGCAATATAGTACACATAGAGAGCTTCAGTGAGAAGTTCCATAAAGCGGAGGTAGCACAATGGTAATGAATTTGCAGTATTTTGGAGGACGTGGCAGCAGTGGCGGTTTAGGTGGGACAGTTGCGATAACGAGGATGAAAGAACCGGACGAACACGGCAGGGCGACCAGAGAGAGTTTTTACATGACAGGTAAAAGAAATGTACTGATGAACTGGGATGAAGATGGAAATTATCATAAAAAACCTATAAAAACACAAGACGATGTGAGATTGAGCTTTAAGACAAGAGATGAAGCGGTCAAATATGCCAAGAAAAACGGGTATAAGTACATAAATCTCTAGGAAGGAGAGCATATGGATATAAACCTACAATATTTTGGCGGCAGAGGCGGCAGCAGTGGCATTGGTGGAGGATGGTCAAATACAGCACCTGGCGAAAAACAAGCCCGCTTTATGTACAATGGCGCCAAACGAAAGACCGGGGGAGAAGATGGATATATCAAAAACTCAAAGATGGAAAGCAAGTTGCATGACATTGACTCCGGAAAGCTAACTGGTGAACAATTTGCCAAGCAATTCACCACGAGAGAAGAACTTGACAAGGCAGGCAACTATCTCATGGATAAGAGCACTGCCCTTAATTATAAAATACGTTCACTGAAAAACGCAGATGAGCTGAGAAAGAATCCGAAGCTATACAACGAAGCCAAGGCAACCAGGGAAGCAAGAAATGCACTTAACGAGCGCCGCAAAGAGGTGGCACCAGTAAAGGCGGAGAAAACTGTCAGGAAAGCAGATGATGAATACACATCGTCAAGGACATCAACATACGACAGGTGGTACAAGAAAAATCGTGATAATTTTGCATCATGGTATTTTGGAAGCAGTGGAAAACCAAAGTGATATAGACATACAGAAAGCGAGGTGAAGACGTGGAAAAATATGAGCAGGCAGAGCTGGATTACATAGCCGGAATGAAGTACAAAGAGATAGCAGAAAAGTACGAGACAAGCGTCAACACCGTGAAGAGCTGGAAGCAGAGATATAACTGGGTAAGGGAAAAGCGTAATAGTAGAGATGCAAAAAAAGAGTGTGCACACAAAAATAAAAAAGTGTGCATACAAAAAATCAAAGGTGCAGCAGTCTCTGATGAAACAGAAAAAGAACGTGTGTTCAATGATGCCGAAAATCCGGCATTAGATGAAAGAAAAAAAATATTTTGTCTTTTATACAGCCAGACATTCAATGCCACACAGAGCTATCAGAAGGCATATGGATGTTCCATGAATACAGCAAGAGCACATGGATATGAACTGTTGAAAAATGTGGAGGTAAAAAGTGAAATAGAGTATCTGACAGAGTTAAAGAGGCAGCAGTTGCTGGCAAAAGAGTCAGATTTTGTGGAGCTGCAGATGAGGATAGCGTTCGCGGATGCAGGAGATTATTACGAAATAAAGGGGGATAAAATCGTCTGGAAAGATTCAGATCAGACAGATACCCAGCTCGTGAGAGAGGCAAAAACAGTAAAAGGAGATATCAGCCTGAGCCTGTATGATAAGCAGAAAGCAATAGACTGGTTGACGAAGTACTTTCTCATACATCCGGATGATAAATACAAAGCTGAGTTTGACAAGAAGCGGGCAAATGTAAAGGATGATTCTGCCGAGCAGATACTGGCCAATATGCAGATAATAACGGATGTATTGAAAAATCCGGTACCGAACAGGAAGATAGAGGACTTGGAGGGGGATGAGGAGAGTGAACAGACCGGCACCACTGAGTGAAAGACAATATGAATATATGCAGAGGTGCATAAATAGCTGGTTTAACGTAGCAGAAGGTGGAAAAAGAGGCGGAAAAAACGTATTACAGACCCTGATATTCTGCAGTCTGCTGGAAACCCACAAGAATAAAATTCATTTAGTAGCAGGAGTATCAAGCGCCACGGCCAAACTGAATATACTGGACTGTGATGGCTATGGACTGCTCAATTACTTCGAAGGCAGATGCAGAGAGGGCAAATACAAGGACAGGGACTGTGTATATGTCCAGACAAAGACCGGAGAGAAGATAGTGCTCGTGTCCGGAGGAGGAAAAGACGGAGATGAGAAGCTTATAAAGGGTAATACATATGGAATGGCATATGTCACAGAGGCAAATGAGTGCCATCGGAAATTTCTGAAAGAGGTATTTGACCGAACACTCTCCAGTACAGACCGTAAGATATTCCATGATCTGAATCCGAAAGAAGAGGAACACTGGTATTATACCGAAATACTGAAATTCCACGAGGAGCAGCAGGCGAATGATGAAAATTACGGATATAACTATGGACATTTCACCCTGGTAGATAACATGAGCATGTCTGATGAGAAAATCAGGACGGTCCTTAAAACATACCAAAAAGGCACTGTGTGGTACAAACGGGATATAAAAGGTGAGAGAGCTGTAGCAGAGGGCATTATATTCCGTAAATTCGCAGAGAATAATATCCCATATCTGTGTGATGACTCAATATTGGAATATGACAAGTATGGAGAGCTGTTCCCAAGGCCGAGTAAGGTCATAATAGGCATGGACTTCGGAGGTAATGGATCCATGACCACAATGGTGTGTTCACTGTATTTCAGAGGGTATCACTTTATTTATCCTGTGGAAGAGGACTATCTGAAGCTGTCCCCGGATATAGATGCCGATAACATCTGTGACAAGTATATAGAGTTTTATCGCAGATGCGCAGCAAAGTATGAGCGCATAGACTGGACATTTCCGGACTCTGCCAGTACAACAATGATAAATTCGCTGCGAAGCGCAGCAAAAAAAGAGGGACTTCCGTATGACCATATAGCAGGATGCCGTAAGAATGAGATATCAGAGAGACCGAGGACTGTAGATTTACTGCTCAATACCGGCAGAATGAAAGTGCATAAGAGGTGTGTGAACATAAGAAAGGCAATAGGCACACTCAAGTGGGATGAGAAGCACCCCAACATCCCGGAGGATAAGAACATAGGCAACTGTAATGACTGGTGGGATGCACTGTGTTACACGATGCTTGATTTTATAGAGTATATAGACTTAGACAGATAAGGAGGAAACAGATGGAAAGCTGTGTTGAAGCAAAGATAAAGAAAATGGGATACAGGGTAAATACAAAGCCGTACGGCTATATCGATGTGGCGAATATGTGGTACAGGAATGAGATAATAGACGATTTCCATAAAAGGACCACCATACAGGGCGAGAAGTACGAGATAGAGCGTATGGGCTTTGCCAAGAGAGGATGTGCGGATGATGCCAACCTGTGCGAAATCATAAATATAAACATGGGTACGAAAGAGCAGACGGCAGCAGTCAACAATATACTGGATAATAACAGATTTAACGTTATGTATCGTAAACAGCTTGAGCATATGAGTGCGACAGGCACAGTGGCAGCATACATACGCTTGGAAGATGCCATATATCTTGATAACGGCAAAGCCACAGGCGGAAAAATCCGTATAACATACTGCTACGCTGAGAGCTATACACCTTTATTGGTGGAAAATGACGATGTAATAGAGGCATGTTTCTCAGCGAATGACTATCAGGGAGATAAAAAGAGGACAACAATGGTCATGTTCACCAGAGGAGAGGACGGAAATTACCGTGCAGATACATTTGTATTCGATGAGAACGGAAAAGAGCTGTCATCTTACTGGATAATACTGGGAAACGTAAAGCCGTTTGCAGTAATGAGAGTGGCAGAGGTCAATAATATCCGGTACATGGATGGATTTGGCTATCCAAAGGTGTACGGAGCAATACCGACACTAAAGAAAATAGATCTCTGCAATATGATACTGTCCACAGACCTTGAAAAGGGCGAAAAACTTGTGCTCACGAATGAGGCAATTGTAGGAATAGACCCTGAGACAGGCAGGATAAGAGAAAAGAACTCTCTTTTGAAGAAATTATTTGTATTCCTGGGCGAAAAGCTCCCGGAGGCAAAGAGCATAATACAGGAGTATAATCCGCAGATAAGAGTTGATGAGATTACAAAGTCATTTGAACTGTGTCTAAGCCTCTTTTCCATGACATTTGGTTTTGGCTCCAAAAAGTACACCTTTGAGAACGGACAGATCAAGACAGCAACGGAGTATATCGGAGGGCGTCAGGATGCCATGCAGGAGCTGAATAAGCAGCGCAAAGAGGCAGTAGACTATATCACCGGCATAATAAGGGCTGTATTGTGGTTTTCCAATACGTTTCTTGAGACATCATACGACATAGATAAAGAGGTCTGCATAGATTTTGATGATTCATATGTCGAGGATAAGACCACACAGATGAGCAACATGAGGGCTGATGCAATGTCGTTCTCTGAGATACCTGAGTTTATGATCAGATATCTTATGATGAGCCTGAATATTGAAAGAGACGAGGCAGAGAAGATATTAGACAGCGCACAGGAAGAACCTGATCCGGAAGAGGAGGACTAGGAGGTACTAAATGCTGACAGAGAACCAGTTGGAGATGCTTGGAGACAAAGGTGCTGCACTCATACAGGCATCTGAGCAGGATATAATAGCGGATATTGCCAGGCGAATCAAGAAGACAGGGCGATTCACAGAGACAGCAGAGCTTCAGGTCATGGCTTTAAGACGGGCCGGATACGATACACAGAAAATCCGTGTTGAAGTCATGAGAATACTTAATGCGGACCCGGAATATAAGAAGATGGTGGCAAATGAGACAAAGCAGTATAAAAGGGATGTCATGATAGCTATCAGGCAGATGGAGAGGGAAGCGGAAGAGGCAGGAGACCGGATAATAGCCGAAGCCGGAGATATGTCTTTTAACCGCGACCTGTATGCGTGGCATCAGGCCGGGCAGACACTAACAAAGGACTCAAGCATAGTAAAGCTCATAGAGGAGATGAGCATAGCCACACAGGGCACGCTAAAGAACCTCACAAGGACAATGGGATTCAAAGGACCTCATGACTTTACCAGTCTTGAGAATGCATATATACGTACACTGGATAAAGCTCTGATGAATATGGTATCAGGTGGAATGAGCTATGATGCAGCAGTAGAACAGGCAGTTCGGGAGATGGCAAAGAGTGGTTTGAGAAGTGTAGACTATGCCAGCGGACGCACTTATCAGCTTGATACTGCAGTAAGAATGTGTGTAAGAACATCAGCCCACCAGCTTTCAGCCAGGATAAGCAACAGAAACTGTGATATTATGAACACGGACCTCGTGGAAGTGTCAAAACATTGGGGAGCGCGTCCATCACATGCCGTCTGGCAGGGCAAGATATACTCACGCTCCGGAAAGAATAAGAAATATCCACCATTCTCAGAGTGCCACTACGGAGAAGCAGACGGATTGTGCGGAGTAAACTGCCGCCATATATTCTATCCGTTTTTCGAGGGCATCAGCGAACCGAACACGTGGCCGGATGAACCGGAACCGAAAGAATATAACGGCAAAATGTACGATTATTACTCAGCCACACAGAAACAGAGAGCTATGGAGAGAGGAATAAGAGCCGCCAAGAGAGAAGTTGAAGCCGTGAGGTCCATAGGCGGAGAGACAGGAGACCTGCAGTCACAGATAAAGAAACAGGTGAAGGAATACCACAAGTTTTCCCACAAGATGGGGATAAGCCCGAAAGATAACAGGCTGAGAGTGGTAAAGGGCAGCAGTGACCTTAACAGGACGGAGACGATAAAAATGAGAGCAAAGGGAATAAAAAGAATAACTGGAAGCTCATAAAGTTGTTTGAATATTCAGGACAATGTGATATACTCAGACTAAGGGGTGAGTAAATGTCCACAGAAGAATATTGGTACAGGTGTCCTAAATGTGGATATCCGAAGATGATAAAGTATCGAAATGATACAAGGCTGAGGAATTTCCCGGGATACTGCAAGAGATGTAAAAAAGAATCAATTATCACAATAGAGCCAAGAGCCAAATAATTAGATCCAAGTGATTTAGTTATTTGGCTCTTTTTATATTTTAGCGGAAAGGTGCATCCTGAGGGCATGTCGGTATTTTTTTCAATCCGTTTTTTCGGCCGGCAGCAGTGCAATCCTGCCCTTTCCAATTTCCTACCGCAGAAAGTGCGGTTAATAAATTATTTTAGGAGGATACCATGAAAAATATTTTTGAGATCATGAAAGAATACGGCATAGATATGCCGGAGGACAAGAAAAAGGACTTCGAGAAGTCTGTTCTTGAGAACTACAAGACAGTCGCAGACTACAACAAGCAGGTTGAAAATCTTAACAAGGCAAATGATACCATTAAGAGCAATGATACAGCCATGAAAGAACTCCAGGATAAACTGGATGCATTCAAGGATGTTGATGTTACAGAACTGAAGAACACCATTGCAGGCCTTGAGAAAGACAAAACGCGCATTGAGGATGAGTACAAGGACAAGATGGCAAAGAGGGATTTTGACGATCTCATAAAAGATGCTATCACAAGCGCACATGGTAAAAACGCAAAGGCAATTACTGCATTACTGGATGTTGATACGCTTATGCAGTCAAAGAACCAGAAAGAGGACGTTGCCGCAGCAATTAAGAAACTCACAGAGGCAGAGGACAGTAAGATGCTGTTTGGAGAGCCTGAACCACAGGCAAGGGGAGGCGGAAATCCAATTGGAGATATTGGAGATGGCAGTCACCCGAATACCACAGATAGTATCTCAAGTGCTCTCAAAGAATTTTACAAAAAGTAAAGGAGAAAGAATATGGCACTTACACTTGCAGAGGCAAAAGTCGGTTACACCGATAAAATCGACCAGCAGGTAATTGACGAGTTCAGAAGAGACTCGGTATTACTTGATAAGCTTACATTTGACGATACCATTTCACCAACAGGCGGCAGCAACCTGGTATATGGATACCAGAGACTTGAGACACCATCGACAGCCGGTATCCGTCAGATCAACCAGGAATACACACCAAATGAGGCAAAGAGAACCAAACAGACAGCAAGCCCTGTTATTCTCGGCGGTTCATTTGAGATCGACCGTGTAATCGCTCAGACATCAGGAGCGATTAACGAGCTTGATTTCCAGATCAAGCAGAAAACGCTCGCAGGAGCGAACTATTTCCACAATCTTGTAATTAACGGAACATCTGCAGCGTCAGGAACAGGATATATTCCAAATACTTTCGACGGATTAAAGAAAATCCTTGCAGGAAAGTCGACAGAGGCTTCGACAGATGTAGATATTTCAACAACAGCAGCAATGAACAGCAATTATAACGCATTGCTTGATGAGCTTGATGCTTTTATCGCATTACTCGCTGCAAAGCCTGATATCCTTATGATGAACACAAAGATGCTCACAAAGATCAGGGCAGCAGCACGAAGAGCCGGATACTACGACAGAACAAAGAATGATTTTGGCAACTATGTAGAGACATATAACGGAATCGCTCTTTTAGATGCTGGACAGTACTATGACGGCACAAAGACAGTGGATGTTGTAGACACAACTGCTCCAACAGAGTCAGCATATGGAACAACAAGCATCTATGCCGCAAAGCTTGGTCTTGACGCTTTCCATGGTATTTCAGTGGATGGCTCAAAGATGCTTAAGACATATCTTCCTGATCTTTCAGCTCCTGGAGCAGTAAAGAAGGGTGAGGTAGAGCTTATTGCCGGAGCTGTCCTCAAAAACAGCAAGATGGCCGGTAAGTTATCAGGCATCAAGATTCTCGACAAGAAAGCAGCGTAAAAAGAAGGGAGCTATAATATGTCAATTATCAATTGGGAGTATTACAGCTCCCATTTTCCTACAGTGGTACCGCAGAGACAGTTTGAAGCTGTCGAGGCACAGGCAGAAGCAGAATACAACAGGATTGCAAAGCCGTATATGCAGATTCCAAAGGAGCGGGCACAGGACACAGTATTTAAGCTGTGTAACTTCCTTTGGACAAATCAGCCTGCAGTCGCAGGCAGAGCAGTAACATCCGTGAATAATAACGGATATTCTGAATCATATGCTATCACCAACCCCGAACAGGTGCAGCAGTCCATAGATGAAATCATCTATAAGGGCATAGGAACCAGATTGGCAGGTGCATTTTAGTGAATGACAAGACCATAACAGTTTACAACGCACATAAGGGCAGTGACGGAAAAGATATCTGGAAGAGAACAGTCATATATGGAGTAGAGTACCATTACTCTTCTGACAGGACGGTAAGCCAGAGTGGGGCAGTTATTTACACACCGATTCTGACGGCTATTGTGCCGGATACAGCCGATTTCGGAACAAAGGCATATATTGATGCAGTGGAATACTCAAAGCTCTCTGTGGACGAAATAGAGGGCTATTTCACATTTAACCCAAGAGGGAACAAAGATATCATAGTTGCCGGAGAGTGCTTCAAAGAAATATCACAGGAGTACAGGATATCACAGCTTCAGGCGGATTATCAGAAATCAGGCACGATAATATCGCTCTCAGACAATACAGAGGGTGATTTGCTCAAGCATTACAAGGTGGTGTGCAAATAGTGGGTGAAACATTTAAATTTGCTTTATCAATGAAAGACTGGCCGTCACACTTAAAGACCGTGGAAAAATATGGCATAGATACAAACGGACCGGTGCAGCAGTATATTGATTCAGAGTGTTTGAGAAGAATGGATCCGTTCGTACCGTTTGATACAGGTGCACTCAGAGACAACGGAGTTCTTAATACAACTATTGGAAGCGGTGAAATCGTCTACAACATGCCGTATGCGAGAAAGCAGTACTATATACCGATGCACCACCAGGCTGGCCGTACAGCATACTGGTTTGAGCATATGATGAATGGTGGTGGACGCGAGAAGATACTGAAAGGAGCACAAAAGATTGCCGAACAGATGGGAGACCACTAAAACGATAGGCCAATGCCTTACAGAGTACCTGAAAAGGTATGAGGGCATGGATTTTTCAGATATCCTCACGGACTTCATAAAGTCACCTGAGGGTGATATAAGTGCATACAGCCTGTACAAGACACCGGAACGCAGTGAAATAGAGTTCCAGGATGGAAGCAGACAGATAACAGAGTACTATAACCTCTTTGCAAGGAGACCTACACAGGAAGACGATGTGAGGATAGAGAATAACGCATCGCTGGATGAGTTTTCAGAGTGGATTGAGGAGAAAGAGCTTGAAGAGGACTATCCCGAACTGCCTGAGGGCATGACGGCACTTGAAATAGGCATATCGGACTCGGCATCCATCACATCACAGGAGGATACGAGTGCTATTTATCAGGTAACAATAAAATTAACATATTTGAAAGAGAGGTAAAGCGATGCCAGAAGCAGCAAAGACAGCCTTGGAGCTGGTAAAAAAACATAAAATTGCATTATTTCTTTATAACGGCACAAAGTACGTCAGAATCAAGAAATCCGACGCTCTCACGCTGTCGATGAACCCGATTGAAAAAGAGTATGACTATATAGCTGACGAGGAATCGACTACAGAAGTAGAGGGTTATAAACCGTCTATTGATCAGAATCTTGTCATGTATAAAGGCTCTGATGATTATGAGATGATGTGGCCGTATTTCTACGAACGCAGAACAGGAGCTGCTGCGCACGTAAAGTGCATGATTGTTTACATGCATGAACCGGGAGCAGACGGAGGATATAAAGCATGGGAGACAGACAGTGTTATCTCAGTACAGGACTTGGCAGCAGTCGACAAGAAGCTTGATTTTAAAGTCCTCTTCGGAGGTGGAATCACAAATGGAACAGCCACCATGACAGACGGCACACCAACATTCACAGCAGAAATAAAGAAAGGGTGAAAAAACATGGAATACACATTACAGATTCATAACAGGGAGTACGAGCTTCCGAAAAAGACTCTTGCAGTAGAGGAGAAGATTGAAAAAATCAAGAAGCTCTGCAGGGATTCAAAAATCACCACCAGAACACAGTATGAAAATAAGCTTAATTTCATTACTGAAATGGTGGGGGAAGACAACGCAAAGGAAATCTTCGAGTCTAACGACATCTCAAATATCGCGGAGATGGACTTGGGCGAAATAGATGCCGCATATAGAGGTGTTCTTGACGGATTCGCAAGGCCCGACAGGGAAGCAGTCGCGAAAGAAAACCTTAAGGTGCTCGGAAACCCTATGATTCAGCAGATGTTAAGCATCGCAGAGGGCATGGACAAGCTTCAGGGAGCCCTCAAAGAAAATGATTAATATAACAAGTAAAGCTCTGCCGGATGCCATCGTGGTTGGTGGCAGAGCTTTTTTATTAAAGACAGATTACAGGGTATGGATCAGATTCACACAGGATTTTAAAGCGTGGAAGAAAATAGGATACAAGGGAGCCATGAATATTAAATATCTGTTTGAAGACGATATCCCGGCATTTTCAGAGACTGATGATTATTCAGGAATCCTTGAATTTGCTTTTCCGCAGAATGTAGTGCCACATTACGAACGTGATAATGGTGAAGATGTATTGTTTTACGACATAGACGGAGATTACATCTATGCTGCATTCATGCAGGCATATCACATAGACCTTATTTCTACGGATATGCACTGGCACAAGTTTATTGCACTCATGAATGGACTTCCTGACAGCACAAGGCTGTCGGCTATTATGGGGTACCGTGCATATACAGGCGAGAAAATAAAAGACGAGGCACAGATGTACCGTGCACTCAAAGATGCCTGGATGCCTCCATATGAGGAGACAGAGGAAGAGAAAGCTGCAGATGAAGAGTTTGAAAAATACTTCGAAGGATAGATAGAGCCGGAGCCTTAGAGCCAGAGCCTTAAGAAAGGAGCTGGCAATGAGCGACCCAAAATTAATAATTAAAACACTGCTGGACAACAGCCAGCTTAAGTCCGGATTATCGGACATGAACAGCATGGTATCCGGTGCATCGGCCAAGGTTGGAACCTTTGCAAAGGTAGGGGCGGCAGCAGTCGGAACTGCAGTCACAGCAGGTACCACGGCTGCCACTGCACTGGTAAAGAAGTCAGTGGAAGGATATGCAACCTTTGAGCAGATGGTCGGAGGAGTTGAGACACTGTTTGGAGCAGGCGGACAGAGCATGGAAGAATATGCACAGTCCACAGGCAAGACAGTGGGAGAGATAGAGGGCAAGTATAATTCCCTGATGACAGCGCAGACCACTATGCTCAACAATGCCAACAACGCATACAAGACTGCAGGCCTTTCAGCCAATAATTACATGGAGACTGTAACAAGCTTCAGTGCAAGCCTTATACAGTCACTCGGAGGAGATACTGAAAAAGCCGCAAGCTATGCGGACAGAGCTATCACGGATATGTCAGATAACTCTAACAAGCTGGGTACTAACATGCGCGACATCCAGAATGCATACCAGGGCTTTGCGAAGCAAAACTATACCATGCTTGACAACTTAAAGCTTGGATATGGCGGTACACAGGAAGAAATGAAGCGACTCATCAAGGATGCTTCACAGATGACTGATGTACAGCAGAAACTTGGTGTGACTGTAGATGAAAGCAGTCTGTCGTTTGGAAATATCGTAAATGCCATTTCTGTAATGCAGGAGAGCTTAGGTATTGCCGGTACCACATCAAAAGAAGCTGCGACCACTATTGAGGGTTCGTTGAACAGTGCAAAAGCAGCGTGGGAGAACCTTGTTGTTGGAATGGCAGACGATAATGCAGATTTTGATACACTTGTACAGAATTTCGTTGATACTGCATCTACAGCTGTTGAGAACATGCTTCCTCGTATAGAGATAGCACTAACAGGACTGGGACAACTGATAGAGAAACTGCTTCCGGTCATAGTACAGAAGGTACCGGAGATTATAATGCAGACTCTTCCGGGACTGATAAACGCGGGAATACAGATGGTATCGGCGCTGGGGCAGGGACTGATGCAGTATCTACCGGAGCTGATTTCGTATGCTACACAGCTTGTGGTACAGCTTGTACAGGGGCTGGTGTCAGCACTTCCAAAGATTGTTGAGTTTGCTTCACGGCTTATCCAGACAATAGTTACATCACTGGTAAATGCAGCACCGGATCTTATAGATGCAGGCAAAGAACTCATAAAGTTTCTTGTAAACGGAATTGCTGAAAACCTGCCAAACATAGTCCAGACAATTACAGACCTGATTTCAAATATTAATTCTTTCTGGGCGGAGAACGGTCCGGAGTTTATCAAATGGGGAACTGACCTACTCAGCAACCTGATAGCCGGAATTACACAAGCTGTGCCGGTGCTACTGCAGAACCTCCCGGGAATCATACAGTCTATGGTAGAGGGATTGTTAAATAATGGCCCTGTACTCATCGAGTGTGGTCTTAAGCTTCTGTTACAACTTATTGAGGGAATTTTATCATGCATACCGGATATACTGGCGGCAATACCGCAGATAATAGCCGCGATAGTTGAAGCTTTTGTTAATTACGATTGGCTTGGACTGGGAACCGAAGTTATAAATTTCGTAAAGGACGGAATGGGAGAAAGCTGGGACAATATAGTTGCTTTCTTCACAGAGACCATACCAAACTTTATCCAGTCTATATTTGACTGGTTCAATGAACTCCCCGGAAAACTCCTAGAGTGGGGACAGAACGTATACACAACAGTTACAACGGCTATATCAGACATGGTAACTGCAGCAGTTGAGTTCATATCAGAGCTTCCGGATAAGATAGCTTACTGGATAGGCTTTGCACTCGGCAAGTTTGTAGAGTGGGGCATAAACCTCGTGAACTGGGCCGTGACGGCTATACCTGAGTTTATAAACAATGTAATAACATTCATATCAGAATTACCGGGCAAAATAGCTTACTGGATAGGCAATGCACTTGCCAACATAGTGGAATGGGGCTCAAACCTCAAGCAGAAAGCAACGGAGGCAGGAAGCAATTTCGTCTCAAGTGTAATAAGCTTCTTTTCAAATCTGCCTGGCAAAATGTGGAACTTCCTGGTAAATGCAGTGTCAAAGATAGTGACATGGCGCTCTAACATGATAGAAAAAGGAAAAGCAGCCGCAAAAGGACTGTTCGATTCGGTAGTCAACGGACTTGCGAATCTCCCAAACAAAATTATGAGTACAGGAAAAAATATAGTATCAGGTCTTTGGAAAGGTATCAAAGGAGCATGGAGTGGACTGACAAAGAAAGTCAGCAACCTCGCAGGAAATCTGTTACAAGGATTCAAGGATGCGCTTGGCATCCACTCTCCATCACGTAAATTTAAGTGGGTTGGAGAAATGTGCGTAGCCGGCATGGACGAACCTATAGCAGACTATAATCCTTACGATACGCTTAATAAGTCTATTAAGGCAAATGCCTCTACAATGAAAGCAAACTTTGTGGGAAGCGGTTCATACGCAGCCACATACAATGCGGTATATGATTATGATGCACAGGCACAGGCTACAGCAAGAGCACTAAAAGGCATGAGTGTAAATATTGATGGACGAAGAGCCGGAAAGCTTCTGACTCCATACGTAGACCAGTTTCAGGGCGAACTGGCCAGAACATGAGGTAACATATGGGAAACTTTGGAATTAAGATAATCACAGACAGTGAGGAATTTCATACAAGCGACATAGGGCTTAAAATGACAGCGCTTAAAATTCCGCAGCCAAAAGCCAAGACCAACTATGTGAATGTGCCGGGAGCCTCTGGGAGCATAGATCTCTCAGAGGTATACGGCTCTGTGGTATATGAAAATCGTGATGGATTGACGTTTACATTTGTTTTAAGAAATGATTTTGAGAGCTGGGCGGCAGCAGTCCAGAGCCTTGCCGCAAAAATACATGGCAAAAAGTGCAAGGTAATAGTGGACAATGACAAAAATTATTACTATGTGTGCAGACTTGCAATCGATTATGAGAAATCTAAGAAATCAGTCGGAACCATAACAATCTCCGGAAACGCAGAACCGTTTAAATACGATATATTTGCTTCTGATGAGAGGTGGGAGTGGGATCCGTTCGATTTTGAAAGAGGAGTGATAAGAGAGCTCATCGATATGCAGATTACGGCCACAGCCAATACAGTGACAATTCCCGGAGCAACTAATTACAGAACACCGGTTTTTGTAGTAACAAAGTCAAATAATCTCAAGTTTACACACAACAACAGGACATATGACCTGTCGAAGCCCGGAACATACAGGTTCCCTGCTGTGAGAGTCGGAGAAGAAAGCCTGACGCTCACATTCACAGGGACAGGAACACTGACAATTAAATTCAGAGGTGCGTATTTATGATATATGAAGTATTTGTGGATGAAAAACCTCTCTTTTATCCGAATGATGAGGAGGCGGTTATATACAATTCCAAACTAGAGGAAGCTCTGAATGATGCCGGTACGTTTACATGCACTGTACCAAAATCGAACCCTCTGTTCGATGAAATATATCCAAGAGTGAGTATGGTACAGATATTAAGAGATGGCAAAGAAATATGGAGCGGACAGGTCAGAACATACGAGGAAGAGTTTGAGGGAGAAAAAGAACTCTCCTGTGTAGGCGAGCTTGCATTTCTGTATGATTCGGTTCAGCCACAGGACAGATTTCAAAATCAGACACCGGCACAGTTTTTTAACCACCTTCTTGCAGTACATAACAGTAAGGTGGAAGACAATAAGAAGTTTGAACCCGGAATAGTGACAGTTACGGATCCAAACAACAGTATATACAGGTATACAAATTATGAAGACACACTCTCGGCAATGAGAAATAAGCTTTGCGACAGTTTAAACGGATACCTGAGAGTCAGAAAGAGCAACGGCAAGAGGTATCTTGACCTTGTGAGACTTGAAGATTACGGCAAATACTGTGACCAGCCTATAAAGATGGGCTACAATATGCTTGATTATGTCAAGAAAAACTCCGGAGAGACAATATACACAGTGCTTATACCACTGGGGGCCAGACTTGAGGAGAGTGAAGTTGATGGGCTTGATGCGTACACCAACATTAAGAATGTTAATAACGGCAAAGACTATATCTACAATGAGGAAGCAGTAAAGCACTTTGGTATGATATGGACCACAAAGAAGTGGAATGATGTGACAGAACCGGCAAACCTTAAAAGAAAGGGCGAGCAGTGGCTTGAGACCACACAGTACGAGACAGTATCGCTGGAACTTACCGCTGTGGATATGTCCATGCTCAATCAGGAACTGGATAAATTTGACCTTGGAGATACGATAAGGGCAGTTGCAAAGCCTTTTGGACTTGATGTCACATATCCGGTACAGAAGAAAACGACATATCTACAAGAACCCGAAAAGAATACAATAACACTCAGCAATACTGCGGCATCGAAGTCATATACAAAACAGGTGCAGGCTTCAATATCTGATATAGAGCAGAGTATGCCACAGGAGAAGACAATCTTACAGCTTGCGAGAGAAAAGGCTTCACAGCTCATTCAGAGCGCGTCGGAGGGCAACATATACACAGTATATGACGAGAACAACAAACCGAAAGAACTGCTCATCATGGATCAGCCGGACATTAACACAGCTCAAAAGGTATGGAGATGGAACATGAACGGATTCGGATATTCAAATACCGGATACAACGGAGAATACGGAACCGCGATAACGATGGACGGTGAGATAGTCGGAGAGAGAATAACGGCAAACTCAATTAGCGCAGAGAAGCTGACAGTTGAATACAAGGACAAGCTGGATACAAGATTTTCGATTGTAAATGGAAACATTACTGCAGAGGTTGGAAAGTCAACACTCAGTTCGCTCTCAAATGATTATGAAACGGCGAAGAAAAGATATAATTCTCTGATAAACATCATCACGCAGGAAGCTGATTCGTCTCCGAACACTAAGATTAAATTTAATTCCCAGTGTCAGACAGAGGAAAACTATGATTATGTGAATTTGTATTACAGATTAGAGGATAAAATCTACCAGCCTCTTAAAAAAGCAGGCGGAAGCACAATAGCCGGTAAAACTTATATACTTCCATCAAATGATGTGTATATTGAGTGGCACTCAGACAGTACAAAAAGCGATTATTACGGCTTTTCTCTTGACACTCTGACCACAACTACCGAGACTGCAGATACTACAGGCCAGCTGAGCGCATTACCATCTATAGAGCCGGCTGTGGCGCTCGGCGCATCGGCAGTTACCACCAAACATCCTTATAGTAACAATGAAAGCATTCTGTGGCATTTTAAAGCCAAGACTATAGGAAGACAGGCGCTTGTGAACCGGTTCAGTGTTTACGACACTGCATACAACAACATAGTTTCAGCAGTAAACAAAGGAAAAAGCTCAGATGAAATAAGCTCATTGCTTGGCACATACAACAATGCTCTTGCAAATCTGAATGAAGCTTTTTCACAAGCCGGCATTGATACGTCATGGACAGCAGCATATGAAGCATTTAGCTACAGTAAGGCACAGATAAAGATCCTTGAAGATGAGATAAGTTTAAAAGTAGAAAAAGATGGAGTTGAGTCCATCATTGCTCAAAAAGCAGACTCAATAAGGCTCAAGGCTGATAAGATTGCATGGTCAAGTACATATTCATCAATGACAGAGAATGGAAAATTAACATGTCAGAGCGCAAATCTTACAGATGTTACAGCTACAGGCAAGATGACAACCGTAAACGGCGATAGAAAAGCTGAGATGTCAAATGGACGCTTACGTATTTGTTACAATAATCAGGATCTGGGACTGATCGGTGGAAATGGATTTAATGGCTATTCTGATAAGGAAGGATTAAACTTTGACCTTGAAATAACAGGCGATTATATGGCTTGGGCAGCACAGGAAACAACGGGTGGGCATTATAACATAAAGTGGACATATGCAAGAGATGCGTTTGCAAATCTGAGAGGCGATGCTCTTAATGCAGGCTGCGATATCGATATGCATAACTATACGTTGTACAACGTGAAATGGCCTGATGGAGGTGTTACGGGCACCATGAAGTTTACACAAATTTATGGAATGAGCAGTGATGGAACTGCAGAGCACTGGTCTGATGGATGCACGATGCAGTTCAAAAATGGCATACTCATTACTGGAGCTTGGCATGATTATTGATAAAGGAGACAAACATGGATGATGCAGAATATAGATTAGTAGAACAAAAACCAATAATTAAAAGACCAACAGAAACAAATACGGCACAAAAGGAGCAGAACGATGAAAACACAGAAGAATGAGGCCCCATACAACATCAGAATTGAGAAAGCAAAAAACTATTTGAGGTACCAGATAAATGCAGCAACAGTACAGTACAATTTGCCGGGAGCTGTTATGGATCTTATTTTGGAAAGTCTTTTAAGAGAGGAAGACAATCAGAGGATTGCACTCGTGACAGAACAGTACGATGTTGTAGAGGAAGAACTTTCAAAAGCCAGAGAGGAGAATGAAAGATGCCAGGAATTAGTGAAGAACTTGAACAAATCACAAGAGCCCGATACGGAGAAGAGGTCAGAGGAGCAATCCACGACTCCATAGAAAAATGCTATGGACATTTCGAAGAGGTCACAAAAGCGTGCGCGGCATCCGAAAAGAATGCAAAAGAGTCTGAGAATGCTGCAGAGAGTGCCAGAACGGACGCACTCAGATACTCCCAGGATGCAAGCAGAGACGCACAGACGGCAAGCACAAGCGCCACGAACGCACAAGGCTATGCTAACACAGCGTACCAGTCCCAACAGAGCGTTCAAAGCATGAAAGCAGCAGTTGAAAAAGACAAGAATGAAATCGAGACCACAATCAAAGATTCACTTCTTGCTAAAAGTGAGGAAATCCTTGCTACAGTAAAAGACTACTTTAATAGGGCACAACAGCTCTATCAGAGCATGTATATAGACTGTGATGGTGAAACACCGCAGTCAAGGCTTGTAACACTGGTAACAATCAATTGTGGAACACCACAGTCAAGACTCCATGATACAAATGGAATACTCTTTGATGGCGGCACACCACTGAACAGAAAGTTAGGAGGTTAAAATGGCAAAAATAGCACCATGCACAGGAACCACGGCCGACTGGATATCAGTCAGTGAAACTCTGATTCTGGAAAATAGAGAAATAGGAGTTGAAATAGCGAGCCGGTCAAACGGAAAAACTTATACCATCATCAGGCAGGGCGATGGTAAAAATAAGTTTTTCGACCTTCCGGCAATATTCGATCAGAGTGCCTATGAGGATGCTCTGGCCACAACATCATCAAACATGCAGACGGTATCAGCTTTCAAGAATAGTATGAATAGTGCAACCCAGAAAGCTACGACTGCAGCAACCAATGCAGACACAGCTACACAGAAAGCCAATGCTGCAGCGAAAGCGTGCGAGGGTATTGTGGCAAAACAAAATACCATGGTAGACACAGTGACCAATAAATCGGCTGTCTTAACACTTGAAGACAGTTTATTATGCATAAGGGAGGCTTAAAATGGCAACAGGAGATTTAATAACAAGAATAGCATCGCAGGACACACTGCTATCCGTACTGGATGAAGTGCAGAGAATAGGTGCAGCAGTCGTGGACGCGAGCAAAATTGACTGGAAATCACTTTTTGAAAGCAGAGCTACAGGAGAAGTCTTTTCAACAAAGTTTTACACATATGAGACATCCACCAGTTCACTTGGAGAGAAAATGAATGCTTCAGTAGGGCTCAAAGCAGTACCGTCGACAGAGACGAGTAAGGGAAGGGATGATTTTGCGGTAAGAAATGCTTTTTCGTTTATTGATTGTAATTTCGTCTGCAATGAAGCAGGAAAACGTGTACCTTCAAAAATAAAAGGACAGGCAGGATTCTCATATACCGGCAAGGTTGATGTAGGAGTACTCACTCCACCAACATACTGGGGAGTAGAACGACATTACGATAAGGGATATTACATTGTCCATTTTTCAGACCGACCACATCCGGAGCTGGGACTCGTGCCGACTCCATGGTGTGTAGATGCATCTGGAAACGAAATGGGCTATGGCCTTGTATCTAAATATTGGGCCGGTTACATAGACAATACACTGTACTCATCAAGTGGACTAGCACTCGCAGGATTCATGTCGCACAACCAGATACGCACAGAGATGCAGAAAAAAGGCACCGGCTATTACGGAGCTGGAAGCGAGAGAACGGCATACCTGCTTTGCATGTTGTGGATTAAATACGCGACCAAAAACAGCCAGAGCATATTCAAGGGATGTGCGGACTACAATATCCAGACACAGGTAGTACAGGCTACGACAGGACAAAAATACGTTATCATTCCAACTGCGGCCGCAAACAGCCTTGCAACACATACTGCTGTATCCATCGGAGATCCAGGCAGTGACACAAACCATGACCGTGGCAATTCGAAGATGTATAATATCAAGGACAGAGTGAATATCACAAAGATTGAAACAATCTCCGGCACATCAAATAGCAAGGTGTACGTGGATGCAGATGCATTCAACACAACGACTACAACGTGGCTTTCTACTATGCCATGCCGTACCGGAGACACGGACAACATCCTCGGCGCAGACGGCTATATTGCAAATGATAATAAGCACAGCTTTAGAATCAACGGAATCGAGGAGGGTATGGGCGTCTGGTTTGTATCAGCAAATGAGCTCTGGAATAAAGACAGCGCCACAGTGACAAGCTATTATGTCAGAGGAGCCGCTGCATGGTCTGCATCCGCATCCGGATATAAAAAAGTGGCTACTGCTGATATGAAAAATTCAAATGATCAGTGGATAGGAGACATTGAAATTGACGAAAAGACGGGAGTAATATGGCCAAGGGCTTACGGCTCAGGTGACTCTGTTGGTGTTGGAGACCATCAGTGGAAAGGAGGTACCGGAACAGGAATGCGCGAAGCGTTAGAGCGCGCGAGCCTCGGGATTGGTTCTCATGGCGGCTTTTCGACGTCGGGCCTCTGGAACGTTCCTGCGTACCGGGGCTGGTCCTTCTCCGCTGGCGTTTAACCTCCTCGGGGGGTGAATTTGCCTCTTAAAGGCAAAGAGGGGCTCTCCCCATTACTAAAGATTTAAACAGGACTGCATTAATTCCGACAGCGGTCTTGATACATAGGACTTGCCACACGCGCGCGAACCTCAGGAATGGTTCTCATGGCGGCTTTTCGACGTCGAACCTCAGGAACGATCCTGCGAACCGGAACTGGAACATCTCCGCTGGAATTTCTTACGGCCACTTAGATGGCAGTAGTGTGGCATTTCGCCGAGCTGAACTCAGTCACCGAAAGGTGCTTAAATAAGATACAAGGAGGGTACCACCTTCTACAAGTTTGGAGGTGGGAGCCGTGCGCAAGGCACGGTCCGTGGCTAGTAGAAAAAACCGAACGTCACTATTGTAAAGAAACGAGATTGAAGAGATATTGCAAAAACATAGATATAACTGACAGAAATTTTATAGAAAAAGCTGTATTCAAGTGTCTGGACACACGTATGGACAGACGCGATACGATGAAATTATTGTCAGAATACATTAATATTCCATATCCAGACATTAAAAGGATAGCTGAAAAAACATACTATCAGAAATACTTAAATGGAGCAATACAGACATTAATCGATGGCATACGTCAGGAGATACTTGATAGAAAATATAAAGTTAAGCCAATATTTTACAGAAATAAGATTGATGGAAATTCAGGCAAACTCAGAAGGATAGGCATACAGGATGTCAAGCAACAAATATATGATTATATAGCATGTGAGGCGCTCTGGGAGATGTTCGAAGCAAAGATAGGCTATTATCAAACAGAAGCTTTAAACGGAAAAGGACAGCTCACAGCATTAAAAGCTATACGAAAGTGGCTATCAGATCCGGACATGCGTTATGCCATACAATCAGATATAAGGCAGTTTTATCCAAGCATAGATAAAGAAGTACTAAAGACTATGTTATCAAGAGATGTAAACGATGAACCCTTACTGCATCTGACATTTTTCTTAATTGATATGTCGGAACAGGGACTTGTTATCGGCTCATATCTAAATAAGAACCTTGCAAGTTATTATTTATCCGTGGCATATCATTACGTCACAGAACAGTGCTACAAAGAACGTAGAGGCAAGCGTAAGCGTTTGCTATCACATGCACTATGGTACGCAGATGACTGTATTCTGATAGGAAAAGATTTAAGAGATCTTAAGATGTGTCAGCGAAAATATGAAAAATTTCTCAAGGAGAAATTACATGTGGAGGTTAAACCCAACACAAAGGTCATAGACTTAAAGACAGGATATATTGATATAGTAGGCTTTAAGATATCAAGGAAAAATGCAACGATGAGAGCATCAAACTTCAGAAGAATGAGAAAAAATCTGAAACGCATAAATCGATACACTGCAGATAATATTCCATTGCATGAAGCGAGAGCATTTAATTCAAGGACAGGTTCGTTTAAGCATCTGGATATGTTACAATATATAAAGGACAACAACATAACTGAGCTGTTAGATAGTTGTAACAATACAATAAGAGCTAAAACAGAAAGGAGAACAATATGCGAGAAATGGTATTCGATTCAAAACAGGACAGCATTAAAGTAACGCACCCGGAAGCCGGTGTATCAGATGTAATAATCCTGAAGGATGAGAAAGAGGTAACAAGAACCGATGAAATAAGCAACGAAGAGAAAACGGAGTATCATTATAACGGCAACTCTATCAGACTTTATAAGAATGTTACGGAAGAGGATGTACGAGGCGCAGCAGACCAATATATTGAGATGGCACAGCCAGAGAAGCCGACAGATGAAATGAAAGAATACGCAAACGCACTGATAGATGAGTATACATCACAGCTTATAGATGAGGGGGTACTGTAATATGTCAATAATGGTGGAAAGCTTCAAAAGACTCTACAAATCAGGGTCAAAGAGAGTGACAAAAAAATTCTTGCAGGATAAGCTGAAAGAAGAAAAAATCACGCAGGAAGAGTATAATTATATCATAGGTGAAAAAAATGAGTAATACTATAGAGACATTATCAACACTTTGCGATATAATAGAGAAAATGGCAAAGTTAATTGAAAAGCAGCAGATGCTGATAGCCCAGTCTGATATAGACATGGATACGAAAGAAAAAATAGCAAAAGAATCTGCAACACTGAGAGAGCAATACATTAGAGCCTGAGAGCCGATACCTAAAAAGGTACCGGCTCTTTTGTATATTAAAGGAAGGAGCAAACAATGGAGAACATTAACACAATCAAAACAATAGTAACATGGGTGGCAGCACTTCTGTCTGCACTGTTGGGAACACTATATATACCTGTGCTTCTCATGATTTTATGCAACATTATCGATTATGTAACAGGCCTTATGGCAGCAAAGAACCGACCGGACGGAGGCATCAGTTCTTATCGTAGCATCAAAGGGATCAAGAAAAAGGTATCTATGTGGCTGCTCGTAGTCGTTGGAGCTATCCTGGATCAATTGCTGCTGTATGCATCGCAGACAATTGGTGTTAAAATACCGGTTACATTTTTAATTGCGTGTGTTGTGGCGATATGGATTGTATGTAATGAAATAATATCAATATTGGAAAATATGATAGATATTGGTATTCAGATACCATCGTTTCTATTGCCGTTAGTAAAGAATATTAAATCGCAGACAGAACATATTGCAAGCACTGAGCAGACAGAAAGAAAGGAATGAGTATGAGAGGAATTGACGTATCATCATACCAGGGATCAATAGACTGGGGCAAAGTTAAATGGGCTGGTGTACAGTTTGCTATTTTGAAAATTATCAGAAAAGACTTGAACCCGGACAAGACCTTCGAGCAGAACTGGAAAGGCTGTACAGAAGCCGGAATGCCGATTCAGGGTGTGTACAACTATTCATATGCAACTACAACAGAAAAGGCAAAGACAGATGCACAGAGAGTGATTGAGGTGCTTGCCGGAAGAAAGACGTTCGTCTGGCTCGATGTGGAGGATAGATGCCAGCAAGGACTCGGACAGACATTAATCGACATTATTAATATATATCAGTCAGAAATCAAGGCAGCAGGGCTTGATTTTGGAGTATACACCGGACTCAGCTTCTATAATACTTACATCATGCCATATGCTAATCAGATCAACTGTCCGTTCTGGATAGCCCGCTACCCATCCACTAGAGGAATGACAATCGGGGACAATCCGAACAATGCCAAGAAACCTGCTATTGCACACAGCCTGTACGGATGGCAGTACACCAGCGCATTCATTTGCTCCGGACTTAGCAACAGCACGGATGCAAACCTCTTATATGTGGAGCTTGGAGCAAGTGATACAACAGTAACAAGCCAGCCTGAAGCTGCGCCGTCCAAGCCGAGAGACGAGAGCTGGAAGGGCAATATTGACTATTACCTGGAAGGCGAAGAGGTCAGAAAATGGCAACACGCCATGAATGTAGGCTTCGACCTCACTGGAGCTGATGCGCTAAAAGAAGATGGCAAATTCGGAGCCGATTCGCAAGCATTTGCAAAAAACCACAATCTGTGGAGCGGACAGAAGCACAATTGCCCGACTGCAATCAAGTGGTTAAGAAGAACGCTGCACAATGTATACAGCTTCACAAAGTTAGACACGGATTACGGCAAGTGGACGGATTACCTCTCCAAATGCGTAATGGTGTTCCAAAAGAACAGAGGACTGACACAGGACGCATATGTCGGATTGCTCACAACGTACAGGCTCTTGAAAGGATAAGGAAAAAGTTCAATTCAAACTTTGTAAGTATATCGAAGTATACCAATGAGCTTCCAACGGATTCCAAATTAAAAATTACATCAAAAAATAAAGGTATCTGTCAGACTGGTGGATACCTTTATTTTTTGAAAAATTAAAAGAAATTTTAAGCAATACTTGACATATGGTACACCATATGGTATATATACTTGTAAGGAGGAGAAAAAATAATGCCAGTAGGAAGTCCGAAACCACAAACAGTGGCGACAGAAAAATATGCTAAAAAGGCAGGCTGGATATCGAAAAGCTACAAGCTTAGGAAAGAGGTAGTTGACGAATATACACAAGCTTGCAAGAGAGCTGGAGTTAGCGCTGCAGGACAGCTCACAACAATGATGAAAAATTTTGCCAAGGAGGTCAATGAAATGAAATATCATATTATAGAAAAGCACAACAGAAACGCAAGAGAAGAGCTGAAATCATACAGCTTCGATGAGTTAAAGGATTTCTTCGAGCCAAATGAGGAGTTTGAGGAGTCACACAGCGAATGGGAAGAGATAGAAGACCTGCTCGATTTAAGAGAGTTTCTCGAGCACGAAGCTGACGGAATGGAGGTGGAGTATACAATAATCGAAGATACAGAATCCTAAAAAATCTTGGGAAAATCTTGGGAAAATTTTGGGAAAATCTTGGGAAATTCTTGTGAAAAACCACTTTTAAAACGCAAATTTGATTTGAAAAAATGAAGTATAAAAAAACCCCGAAACTCTTGATTTTACTGGAAAATCTTGAGTTTTGGGGTTTTCTTTAAATAAGCTGATGACGGGAATTGAACCCGTGACCCCTTCCTTACCAAGGAAGTGCTCTACCTCTGAGCCACATCAGCAACTATCAACTTGCTAAGTTTACTATATACATCAGCATTTGTCAAGCTACTTTGAATTAAAATATAATTTTATGTGAGTCAGAATACAATTTATTATGAATTATAGTATGCCATAACCTTTGCTACATAGTTCTGAGTTTCTTTAAATGGCGGAATGCCGCCATATTTGGCTACGTTGCCGGAGCCTGCATTGTAGGCAGCTAAGGCCAGTGATTTGTCACCATTATACTGGGTGAGCTTTTCACTTATGTACCTGGCGCCACCCATGATATTCTGGTATGGGTCGTAGGCGTTTGTGACACCAAGTGAGGCAGCGGTCTGTGGCATGAGCTGCATGATACCCATGGCACCTGAACGGCTGGTGCACTCTGTGGAGAAGTCAGACTCGCACTTGGCGATAGCCTTAAGGAATTTGGCATCCACACCGTATTTTGAGGCAGCCTCATTAAAAATTGCATCAAGATCGGCAGAGCATGACAAACCGGAAGCTTCGAGTTTTACGGAGCTGCTGCTAATTCCTGAGGCTCCGGAAGCTGCTGCATTATATGTATTTGTATCTGAGCTGATGCCGGCTGGAGAACCGGAATAAGCAGCTGTATTATTAACTGCGGCAGAAGGAGAAACTGTATTACGGCAAAGCTCGATATTTATACCATTTTGATCAAAGAACCTCTGTACAAGCGACATATCAACTGAGCCACCGTTACTTTGGGCAATCAGTCTGTCAATGGCAACAGCAGCTTCAGCCATTTTTGCATCGTCAAGCACCTGATCAAAATCAGCACCGGTGCTATTGACAGCGGAGCTGCTATTGGAAGGAATGTTATCACCGGTTACAGCAGCCTGACCGGTAGTTATATTATTTTTTGGTGTATTATCAATATACTGAAGTACTTTAATGTTCATTTTCCTGTTTCCCTTTATATCTTAATTTAAATAGTTATATCAGTTTTGAATAGTTATATCAACTATACTTAAAAAAGTAAAGACATTTACCTAATGAGAAATTATACCATAAAAATTCTTGAAAATATACCCATTTTGTTGTAGCATATGTTTTAGTACACTTTACTATGTAAAAGTTAGGAGATAAACATGAAAAAGACACCATTTGTGACAAAACAACAGGTAGAGGAGATTGTTAAACAATTTCCTACACCATTTCATTTATATGACGAGGCTGGCATCCGTGCCAACGCGCAGGCTGTAAAGGATGCATTTGCATGGAATCCGGGTTTTAGAGAGTATTTTGCTGTAAAGGCTACCCCAAACCCATATCTGCTCAAGATTTTAAAGGATTATGACATGGGCTGTGACTGCTCATCATACACAGAGCTTATGCTTGCAAAGTCATGCGGCTTCGACGGAGAGCATATCATGTTTTCATCAAATGATACACCGGCAGAGGAATTTGCATATGCAGACAAGCTTGGTGCTATCATCAATCTCGATGATTTCACACATATTGATTTTTTGGAGGAAACAATCGGACATATTCCGGAGACAATAAGCTGCAGATATAATCCGGGTGGAGTGTTCACACTGTCAAACGGTATTATGGACAATCCGGGAGACTCCAAGTATGGAATGACAAAGGAACAGCTTTTTGAGGCATTCAAAATTCTTAAGTCAAAAGGCGCTAAATACTTTGGCGTGCATGCATTCCTGGCAAGCAATACAGTAACCAACGAGTATTATCCACAGCTTGCAAAGGAGCTTTTTGAGCTGGTTGTTGAGCTTAAAAATGAGACCGGCTGCGATATTAGATTTGTAAATCTTTCAGGTGGAGTTGGCGTGGCTTATAAGCCGGATCAGACACCAAACGATATATCAGTTATCGGCGCCGGTGTACATAAGGTGTACGATGAGGTTTTGGTACCGGCAGGAATGGGCGATGTGGCTATTTACACAGAGATGGGACGTTTTATGATGGCTCCGTATGGCTGTCTTGTGACAAAGGCTATCCATGAGAAGCATATCTACAAGGAGTATATAGGAGTAGATGCGTGTGCGGCAAACCTTATGAGACCGGCTATTTACGGCTCATACCATCATATCACAGTGCTCGGCAAGGAGGATGCACCTTGTGACCATACATATGATGTGGTAGGCTCACTCTGTGAGAACTGTGACAAGTTTGCAATTGACAGACAGCTTCCGAAGATTGATATGGGAGACTATCTGGTAATCCATGATACAGGAGCACACGGCTTTTCAATGGGCTACAATTACAACGGACGACTTCGCTCAGCAGAGATATTGCTCGAAAGCAATGGAGAGGCAAAACTCATCAGAAGAGCAGAAACTCCGGCAGACTACTTTGCAACCTTTGACTGCTTTGATGATATTAAAATAACAGAGTAATCTGCTAGCGCACCTTGCAGAGCACGTGTCCGAATTTTATCCATTTGCTCATATCATCAACATTATCGCTGTCGACATAAAAGGTCTCACCGTAATTGTTGATTGGTGTGAGCTCACATGGGTTTTTCTGGTGGAGTTTTCTGATGTATGCACGTTTGTTCTGTGCGTTGATAAAGATACCGGTATCGCCGTCGCGGATTGGGTTTCGACTGATTAGAAGTATATCGCCTTTATTATATACAGGATGTAGATGATTGCTTGTGATGCGGATTCCGATGTGAAGGGCATCACCGAAGGCTTTTCTGTAATTTGAAACATCAAGCTTTTCGACATTGTAGGAGTCCAAAATCATGCCGTCGGTCATATTGCCTGTCGGGATGAGGACGGAAATCAGATCCTCCGTATGACTGCTTTCATCCTTGTAGGCAGACAGCGCAAGCTCAGTGTCTATAATCGAGTTTATAAGTATGCGCTGGCTTTTGGAAAGCTTTTTGATGCGCTTTACAAGGTTTATTACATCATCATTGAAGCCTGTTAGTTCGCAGGAAAATCGTCCTGTCAGCTTGTATATCAGGTAAGCGGTGTAGATGTCTATACGAGAGGATTCTCCGTTTGCTATTCGCTTGTAGGTGGAGAGTGACATATCAAGTGCTTTTGCAAACTGTGCCTGGGACATACCAAGCTTTATGCGTTCGCGCTCAATATTTGTAGATATGTTATTTACTATTTCAAGTCGGTTCATTTATGAGCTAATCTCCCTTCTTTTTAAAAAAATAAACTCCAAATTTGGTCAAGTATTGACATGCGCAATACACTATAATGGTTATTGTTGAAACATAAATAAATATATAAGAAACGTCAATTACTGTCAAATTAGAATGTTTGTTATATAAAAAGGGAGGTGTCCTGAAACTTAATTAGTGTAAGCTGAATGCAGCTTACACTTTTTTTATTTAAACAAATGCAGCTTTATTTATAATAAATATCAAAAAACTTTTTTGAAATAAATGTGTCTGAGGCATTGATTAGAGCACCGCTAATTGGTACAATGTTTTATTATATACAAAAGAGCAGGTGAATATATGTCGCTAAGTTTTAGAAAGTGGCGGGAAATGGCGCTTACTGACTACCCGGTAGTGAGTGATAAGTACTACAAGAAGGTGTACGAAAACATAGCCACAGATCCGCAGACAGGTGAGAGCATACTTGTACAGCTTACATTGCAGGGAGTTTTGGATAAGTGCGAGGGTACTAATTTTGAGGAGCCAATCAGAAAGTGCATTATGAAGTGTGTATACACGGGTTGTAAGCTTGAAAAGGAAATAAATAAGGTGATGAATCAGTATTATGAGGTCTAGATATAAATGAATGATATAGCAATTGATAAAGAACACTTACATTATTTGGAACAGTTGTCGGAGATGTATCCGACAATAGGCAAGGCATCATCTGAGATTATCAATCTGCAGGCTATTTTAAACCTGCCAAAGGGCACAGAGCACTTTGTATCTGATGTGCATGGCGAGTATGAAGCCTTTTCCCATGTGCTGAAAAATGGTTCTGGGGCTGTAAGAAAGAAGATAGATGATGTATTTGGTCTGGCGATGGACAAGGCTGACAAGGCTGCGCTTGCCACACTCATCTACTACCCAAGGGAAAAGATGGAGCTTATTAAGCAGGACGAGCCGGATATGGATTCGTGGTATAAGACGACTCTTTATAAGCTGATAGAGGTGTGCAAGACCGTTTCGTCAAAGTATACGCGCTCCAAGGTGAGAAAAGCTTTGCCGGAGGAGTATGCATATGTTATAGAGGAGCTCATCACAGAAAAGCCGGAGGTGTTAAACAAGGAGGCTTACTACGAGTCAATCATCAATACAACAGTGGAACTGGGGACTGCGGAGGAGTTTATAGTGGTGCTTTCCGAGCTTATTCAGAGACTTGCTGTTGACCATCTGCATGTGCTTGGTGATATATACGACAGGGGAGCGGGACCACATCTGATAATGGACAGGCTGTGCAGATATCACTCGCTGGATATACAGTGGGGCAATCACGATATTATCTGGATGGGGGCAGCCGCAGGAAATCCTGCATGTATTGCAACTGTTGTCAGAAACAGTATCAGATATGGTAATCTGGACGTGGTCGAGGAGGGCTATGGCATAAATATGCTTCCGCTTGCTACGTTTGCACTGAAGGCTTACAAGGATGACCCATGCACCAGATTTGTGTTTAAGGTGGCTCCAAGTGGTGCAGATAATATGGAGAGTGATCTGATAAAGAAGATGCACAAGGCCATTGCCATCATACGTTTCAAGCTGGAGGGACAGCTCATTAAGAAGTGGCCTGAGTATGGCATGAAGGAACGATTGCTTTTGGAACATATTGATTATGAACAGGGCACTATAGAGCTTGAGGGCAGAACTTATAAGCTTCTTGATACAAGCTTTCCGACAATTGACCCGGCTGATCCTTACAGGCTGACAGAGGGGGAAGAGGAAGTCATACAGAGGCTCAGAAGCTCGTTTATTCATTGCGAGAAGCTTAAAAACCACGTTGGGCTGCTGCTTAAAAGAGGCAGCATGTACAAGGTATATAATGGCAATCTGCTTTTCCACGGATGCATCCCGATGGAGGAGGATGGAAGCTTCGCAAAGGTAAATATCTACGGTAAAGAGTATAGTGGCAAGGCTTTGTTTGATATACTGGAGACTTACGTCAGAAAGGCTTTTTTCTCGGACGACAGGCTGGAAAGACAAAAGGGCAGCGATATCATGTGGTACATATGGACAGCACCATATTCTCCGCTTTATGGCAGAAATAAGATGGCTACGTTTGAGAGATATTTTATAGATGACGATGACATGAAAATAGAAAAGAAAAACTTTTATTATGACTATATAAACAAGCCTGAGTGTGCGCAGCGTATACTCGAGGAGTTTGGTTTGCATGATAAAAGAGACCATATCATAAACGGACATGTTCCTGTGCACAGATTAAGAGGTGAAAGCCCTGTGAAGTGCGACGGCAGAGTGATAGTCATAGATGGTGGTTTTTCAAAGGCGTACCGCAGGCGGACAGGCATCGCGGGATATACCCTGATTTACAATTCATATGGGCTGACATTGACAGCACATGAGCCGTTTGAATCACCGGAGACGGCAGTAAGGGATGAGAGGGATATCGTATCAAGGCGTGAGGCTGTAGAGGTACTTGATAAGAGAATACTTGTCGGAGATACGGATGCCGGAATAAAGATGAAGGAAAAGATAGCTGATCTAAAGCATCTCATTGCGGCATATCGTTCGGGTGAGATTGCAGAGCGCGATGATTAGAAAGAGGGGATATGATGTATGTAGTTGATGGGTTTGAGTTTCAGACAAAGGAAGAGGCAAGGCAGGCTAAAAAAGAAAGTGACGGAATACGATATATAAAGGATCAGACTGATATGTCTGACCCGGATACGGTATACAAGCTGTATTTAAGGCTTAACAAGCCGGGGTATTTTTTTACTCCTGTAGGGCTATCGTTTCTTGTTGAACTGCAGGAATATCTGCATACAATCCCATATATCAAGAATGAGGATATCCGTCCGATTTATATTCCTGAGGATAAAAAAGCGGTTGTCGAGGTAAAAAAACAGACGGAAGGCTATAAGAAAAAGTTCCATGTGGCATTGTTTTTTACTATTGTATTATCGGCTGCCATAGTAACTATGTTTGGCATCACATATGTGAGTGGACACAGTCCGTATGTGGTGGACTACGAGAATGAGCTGATAGACAAATATGAAAACTGGCAGAAGGAGCTTGAAAAAAGGGAAAAAGCAGTAGAAGAGAGGGAAAAAGCACTGGATGAAAGGCAGGATGCAACAGAGTGGACAAAATAAAGATACTGGTGGTAGATGACGAGAGCAGGATGAGAAAGCTCGTGCATGATTTCCTTGCAAGGGAAGGGTACGAGGTACTTGAGGCCGGAGACGGCGAGGAGGCACTTGATATATTTTATCAGCAGAAGGACATAGCACTGCTGGTGCTCGATATAATGATGCCAAGGATAAATGGCTTTGAGGTATGCCGTGAAATCAGACAGACTTCAAAGGTGCCGATTATTATGCTTACAGCTAAGGGCGATGAGCGTGATGAATTAAACGGCTTTGACATTGGTGCTGATGAGTACATTTCAAAGCCATTTTCTCCAAAGATACTGGTGGCCAGGGTAAATGCTCTCCTTCGCAGGGCGAATAAACTGGGCAAGGAGGCAGTAATAAGCGAGGCCGGTGGTATTGTTATGGACAAGACGGCGCACACTGTAGCTATTGATGGCAGGAATATTGAACTTTCGGTAAAGGAATTTGAGCTTTTGGATTACTTTATGAGCAATCAGGGGATTGCTCTTACCAGGGAGCGCATACTTGACAGTGTGTGGAGCTATGATTATTTTGGCGATGCGAGGACTATTGATACACATGTGAAGAAATTAAGAAGCAAGATGGGCGCTAAAGGCGACTATATAAAGACTGTCTGGGGTGTGGGATATAAGTTCGAGATACAGTAAGTGTTAAGCTTAGGACTAATGGATTCGGGATAAGAGGTGTCACCATGAAAAAGAAAAAAACGCTATCCACGCAGCTTACGTTTGTGATTTCATTCATTGTACTTCTGATAGTAGGCGTGTTCTGGATGGCTAATAACACACTGCTGGAAAAGTATTATGTATATAACAAGGAAAAAGAGATGCTTGCGGTATACAAAATGGTGGACCTGGCTGCAAAAAATGATAAACTTTCAGATGATACGTTTGCTGTAGCATTTGAAAAGAAATGCGTTGGCGCCAATATAGATGCGGTTGTGTTCAACAAATACGGTAAGGTCATCATTGAGGGAACCACTGACAATCAGGAAATATTCCAGCTGCTTTTGGAGGCAAGCATGTCGTCGTATTCGGCAGACTACAACAACCTGAATATGACAAGGCAGAAGGATAAAAGGCTGGGGACAGAGTATATCATCATAAATAACAGACTGATTGACGGTAACTTTGTATACATGAAGACACCGCTTGAGAGCATTAAGGAGAGCGTGTCCATATCGAACCGCTTTTTTGCAATAGGCACAGTGGCTGCTATTGTTGTGGGAGTGTTTATGGCATATATTGTTGCTCGCAACATGACCAGGCCGATAAGAAATATGACTGAGCTGTCGACAAGGATGGCGAAGCTTGATTTTGATGCGAAGTACATTGATACGGAAAACAGTGCAAAGGAGCTTTATGTGCTTGGTGAGCATATGAATGAGCTGTCGCAGACACTTGAGCAGACCATCACAAGACTAAAGGTGGCAAACAATGAATTACAGCGTGATATAAAGAAAAAAGAAGAGATTGATGAGATGAGAAAGGAGTTTTTGTCAAATGTGTCACATGAGTTAAAAACTCCGCTTGCTCTGATCTCAGGCTATGCTGAGGGGCTCAAAGAGGTCGTAAATGACGATGAGGAGAGCCGTAACTTCTACTGTGATGTCATCATGGACGAGACTGACAAGATGAACCGCATGGTTATGAAGCTTTTATCTCTCAATCATCTGGAGGATGGCAGTGATGTGCTTGAGATGACGAGGTTTGATCTGACACCGCTTGTCAGAGGGGTTATAGACTCATCTAAGCTTCTGGCACAGAAAAATGAGGCTGCAATTGAGTTTGACCGCACCGATTCCGTATATGTGAGCGGTGATATATACAAGATTGAAGAGGTTGTGACAAACTATATCAGCAATGCGATAAATCACTGCACAAGAGGTGGTACTATCACTGTATCATACAGCATGTACAGTGACCGTGTGAGGGTCAGTGTGTTTAACACGGGAGAGCCGATACCTGATAAGGATATAGAAAATATATGGAATAAGTTCTATAAGGTGGATAAGGCTAGAACAAGGGAATATGGCGGAAGCGGCATAGGACTGTCTATAGTAAAGGCAATTATGGAACTGCATCACAGAGGGTATGGTGTCATAAATCACAAGGATGGTGTAGAATTCTGGTTTGAACTTGAGTTATTTATTGCAAACAATCAATAAATGTGTTACTATATGTATTATTAGGATAAAAGTCATAGAATAAGAATGGGTTTATTGCAATGATGGGAAGAAATATAAAAATGGCAGCTGTGGCATTTACAGCAATTATAACGTTGACAGGCTGCGGAACAAAATTATATGATATGACTGATGAGGAACAAGGCCTTATCGCTAATTATTCAGCATATGTTGTTGCAAAACACAATATATACCAGCAGGATGGCATGACTAACGCTACGGAGAAACGTGGGGATATGGAGGATGCTGACGACACTGAGAAAGTGGACGAGGCGTCACCTGATAATTCACTTTCGCAGGATAATAAGACATCTGAAGCTGGAAATGATAAGAGCAGCAATTCGCAGAAAGAGCCTTCTGCCACGCAGGAAAAGAAGGTGTCACTTGCCGAGGCAACAGGCTACGGCAACCTTGAAATTACATATGATGGAGTAAACGAGTCAGATGTGTACAATGAGGGCTCATACTATTCTATAACGGCAGGAAGCGGTAATACTTTTGCGGTTATGAAATTCACTCTTAAAAATCCGACAGACGAGGATATAAATGTTGATATGTTTGGCAATGCCAGGACATATAAAGCCACTTTCCCCGATGGAAAGGAATACACGGCTGAGGGCACATTCCTTACATATTCCCTTAATACTTTTCAGGGAACCGTAAAGGCGCACGATGCGGTTGATGTGGTGCTGCTTTTCAAGATACCTCAGGGTACGGCATGTGACAATATCAAGATGTCGGTTATAAAAGATAACGAAAAAAGTTTGATTGAATTATAAAACATATGATATACTTAGATTACTAAGAGGTGGAGGTTGTATTATGGATACGAACATATTATTGGAGTCAGGAACAAACGAGCTTGAAGTGCTTGAATTCACGTTGGGAGACAATCACTACGGAATCAATGTCGCAAAGATCAGAGAGATTTTGCAATATATGCCGGTCACTCCTGTTCCGAATACTCATCCGAGTGTTGAGGGAATATTTATGCCACGTGACACAATGATTACGGTTATCAATTTAAAGAATTGTCTTAATCTGCCACAGACGGATGAAAAGGGCTTATTTATCATTACGAATTTTAACAAACTCAATGTGGCATTTCATGTAGATCAGGTTATCGGTATACACCGCGTATCGTGGGAGAATATCATAAAGCCTGACGAGACACTGACGGGCGAGCATGGCAGCACTGCTACAGGTGTTATCAAAATGGATGACAGGCTTATAGTTATCCTTGATTTTGAGGCTATAGTTGCTTCTATTAGTCCACAGACAGGACTTAGGGTTAATGATATCGATGAGATGGAGGCAAGAGATAGGAGTGATGCTACAATTCTTATCGCAGAGGATTCGGCTTTATTGTCAAAGCTCATCACCGAGTGCCTTAAGAAGTCGGGATATACCAATCTCATAGTGGAAGAGAATGGTCAGGAGGCATGGGATGTGATAGAGGCTATGCAGGCAAAGGGCGATATTACAAAGCATCTTGACTGCATTATAACTGATATTGAGATGCCACTCATGGATGGACACAGACTCACAAAGCTTGTAAAATCAGATGCAGAGCTTAGAGATATACCGGTTATCATATTCTCTTCACTGGTAAATGAAGAGATGAGGAAAAAGGGTGAACAGCTTGGAGCAGACGCACAGCTTACAAAGCCTGAAATCGGAAAGCTTGTAGAGGCGATTGACAAGCTGATTGATAAAGCATAATATATTTAGATACAAGGGGTGTGGCTTGTTTAGCTGCACCCTTTAATGGATTATAGATGGAGAATACTAATGAGCGATAAATCGACAGAAAACTATCTGGACAATTTGCTGGATTCAATGAATAAGCTGCAGGATACAGATACGAAGATGTCTGGGGCTGATCAGGATGAATTCCTCAAAAAGTTTGAGGACGAGCTTGAAAATGAGACATATGATGAGTATCTGTCGAACTTTGAAAAGGAACTTGAGAGGGAAAATGAGCAGGCCAAGGGTCAGGCTCTTAATGTACAGACTCCGGCTCCTGATGACAAGGATGCTTCACTTGATGATATGCTCACTGAGTTTGACCGCAGGATGAAGGAACAGGAGACTCAGGGAGATAAACAGGAAAACAAAGCAGACAATAATCTAAGCGATGCGGTATTTAATTTTACACCGGCAGATTCTGGGATAGAGATGATGGATGCAAACATGCCGGAAATGGCTGAGAATCCCAAACAGGAGGAGACTCCGGAGAGTATAATAACAAATGAACCTCAGATGGTTGAAGAAATAGGAGAGCCGGATTTGGCAGGAAATGCATCAAAGGATATACTTGACATACTGGGTAGTGATGGTCTGGATAATATCGGTGATCTGCTTGAAGGAAAAACCGGTGAGACAGGGGCTGATATAGATGATTATGCAAGTAGCCAGATGAAAGTGCACGAGACGGCTGATGCAGCAGTTGATGCACAAGATACTGAAAAAAAGAGCCTTTTAAAAAGAATAATATCATTTTTTACAAAAGAGCCGCAGTCAGATGATGTCACAGATATACAGAGCACAGCAGAAGGTGCAGAAACTGACGCAAAGACACTCTCAGATGAGAATAAGCAGATACTTGAAGCGCTGGATGCTGACGGAGAGCTAAACGAAGCCACAGATAAGCCAAAGAAGGGCAAAAAGCCTAAAAAAGAAAAGAAGCCAAAAAAACCTAAAAAAGAAAAAAAGCCAAAGGCTCCAAAGGAAAAGAAGGAACGCATTGGATGGGAGAAGGGACCTAAGCTTCCTAAGGGACCTGTTATAGTAATCTGGGTATTTGTTATGTCGATAGTTGTGTTTGTTCTCATATGCACCTTTTTGCTCGGAAACAACTCCAAAGTGACTGATGCTCAGAATACGTACAATCAGGCAATAGCTGATCTGGGACAGAATAAAGCTGATTCAATAGAACTGTATACAAAGGCCTACAGCAGGCTGAGCGGCTTGAAGCTTTCGGGTGACGATAAGCAGTTGTACAATAAGCTGTCGGTGCTTGCATCAGTGTCAGGTAAGTATGATGCCTATAAGAGCTTTAGCGATTCAGGCTATGTAACCATGGCAGCGGATTCCTTAGTATGTGCGGCAGGACGATGTGCTGTAAATGCAGACAATGCAAAGGAATACGGATGTGAGCTGCAGCTTGAGCAGCTTAAAAACATTATTTCTGATACCCTGAGCAGTCAGTATGGCTTATCATATGATGATGCCATTGCTCTATATAATATAGATGATAGAGATGACTATACACTGGCACTGACACAGAAATTAAATGAATTAGGCATTAAAGAGGAGACAAAATGATATGATTGCAATCATCGATTATGGAGCAGGCAACCTGCGAAGTGTGGAAAAGGCTCTTACAGCTATAGGCGAGGAGAGTATTGTGACCAGAGACAGGCATGAGATTTTAAATGCCGATAAGGTAATACTTCCCGGAGTCGGAGCTTTTGGAGATGCAATGAATTCGCTTAAAAAATACGAGCTGGACAAGGTGATTCACGAGGTTTGTGACATGGACAAGCCATTTCTTGGCATATGCCTGGGACTTCAGCTATTATTTGAGGGAAGCGATGAGAGTCAGGGCGTTGAGGGGCTTCATGTGCTTGACGGACAGATACTTCGCATACCAGATAAGGAAGGACTTAAAATACCTCACATAGGCTGGAATTCACTTGATTTACAGAACAATGGAAGGCTGTTTAAAGGTCTTTCAGAGCATCCGTATGTATATTTTGTGCATTCGTACTATCTGAAAGCCGCTGATGAAGCAATTGTCACAGCAACGACAGAGTACAGCACACACATTCATGCGTCTGTAGAGAAAAACAATGTGTTCGCCTGCCAGTTCCATCCGGAAAAGAGCAGCACAGTCGGACTTTCGATACTTAAAAATTTTGCAGGGATAGGTGAGGCATAATATGTTTACGAAGAGAATAATCCCATGTCTGGATGTGAATAACGGACGTGTTGTGAAGGGCATAAACTTTGTCAATTTAAGAGATGCAGGTGACCCGGTTGAGATTGCGGCTGCTTATGATAAGGCAGGTGCAGATGAGGTGGTTTTTCTGGATATTACGGCGTCAAGCGACAACAGAAATACTGTTGTGGATATGGTCAGAAAGGTCGCTGAAAAGGTGTTTATACCGTTCACGGTGGGCGGTGGCATCAGAACAGTCGATGATTTTAAGGCACTGCTTAGAGAGGGTGCGGACAAGATTTCAATAAATTCAAGTGCTATAAATACCCCTCGGCTCATAAGTGATGCGGCTGACAAGTTTGGCAGTCAGTGTGTGGTTGTGGCAATCGATGCAAGACGTCGTGCTGATGGAAGCGGCTGGAATGTATACAAGAACGGAGGACGCATAGATACAGGTCTTGATGCCATTGAATGGGCTGTTAAGGCAAATGAGCTTGGAGCGGGAGAGATACTTCTTACAAGCATGGATTGTGACGGCACAAAGGATGGCTACGATATCGAGCTTACAAGGCTTATTGCCGATAATGTTTCTGTTCCAGTTATCGCATCGGGTGGTGCAGGCACAAAGGAGCATTTTTACGAGGCTCTGACAGAAGGAAAAGCGGACGCAGCGCTTGCAGCTTCACTTTTCCACTACAAGGAGCTTGAAATTATGGATTTAAAGAATTATCTGGCAGATAAAGGTGTGTCGGTCAGAAGATAGGCGGGAGATAAAGATTATGAGTATGCTTGACGGCGAGTGGGCAAAGGCTGTGGGAGCCGAGTTTAAAAAACCGTATTACAGGGATTTGTACAATTTTGTAAGAGATGAATATGCCACACATGTGGTATATCCTCCGGCAGATGACATATTTAATGCCATGCATTTTACGCCACTTGACAAGGTGAAGGTGCTCATCCTCGGACAGGATCCGTACCACAATGTCAATCAGGCGCATGGATTGTCGTTTTCAGTGCTTCCGTCTCAGAAGGATATTCCACCATCACTGCAGAATATCTACAAGGAACTGCACGACGATTTAGGGTGTGATATCCCCAATAACGGATACCTGAAGAAATGGGCTGATCAGGGAGTTTTGCTATTGAATACGGTGCTCACCGTCAGGGCTCATCAGGCCAACTCGCATCAGGGACACGGCTGGGAGAAGTTCACGGATGCAATCATAGAGGCTGTAAATGAGCAGGACAGACCTATAGTATATATGCTTTGGGGACGTCCGGCGCAGTCGAAGATTCCTATGCTTACAAATCCAAAACATCTGATATTGACAGCACCGCATCCAAGCCCGCTGTCGGCATACAGAGGTTTTTTTGGCTGTAAGCATTTTAGTAAAGCCAATGATTTTCTTAAGGAGCATGGAGTGGAGCCTGTTGACTGGCAGATAGAGGATATATAAAGGACGACAATACCGGCTCATATGTTAGTAATACCGGGCTGGGTAATAGCGGCAGATATTATCTTGACATAAATTGGAAAAGCGTCTATATTAAAAATATATAGAAGGTAACGGATTACATGATTATCAAAGGAGTGATATTATGAGAGGAATAGGAATGTGGGATTCGTCATCCATATCCACATTGTTTTCCGGCTTTAGCAGCAGTAGAAGCAGCAATGCAGCATCGTCTTTTATTGCCAATATGGATATGACTACATATAGCGGCATTAGAAGTGGCAGCTATTTTAAGCTTCTCAAGTCATATTATGGAAATAACCTTAATTCAAAGGCTCAGTCTCTTGTCTCATCATCTGTTTCTACATCTAAGGATTCAGCGAAGACACTTGCGTCCATTGAGTCGGAGTCAGAGGACATGGTAAAGTCGGCGCAGGCTCTTTACAAAAACAGCCGCAAGGACGATACAGATGCTACGTACAAGAAGGTGTCAGCTTTTGTGTCTGATTACAACAGCCTCATTAATGCCGCGGATGATTCCGAGACAAAGCAGATTTCGAGAAATCTTGAGTCTATGAAGTCACTTACAGATATCAATTCAAAGTCGCTTGCGAAGGTGGGTATCACAGTGGATTCCAAGTCCGGCAAGCTGTCTGTCGACGAGGATACCTTTAAAAAGGCTGATTCGACCAAGGTTGATGCACTTTTTAAGGGGAATGGCTCTTATGCTTACGCAGTGGCGAGCAAGGCTTCAATGCTTGAGTATGCCGCAAAGAATGAGGCAGAAAAGACTAACACGTATGGCGCCAATGGAAGGTATACACAGGCCTATAACAGTGGATATAATTATAATATGTTTTTATAGTCAAAGACAGGCAGGAATCACCCACCTCACTTTACGGCTTAATAAAAGAAGCATCCCGGATTGGGATGCTTCTTTTTAATTAATTAGCGTTTAGTTGTCTTTTTCATCGTCCTCGCTCATTGAGTAGACCTGACGCTTACGTGCCATCTCATCGCTCTCAAGATATTCGTCGTAGGTTGTGATCTTGTCGATCATTGAACCGTTTGGCAGGAATTCTATGATTCGGTTGGCGGTTGTCTGGACTACCTGGTGGTCACGGCAGGCAAAGAGGATAACTCCCGGGAATTTTATCATTCCGTTGTTTAATGCTGTTATTGACTCCATGTCGAGGTGGTCTGTAGGCTCATCGAACATGAGTACATTGCTTCCCATGATCATCATGCGGGAGAGCAGTACACGAACCTTTTCTCCTCCGGAGAGTACACGCATTTTCTTTACTCCATCCTCACCGGCAAAGAGCATACGGCCAAGGAAACCTCGCACATATGTGGCGTCCTTGATTTCTGAGTACTGTGTGAGCCAGTCGACGATGAGCTCATCAGTATCAAAGATTGTGGTATTGTCCTTTGGAAAGTATGACTGGCTGGTTGTGACACCCCATTTATATGAGCCCTCGTCAGGCTCAAGCTCTCCGGCAAGGATTTTAAACAGAGTTGTTTTTGCAAGCTCGTTTCCACCGACAAATGCAATTTTGTCATCGTGGTTGACCGTGAATGAGATATTGTCAAGTACCTTTACACCGTCGATGGTTTTTGAAATACCCTCGACAAAGAGCACATCGTTTCCAATTTCACGCTCAGGACGGAAATCAATGTATGGGTATTTACGGCTTGATGGACGTATTTCATCAAGCTGGATTTTTTCGAGGGCACGCTTTCTTGATGTAGCCTGCTTTGATTTAGAGGCATTTGCAGAGAAACGCTGGATAAATTCCTGCAGCTCCTTGATTTTTTCCTCTTTCTTTTTGTTTGCTTCCTTCATCTGACGGACAATAAGCTGGCTTGATTCATACCAGAAATCATAGTTTCCTGCGTAGAGCTGGATCTTACCGTAATCCATGTCGGCGATGTTCGTGCAGACCTTGTTGAGGAAGTATCTGTCATGGGATACAACGATGACCGTGTTCTCGAAATTGATGAGGAATTCCTCAAGCCATGAGATGGCATCGAGGTCTAAGTGGTTGGTAGGCTCATCGAGAAGCAGTATGTCAGGATTTCCAAACAGTGCCTGAGCGAGAAGCACCTTGACCTTTACTGCACCCGGCAGATCTGCCATCAGAGTGTAGTGATCCTCAGTAGGTACACCGAGACCGTTTAAGAGAGTAGCTGCATCCGACTCAGCATTCCAGCCGTCCATATCGGCAAACTCAGCCTCAAGCTCGCTGGCACGGATTCCGTCCTCGTCTGAGAAATCCTCCTTCATATAGATGGCTTCCTTCTCCTTCATGATATCATAGAGACGCTTATTACCCATGATAACCGTATCAAGTACTGTAAACTCATCGTACTTGAAGTGATCCTGCTGTAAGAATGACAGTCTCTGTCCCGGAGTGATTGCGATATCACCGTTTGTAGGCTCAAGCTGTCCTGAGAGAATCTTTAAAAATGTAGACTTGCCGGCACCGTTTGCACCAATAAGTCCGTAGCAGTTTCCCTCTGTGAATTTTATGTTGACATCCTCAAATAAAGCTTTTTTACCAATTCTTAATGTAATATTGTTTGCACTAATCATTTTGTCTTTATTCAATCCTTTCCTATTTAATAACCTGTTCGTTTCTGTAACATATCGTTTCTATTTTAACGTAAAACCAGTATTTTGCAAGTGTTTTACAGGCGATTTATAGCCATTGTGCCCTTTTGTACATAAATTTTACCTTGTTAATAAATATTTTAGGGTTTTTGTACAATGTATTGCTAAAAAAACTTGATTTTTTGCAGCGCACAAACTAAACTATTATGTAGAGACATTCTGATTCATGTCTATAATTGAACATTTATTTTACAGGAGGAAATATCATGTCTAGAGCAAAACAGTCGATGGATGGAAATACCGCTGCCGCTCATGTAGCATATGCCTACACAGAGGTTGCCGGAATCTATCCTATCACACCTTCTAGCCCAATGGCTGATACAGTTGATCAGTGGTCAGCAGCAGGACAGAAGAACATTTTCGGAAGCACTGTAAAGGTAGTTGAGATGGAGTCTGAGGCAGGTGCCGCTGGTACAGTTCACGGATCTCTTGCAGCTGGTGCACTTACTACAACATTTACAGCTTCACAGGGACTTTTACTTATGATCCCTAATATGTACAAAATCGCAGGTGAGAATCTTCCTTGCGTATTTGACGTATCAGCTCGTACAGTATCTTCACATGCACTGAATATTTTCGGTGATCACAGTGATGTATATGCTTGTCGTCAGACTGGTTTCGCAATGCTTTGTGAGACAAATCCACAGGAGGTTATGGATCTTTCACCGGTTGCACACTGTGCAGCACTTGAGGGAAAGGTTCCATTCATCAACTTCTTCGATGGATTCCGTACTTCTCATGAGATTCAGAAGATCGAGAAGTGGGATTATGAAGATCTCAAAGAGATGTGTCCAATGGATGCAGTTGCAGAATTCAGAGCACACGCTCTTAACCCAGAGCATCCAGCAGCTCGTGGATCACACGAGAACGGAGATATCTTCTTCCAGCATAGAGAGGCATGTAACAAGTTCTATGATGAGCTTCCAGCAGTTGTTGAGAAGTACATGGACAAGGTTAATGCTAAGCTTGGTACAGATTACAAATTATTCAACTACTACGGAGCACCTGACGCAGATCGTGTAATCATCGCTATGGGTTCTATCAATGATGTAGCTGAGGAAGTAATTGATTACTTAACAGCAAAGGGAGAGAAAGTCGGACTTATTAAGGTACGTCTTTACCGTCCATGGTCTTCAGAGGCTCTTCTTAATGCTATTCCAAAGACAGCAAAGAAGATCGCTGTATTAGACCGTACAAAAGAGCCAGGATCACTTGGTGAGCCATTATACTTAGACGTTGCTACAACACTTCGTGAAGCAGGAATGAACGATGTTGTATTAGTAGGCGGACGTTACGGATTAGGATCTAAGGATACACCACCTTCTTCAGTATTTGCTGTATATACAGAGCTTGAGAAGGATGCTCCTAAACACAGATTTACAATTGGAATCGTGGATGATGTTACAAATCTTTCACTTCCAGAGGTTAAGCCAGCTCCTATCACATCTGCACCTGGTACAAAAGAGTGCAAGTTCTGGGGTCTCGGCGGAGATGGTACTGTAGGTGCTAACAAGAACTCTACAAAGATCATCGGTGACCACACAGACAAATACATCCAGGCATACTTCCAGTATGACTCAAAGAAGACTGGTGGTGTTACAATTTCTCACTTGAGATTTGGTGACAACCCAATCAGAAGCCCATACTACATCAACCAGGCAGACTTCGTAGCATGCCACAACCCTGCATATGTTATCCAGGGCATGAAGATGGTTCAGGATGTTAAGCCGGGCGGAGTATTCATGATCAACTGCCAGTGGTCAGATGAAGAGCTTGCTCATCACCTCAACGCTGACGCTAAGAAATATATCGCTGACAACAACATTCAGCTTTACACAATCAACGCTATCGACAAGGCTATCGAGATCGGAATGGGTAAGAGAACTAACACAATTCTCCAGTCTGCATTCTTCAAGCTTGCAGATGTAATGCCTATCGATAAGGCTGTAGAGTACATGAAAGCAGCTGCTAAGAAGTCATACTCAAAGAAGGGTGACGCAGTAGTAGAGATGAACTACAAGGCTATCGATGCCGGTGTTGACGCTGTACATAAGGTAGAGGTACCAGAGTCTTGGAAGAATCCTGAGGCAGATGCTCCTAAGGCAGAGCGCACAGGACGTCCAGAGGTTGTTAAGCTTGTTAACGAGCTCCTTGATCCAATCGCTAAGATGGATGGAGACAGCCTTCCGGTTTCAGCATTCGCTGACAAGGCAGACGGACAGTATGTAACAGGTGCTTCTGCATACGAGAAGAGAGGAACAGCCGTTACAGTTCCACAGTGGGATCCAGAGAAGTGTATCCAGTGTAACAACTGTGCATTTGTATGTTCTCACGCTACAATTCGTCCATTCTTACTTACAGATGACGAAGTAAAGGCAGCTCCTGACAACATGAAGGTTGCTGATATGAAGCCAAAGGCAGGCGCTTACAAGTATACAATGAGCGTATCTCCACTTGACTGTATGGGATGTGGTGAGTGTATCACAGTTTGTCCTACAGCAGCTATCTCAATGCAGCCACAGGAGTCTCAGGCAGCAGAGCAGCCAGTATTTGATTACTTAGTAGCTAACGTTTCTAAGAAGACAGATGCCGGAATGGTTGATACAACACCTAAGGGATCACAGTTCAACCAGCCACTCCTTGAGTTCTCAGGCTCATGTGCAGGATGTGCTGAGACATCTTACGCTAGACTTATTACACAGCTCTTCGGTGAGCAGATGTACATCTCTAACGCAACAGGATGTTCTTCTATCTGGGGTAACCCGGCAGCTACATCACCATACACAGTAAATATCAACTCTAAGAAGGGACCAGCTTGGTCTAACTCACTCTTCGAGGATAATGCTGAGCATGGTTTAGGTATGGAAGTTGGACAGAGATATCTCCGTGACCAGGCTATCGAGCTTGTTAAAGAGATCGCTGCATCAGACAAGGCTACAGCTGAGTTCAAGGCAGCAGCAGATAAATTCCTTGAGACAAAGGATGACACAAAGGCAAATGTTGAGCCAACAACAGCTCTTATTGCAGAGTTAGAGAAGGCAGCAGCAGCCGGATGTGAGAAATCTAAAGAAGTACTTGCTAAGAAGGATTACCTCGGAAAGAAATCTGTATGGATCTTCGGTGGTGACGGATGGGCATATGATATCGGTTTCGGTGGATTAGACCATGTACTTGCTTCTGGTGAGAACGTAAACGTAATGGTATTCGATACAGAGATGTACTCTAACACAGGTGGACAGGCTTCTAAGGCTTCTAACATCGGTGAGGTATGTCAGTTCGCAGCAGCCGGTAAAGAGACAAGCAAGAAGTCACTTTCAGAGATCGCTATGAGCTACGGATATGTATACGTTGCACAGATCGCTCTTGGAGCAAACCCAGCACAGGCTGTTAAGGCTATCACAGAGGCTGAGGCTTATCCGGGACCATCACTCATCATCGGATACGCACCTTGCGAGCTTCACGGTATCGCTAAGGGTGGTATGAACCACTGCCAGGATGAGATGAAGAAGGCTGTTAAGGCTGGATACTGGAATCTCTTCTCATTCAACCCTGCACTCAAGGCTGAAGGAAAGAATCCATTCACACTTACATCAAAGGCCGGCGACGGATCTTACCAAGAGTTCCTTAATAATGAGGCACGTTATACTCGTCTTATCAAGCCATTCCCAGAGAGAGCAGAGAAACTCTTTGCTAAGTCTGAGGAGACAGCTAAGGCACGTTATACACACCTTGAGAAACTCGTTAAATTATACGGAGAGGACTAATTCATTAGTCACGGTATATATTTTATCCCACAGGGCATTTGCCCTGTGGGATTTTTGCTTTTTCTCCTGTGATTACACTATATTTCGTGGTTTTTTTGTTTACAAATACAATATGTAATGGTACAATATATATGTTAATGGTATTTAATTGAACCATCGGAGGAATACGAATGTCAGGCATATTTGATAGACGTGCAAAAAGATTTATATCTACAGAACAAGCGGAGCGGGCAGTACCTTCAAGAACAGTAATGGCATCCCGTGTAGCAAGAGACGATGTTAATCATAGTGAAAGAGTGCAGAAAAAAGAGGATAATATACAAATGGATAAAGATGATTTTTTGTTAACACAAATTGATGAGTTTCGTGAAAAGGCAAAACGTCTTCAGGAGATGCTCAATACAAAAGAATCAAAAGCTGAGGAGCTTTCAACCATAGTTGAGGAGAGGGAAGCTAAGGCAGAGGAGTTGCAGCAGATACTTGACGAGAGACAGGAAAAAGCCGATGGAATCACTGCACAGGTTGCTAAGCAGATAGATGTGCTTATAGAAAGTGTTCATGAAAAGATGGCTGAGATAGAGCAATCTATGAATGCAGGCATGGACAGCTTAGGCCGTCAGGTAAGCTCAGATATGGATAATCTTGGACGCTCGGTAAATGCCAATATGGACAATCTTGGTAGTTCGGTGTCCGGACAGATTGGAAATCTCGGACAGTCACTTGGCACTGAGATATCAGGCATCAGCCAGAATATAGGCCAGAGTCTTGATTTTGGTGACACATTAGAGCAGACAAGGCGTATCACAGAGGAGGGCACAGCAGCAGTTACATCAGCGGTAAATGAGGCGAATGCCCATATGCTTCAGTCGCTTACAGAACTTAATGATCAGCTTGTTTCGCTAAAGGCGGAGCTGTCTGACAGGGTACATACAGAGAATGTTAAGTGCTTCAGGAATATTCAGGATCTCTTTAAGGTAATGGGAGACAAGGTGGACACAGTATCAGAGCTTGAGAAGCAGGTAGGAACAACAAAGACTTTTGCAGTCATCTCTACTGTGCTGGCTATTATCAATACATTTGGTTTTGTTGCAATTGCATTGTATATATTGGGGTTCTTTGGTTCGATTTTTTAATAAATATTATTGTAATAGGGTGGTGCAGTTCCCGGTTAGGGAGTTGCACCATATTTTGACATTTTATAAGGCAGACAGAGAGGAAAACTAAATGGCAAAAAAGATTGTAAGAGTTGTTGGGCATAAAAATCCTGACACAGATTCTATCTGTGCAGCAATAGCGTATGCAAACCTTAAATCACATACAGATGATACAATGGAATACATACCAATGAGAGCAGGCAGCATCAGTGCAGAGACAGCATTTGTGCTGGATTATTTTAAGGCAGATACGCCTGCCCTTTTAAAGGATGTTGGCACACAGATAAAGGATATACATATCAGAAGGACTGAGGGTGTCAGCAGTAATCTATCCATGAAAAAGGCATGGGAGATGATGAAGATACTCAACGTAGTCACTCTTCCGGTTGTCAATAAGAAGGACAAGCTTGAAGGGCTTATTGTGACAGGTGATATAGCAAAGTCATATATGGATGTGTATGACAATTCTATCCTGGCAAAGGCGAGGACCCAGTACAGGAATATTGTAGAGACGCTGGATGGCAAGATAGTTGCAGGCAATGAGCATGGCTATTTTGTGAAAGGAAAGGTTATAGTCGGAGCAGGTACACCTGATACAATAAAGGGCAATGTGGCTGAGGATGATCTGGTCATCATATCAGACCGTGAGGAGTCACAGCTTATATGTATTGAGGCAAACTGCAGCTGTATCATTGTGACAAGTGGCTTCGATATATCGAAGGATGTCATAAATGCTGCAAACGCTAAGGATGTGGTAGTGATAAGTACACCATATGACACGTTTACCACATCGCGTCTGATAAACCAGAGTATGCCGATAAAATCATTTATGACAAGGGAAAATCTTATTCATTTTGATTTGGATGATTATGTGGATGATGTGCGTGATACTGTTTCAAAAATCCGACACAGGGATTTCCCAATACTTGACGAAAACCAGAATTACGTGGGTATGTTTTCACGCAGAAATTTAATGAATGCAAGGAAAAAACAGGTGATACTTGTGGATCATAATGAAACCTCACAGGCAGTGGCCAACATTGATGAGGCAGAGATTCTTGAGATAATCGATCATCATCGAATTGGTTCTCTTGAGACAATAGGACCTGTGTATTTCAGAAACCAGCCGCTTGGATGTACCGGAACCATCATCTATCAGATGTATATGGAAAAGGGTGTGGAGGTTACTCCTCAGATGGCGGGGCTTATGTGCGCTGCAATACTCTCTGACACACTAGTGTTCCGTTCGCCTACATGTACCCAGGTTGATAAATCTACAGCACTTATCCTGGCGGAGATTGCGCAGATAGATGTAGAAGAGTTTGCCAAGAAAATGTTCGAGGCAGGCAGTAACTTTGCTAACAAGACAGAAGAGGAAATATTAAATCAGGATTTTAAAATCTTTCATTCAGGGGATTATACATTTGGAGTATCGCAGATTTCTGCTCTTTCGAGAACAGAGCTCGATAAGGTACAGGCAAGAGTGGTGCCTCTGCTTGACAAGATGCAGGTGGAAAAACAGCTTGATATGCTCTTTGTTATGCTCACGGATATACTTAATGAGTCTACATATCTCATCTACAGTGGTGCAGAGGCAGCGTCAATAGCAGCTTCAGCATACAATCTGCCGCAGAGCAGGGATGGAATTATGCTTAAGGGAGTAGTATCGCGTAAGAAGCAGCTCATACCTGAGCTTATAAATGTGATTAATGAAAGATAATGCAGCACTAAAAATAATTAAAAGCTTCATGTGATATATCGTGAAGCTTTTATGTATTTGTAGGGGTAGAATGGAATTGCTTGCGGTATGCACGGATAAATGAGGAATAGCTTCCAAATCCACAGGCATCGCAGGCGGCAGACACACTGCTTCCGTCGCGAATCATATCGCGGGCGAGCAGCAGACGCTTTGTTGTGATGTATGAACCTATGGTGCAGCCGGTTTCTTCCTTGAAGGTGTGCATCAGGTGATACCTGCTCATATAGAATTTATCTGCCAGTTCATCAATACTTATACGGTTTGTTAAATTCTTATTTAAGAAATCCAAAATCTCTACAATTTTTTTGTTTGAGGAAAATGTGTTAATATATTCGATACCGCCATGCAGGGTGATACGATTGAGCTGTATCAGAAACTCTAAAAACAGGAGCTTCTGGTACAGCTCATTTGCATATTCATTGGTTTCTCTAAGTGTAGAGTCTAGTCCCTTGATTGTATCAGCCAGGCGGCTGCCTTTGGTCGCAGCGAGTCTTAGTACATGTGACTGGTTAGCATAGGCCTGCTTGAAACAGCATGCCAGATCATAGCCTTTGCTCACATAATCGTCAATAAGCTGCTGTGATACATATATAATGATTCTTTCATAAATTGAATCGTCATTTAATATTGGCTTATGAACCTCGCCGGCATTGACAAGCACGATATCATGTTCTTTGAGCTCATAGCTGCGGCCCTCAATGCAGTAGGATACATTGCCGTGCAGATGAATCAGAATTTTGTGGAAATCATGGTAATGGAAATCTATATTTAGCTTGTGTTCATCTTTTAGATGAAATATTTTAAAAGGCTCCGTCAGGTAGCCTGCTTTTGTATAATTTGAATCCATGATATGCTCCTTTGATAATAAGATGTTACTATAAGCATAATCTATAACAGCACAAAACGCAACATAAAACGCACAAAATGCTATAGAAAAACAAGAAAGTGCGCTGTATAATATAGTTAACAATATAAAACCAATAACGAGGTGATCACTATGAAATTTACAAAAATGCACGGCTGTGGAAATGATTATGTATATGTAAACCTTTTTGAGGAGAAGTTGGATGACCCGGCAAGGGTGTCAATATATGTCAGTGACAGGCATTTTGGAATAGGCTCAGACGGACTAATCACAATAGGTCCGTCAGACAAGGCCGATTTTAGAATGAGGATATATAATGCAGACGGTTCGGAAGCCGAGATGTGCGGAAACGGCATACGCTGCGTGGCGAAATACGTGTATGACCACAAACTTACTGACAAGACTGAAATATCGGTTGAGACAGGAGCAGGCATCAAGTACCTTACACTATATGTTGAGGAAAATAAGGTATCACAGGTGCGTGTGGATATGGGTGAGCCTATTTTGACGCCTGGGGACATTCCGGTTGTGAAAGCAGACGGAAGTGCTTATGGTGATGACTACAGGGTAATAGATGAACCGATTTCAGCAGGCAATAGAGAGTGGCACATGACCTGTGTTTCAATGGGAAATCCTCATGCGGTAGTGTTTGTCGATGATGTGGCAGGTTTTGAGCTTGAGAAATACGGTCCGCTTTTTGAGAATCATAAGATGTTTCCAAAGCGCACCAACACGGAGTTTGTAGAGATACTTTCAAGGAATGAGGCGAAAATGAGAGTATGGGAGAGGGGCAGCGCTGAGACCTGGGCCTGCGGTACAGGAACCTGTGCGACCGTCATGGCATGTATACTCAACAAAAAGACTGACAACAAGGTGCTTGTGCATCTAAGAGGCGGAGATCTGACTATCGAGTATATACCTGAGACCAATCATGTATTTATGACGGGACCTGCTACTGAGGTTTTCTCAGGAGAAATTGATATCATGTAAAGCACACGTATTGTGCGGTTTGGCGAATGTCTGTGGTTGAATAGTTACAAATCTTTAAGAAACAAAATTAACAGAAAATATATATCAAAAATATAATAAAATATGGGAGAAAATAAAATGAAGCTTGAAAAATTACTTGAAAGAATGGATTATAAAGTATTAGCAGGAAGCACAGATATAGAGATTTCCACACTCGTGTATGACTCGCGCAAGGTGGAGAAGGCATCGGTATTTGTGTGCATATCGGGAGCTGTGTCAGATGCGCATGATTTCATCCCTGATGTGGTGAAGAAAGGTGCAGCAGCAGTGGTTGTCGAAAAAGATGTGACTCCTATCGAAGGGGTGACATATATTAAGGTAGATGATACAAGGCTTGCACTTGCGTGTATGTCAGCAGCTTATTTTGATTATCCGGCCGAGAAGATAAAGACTATCGGTATTACAGGTACAAAGGGTAAGACCACTACCACATATATGGTAAAGTCGATTCTTGAGTCAGCCGGCATAAAGACAGGACTTATCGGTACAATAGAGTCTATATGTGGTGACAAGAGAATTCCGTCAGCAAATACCACACCTGAGTCATACAGAGTTCAGGAGCTGTTTAAGGAGATGGTGGATGAAGGCCTTGATGCAGTTGTTATGGAAGTGTCATCACAGGCTCTCATGCTTCACAGAGTATCTGGCTTTACCTTTGATATTGGTGTATTTACAAATCTTGAGCCTGACCACATCGGAGAGCATGAGCACAAGGATTTTGCAGACTACATGCATTGCAAGAGCCTTTTATTCAGACAGTGCAGGCTTGGTATCTTTAACGGAGATGATGAGCACTTAGAGGGTGTTATGAAGGGACACACATGCCAGGTGGAGACTTACGGCTACAAGTCCACAAATAACCTGGTAGCAGAAAATGTTGAGCTTAAAAAGGAGCATGGAGCACTCGGCATTAAATACCATGTATCAGGGCTTTTGGATTTTGATGTGGAGGTCAATGTGCCGGGCAAATTCTCAGTATACAATTCACTAACGGCCATTGCTATCTGCCATCATTTCAATGTGGATAAAAAGGCAATCGGGGAGGCTCTTCATCATGTGAGTGTAAAGGGCAGAATAGAGATTGTTCCTGTTACAAAGAGATATACCCTTATGATTGATTATGCACACAATGCGATGGCACTTGAAAGCCTTCTCACCACTCTTAAGGAGTATGAGCCGGGCAGACTTGTATGCCTGTTTGGCTGTGGCGGAAACAGGGCAAAGTCACGCCGTTATGAGATGGGAGAGGTGTCATCGAGACTTGCAGACCTTACTGTTGTCACATCCGATAATCCAAGAGATGAGGAGCCTATGGACATAATCAATGATATTTTACAGGGTGTACACAAGGCAGATGGAGAGTATGTGACAATTCCTGACCGTAAGGAGGCTATCAGATACTGCATGGAGAATGCCAAGGATGGTGATATCATAGTGCTTGCAGGAAAGGGACATGAGGATTATCAGGAGATAAAGGGTGTGAAGCATCACATGGATGAGAGAGAATTAATTGCTGATATAATAAAAGAAAATCCTGACATCAGGCTTTAATATTTTAGTATAGGTTAAATAGTTTAGTATAAACTAGTTCAGTAAAATAGTGTATTTGGGAGGTATATATGTCTCTGTTTAAGGGCGCCGGAGTAGCGTTAATTACTCCTTTCAATGAGGATAACAGTGTAAACTATGAAATGCTTAGGACGCTGGTGAGAAGGCAGATAGACGGTGGCACTGATGCAATTATCGTGTGTGGCACGACAGGTGAGCCTGCCACAATGACAGAGGAAGAAAAGCTTTCGGTAATAAAATGTGTGGTAGACGAGACAGCCGGGCAGATTCCTGTAATAGCGGGAACCGGTGCCAACTGCACACAAAATGTGATAGATTTCTCACAGAAGGTTGAAAAGCTTGGTGTAGACGGTCTGCTTGTTGTCACACCTTACTACAATAAAGCCACACAGAATGGTCTTTATGCGCACTATGCAGCGATAGCAGGGGCGGTTGGGCTTCCAATCATTATGTACAACGTACCGTCGCGCACAGGCTGCAATATACTTCCACAGACTGCGGCAAGGCTTGGCAGGGATTTTGAAAATATAGTAGGAATCAAGGAAGCAAGTGGCAATATATCGCAGGTTGCAAAGCTAAAAAAACTGGCAGGAGATGACCTCGATATTTATTCGGGAAACGATGACCAGGTCATCCCAATACTCTCACTCGGTGGAATCGGTGTGATATCAGTACTGTCTAATGTAATGCCGGCTGCAGTGCACGATATGGTAACGAAATATCTGAATGGAAATATTAAATCAGCACTTGATATCCAGCTTAAATACCTGGATTTAATAGAGGCACTGTTTTGTGAGGTGAATCCGATTCCTGTAAAGGCAGCTATGAAGCTTTTGGGATATGATGTGGGAGGACTTCGTCTGCCGCTCACGGAGCTTGAGGATGCAAACCGTGCAAGGCTTAAAGAAAGCATGGAAAACCTAAAGGAAAATTAGTGGATATAAAAGGATATTAAAGAAAAATTAAAGGATAAATTAACATATGGGAAAACAAAACTGGAAGCCGGGCAATATGCTAAACCCGGTGCCGGCTGTGATGGTGAGTGTCACTGACAAGGCCGGAAATAACAATATAATAACAGTGGCATGGGCGGGGACGGTGTGCACCAATCCGCCTATGCTTTCAATATCTGTAAGGCCTGAGCGCTTTTCTTATAACATGATTAAAGAAACGGGAGAGTTTGTGGTTAATCTGACCACCGAGGAGCTGCTTAGAGCCTGCGACTACTGCGGAGTGAAAAGCGGCAGGGATGTGGACAAATTTAAAGAACTGCATCTGACACCGCTTGCGATGCAGCATGTGTCAGCAGTGGGAATATCACAAAGCCCGGTAAATATTGAGTGCAGGGTAAGAAAAATCGAGGAGCTCGGCAGCCATACAATGTTTATAGCAGACGTCGTCGGCGTGACAGTGGATGATAAATACATGGACGGGACCGGGAAATTTCATATCAATGATACCGGCCTCGTGATGTACTCGCACGGAGAGTATTTTGGCTTTGGGGATAAGCTCGGAAGCTTCGGCTACTCTGTAAGAAAAACTAAAAAATAATCTATCGAAGCAGCATATCCATGAGGTATGCGTACACATCCTCGTTCTGATTCTTCCAGTTGCTGCAGATGGCCTCGGCCTGCTCCTTTGTGCCGACTGAGAGAGTCAGGTCGATGATGGTGGTGCTCTCTGAGCGCACCTGACAACGTACTGCATATTTGCGGTCAGTTGTCCTGTAATAGTCGGCAAGAATGGAGTTTTCCTGCCTGAACTCGAGCTTGTTGTCCGTAAAGAAGCTCTTTACATCGGACTCAATACCGTCGGTAATCTTGTCTTTGAAGAAACCGAGAGTCTCTTTTCCGGCAGCAGTCAGAGTGTACTGTGTATTGGAATGAGTAGACTCAAAATTAATTAAATCAGCATTTACTAAATCACCGATGACCTCCTGTACACGGAAGTAGTCGGTGTATTCTTTTTCCAAAAAGAAATTGGAAATCTGTGTGTTTGACAGCGGAAAGCCCGCTTTGTCGAGCATGTATAAAATTGTCAGCTTATATATGGTAAATGGCTCAGCCATGATTTTCTCCTTTAAAACAAGTTTAATCGTCCCTGATATGTGTCTCGCACTTCAAATCTTTTATTGATTGTGTTCAGAACCCGTTTTTTATCTGTGCTCCAAAGAGGTGCAACAAGTAAAGAACGTGGTCCATCACCGGTCATGCGGTGGATAACCATATCCTTTGGAAGTCTTTCTATACAGTCTACCACAAAATCGCAGTAATCATCCAGCGTAAAAAGCTCAAATGGCTGTTTAATATACATATCAGCCAGTGGTGTGCCCTTTAGCACATGCAGCAGCTGAAGCTTAACTCCGAAAATACCGCTTTTAGCAACAAAATCAACTGATTCAAGCATCATGCCGCGTGTCTCATGAGGAAGCCCGAGTATGAGATGTGCAATAACCTTTATGCCACGGCGTCTAAGCTCATCCGTTACAATGATGAAATCATCAACACATGTATGTGTATTCATGGCATCAAGAGTAGACCGGTGAATGGTCTGAAGGCCCAGTTCAACCCAGACGGGCTTTATTTCGTTTAATTCTGAGAGCAGATCATAAATTTCAGCAGAAAAACAGTCAGTTCTTGTGCCGATGGACAGCACAGCGACAGATGGATCTTCTATAGCCTCATAAAATATGCGCCGCAAGTAATCTATCGGCGCATATGTGTTGGTAAAAGCCTGAAAATATGCGATAAAGTGCTCACAGCTGCTCTTTGAAGCAACCTTTTCCTTAGCGGCAGACAGCTGCTCCTTTATGGAAAGGCTGCGGTCCGCCGCAAAATCACCGGAGCCACCGGCGCTGCAGTACAGGCAGCCAAGCGATGAGAGTGTGCCATCACGGTTTGGACAGGTCATGCCTCCATCTAAAGAGAGCTTGTAAAGCTTTTCACCGAATGTATCGCGGCAGTATCTGTTGAGTGAATAGTATCTCATATTAAATATGTGACTTTACAGCTTCGCTGACAACAGCGGCAACACGCGGGTCAAATGCCTCAGGCATAATAAAATCATCATTTAATTCTTCGTCAGAAACAAGACCGGCCAGTGCTTCTGCGGCAGCAAGCTTCATTTCCTCAGTGATCTGTGTAGCGCGTCCCTCAAGTGCACCCTTGAAGATTCCGGGGAAAGCAACCACGTTGTTTATCTGGTTAGGAAAATCACTTCTTCCGGTACCGACCACTCTGGCACCTGCAGCCTTTGCCACATCAGGCATAATCTCAGGAACAGGATTTGCCATGGCAAAAAGGATAGAGTCCTTGTTCATAGAAGAAACCATCTCGGCTGTGACGATATTTGGAGCGGAAACACCTACGAATATGTCAGCACCCTTTAAAGCATCTGCGAGAGTACCCTTTGCATTTTCAAGATTTGTAACTTCTGTCATTTTCTGCTGCATCCAGTTGAGGTTTGGATAGTCCTTTCCTATGATGCCTAGACGGTCACACATGGTCACATGTGTAAAGCCGTATGTCAGAAGAAGTTTAGTGATGGCAACACCTGCTGAGCCTGCACCGTTTACAACAACCCTGCAGTCCTCTTTCTTTTTTCCGGTAAGGCGCAGAGAGTTGATGATACCGGCGAGTACAACGATTGCAGTTCCGTGCTGGTCATCGTGGAATACAGGAATATCGAGCATCTCTTTAAGTCTCTCCTCAATCTCAAAGCAGCGCGGAGCAGAAATATCCTCTAAGTTTATTCCGCCAAAGCCCGGTGCGATATTTTTGACTGCAGCAATAATCTCCTCAGTGTCCTGAGTGTCGAGACAGATAGGAACGGCGTTTACGTTTCCAAACTCCTTGAAAAGTACGCATTTACCCTCCATGACAGGCATGGCAGCGTAAGGACCGATGTTTCCAAGACCAAGCACAGCACTTCCGTCTGACACTACGGCAACGGTATTTGCCTTCCAGGTGTATTTGTATGCAGCCTCCTTATCCTCGGCTATGACCTTACATGGCTCAGCAACACCTGGGGTGTATGCAATTGCAAGGTCCTCTCTCGAATTAACCTTTGATTTGGCGATGGTTTCGAGTTTTCCGTTCCACTCTTCGTGGCATTTCAGTGCTTTTTCTTTATTATCCATGGTAATTCTCCCTCTAAAAATTCTTTTGAATAATCATAACATTGCAGGTGATTTAAATCAAGTAACTATGCAGATAACCGATTATATAAAAAACATGATAAAAAATAAGAAATCGCTTTATATTTTTGAAGAAATGATGTATAATCATTAATTAATGATTCAAAAGTCAATTCAGGCGTTATTTCCCAATAGTTACACAGATATATTTGTTAAATAATATTGTTTAGACGAATTGAATAAATACTGTTATCAAATTTAAGGAGAAGACGAAATGGAACAGATGAGAGAAAAATATGAAAGTTTGTCGGCATTTGTGCTTAAGGATCTGGCGAAGGCAAGAGGAATTAAGGGCGTTTCATCACTGAAAAAGGGACAGATTATTGAAAGAATGCTCGAGGAGGATGCAAAAGAGGCTGAGGAGGCTGAGAAAAACGGTACAGCCGAGGAGCGCGCCAACTCTTTTAAAGATGATTATGCAGCACTCGACAGTGGAGAAGAGGCAGAAGGCATACTTGAGGTAATGCCGGAAGGCTTTGGATTTATCCGCTGTGATAATTATATGCCGGGAGATCATGATATCTATGTGGCACCTGCGCAGATACGCCGCTTCAATTTAAAGACAGGTGATATCGTAAAGGGTAATATGAAGGTGAAGTCTGAGCGTGAGAAATTCCAGGCTCTTTTATATCTGACCACTGTCAACGGATATACACCGGATGTAGCACAGAAGCGTACAAGCTTTGAGGATCTTGTGCCTATATTCCCGAATGAGAGACTGCGTCTCGAGAGACCAGGAGCAAGTGTTGCGATGAGGGTTGTAGATCTCATCTCTCCAATAGGAAAGGGACAGCGAGGCATGATCGTTTCACAGCCTAAGGCCGGAAAGACCACATTACTTAAAGAGGTTGCAAAGTCTGTCACTGTAAACAATCCTGAGATGCATCTTATTATTCTCCTTATTGATGAGAGACCGGAGGAGGTTACAGATATCAAGGAGGCTATAGAGGGGGACAATGTCGAGGTAATCTATTCTACATTTGATGAACTTCCTGAGCATCACAAGAGAGTGTCAGAGATGGTAATAGAGAGAGCAAAGCGCCTTGTAGAGCATGGTAAGGATGTCATGATACTACTTGACAGCATAACAAGGCTTGCAAGAGCTTACAATGTGACAGTTCCACCATCAGGCCGTACACTTTCAGGAGGACTTGATCCTGTAGCGCTTCATATGCCAAAGAGATTTTTTGGAGCAGCACGTAATATGAGAAACGGCGGCAGTCTGACAATACTTGCAACAGCTCTTGTTGATACCGGAAGCAAGATGGATGATGTAGTATTTGAGGAGTTCAAGGGAACAGGAAACATGGAGCTTGTGCTCGACAGAAAGCTTTCCGAGAAGAGAATCTTCCCTGCTATAGATATAGTAAAATCAGGAACAAGGCGTGAGGATCTGCTCCTTGATGAGGATGAGCAGGCAGCAGTCGATAATATGCGTAAAGCCTTCAACGGCATGCGCTCTGATGAGGCTGTTGAGAACGTACTCAACATGTTTGCACACACAAAGAGCAACAAGGAATTTGTTAATCTTGTAAAGAAAAACAGAATTTTATAAAAATGTCTTGCAATTGACAGATTCATGTGCTACAATAACTAAGCTGTTTATCGGGATGTAAACGGACGCAACGTGTCGCTCTTGCAGCAAGTATCATATGCGGATCGGGCATACGGGTATAAAGAGTGAAGCTAAAGAAATACGATAAGAATATAAAAGAGGTGAAAATCATGAGAGAAGGAATCCATCCAGATTATTATCAGGCAACTGTTACATGTAACTGTGGTAACACATTCGTTACAGGATCTACAAAGCCGGAGATCCACGTAGAGATTTGCTCAAAGTGTCATCCATTCTACACAGGTCAGCAGAAAGCTAACCAGGCTCGTGGACGTATTGAGCAGTTCAATAAGAAATATGGTATGAAATAGAATCATATAGTTACTTGAAAGGTTGAGGTTGCAATATACCTCAACCTTTTTTGGAATATAGAGAGGTTTTATGAAGTATTCAGGTATTGGCGGTCAGGCTGTCATGGAGGGCGTAATGATGCAGAACAAGGACACATACGCAGTAGCCGTGAGAAAGCCTGACCATGAAATAGATGTCAAGGTGTCAAAGCGTAAGAATTCAAAGGCACTTGATGCAGTTAGAAAGATTCCTATTTTAAGAGGTGTGGTGAGCTTTGTCGATTCGCTTTATTTGGGCATGAGCACACTGATGTATTCAGCGTCATTTTTCGAGGACGAGGATGATGAAGGTACCTTGGCTTCAAAGAAAAAGGAAAAGGAAGAAGAACTCACAGCGGAAGAAAAGAAAAAAAGGGCTGCCAAAGAAAAGAAACAGGAAAATGCCATGCTTGGAGGTACAGTGGTACTGTCAATTGTCATAGCACTCGCGCTGTTTTTTGCATTGCCTTATTTCCTTTCTGGGTTTTTTAAAAAGGTGATAAGCTCACAGATGCTCATAGCGTTCATAGAGGGTGTTATCAGACTGGCAATATTTCTGGGGTATATAGCAATTATATCGCTGACCCCTGATATTAAGCGCACATTTATGTATCACGGCTCTGAGCATAAATGCATCAACTGCATAGAGCACGGACTGCCTCTTACAGTGGAAAATGTGAGAAAAAGCTCAAAGCATCACAAGCGCTGCGGTACAAGCTTTCTGCTTATAGTAATGCTCATAAGCATATTGTTTTTCATGTTTATCCGTGTGGATTCAAAGCCGCTGCAGTTATTGTTACGACTTGTGCTTATTCCTGTAATCGCAGGGGTATCCTATGAGTTTATCAGACTTGCGGGCAGATATGACAATCCGGTTGTCAACATGCTTAGTGTCCCTGGGCTTTTAATGCAGCGAATGACCACAAAGGAGCCGGATGATGAAATGATAGAGGTTGGCATCGCATCGGTTGAGGCCGTGTTTGACTGGAAGAAATGGCAGGAGGAAAACAATGTGTGTGCACATTGACCGCCAGATAGAAGGTATATATGACATATAGAGAAGCAATTTTACTTGGGGAAAGCATATTACAAAAAGCAAAGATAGTTGATGCAAAAAACGATGCATGGCTGCTTTTAGCCATGGCATGCAGGATAAATCACACATATTACTATGTGCATATGGATGAGGAAATGTCGCAGGAGCAGATAAGGGAATATCAAGCATTGCTGAGTAAGCGCGCTGAGCGTATTCCGCTCCAGTACATAGTCGGAGAGCAGGAGTTTATGGGACTCAAATTCCGTGTGAACAGCAATGTGCTCATACCGCGTCAGGATACAGAGACTCTTGTAGAGGAGGCACTCAAGGTGATAGAGCCGGGTATGAGAGTGCTTGATATGTGTACAGGAAGCGGCTGCATAATTATAAGCATCTTAAAGAACACGACTAATGTGGACGGTGCAGCCTGTGATATCTCAAAGCAGGCGCTCAATGTGGCAAAGGAAAACGCAAGGCTTAACGGTGTGTTTGTTGATTTTGAGAGAAGCGATCTGTTTGAGCATGTCGATGAGATGTATGATGTGATAGTATCCAATCCACCATATATAAGAAGCGACGAGATACCGCATCTGATGCCGGAGGTGTCGGTATTTGAGCCGCATGAGGCTCTTGACGGCTCTGAGGATGGACTTTTATTTTACAGGCGCATCATAAAGGATTGCAGGGCAAATCTAAAGCCACAGGGCAGGCTGCTTTTTGAGATAGGCTGTGACCAGGGCAGACAGGTGTCAGAGATGATGCAGTTTGCCGGATTTAGCGATGTACATGTGATAAAGGACCTGGCGGGAAATGACAGGGTAGTATCGGGAGTGTTTGACAGCAAGGAGGAAAAACATGTTTGATAAGTTAGAAGATCTTATACACCATTATGAAGAGCTGATGAATCTGCTCAGCGAGCCGGATGTGGCAAATGATGCAAACAGATTTAAAAAGCTTATGAAGGAGCAGAGTGACCTTGCTCCTATAGTTGAGACATATAAGAAATATAAAGAGTGCAAGCAGAATATCGAGGATTCACTGGCTATTTTGGATGAGGAATCAGATGAAGAGATGAGAGAGCTCGCAAAGGAAGAGCTTAAGGATTCAAAGGAGCAGGTGGAGGAGCTTGAGAAGAAGCTTAAAATACTTCTTCTGCCAAAGGACCCTAACGATGACAAGAATGTAATCGTCGAAATCCGTGCCGGTGCAGGCGGAGAGGAAGCAGCACTTTTTGCAGCGGAAATCTACCGTATGTATGTGCACTACGCAGAGAACAGAGGCTGGAAGGTGGAGACACTTGATGCCGATGAGACAGGAATCGGCGGTATGAAGTCTGTCGAGTTCATGGTAAAGGGCTCAGGTGCATACTCTATCCTAAAGTATGAGTCGGGAGTACACCGTGTGCAGCGAGTGCCTGAGACAGAGTCGCAGGGACGTATCCAGACCTCTACATGCTCAGTTGCTGTAATGCCTGAGGCAGAGGATGTGGATGTCAAGATTGATGACAAGGATATCAGAATTGACGTAATGCGTGCTTCCGGAAACGGTGGACAGTGTGTCAACACAACAGATTCAGCAGTCCGACTGACACATTATCCAACAGGTATTGTCATCTACAGCCAGACTGAGAAGTCACAGATACAGAACAAGGAAAAGGCTTTTGCACTTCTTCGTACAAAGCTCTATGACATGGAGCTTCAGAAGAAGCAGGATGCAGAGGCAGAGGAGAGACGAAGCCAGATCGGTACAGGAGACCGTGCTGAGAAGATTCGTACCTACAACTTCCCACAGGGACGTGTGACAGATCACAGAATCAATCTGACACTCTATAAGCTTGACAAGATTCTTAACGGAGATATCCAGGAAATAATTGATGCCTGTATCGCAGCCGACCAGGCGAAGAAGTTAAGCAACATGGAGCATGATGCATAAATATTTAGTATAAAAGAGTCTGATAAAATCAGGCTCTTTTATTTTATAAACTAATATGATATAATTGTGAATAAATATTTATACAGAAATGAGGAATAATATGAAATCCATTAAGAAAAAACCGATTATGATTTTGCTTATGGCAGCATTAATGGCCACATTCATTGTTGGCTTATGCGCATGCGGCAAAAGCGACAGCAAAAAGGTCGCTTGTGTGGACGATCTGGAGGGCGCAAAAATAGGTGTCCAGCTCGGTACCACAGGAGATATCTATGTATCTGATTATGAGAACGACGGTTCAGGCACCAAGGTAGAGAGATACAACAAGGGTGCTGATGCAGTCCAGGCATTAAAGGTCGGCAAGATTGACTGCGTGGTTATTGATGAGCAGCCGGCACTTGCCTTTGTAAAAGAAAACAAAGGACTTAAGATACTGGACGAGGAGTTTACCAACGAGGACTATGCATTCTGCCTGAAAAAGGGTAATACAGAGCTTCGCGACAAGGTAAACACTGCGCTTGAAAAGCTGCAGCAGGATGGAACAGTTCAGAGCATCATCGACAACTATATCGGCTCTGAGGATCAGGTGGGAAAGACTCCCTACGTGAAGAAGGACATTGACAGGTCAAACGGTACACTTAAGGTAGGAACCAATGCAGAGTTCCCTCCATATGAGTACTATGAGGACAACAAGGTCACAGGAATTGATATGGATATCATGCAGGCCATAGCCGATGAGCTTGGCATGGATATGCAGGTAGAGGATATGCAGTTTGACGCAATCATTGCCGCTGTATCATCAGGCAAGGTGGATGTCGGAGCAGCAGGCTTTACAGTGACAGAGGACAGACAGAAAAATGTTGATTTTACCGATACGTATATCACCACAAAGCAGGAGATTATCGTAAAAGACAGCCAGTCGGGTTCTTCAATCGGTATAAAGGAAAAGCTCTATGACAACTTTGTCAAGGACAATCGTTACATGTATATCGTAAAGGGTCTTGGCAATACAATAGTTATCACAATATTTGCCGTAATGCTTGGTATTGTGCTGGGATTTTTAATTGCGATAGTCAGAACCAGCCATGACAGAAACGGCGGTCTTGCCATATTAAACGGAATTTGCAAGGCATACCTGACCATCATCAGGGGAACACCTGTCATGATACAGCTTCTTATTATATATTATGTAGTGCTTGCATCTGTGACCAACAAGATACTTGTAGCAGTCATTGCTTTCGGCCTCAACTCAGCTGCATATGTGGCAGAGATTGTGCGTTCAGGAATCATGTCTGTAGATATAGGACAGTTTGAGGCAGGACGAAGCTTAGGACTCAATTACAGACAGACCATGAAGCTTGTTATCATACCGCAGGCTGTCAAAAATATACTTCCGGCGCTGCTTAACGAGTTTATCAGCCTCCTAAAGGAGACATCAATCAGTGGTTATATTGGTATGATGGATCTGACAAAGGGTGGAGATATCATACGAAGCAACACATACGAGGCATTTATACCGCTTATTGCTGTAGCCCTTATTTATCTGGTTATAGTGATGCTTTTAAGCCACGGAGTAAGCAAACTTGAGAGGAGACTGAGAAGCAATGAAAGATAATAACGTGATACTAGAGGTAAAAGACCTGCACAAGAGTTTTGGAGAGCAGGAGGTATTAAAGGGCATAAGCACAGAGGTGAACAGAGGTGATGTAATTGCCATCATCGGACCGTCAGGCTGTGGAAAGTCTACATTTTTACGCTCCCTCAATCTGCTCGAGACACCTACATCAGGACAAATCCTTTTTGAAGGAACAGACCTGACAGACAAGTCGACAGACATCAATGTGACCAGACAGAAAATCGGCATGGTTTTCCAGCAGTTCAATCTGTTTGCCAATATGACAATAAAAGCAAATATCATGCTCGCACCGGTGAAGCTTGGTGTGATGACGAAGGATGAGGCATCAAAGAAGGCAGATGAGCTTCTAACCAGAATAGGTCTCCTCGATAAGGCAGATGCATATCCGGCGCAGCTTTCCGGAGGACAGAAGCAGAGAGTGGCAATTATCCGTTCACTTGCTATGAATCCTGATGTCATACTGTTTGATGAGCCTACATCGGCACTTGACCCTGAGATGGTAGGTGAGGTGCTTTCAGTAATGAAGGAGCTTGCAGAGGCAGGCATGACAATGGTAGTCGTGACACATGAGATGGGCTTTGCCAGAGAGGTGGCTAACAGAGTGATGTTCATCAATGAGGGTACCATAGCTGATGAGGGTACACCTGAGGAAGTATTTGGCGCACCAAAGAGTGAGAGATTACGGGAATTTTTGTCAAGAGTGTTATAGGAGAAATAAAGCATGGCATCAAAATACTATGCAGTAAAAAAGGGAAAGGTTCCCGGGATATATTTCAACTGGAATGATTGCAAAGCAATGGTTGACGGATATCAGGGAGCAGTGTATAAAAGCTTTAAGACGATAGAAGAGGCAGAAAAATTTATTAACGGAGAGAAAATTATTGCCGGAGAGAAAGCTATTACAGGTATGAAATCATCCGGCGAAAATAGTACATATGCGTTTGTGGACGGCTCCTTCAACAAAGCAACACATACCTATGGCTATGGAGGCTTTCTTGTGACTGACCATGAAAAGTACGTGCTGCAGGGGGCAGATAATGATGCCGAGATGGCCACAATGCGCAACGTAGCCGGAGAGATAAAGGGCGCGGAGGCTGCCGTAAAAAAGGCTATAGAGCTTGGAATTAAGGAACTGGTCATATACTATGACTACATGGGCATAGAGATGTGGGCCACAGGGGCCTGGAAGCGAAACAAGGCAGGCACCATAGCTTATCACGAATACATCATGTCAGTTAAGGATAAAATAAAGCTTACTTTTGTAAAGGTAAAAGGACACTCAGGAGTAGAGGGTAACGAAGAGGCAGATAAGCTTGCCAAGCAGGCTGTGGGGATACTGTAGCAGTTTCCCACATAAAAGAAACAAAAATATAGCATAACAGGAGAAAAAATGAGCATATTCAATGTAGAACTCAAAAAAGTAGTAGATGACACATATGATATTGAGATAGGCTACAACCTCTCAGACACCCTTGTATCTGACCTGGAAAATGGTCTTGTGGGCAAGATAAAGAAATTTGCAGTGATTACAGATACAAATGTGCGTGATCCTTATGCTCTTCCAATCTGTGAGAAGATAAAGCATGCGGGATACTCAGTGGATTTGTTTGTTTTCCCGGCTGGGGAAAAGAGCAAGTCACGTGAGACAAAGGCAAAGATAGAGGATGCCATGCTTAAAAAGGGGTACAGAAGAGACTGCTGTATAATTGCAGTCGGTGGCGGTGTGGTAACCGACTTATCAGGCTTTATTGCAGGAACCTACGGCAGAGGAGTGCCGTTTATCAACTATGCAACCACCCTTCTAGCGGCGGCAGATGCATCGGTAGGTGGAAAAACAGCAATTGATACACCTCTTGCTACCAACACCATAGGTCTGTTCAATCAGCCCCAAAAGGTATATATAGACATAGCTGCCTGGAAAACACTGCCACAGCGCCAGATGGCAAGCGGTATGGCAGAGACCATCAAGCATGCATGCTTAGGCAGCGAGGATATGTTTGAATTTATAGAGGAAAATCTGGATGATATATATTCATTCAAGAAATTTGCATGTGAGTATATCGCAGAAAATAACTGCCGTATCAAGTACAATGTGGTCATGAAGGATGAGCGAGAGGCGGGACTTCGCGAAACCTTAAATCTGGGCCACACAGTAGGCCGGGCAATCGAGACAGTCAGCGACTACAAGCTGTTGCATGGAGAGGCACTGTCGATTGGAATGGCAGCACAGGCACTTATGTCAGCACGGCTTGGCTATATGTCAGAGGAGCAGGCAGAGCGCGTGATAAAGCTCTATGAGAGAGCCGGTCTTCCGACACGTATACCTGACTATATAGACAGGGAGGCACTTGTTAAAAAGCTCTACACCGATAAAAAGGTGAGAGACGGCAAGCTGCGTTTCGTGCTCCAAAAAGGCATAGGAGCCACTGTTGAGTTTGCGCCAGGAGTGTATGCAAAGCCTATAGAGGAAAGTCTGGCGCGAGAAATTATAATGGAGCTGTAGATTAAATAATTACAACCCCATGTGTAAACTCATTTTGCTGTGAATGACACAGTCTGCCATACAAATCAGCGGCAAAAATATCCTTGGAAATAAGCTCGTACGGAGCATCAGCGACTTTTGTAATAATAGGCGTTGATGCTCTTTTTTTGAGGAGATGCATAAGCTCTCCTGATGATTTTTTGAAACCGAGTATGCGCAGATAAGGATTATCCATACATATATTAAAATCATCATTCTCAATACCAAGTAAAATATGCGTGAGAACCCTTGAAATACGCGTATAAGTCAGATTTTTACTCTTCAGTAAGTTACAAAATTGCGTAAAACTTTCATATTTATAAATGTTTTTAACTATCTTTGCAGAAAGCTCCTTTGTGCAGTCTGCATACTGCGCAAAGCCTTTATCCTTCCCAGTCAGCAGGCGATAGTAAAGCATTTCAGAAATATCATCCGGAAACACAATATGACCGCCTAAAATACAATTGACAAGAATATCGGCGCAGTCTGATGGCATTAGCTGACTGAACTTTGTGGAAATCCATGAATTATCAAGCTGCATATTAGTAATAGTGTTGTGTTTGTCTATATCAATTAAGGTCGAAATCACCCCGCGCACAGCTGTAGCGGAAGAAAACTCACTTGTCGAATCAGTGCTGTGATATCCTTCACCGACGCGCTGAATAGGAAATCCTGTAATATCACAGTCCATCAAAGCCTTCTCATACTCAATGGCCAGAATATTATTGGGTGAAGCTATGAAAGCATCTAATTTCTCGGAAGCGCTGTCATAGGTATCTCGAAAATATTCACATAGCGCTCTGCTCCTGGCCGCAGGAAAGCTCATCCCGCCCTGAATCAGCCTGGCAAGAGAGGCGGAATACTCAGAAGGCGGATTCTTAAGCACGCCAGCCACAAGCTTTGTAAGTTCATGGTCCACAGACTCCACACCATAACACAGCGTATCCACAATACCTGTGTTTTTGAGTACATTGACTCCGCCACCGGCAAAAAACTCGGCGGAAGCAGTGGCAAAGACCACTGGAAGCTCAAGCACCAGGTCGGCACCGCTCAAAAGAGCCATGTGTGTGCGCTCGTATTTGTCAATTATGGCAGGCTCACCTCTTTGCACGAAATCACCGCTCATTACTACGACGATATAATCAGCAGATGTCTGCCTTTTAATCTGCTCTAGCTGATATTTGTGCCCATTGTGGAATGGATTGTATTCGGTAATAACACCTGCAACCTTCATGTTTGATGCTCCTTTAATCAATAATGTATTTTTTAGAGTTCAAAACCATAATACCACAAAAACACCCTTGTCGCATTTGAAAAATAAGTTTATACTAACAATAGTATTGTAATTTTAAACCAAAGGAGACAAAACAATGAATGTATTAGTAATTAATTGCGGTAGTTCATCACTGAAATACCAGCTCATCAATTCAGATTCAGAGGAGGTACTTGCAAAAGGACTCTGCGAGAGAATCGGAATCGATGGCAGACTCGTATATCAGAAAGAGGGTCTTGATAAGGAAATCACAGAGGCACCTATGCCAACACATAAAGAGGCCATCCAGATGGTACTCGATGCACTTGTAAATCCAAAGACAGGCGCAGTAAAATCACTTGCAGAGATCGATGCAGTAGGACATCGTGTAGTGCACGGCGGAGAAAAATTCTCAGACTCAGTAGTCATCACAGAGGAAGTAATCGCACAGGTAGAGGAGTGCAACGACCTTGCACCTCTTCACAACCCTGCAAATATTATCGGAATCAGAGCATGCCAGGCACTTATGCCAAATGTACCAATGGTAGGAGTATTTGATACAGCCTTCCATCAGACAATGCCTGAGAAAGCATATCTCTACGGCCTTCCATATGAGTACTATGAGAAGTACAAGGTAAGAAGATACGGCTTCCACGGCACAAGCCACAGCTTCGTATCAAAGGAGGCAGCAAGCTACCTTGGAATGGACTTAAACAACTCAAAGATTATCGTAGCACACCTTGGAAACGGAGCTTCAGTCAGCGCAGTATTAAACGGTAAATGCGTAGATACATCAATGGGACTTACACCACTTGAGGGACTCGTAATGGGAACACGTTCAGGTGATATCGACCCATCAATCATGGAGTTTATAGCAAAGAAAGAAAACCTTGACATCGATGGTGTGATGAATGTGCTCAACAAGAAGTCAGGAGTAGCCGGCATGTCAGGAGTATCAAGCGACTTCAGAGACCTTGAGGCAGCCTACAATGAGGGCAACAAGCGTGCCATCGCAGCAGTAGAGGTATTCAGCTACAGAGTAGCAAAATACATCGGAGCATATGCAGCAGCAATGAACGGAGTAGATGCTATCGCATTCACAGCAGGAATCGGCGAGAACACAAGCTTTGTAAGAGAAAAAATCATGGCATATTTAGGTTACCTTGGTATAAAGATTGACCGTGTAACAAACGACAAGACACGCGGCGTGGAGGCACTTATCTCAACAGCAGATTCAAGCGTAAAGGTATGCGTCATCCCTACAAACGAGGAGCTTGCAATCTGCCGTGAGACAGTAAAGCTTGTTGGCTAATAAAAAGCAAAAAGTTGTGGATAAATTATAAAATTTTGTTGACAAACACCACTCCAATATGTATAATTGGTTAGGTGTGAATAGGAGAGAACTATGATTGATATATCAACCATTGTAAAATCTATCAATAAAGAGACAACAATTGAGACAGAGCTTACGCTCACATCATTTGAGTCGCGTTTAGGAGATTATCCTATTCTGAAAAAGCAGCCGATATCACTTCATATCTCAAACGTGGAGAATGCAGCAGTGCACATCACGGGAACAGTAGATATAGACATAGCGATACCGTGCAGCCGATGCTTGGAAGAAGTTCCAACAAACATGCATTTTGACATTGACAAGACTCTGAAAATCACAGACGGAGCATTAGTCGATGAAGAGATGGAGGAAACTGACTACCTGATTGGGTTTGAACTCGATGTAGATAAACTTGTCTACGCCGAAATTCTGGTGAACTGGCCAATGAGAGTTCTGTGCAAAGACGATTGCAAAGGTATTTGTAAAGTCTGCGGGATGAACTTGAATAAAGGCACCTGCAGTTGCGATAGTTTTGTACCGGATCCAAGAATGGCAGCGTTCCAGGATATATTTAACAAGTTTAAGGAGGTGTAAACAAATGTCAATTTGTCCAAAGAATAAATCTTCTAAGGGAAGAAGAGATAAGAGAAGAGCAAACTGGAAAATGTCTGCTCCTACTTTAGTAAAATGCAGCAAATGTGGAGAGCTTATGATGCCACACAGAGTTTGCAAGAACTGCGGATCATACAACAAAAAAGAAATCATTCCTCAGGACTAATAGTAGAAAACCAGTAAAATTAAGGGATTGAACGATATCGTTCAATCCTTTTTTTGATTGATTTTATCCTTTTTTTATCCCATAATAAAATGAAGGTACTTTTTGCTTGTATATAGCTTGCAGGGATGTTATTATACTGAGAGGATATTTAGATATTAAAGAAAGAAGGAAGCAAACTATCATGAATAATATAGACGATTTAGTTGAAATCTATGAGTGCCCGCTCTGTGGCGGTGCCGGGATTCTCGAGGAGGACTGCGGCAGCTCATATTATGTGACATGTCTTGAGTGCGGATGCCACTCAGTAAATATTGATTTCAAGTCAGACGATGACAGACTTGATGCAGCAAAGCGCACTGCTGATTTATGGAACTGTGGCAAGGTTATTTCAATGAGTCCGGGAGAATGATGGAAGCCATATAGAGTAGTGAATTGGTTATTGATTTATACCTATGATTATAGTATATTTTATTTAATCAATTAGTAGTTTGCTTTTTAGCAGGCACAGGGAGGTCACAATGCAAAGTACAACAAGGGTCGCACTCGATGCAATGGGTGGCGACAATGCACCCGCAGAGGTAGTAAAGGGTGCGGTAGATGCGGTTAACAAAAGAAATGATATAAAGATATTTCTTGTAGGACAGAAGGTACCGGTAGAGAGGGAGCTTTCTTTGTATACATATCCTAAGGAGCAGATAGAGATAGTAGATGCGCCTGAGGTTATAGAGATGGCAGAGCCGCCGGTTCTGGCAATCAGACGAAAGAAGCAGTCATCAATCGTTGTTGGCATGAATATGGTCAAGAATAAAGAGGCTGATGCATTTGTTTCGGCAGGAAGCTCAGGTGCTGTACTTGTCGGAGGACAGGTAATAGTCGGCAGGATAAAGGGCATACAAAGGCCGCCTTTGGCACCGCTTATTCCGACTGAGAGGGGCGTATCTCTGCTCATAGACTGTGGTGCCAATGTGGATGCCAGAGCTGAGCATCTGGTACAGTTTGCTAAGATGGGTTCTATCTATATGGAGCATGTTGTCGGCGTGAAGAATCCAAAGGTTGCACTGGTCAATATCGGTGCAGAGGAGGAGAAAGGTAATGCCCTGGTAAAGGAGACCATGCCGCTTCTTCGAGAGTGCACAGATATCAATTTTGTCGGAAGCATTGAGGCAAGGGATATTCCAAAGGGAGATGCCGATGTTATAGTCTGCGAGGCTTTCACGGGCAATGTCATATTAAAACTCTACGAGGGCCTTAGCTCCACTCTTATCGGAGTCATAAAGAAGGGTCTCATGAGCACACTAAAGAGCAAGATAGGAGCTGCACTTGCACTTCCGGCTCTTAAGAATACGCTAAAGTCATTTGATGCGACCGAGTACGGCGGAGCACCGCTTTTAGGATTGAATGGTCTTGTGGTAAAGACCCACGGCAGCTCCAAGGCAAAGGAAATCACTAACTCTGTTTTCCAATGTGTTACATTTAAGGAAAAAGAGATTAATGATAAAATTAAAGAATATATTATTAATAAGCCGGCTGATTAGATAGCAGTACTGCTGTATGATTGGTCACTATAAACAGAAATGAGAGGTATTAAAAATGGAATTTGAGAAGCTTAGAGACATTATTGTCGAGGTACTTAACGTGGACGAGACCGAGGTTACTATGGAGTCAACCTTCATTGATGATCTTGGCGCTGACTCTCTGGATGTATTCCAGATTATCATGGGTATCGAGGAAGAGTTCGATATCGAGATTCCTAATGAGGAAGCAGAGAAAATCGTCACTGTAGGCGATGCTGTTGAGCAGATTAAAAAAGCTGTAAGCGAGCAGTAGTATGTTTAACTAATGAAAAGCCCTTTATTATGAGGGCTTTTCGTTATACTCACGGAACATGTAAATGGATAGATATAGAAATAGAGGAAAAATTATGGCAGATTTAAATGAATTTCAAAGCAAAATAGGCTATACGTTCAAGAACCGACATCTGCTTGAGCAGGCGCTGACACACAGCTCGTATGCCAATGAAAAGCACATGAAAAAGCATTCTGATAACGAACGTCTGGAGTTTTTGGGCGATGCTGTTTTGGAAATAGTTTCAAGTGAGTTTTTGTTTATCAATTATCCGCAAAAGCCTGAGGGTGAGCTTACCAAGCTGCGCGCAAGCATTGTTTGTGAGCCGACTCTTGCACTTTGTACAAAGCCACTTGACCTTGGAAAGTACTTACGTCTTGGCAGGGGCGAGGATCATACAGGTGGCAGAAAGAGAAAATCGATTCTTTCTGATGCACTTGAGGCAGTGATTGGAGCAATTTATTTAGATGGTGGTTTTACTAATGCAAAGGAGTTTGTGCTTAGGTTTATCATGACTGATATTGAGAATAAGCAGCTCTTTTATGATAGCAAGACTATCCTTCAGGAGCTTATACAGGGCAGACACGAGCAGCTTTCCTATGAACTTATTGATGAGAGCGGTCCGGACCATGACAAGCAGTTTACAGTTGCGGTGCTTGTGGACGGCGAGCGTGTCAGCGAGGGAGAAGGCCACACAAAGAAGGCGGCGGAGCAGCAGGCTGCATATCAGGCACTTCTTTTGTACAGAAACAGGGAATAGGAGTTTTTAATGTATTTAAAGAGTTTGGAAGTACAGGGCTTTAAGTCCTTTGCCAACAAAATTGTTTTTGAGTTCCACAACGGCATCACAGGTATTGTCGGGCCAAACGGCAGTGGAAAGAGTAATGTCGCCGATGCGGTCAGATGGGTGCTCGGTGAGCAGAGCGCAAAGCAGCTTCGTGGTGCCAGCATGCAGGATGTCATTTTTGCAGGCACTGAGAACAGGAAGCCGCTTGGATACGCGTATGTTGCCATCACACTTGACAATTCAGACCATTCGCTTGCGATTGATTTCAATGAGGTTACGGTTGCCAGACGTGTTTACCGGTCAGGGGAGAGTGAGTATCTAATCAATGGCAATCCGTGTAGACTCAAGGAGGTTTCGGAGCTTTTCTATGATACCGGTATCGGTAAAGAGGGTTATTCCATCATTGGACAGGGCCAGATTGACAGGATTTTAAGTGGAAAGCCGGAAGAGAGGCGAGAGCTGTTTGATGAGGCTGCCGGCATTGTGAAGTTTAAAAAGAGAAAGCTTACAGCACAAAAGAAGCTCGATAATGAGCGGGAGAACCTTGTGCGTGTCAATGATATCCTGACAGAGCTTGAGAGACAGGTAGGTCCGTTACAGAGACAGTCCGAGAAGGCTCATACATATCTTAAAAAGAGAGAAGAACTGAAGAACTACGATGTCAACATGTTTTTGCTTGAATCAGCGCGCATTGAGACCGAGCTTAAGTCAGCTGATGAGAAATACGCTATTGCGGATGACGAGCTAAAGGAGACCAACGCCACATACGAGAGCATAAAGGCAGAGTATGAGAGGCTTGGGAACGATATGCAGCAGATGGATGAGCGTATCGAGTCTCTTCGTGAGAGCATTACAAGCACTTCATCCACCAGACAGAAGCTTGAGAATCAGATAGAGCTTTTAAAGGAGCAGATTCACACGGCCGAAATGACGGATGAGCATTTGCAGTCGCGTCTTTTAGCTATCGAAAAGGAAAAGGCTGAGCGTCTTAAAAGCAGGAAAGAGTATGATGACAAAAAAGCCACACTGGAAGCTGAGATAGAGCAGATGAAGCAGAACGAGCTTCTTGCGGTAAACGAGCATGAGGCTGTGCTTGCAGAGGTTAACCGCTGCAATGACGGACTGGAAAAGGGCAAGAATGAGCTTATCGCCCTGCTTCAGGAGCGAGGCAGTATCCAGTCAAGGCAGCAGCGTTTTGCCACTATGCTTGAGCAGATTAATATCAGAAAGGCAGAGCTTACCAAGCGTCTTTTAGATAGGAAGACAAGGGAAGCAGGGCTTGATGATATATTGGATGAGGCTAATAAGAAGCTTAATGCTGTCAATGAAGAGATAGCCGGTTTAAAGGAAAAGGAGTCGGCTCTTTTGGCAAAGGCCAGGGAGTGGAGAGATAAGTCCAGAGAGAATGCCCGCCTGATGGAGGAGGCTTCCACAGAGTATCATAAGTCTGTTTCCAGGCTTGAGTCACTTAAAAATATTGCTGAGCGCTATGATGGCTATGGTAACAGCATCAAGCGTGTTATGGAGCAGAAGGCTAAAAATCCGGGGCTTCTCGGAGTAGTTTCAGATCTTATCCAGGTGGATAAGCGCTATGAAATAGCGATAGAGACAGCCTTAAGTGGTAATATCCAGAATATCGTCACTGAGGATGAGGCTACAGCCAAAAAGATGATTGGCTTTTTGAAGGCCAATCATTTTGGTCGGGCTACGTTTTTACCTCTTACAAGTGTGCGTGCAAACAGAAATACTAAAAATGAGGCGGCACTCGGCGAAAATGGTGTGCTTGGCATTGCAAATAAGCTGGTGAAGTGTGATCCGAAGTTTGATGAGGTTGTTGCATACCTGCTTGGCAGAGTGATTGTGGTGGACACAATTGACAATGCCATTGCGCTTGCTAAGAAAAATCACTATTCACTCCATATTGTGACTGTCGAGGGCGAGTATCTGGCACCGGGAGGATCTATGTCCGGTGGTGCGTTTAAAAATTCATCCAATCTGCTTGCGAGAAATCGTGAGATTGAGGAGCTTGAAAAGAGAGTTGATCAGACTAAGACAAAGCTTAAAGAGCTTAGAGCCAGAAAGGATGATATTGCGACTGCTATTGCGCTTGGCGAGGAGGATATAGCAGCCACAAAGACTTTGCTGCAGGAGAAGTATATTGAGCAGAACACAGCACAGATTTCTGTTGACAGGGCAGACCAGCAAAAGAAGGAGAGTGCGAATGTCTACGAGGATCTGCGCACAGAAAATGCCGAGATTGAAAAACAGCTCGAAGAGATAAATCAAGGCAAGAAGGATATTGCAGCGCAGCTTGAGGCATCAAAGCAGCGTGAGGAGCAGCTTGAGAAGGAAAACAGCTCATACAGTGAGATACTTGAAAAGCAGGGAGTACTTGAACAGGAGGCTTCACACAAGGCCGCTGCCATTTCACTTGAGCTTGCAAATATCACAAAGACGGCAGAGTTTGCTATAGAAAATATCAATCGTATCAATTCAGAGATAGAGAAATTTGATGAGCAGAAGGAAAGCCTTGTGGAAGGTGCAGCTGCTGCAAAGGATGATATTAAAAAGAAGCAGGCTGATATTGATGCAATCACACAGACCATTCTGGCATCAAAGGACAACAATTCCAAGCTTGACGAGGAGCTTAGGGAGAGCCTTACAAAAAAGGAAAAGATGTCTGAGGATTACAGAGGCTTTTTTGCAAAGCAGGAGGAAGTTTCAAAGAAACAGGCTGATTTGGATAAGGAGCTTTTCAGACTGAATAGCCAGAGAGAGAAGCTGAAGGAGGCTTCAGAGACTCAGACCAACTACATGTGGGATGAATATGAGCTTACTCCGCATGCGGCAGCAGAGCTTAGAAATGATGCATACGATGATCTGCCTTCATTAAAGAAGCTGATTGCAGGCATAAAGGACGAAATCAGATGTCTCGGCGATGTAAATGTCAACGCTATTGAGGAATACAGGGAGATTTCAACGCGTTATGAGTTCTTAAAGGGACAGCATGATGACCTTATCGAGGCTGAAAAGACTCTGGTCGGAATCATTGATGAGCTTGACAGTGGTATGAGAAAGCAGTTTACAGAGAAGTTTTCCGAGATTCAGAGAGAGTTTGACAAGTCCTTTAAGCAGCTTTTTGGTGGTGGACATGGTTCCCTGGAGCTTGTGGAGGATGAGGATATACTGGAGTGCGGCATAAGAATCGTCGCACAGCCGCCCGGAAAGAAGCTTCAGAATATGATGCAGATGTCCGGTGGAGAAAAGGCGCTCACCGCTATTGCACTTTTGTTTGCCATTCAGGCACTTAAGCCATCACCGTTTTGTCTGCTTGATGAGATTGAGGCGGCGCTTGATGACTCAAACGTTTCGCGCTATGCAAATTATCTGAACAAGCTTACAAAGAACACACAGTTTATCGTTATCACACACAGACGTGGTACAATGGCGGCTGCGGACAGACTATATGGTATCACGATGCAGGAAAAGGGTGTTTCAACACTCGTTTCAGTGAATCTGATAGAGAATGATCTGACACAGTAAAATTTATTTATGGAGAGTTGAAATGGAAGAAAAAGAAAAGAAGCCGGGCTTTTTTAAGAGGCTCGTTTCAGGACTGACAAAGACCAGAGACAATATTGTTTCAGGCATAGATTCACTTTTCAGTGGATTTTCGCATATAGATGATGATTTTTATGAGGAGCTTGAGGAAATTCTCATCATGGGAGACCTCGGAGTGAGAGCTACAGAGAGTATCATCGAGGATTTGCAGAGGAAGGTGAAGGAGCAGCACATCAAGGAGCCGGCAGAGTGCAAGGAACTCTTGATTGAGAGCATCAAGGAGCAGATGAAGGTGGAGGAGACAGCCTACAGATTTGAAAATGAAAAATCTGTTGTGCTTGTAATCGGTGTCAACGGAGTAGGAAAGACTACCACTGTCGGAAAGCTTGCAGGAAAGCTTAAGGAACAGGGCAAGAAGGTGGTTATTGCAGGGGCCGATACCTTCAGGGCGGCAGCAGGAGACCAGCTGAAGGAATGGGCAAACCGCGCCGGGGTTGATATGATTGGCGGTGCCGAGGGTGCTGACCCGGGAGCTGTTGTATATGATGCAGTTGCAGCTTCAAAGGCCAGAAACGCAGATGTGCTTCTCGTGGATACAGCCGGAAGACTCCACAATAAAAAGAATCTGATGAATGAGCTTGGAAAGATTAATAAAATCCTGGAGAGTGAGTATCCGGATGCATACAGAGAGACACTCGTGGTGCTTGATGCGACTACAGGCCAGAATGCACTGGTTCAGGCGAGAGAGTTTTCTGATGTGGCAAAGATTTCGGGCATCGTTCTTACTAAGATGGATGGTACGGCAAAGGGCGGTATCGCTGTAGCGATACAGTCGGAGCTTTCAGTGCCGGTCAAGTATATCGGAATCGGTGAGACCATCGATGATTTGCAGAAATTTGATTCGGACGAGTTCGTGAATGCATTGTTTGATACTAAAACGGAATAATTTGAGAATATCTTTGAGCGTATAAGTTATATTGTTTATAATAATCTGATATATCAGTTTATATATATCTGTACGGAATTTTTGGTATAATATAATGAAAAATAACTATTCAGAACCACTGAGAACAATGCATTTTTGCGAATAATGTGTGGGTGGGTATGAATAGTTATACCGAAGAAATGAAAGGGAGAACAAATATGCTGACATTAGATAAATTTGAAGAAGCAAGTGAGAAGGTCAAGGAGGTCACCCTTGAGACAAAGCTCATTTACAGTGACTTTTTAAGTGACCAGACAGGCAATAAGGTATATCTGAAGCCTGAAAATATGCAGTTTACCGGAGCTTACAAGGTCAGAGGTGCGTACTACAAGATAAGCACCCTCACAGACGAGGAGAGGGCAAAGGGACTCATCACAGCATCTGCAGGAAACCATGCGCAGGGTGTTGCGTATGCTGCAAAGTGCTATGGCTGCAAGGCTGTCATCGTGATGCCTACCACCACACCTCTTATCAAGGTAAACCGTACAAAGAGCTACGGCGCTGAGGTAGTGCTTTACGGAGATGTGTATGATGAGGCATGTGCCAAGGCATATGAGCTTGCAGAGAAAGAGGGCTACACATTTATCCATCCGTTTGATGATTTAGCTGTCGCAACAGGACAGGGAACTATTGCTATGGAGATATTCAAGGAGCTTCCGCTTGTTGAGTACATCCTCGTTCCAATCGGAGGAGGCGGACTGGCAACAGGTGTATCCACACTTGCAAAGCTATTAAATCCAAAGATTAAGGTTATCGGAGTGGAGCCGGCCGGTGCCAATTGTATGCAGGAGTCATTTAAGAATGGAAAAGTGACCACTTTACCAAGTGTAAATACTATTGCAGACGGAACAGCGGTAAAGACACCGGGCTCAAATATTTTCCCATACATAAAGAAAAATCTTGATGATATTATCACAGTGGAGGATGACGAGCTTATCGTGGCCTTCCTTGACATGGTTGAGAATCACAAGATGATAGTCGAAAACTCAGGTCTTCTGACTGTAGCTGCGCTTAAGCATCTCGGTGTAAAGGACAAGAGGGTGGTTTCTATCCTAAGTGGCGGCAACATGGATGTTATTACCATGTCATCAGTTGTACAGCAGGGTCTTATTTTCAGAGACAGAATCTTTACTGTTTCAGTGCTTCTGCCGGATAAGCCGGGCGAGCTTGCCAAGGTTTCACAGACTCTTGCCGATGTACAGGGCAATGTAATCAAGCTGGAGCATAACCAGTTTGTCACTACAAACAGAAGTGCGGCTGTCGAGCTTCGCATCACGCTTGAGTGTTTTGGTACAGAGCACAAGGAGCAGATTATAGCTGCGCTCGAGAAGAAGGGCTATAAGCCAAGAATTGTACGCACTATGATATAAAAATAAAAGTATCAAGTATTTTTACTTGACACCGGGCAAACTATGTGTTATTCTACCATAGGTTCGAGGGAAAAAGAGGATACTTGATATGGAAGAAAAACTTGAACAGGCATATTTATATGATTTCTACGGTGAGCTTTTGAATGAGCATCAGCGTCAGGTATATGAGGATTTTGTCTTCAATGATTTGTCACTCGGTGAGATAGCATCCGAGGAGGGGATTTCCCGTCAGGGTGTTGCCGATCTGATTAAGAGATGCAATAAGAAGCTGCTTGACTATGAGGCAAAGCTACATCTTGTTGAAAAGTTCATGTCCATAAAGAGTGACATACGAAGGATTCATGAGCTGACAAATGATTTTAAGAAATCACATAATGAGCTATTAATGAATGAAATCGAAGCTATTTCGAATCAGATACTAGAGGAGCTGTAATATGGCATTTGACAGTTTATCAGAAAAACTGCAGAACGTTTTTAAGAATCTCCGCAGCAAGGGAAAGCTTACTGAGGATGATGTAAAGGCTGCTCTTAAAGAGGTTAAGATGGCACTCCTTGAGGCCGATGTTAACTTCAAGGTTGTTAAGCAGTTCACAAAGAGTGTTCAGGAGAGAGCAATCGGACAGGATGTCATGAATGGTCTCAATCCCGGCCAGATGGTCATCAAAATCGTAAACGAAGAGATGATTAAGCTTATGGGCTCTGAGACAACAGAGATTGCTTTCAGGCCGGGCAAGGAGCTTACCGTTATCATGATGGTAGGTCTTCAGGGAGCCGGTAAGACAACCACCACAGCAAAAATTGCCGGAAAGCTTAAGAGCAAGGGCAAGAAATCACTGCTTGTAGCCTGTGATGTATATCGTCCGGCTGCGATTGAGCAGTTAAAGATAAATGGTGAGAAGCAGGGCGTTGAGGTTTTCTCAATGGGTGACAAAAACAAGCCTGCCGACATCGCAAAGGCTGCTGTGGAGCACGCTAAGAAAAACGATTTCAATGTTGTTATCATCGATACTGCCGGACGTCTTCATATTGATGAGGATATGATGGCAGAGCTTATTGAGATAAAAGAAGCTACTGATGTTTTCCAGACCATCCTCGTGGTTGATGCCATGACAGGTCAGGATGCGGTAAATGTAGCAGGTACCTTTGATGAAAAGATAGGAATTGACGGAGTTGTCATCACAAAGCTTGATGGTGACACCAGAGGTGGAGCGGCACTTTCAATCAGAGCCGTTACAGGAAAGCCGATACTTTACGCAGGTATGGGCGAGAAGCTTTCAGATCTTGAGCAGTTCTATCCGGAGCGTATGGCTTCAAGAATCCTCGGCATGGGCGATGTGCTTTCCATGATTGAGAAGGCGCAGGAGAACATTGATGAGGAACAGGCCAAGAAGCTTGAGCAGAAGATGCGCAAAAATGAGTTTGATTTTGAGATGTACCTTGATTCGATGAGTCAGATGAAGAAGATGGGCGGTCTTTCAAGCGTGATGGGCATGATGCCGGGCATGGGTATCGGTGGAGGCAAGATGCCGGATATTGATACAGATGAAGCTGAAAAGGGCATGGCCCGCACAGAGGCAATCATCTATTCCATGACACCTGAGGAAAGACGAAATCCAAAGCTTCTTAATCCAAGCCGCAAGGCTCGTATTGCAAGAGGAGCAGGCGTGGATGTATCAGAGGTCAACAGACTTGTGAAGCAGTTTGAGCAGACAAAGAAGTTCATGAAGCAGATGCCCGGTATGATGGGCGGCAAGAAGGGACGCCGTGGAGGCGGTGGTCTTGGAGGATTATTCAAAGGACTTCCGTTTTAATGGATTTTATTAAAGGAATTTCATTAAAGAATTTCATGTTTTGTTAACAAAAGTATTTATTTTACTTTTGATATATATTATTCAATAAACCTATGAGGAGGTGAAACAAAATGGCAGTAAAGATCAGATTAAGAAGAATGGGACAGAAGAAAGCTCCTTTCTATAGAATCGTAGTTGCAGACTCTAGATCACCAAGAGATGGAAGATGCATCGAGGAGATCGGAACATACGATCCAACTAAGGATCCTAGCGAGTATCATGTAAATGAGGAATTAGCTAAGAAATGGTTATCAAACGGCGCACAGCCAACTGAGACAGTAGCTAGAATCTTCAAGAGTGCTGGTATCGAGAAATAGGATAAAGAGGTGGCGTAATGAAAGAATTAGTTGAAGTAATTGCAAAATCTTTAGTTGATTATCCGGATGAGGTTAATGTAACTGAGACCGAAAACGAGAAAGCAATTGTTTTGGAATTACGTGTTGCACAGTCTGACATGGGCAAAGTGATCGGCAAGCAGGGACGTATTGCTAAGGCTATTCGTTCAGTTGTTAAGGCCGCAGCCTCTAAAGAAGACAAAAAGGTTATTGTTGAGATAGTACAGTAACATAAAGGCATCTCTTATGAGATGCCTGTTTTTTTATAATTTAAAGTAACTATTCAGAACCGGTATTGTATGGTTTTGAGAATGTGCGTGGGCTGAATAGTCATGATTTATATTAATATCAGGAGACAGAGAATGGAAGATTTACTACAGGTAGGCGTAATTACGAGCACACACGGCATTCGCGGTGAGGTAAAGGTGTTCCCAACCACTGACGATGCTGCCCGTTTTAAAAAGCTTAAAAATGTCATTCTGGATAATGGCAAAGAGCGCAGGGATTTGGAAATAACTTCTGTCAAATTTTTCAAGAACCAGGTTATCTTGAAATTTAAGGGCATAGATGACATAAATGATGTAGAAAAATATAAAAAGGCACCTCTTTTTGTGACAAGGGAAAATGCGGTGCCACTTGAGGAAAATGAGTACTTTATAGCTGATCTTATCGGGCTTTCCGTCACATCAGACGAAGGAGAGGAGCTTGGAGTTATAGATGATGTGCTCCAGACCGGTGCCAACGATGTGTATGTTGTTAAGAAAGCCGGTGCAAATGATCTGCTGATTCCGGCAATAAAGGATTGTATACTGGACGTTGATGTGGAAAATGGCACGATGAAGGTGCATCTGCTGGCAGGTTTGAGATAGCTACATCTCAAACTGCAAAAACCGTAAAATGAGATATAAAATTGAACAAAATCATACATTTTAAATCGTAAAACTGTAAAACAGGATGATATAGGAGATATAGGAAATGAGATTTCATGTGCTGACCTTATTCCCACAGATGATAGAACAGGGACTGTCAGAGAGTATCACAGGCAGAGCTTTAAAACAGAATATTATATCACTCAATACGGTAAATATCAGGGATTTTGCGCACAATAAGCACAATAAGGTTGATGATTACACATATGGTGGCGGCGCGGGGATGCTTATGCAGGCAGAGCCGGTGTATCAGGCTGTGCGCAGTGTGGTGAGTCAGATCAATAAATGTAATCAGGTCCATTCAGGTGATAATTCCGAGAAAAATATCGCCGATGAAAATATATTATATGAAAATACATCATATAAAAATACAGCAGAAGAAATAAAAAATCACAATGCGCGTCTGATTTATGTTACTCCACAGGGCAGCGTGTTCAACCAGCAGATGGCAGCAGAATTTGCAAAGTGTGATGACCTCATTTTTCTATGTGGACACTATGAAGGTATTGACGAGCGTGTGCTGGAGGAGACGGTAACGGATTATGTTTCTATCGGTGACTATGTTCTAACAGGCGGAGAGCTGCCGTCGATGGTGATGATAGATGCAATTTCACGTCTGGTTCCCGGGGTGTTGCACAATGACATTTCGGCAGAGACAGAGTCGTTTCATGGCAATCTGCTCGAATACCCTCAGTATTCACGTCCTGTTGAGTGGCATGGCAAAAAGGTGCCTGAGGTACTGATGTCAGGCAATCAGAAAAAGATAGATGCATGGCGCCTTGAAAAGTCTATTGAGCGCACAAAGGAGCGCAGACCGGATTTGTATGCCGGGTTTAAAAGACTTGATAAATGCAGAGAGTTTCTTATGAAAAATAAACTGCTTCATATTGATATGATAGAGCTTATAAACAGGGGCTGCGCCGAGATACTGTTTGAGGCAGATGGCGAATATCTGCTTCGGGACATGGTCTCAAAGGTATGCTTTCATACAAGACCGGATGAGGGCGGGTCGAAGCTTATTGATTTGGCACCGGAAAATGTCACAAAGTCTGTTGATAAATACAGCAGTCAGCATATTCCAGAAACCGTTACAGATCAGATCACAAACGGCATAGTGCTTCATCAGCAAAGGTATGTTGAACTTTTTAAAGCAAATGGCTTTAATGAGACTGTAGAGTGCAGGCAGGCTGTGTATACAAACAAAGAAAAGCTATCTGTCAGCGGACTGTACAGACCGGATGGAAAGCCGATGCCGAATGGCTTAATTATAAGAAAGCTGGATGCAGCTGATATACAGGAGGCTGCGCCAATGTACCCGGGCTTTGACAATCCTGACTATATTGTAGACAGGATAGAGGCAGGGGCAGTCTATGGAGCTTTTTTTGGTGATAATACTGCTAATGATACCATTAATACCCTCGCGGGAATTATCGGAATCCATGAGGAGGGCAGCATAGGCATGCTCTATGTAAAGCCGCAGTACAGGCACCGAAAGCTTGCCACAGCCCTTGAAACATATGCTTTCAACATGGCACTGGAAAACGGATGGATACCATATGGACAGATAATCGTGGGCAATGAGGAATCTATGAAGCTGCAGGAGAGTATGGGATTGCATTTTTCAAAATCATCCGTATACTGGATGACTAAAAATAATGCATAAGGTAGGCAAAAGATAGTAAAAAATACTTGCAAATCCCATGAATCTGTGGTAAAGTACCAATGTTGTGAATAAAAGAGATGGTCCTCTGTTGTGAAAATAGTAGTAGCATTAAGAACGTCAAAATAATTAGGAGGTCACAAAATGAACGCAAGTGAAATTATTAAAAGCATCGAGAACGAGCAGTTAAAGGCCGAGGCACCTGAGTTTTCTGTAGGAGATACTGTAAAGGTATACGGAAAAATCAAAGAGGGTAACCGTGAGCGTATCCAGGTATTCGAGGGAACAGTAATCAAAAAGCAGAACGGATCAAACCGTACAACATTCACAGTTAGAAAGCTTTCTAACGGTGTAGGTGTTGAGAAGACATGGCCACTCCACTCACCAAACGTAGAGAAGGTTGAGATTGTACGTAAAGGTAAAGTACGTCGTGCTAAGCTTTACTACTTAAGAGACCGTATCGGAAAAGCTGCTAAGGTTAAAGAGCTTGTAAAATAATATTTTACGCGAAAGAGACCATTTTCTGCGAGCAATCGTATGAGAATGGTCTTTTTAGTTTTCAGGGTTACAGCTTGCAACAAACATGAAAACAATATATAATTAAGATTACGCAATAAAATATTAGTTAGCAAGAGGTGTAAGATGTCCAGAAGACGAGCAGGACTTAGCTTTAGAAGGCAAAGAAGAAAATTTAATCTGCCATTGTTCAAGGAAATTGTTTCGTGGGTAGTGGAGCTGATTGTAGTGATAGGTCTGGCATATGTGCTGGTGTCATTTTTCGGTATACGTACAAATGTGGTGGGCCAGGCTATGGAGCAGACATTGGAGAACGATGATAATATTCTTGTGAACAGGTTTGCATATATCATGTCAAAGCCAAAGTCAGGAGACGTGATAGTATTTCTGCCAAACGGAAATAATAAGTCGCATTATTATGTCAGGAGAGTGGTAGCGGTGCCGGGAGATACTGTTCAGATAAAAGACGGCGCACTGTACGTGAATGATGAGCTGTACAAGGAATCAACGGACGTTGCCTCAATGGAGGATGCAGGGCTTGCCTCAGATCCTATAGAGCTAGAAAAGGACGAGTATTTTGTACTTGGAGACAATCGAAACAACAGTGAGGACAGCCGCTATGCCAATATTGGCAATGTAAAGAGAGACTATATTATCGGCAAGGCATGGTTTAGATTTTCAGGCATTGGAAGCTTTGGAACAATCAAGTAGCAATAGTTATAACATATATAGATAAAGGACAGGTGAATTATGAATTTTCAGTGGTACCCTGGGCATATGACCAAGGCAAAGCGTCAGATGCAGGAGGACATTAAATTAATAGATCTGGTTATAGAGCTTGTGGATGCAAGAATTCCACTATCCAGCCGTAATCCGGACATTGATGAGCTTGGAAAAAACAAATACAGGCTCATTCTGATGAACAAGGCGGATCTGGCCGACAAGGAGCGTACCAGGGAGTGGAGTGCATTTTTCAAGGAAAAGGGCTTTTTTGTAGTCAGTCTTGATGCTAGAAGCAAGTCAGGCATGAAGAGCATCACAGATATCGTGATGGAGGCCTGCAAGGAAAAGATTGAAAGAGACCGAAAGCGTGGTATCAAAAACAGACCGGTAAGAGCTATGGTGGTGGGTATTCCAAACGTTGGAAAGTCCACATTTATCAACTCATACGCCGGAAAAGCCTGTGCCAAGACAGGAAACAAGCCGGGCGTGACAAAGGGCAAGCAGTGGATCAGGCTCAATAAAAGTGTTGAGCTGCTCGATACCCCGGGCATACTGTGGCCGAAATTTGAGGATCAGACAGTGGGACTTAGGCTTGCACTCATCGGTTCGATAAAGGATGAGATTTTAAATGTTGATGAGCTTGCCGTGGAACTTGTAAAGTTCCTAAAAGCAGAGTATCCGGGGCTTTTGGCACAAAGATACGAGGTGAGCGAGGAAAACGATATCATAGAGCTTATAAGTGCTGTCGCTGTCAACAGAAAATGCCTTTCAAAGGGAGGAGAGCCTGATTACAGCAAGGCAGCTGCACTCATCATAGATGATTTCAGAAGCGGTAAATTAGGCCATATCACTTTGGAGAGACCCAAGATATAGAAGAACAGTTACGAAGAATAGACGATAGGACAAGGATATGTCAGCAGAAAAAATAGGCGATATTAAGGAACAACTTAAAAGCATCACAGATTCACAGCTTACACAGTTCATTGAGGCATACGGCTCAGATGAAAGGGGCGGAGTGATTAAGCTTGTAGATAGTGCAAAAAAGCGTCTGGACAAGTATGAGAAGGAGCTTATCCGCACTGAAGGTCTCAAGAAATATGAGCGTGAGTACGCATCATATGCTCATATTTGCGGCATAGATGAGGTGGGACGCGGACCGCTTGCAGGTCCGGTTGTGGCATGTGCGGTTATTCTGCCAAAGGACTGTGATATTTTATATATCAATGATTCAAAGAAGCTTACGGCTGCAAAGCGTGATGAGCTTTACGATGTCATAATGGAAAAGGCGGTTTCTGTAGGAATAGGTATGGCATCGCACGAGCGGATAGATGAGATAAATATATTGCAGGCTACATATGAGGCGATGAGACAGGCAATCGGAAAGCTTGATCCGGCACCGGATTTGACACTTAACGATGCAGTCACAATCCCGGGGGTGGATATAAAGCAGGTTCCGATTATAAAGGGAGATGCCAAAAGCATATCAATAGGGGCAGCCAGCATTGTGGCTAAGGTCACAAGGGATCGGATGATGGTTGAGTATGATAACATATATCCCGGCTATGGATTTGCATCAAACAAGGGCTATGGCTCGGCAGAGCATATCAAGGCACTAAAGGAGATAGGACCATCACCGATACACAGGGCATCGTTTATACACAATTTTATCTAATATATTACAATTGTGCGGTTTTTACGAAGGTGCCCGGCGCTGAATAGTTACACATTCTGCTAAAAACCGTCAGTTCACAATAGGAGAGAAAATGACACTTCAACAACTCAGGCAGGTACTTACAATTGCAGAATCCAATTCCATGAATGAGGCGGCAAAGAAGCTTTTTGTTTCACAGCCAAATCTGTCCGCCACAGTACGAGAGGTGGAGGAAGAGCTTGGAATCACGGTATTCATGAGAAATAACCGTGGAATTACAGTCACAGCGGAGGGCGAGGAGTTTTTAGGATACGCCAAACAGGTTGTGGAGCAGTATCATCTGCTTGAGAACCGGTATCTGAATGTGGAGTCCAAAAAGAAATTCTCGGTTTCCATGCAGCACTATTCATTTGCAGTAAAGGCCTTTGTACAGCTTGCTAAAGAGGTGGGCATGGATGAGTACGAGTTTGCTGTCCACGAGACAAAGACGAAAGAGGTAATAGACAACGTAAAGAACTTAAAGAGTGAGATTGGAGTTCTTTATTTAAGTGATTTCAATGAAAAGGTTTTAAGAAAGCTTTTTAAGGAATGTGACATTGAGTTTAAAGAGCTCTTCACATGCAATACATATGTGTATCTCTGGAAAAAACATCCGCTTGCCGGCCAAAAAGAGATTACACTTGATGATTTGCAGGAATATCCATGTCTGACCTTTGAACAGGGTGTGAACAATTCCTTTTATTATGCTGAGGAGATGATGAGCACGTATGAGTACAAGCGTGTCATAAAGGCTGATGACAGAGCCACAATGCTCAATCTCATGGTGGGGCTCAACGGATTTACACTGTGCTCAGGTATTATTTCTGAGGATTTAAACGGTGATGACTATGCGGCAATTCCACTTAAGGAAAGTGAAAAAATGCATATAGGCTATATCAAGCACAAGGGCACGAAGCTTAGCAAGCTCGGTGAAATATATATAGATGCGTTAAAGAATTACGAGAATAAAGTTTTATAAATGAAAAATTGTAAAAAATGAATTTAAATTAATTAAATATCGTACCATTTTTGTAAGAATTTCACAGTTATATTGTTTTTTTGAAAAAACATGCATGAAAATATAGTGAAAAATCGGTTACGCAAAAGTTATTTATTAAAATAAATGACATGAATTGACGGAAAATGACGGATTATGATTTTTTTGACAAATGAATATCAGATGTTATAATAGGCGCAACAATTGATTGACATGTGCGAAAGCACTATGTTTTAGATTATAAAGGTGGTGTTAACTATGTACAATAAGGAAACAGTAATCAGACTTAACACATTGGATGATGTTCAGGAATTTGTTGGGGCTGCTTCTAAGTGCGATTTTGACATTGATCTCAAATATAGACAGATTCTTATTGATGCGAAATCACTTCTTGGAGTGATTGGAATTGGTACAAACAATGACTTTAAGGTCTGCTATATGGGCGATGACCAGGCATTTGATAATGTGGTTGATAAATTCACTGTAGCGTAATACAATTGAATAAGGTTCTTTGGGAGAGTTTCTTCTTGGAGCTCTCCCTTTTTTTATGTTCAGTGTATTAAAAATGTCTGGAGTTAGACTGAAAATATTGCCGGAACAAAAAAACGTTGACATAGCCCGGAATATGTAGGGAGAGTACATGACAGAAGCTGGAAATAACTATAGTGAAAAGAAAACACAATTACATATTTCGGTCAGAAACCTTGTGGAATTTATTTTCAGGGAGGGTGACATAGACAACCGGTCATCCAGAGCCATGAGTGCCGATGCCATGATGGAGGGAACACGCATTCACAGGAAAATCCAGGGCAGCATGGGGAAGGAGTATCAGGCAGAGGTGCCGCTTTCACTTGTTGTTGAAGGTGATTTGTATGAGCTGACTGTCGAGGGCAGGGCAGATGGCATCTTTACGGAGGATGGAAAGTGTTTTGTTGATGAGATTAAGGGAATGTACAGAAAGGTTGAGCTGTTTGAAAAGCCGGTTTTTGTGCACCGTGCGCAGGCTATGTGCTATGCATATATTTTTGCTCTGCAAAATAATATGGAAACGATAGGCATTCAGATGACCTACTGCAATCTGGAAACGGAGCAGACTAAGTATTTTCGCGAGGAGTTCTCGTTTGAAGAGATAAAAAAATGGTTTGATGACCTGATGGAAGAGTATGGCAAATGGGCAACGTTTCAGTGTGAAATGAAAAATCAAAGACAGGCTTCAATCAAAGAACTCGATTTTCCGTTTGAGTACAGACCAGGGCAGAAAAAGCTTGTATCTGATGTCTACAGGACAATTATGCGTCAGAAGCTTCTTTTTATGCAGGCTCCGACAGGAGTAGGAAAGACTATCTCTACTATTTTCCCGGCAGTGAAGGCGGTTGGTGAGGAGCTGGCAGACAGAATCTTTTACCTGACAGCGAAGACAATCACCGCAACAGTCGCAAAGGAAACGTTTGCGCTGCTTGAAAAAAATGGTTACAGGGCAAAAACTATTCAGATAACGGCAAAGGAAAAGCTATGTCCGTGTGATGAGATGGAATGCAATCCGGTAACCTGTCCGTATGCAAAGGGGCATTTTGACAGAGTAAATGATGCGGTTTTTGACCTGCTTCACAGATGTGAAATGATTGAGAGGGATGATATTTTATCACAGGCGGATAGGTATACCGTTTGTCCGTTTGAGCTTTGTCTTGATACGGCTAGCTGGTGTGATAATGTCATCTGCGATTACAACTATGTGTTTGACCCGAATGTTTATCTTAAGAGATTTTTTCAGGAGGGGATAAAGGGAGATTATATTTTTCTCATTGATGAGGCTCACAATATGGTCGAAAGAAGCAGGCAGATGTATAGCGCTCAGATTTATAAGGAGGATTTCCTTACTGTGAAGCGCATTATGAAGGAGCACAGCCGTTCTATTGAGAAAGCGCTTGAAAAGTGCAATAAGATACTGCTTGGGATGAAGCGTGAGTGTGAGAATTATACGGTATATGATACGTTTGGCAATATGGTATTTTCCTTTATGAGGCTTATGACACTTCTGGATGAGTTTTTGCAGAAGGCTAATGAGTTTCCGGGGAAAAAGGATGTTATGGATTTTTATTTTGAGCTTCGCAATTTCCTGAACATTTATGATCTGGTGGATGAGCACTACGTGATGTATTCCGAGCTTGAGGCTGATGGCAGGTTCATGCTAAAGCTTTTTTGTGTGGACCCGTCGCTTAATATACAAAAGAGGCTGGATAAGGGCAAGTCGGCTGTGTTTTTTTCGGCGACATTTTTGCCTGTAAACTATTACAAGAGCCTGCTAAGCACAAAAAAAGACAACTATGCCATATATGCTGACAGCACGTTTGACAGCAAAAAGAGACTGCTTGCGATGGCAACTGATGTGAGCACGAGGTACACGAGGCGCTCAAGGAGTGAGTATGAGCGCATTGCAGGGTATATTAATGCTGTTGTCACGCAAAAGACTGGAAATTATATGGTTTTCTTTCCGTCATATAAGATGATGAATGATGTGGCAGATATTTACTGTGAAAAATATGCAGACGAAACAGAGCTTATGTTGCAGAAAAATAATATGTCAGAGGCTGAAAGGGAGGAATTTCTGGACAGGTTTAGTGAGGAATCGGACAGAACACTTGTGGCATTTGGTATCATGGGAGGCATATTCGGTGAGGGCATTGATTTGAAAAACGACAGACTGATAGGTGCTATTGTTGTCGGAACGGGACTTCCGCAGATCAGCAATGAGAGAACTATATTAAAGGATTATTACGATGCCGAAAACGGCTGTGGCTTTGACTATGCTTTCAGGTATCCGGGCATAAATAAAGTCCTCCAGGCGGCTGGAAGAGTAATCAGGACGACGGAGGACACAGGTGTCATTTTGCTATTAGATGAGAGATTCTGGCAGAGAGAATATGATTTGCTCTATCCACGCGAGTGGAGTGACAGAAAGCCATGCAATATAGCAAATGTCGGAAAACTAGTTGCCGACTTCTGGGAGCAGATTTAAAAATTCCTCAGTGGATGCTGACACGGGCATTGTAGTGTTTACGGACACAACAATCTGGCGTGGAGGCATCTTTTCTTTTGTCTTCAGCACGAAAAGCTCCTTATTCTCATGGTTGATGCAGTAGTCAGGCACGAATGCGATACCCAGTCCGATTTTGGCCAGGTCTATGAGAAGATCGTTACTGCTTAGCTCAATTTCCGGAATCAGGTCAAGCTGGTGCTGTAAAAACAGATTATGCAGGAATTCACTGGTGGTGCTGTTTCGGTCGAGCATCATGATAGGATATTTATTGAGCTCGGAAAAAGCTATCTCCTGCTTGCGAAGCTTGAAATAATTGGGATTTGCCACAAAAACATCGGAAAAGTTGCATATGGTTTTTTGTCTGTATGAGTGATTGAGGTGCGAGTTTGGAAAATTCGTGACAATCAGGTCAACCTTCCTTTGCTCCAAAAGCTCCACACACTGGATAGATGTGGCATTTGTGACCTTGATAGGCACATTCGGAAACCTCTGATGGAACTGCTTTAAGTAAGGAACAAGCAGATAACGGCATATGGTATCGCTTGCGCCGATGTGAAGCTGGCCAAGTCCAAGTGTGCCTGAGTCTAAAAGCTGGCTTTCACCGCGGGCAATAAGATTCATGGCAGGCTCAATGTGCTTTAAAAGCAGGGCACCGGCTGCGGTGAGCTGTACCTTCTTTGTGCTTCTGATGAAAAGAGTCTGTCCCAGCTTCTTTTCGAGAGTCTTAATAGACTGGCTTACCGCGGACTGTGAAATAAACAGCTTCTTGCTGGCTTCAGAGAAGCTTAGGGACGTTGCCACGTAGTAAAAGACCTTGTAAAGCTCATAATTTATATCCATTTTGTTATCCTCCGTATAAATATGGTTATTTGCATCTGTTTTTATCAATGAGGGGCAAAATACCTTTTGACCCTTATATCATTATATAAGAAAACTATAATTAACGCAACTTATAAAACAAATTAAATATATTAATTATACTTATCATAACTAAAGTGTTATACTACAACCATAGTTTTAAAGTCCGATTGTGCAAAAAGCCGGACGGTAACGAATAATTGGTTACATACTCTCGAATTGAAAGGAGAACATATGAGTAACGTACGTCGTGTATATGTAGAGAAAAAACCTGACTTTGCGGTAAAGGCAAAGGAATTAAAGCATGAGATTAAGCATTATCTGGGAATCACAACTGTGGAGGCAGTACGTGTATTAATCAGATATGATGTGGAAAATATATCAGAGGAGACATACAAGAAAGCCTTGTATACAGTTTTCTCAGAGCCGCCTGTTGATGATATCTATGAGGAGACATTTGACTATGGTGATGCAAAAGTATTTACTGTAGAGTTTTTACCGGGACAGTTTGACCAGAGAGCAGATTCAGCTGAGCAGTGTGTGAAGCTTCTCAATGAGAATGAGGAGCCGATTATCAGAAGTGCTATCACATATGTGATTGAGGGGGCTATCACAGATGAGCAGTTTGCTGCTATTAAGAAGCACTGCATCAACCCTGTTGATTCGCGTGCTATCGGCATGGAAAAGCCTAAGACACTTGTGCAGGAGTTTGATGACCCTGCTGATGTCATCATATTTGACGGTTTCAAGGATATGGCAGAGGACAAGCTGAAGGAGCTTTATTTATCATTGAACCTTGCCATGACATTCAAGGATTTTCTTCATATCCAGAATTATTTTAAGAATGAGGAAAAGCGTGATCCTTCAATGACAGAAATCCGTGTGCTCGATACATACTGGTCAGATCACTGCCGTCATACAACATTCTCTACAGAGCTTAAGAATGTCAAGTTTGACGATGGCTTCTACCGCACACCGATTGAAAATACCTACAAGGATTATCTCAATACATTTTCAAATATCTACAAGGACAGAAATGACAAATTTGTCTGCCTGATGGATCTTGCACTTCTTGCCATGAAGAGATTAAAGGCAGAGGGCAAGCTTGATGATCAGGAAGAGTCTGATGAGATCAACGCATGCTCTATCGTGGTACCTGTTGAGGTGGACGGAAAGACAGAGGAGTGGCTTGTAAACTTCAAGAACGAGACACACAACCATCCTACAGAGATTGAGCCTTTCGGTGGCGCTGCTACATGCCTTGGCGGAGCAATCCGAGATCCTCTCTCAGGACGTACATATGTATATCAGGCAATGCGTGTAACAGGTGCAGCAGATCCTACAGTACCGGTTTCACAGACAATTGAAGGAAAGCTTCCACAGAAGAAGCTTGTCAGGGAGGCAGCTCACGGATACAGCTCATATGGAAACCAGATCGGACTTGCAACAGGCTATGTCAAGGAGGTTTACCATCCAAATTACGTTGCAAAGCGTATGGAGATCGGTGCAGTTATGGGTGCGGCTCCAAGACGTGCTGTCCAGAGACTTAACTCAGATCCGGGAGATAAAATCATTCTCCTTGGTGGACGCACAGGACGTGACGGAATCGGTGGTGCTACAGGTTCATCAAAGGCACACAATACAAAGTCTACATCAGTCTGCGGAGCTGAGGTACAAAAGGGTAATGCACCTACAGAGAGAAAGCTTCAGAGACTTTTCAGAAGAGAAGAGGTCAGCCATATCATCAAGAAGTGTAACGATTTCGGTGCCGGCGGAGTTTCTGTTGCTATCGGAGAGCTTGCTGACGGACTTCGTATAGAGCTTGACAAGGTACCAAAGAAATACGCAGGTCTTGACGGAACAGAGATTGCTATCTCAGAGTCACAGGAGCGTATGGCAGTTGTAGTTGCGCCTTCTGATGTTGAACAGTTCCTTGCATACGCAAAAGAGGAAAATCTCGAGGCAACAGAGGTTGCGGTAGTTACAGAGGATCCAAGACTTGTGCTTGAGTGGAGAGGCAAAGAGGTAGTAAATATCTCTCGTGCATTCCTTGATACAAACGGAGCGCATCAGGAGACTGATGTTGAGGTTGAGATGCCTTGCGAGAGTGACAATTATCTGGACAAAATCAGCACACCTGCTGTAGCCAAGATGGTAGAGGCAGGAGATATGAAGGGTGCCTGGGAGGCAGAGCTTGAAGACCTTAACGTATGCTCACAGAAGGGACTTGTTGAGATGTTCGATGGCTCTATCGGAGCAGGCAGTGTATATATGCCATATGGTGGACGTTACCAGCTCACAGAGACACAGTCAATGGTTGCAAAGCTTCCTGTATTAAAGGGTAAATGTGATACAGTAACAATGATGGCTTACGGCTTCGACCCATATCTTTCATCATGGAGCCCATACCACGGATCTATATATGCAGTGCTTGAGTCTATCTCAAGAATCGTTGCAGCAGGCGGAGATTACAGCAAAATCCGTATGACATATCAGGAGTACTTCCGCAGAATGAATGAGGATCCAAAGCGCTGGAGCCAGCCGTTTGCAGCACTCCTCGGAGCATATGATGCTCAGATTGGCTTCGGACTTCCTTCAATCGGTGGAAAGGATTCCATGTCAGGTACCTTCAATGATATTGATGTACCGCCTACACTCGTATCATTTGCAGTGGATGTGGCAAAGGAAAAGGATATCATCACACCTGAGCTCAAGAAGGAGGGCAACCAGCTTGTTCTATTTACAATAGATAAGGATGAGTTTGATCTTCCAAAATATGATCAGGTTATGACACTTTATACAGCAATCAGAAATCTTATCCAGGATGGCGCAATTGTTTCAGCATATGCACTTGACGGAAAAGGTCTTGCCGCAGCAGTATCAAAGATGGCATTTGGTAACAAGCTTGGTGTAACAATCGAGGATGAGGTGACAAGCGATACACTCTTTGCACCTGGCTTTGGTAATATCGTAGCTGAGGTTTCTGTTGATGCACTTTCAAAGGTCAGAGAGGTAATTGATGCAGTAGGTATTTCAGATGCAGCCTCTGTAGTCGGCTATGTAAACGATAAGCAGACTATCGAGTGTGACGATATGGTGCTTCCTGTTGAGGAGGCTGTCAAGGTATGGACAGCAAAGCTCGAGGGAGTTTTCCATACAAAGGCAACAGACGATACAAGCAAGGTAAATAGCGGTCTTTACGATGCAAAGAATATCTATGTATGCAAGAATAAAGTGGCTAAGCCTACAGTATTTATTCCGGTATTCCCTGGAACAAACTGTGAGTACGATAGTGCTAAGGCATTTGAAAGAGCAGGCGCTGACACAATCGTAAAGGTATTCAAGAACCTCACAGCAGAGGATATCCGTGATTCGGTTGATGAGTTTGTAAAGGCAATTGACAAATCACAGATTATCATGTTCCCTGGTGGATTCTCAGCAGGAGATGAGCCTGAGGGATCAGCTAAATTCTTTGCAACAGCATTTAGAAATGCAAAGATGACAGAGGCTGTTGAAAAGCTAATTAATGAGAGAGATGGACTTGCACTTGGTATCTGTAACGGTTTCCAGGCACTTATCAAGCTTGGACTTGTACCATATGGAGAGATCAGACAGCAGGATGCACAGTCACCTACACTCACATACAATACAATCAACCGCCATATCTCAAAGATGGTTTATACAAAGGTTGTTTCAAACAAGAGCCCATGGCTTGCACAGGCTAAGCTTGGTCAGACCTACTGCAATCCGGCATCACATGGCGAGGGACGTTTCGTAGCACCGAAGGAGTGGCTTGATAAGCTCTTTGAAAACGGACAGGTTGCCACACAGTATGTTGATCTGGACGGAAATGTATCAATGGATGAGGAGTGGAACGTAAACGGCTCATACATGTCTATCGAGGGTATCACATCTCCTGACGGAAGAATCCTCGGCAAGATGGCTCACTCAGAGCGCCGTGGCGAATCTGTAGCAATCAATATCTACGGAGAGCAGGATATGAAGATATTCGAGAGCGGTGTGAAATATTTTAAATAATTCATAACTGAATAATTACAATATCTTATATATTTATTGGGTTATTATCTCTGCAATATAAACAATTAAGCTTCCATGGAGGTCACGGTTAGTGGCTTTCATGGGAGTTTTTATTTTGGAACCAGTGAATATGTTGACGGAAAAGAAAATAAATTGAAGATAATTAAACATGTGTGTCTGCTTGATATTTGATAGTCGCAGTGGTAAAATCAAGACTAAAATTACCGGTAGTAAATGGTTTGAAAGAAAAGAGGACATAAAACAGATGAGATTGCCACAAATAATAAACAGCCTCCTTGAGACTGATATGTATAAATTCAGCATGGGACAGACGATTTTCCATCAGTTCACAAGCTATAAAACGACCTGGACCTTCAAGTGCAGAAATAAAGACGTGCATTTTACAGATGAGATGGTCGAGGAGATAAAGGAACAGGTGCAGGCCTTCTGTCAGCTTCGTTTTACGGAGGAAGAGCTTGAATATCTTGATAACATCACCTGGATAAAGGGCACATATGTTGATTTTTTAAGACTCTGGCAGCCAAGATATGAGGAGTTTACCATCACAACAGATGCACCGTGTGGGCTGGCAATCGATGCAGCCGGCACGTGGCTTAATACTTCGATGTATGAGATTCCGGTGCTTGCTATTGTAAATGAAGTGTACTTCCGTATGGCATATGATTATGATGTGCTGCTTAAGCAGTTTAAGCGCAGGCTTGATGAGAAGGTGCGTCTGCTCGAGGAGGATACCTACAGGCTTAGCGATTTCAGTGAATTTGGACTAAGACGCCGTCTGTCTGCTGAGGCGCAGGAGATGGCTGTAAAGGCAATCGCAGAGGTTGAGCTGCCAGCAGATTCACACTTTATTGGTACATCAAACGTATATCTTGCGAAGAAATTCAATTTAAAGCCGGTGGGAACAATGGCTCATGAGTGGATTATGTGTACAGGACAGGGCAATCACAAGCATAATCCGGCATATTCAAACTGGTACGCACTCGATGCATGGGTTAAGGAGTATGGTATATTAAACGGTATTGCGCTTACTGACACCATAACAACAGACTGCTTCCTGCGTGATTTTCAGCTCACCTATGCGACACTTTTTTCGGGAGTGCGTCATGATAGCGGAGATCCGTACGAGTGGGGAGACAAGATGATAGCCCACTACAACAGTCTGGGAATTAATCCAAGGACAAAGACACTTTTGTTCAGCGACAGCCTGGATTTCGAGCGTGCGACTGCATTGTATGATTATTTCAAGGATAAGGCAAAGGTTGCATTCGGTATAGGAACCTTTATCAGTAACGACACTGATGAGGAAGCACTCAACATAGTTATGAAGACCACCAAGTGTAACGGCATGGATGTGGCAAAGATTTCCGACGTGGCAGGCAAGGGTATGTGCAAGAATCCGGATTATGTCGATTACCTGAACAGGTGTATTGATTACAGGATGAAGAATGATAAATGATAAATGATGGCATGAGGGGGCAAAGATATTTTGCCCCCTTTAATTATGTGATTGAATTGCAAGAAATGTGTAAACATAACAAAAAATATATAAAATATCAGACAATTTAAAATAAAAATGAAAATTAACAAAAAATATATTGACAAATAGGTGAAATTGGTGTAATCTTAAATCAACAAAAAGAGATACGAAAGGAACAAAAATAAAACACAGGAGGTACAGTCCAATGGGGATTACATAATTTAAGTCAAAGTACTATAAGGATGATTGAACGGAATATTTAAATCTGTAGGGCGAGCCGAAGAGCAGTAATCGCACAGATATATTAGCAAATAAATAATATCGTTGAAAAAGTTCTTGTAGATTAAAAGTGAAAGATAGAATCTCTCATAAGAGTTTACATAGATAATGTAACCAAAAGGAGTGATTTTATGAAGAAGGGTAGAGGTCCATAGCTAAGCTAAAAGAATAAGAATCCTGTCATAAACAGAATCAGATTTATAGCAAAGCAATATGGAAATGCCAAAACAAATTCATATAGCGAAAGCGGAACTTGGAGGTTATACAGTGAAGCTTACGGAACCAATGCTTTAGGAGCCACTTGATGTAAAATGTAGATCAGGTGGCTCCTATTTTTGACATTTGCGAATGCATGTGAGGTTTAATAGTTAGATAGAATGGCAACGTAAGCCTTTAAGGCTGGGCTATAATTTGATGAAAGCAGGAACGCGGTTTTCAAATACTGTATAGTACATAAACCCGGCATCCTTGAGGATATTTGAAACCTTGTCAAAATCATATGCCACATGCTCCGGCTTGTGGGCATCTGCTCCGACTGTGATTATTTCTCCACCAAGCTCATGATAGCGCTTTAGCACATCTTCGGTCGGATTTGGGTGGCCAAGCCCGTATTTAAAGCCGGCGGTATTGAACTCGATGCCTTTTCCCTGGGAGATAATTTCCTTTAATATAGCATCAATTATGTCGGCATACCGTTCATATGAATAGTATTTATTTTTGTCAGGACCGTATCTGACCACGTAGTCGATGTGACCGTACACATCAAAATCCGCGCCGGAGTGCAGATTGTCAAGTATCGATTCAAAGTATTCGGTGTAGGCTTCGTGCTCTGTCTTGCCTTTGTAAAATGCAGGATAGTATGGGTCAATGCCGTTTACTACATGGCTTGAGCCGATCACGAGGTCAAACGGATATTTTTTGGCGACCTCATTATTTTTGTCTGTAATATGAGGCTGTAAACCGATTTCAATGCCCCAGTGGATATTTATCGGGCAGCCCTTTTCTTTAAGAACAATTGCAAGTCTTTTGATGCGCTTTTCATATGCTGCTATATCAAGGTCGAAAAGCCCGGGCTCCTCTTTATAGTCATAGTCCAGATGGTCTGTAAAGCAGATGCCGTCCAGCCCTTTGTTGATTGCTGAGTTTATCATCAATACCGGGTCGGCATCGCTGTCACCCGAAAACATGCAGTGCATGTGCTGATCCCACATATAAATACCTCCGTAAAACTGATGTAGTGTTGTTAAAAAACTTTATATGTTACATGATTTATAATTGTCTGCTGTTGGCTGCCGGAAAGTGCGAATTACAGCAATTAATTAAGTGTAGCCGAGATTATAATAAAGTGCAATATCTATAAAGAAAAATTGTGAAGAATGATAAAAAATGTGTGTAAATGAAAATATTTAGTGAAAATTTTAACAAACGCAAATAAAGTACTTGAACCTTTGAGAATTATTCGCTATAATAAAAGCATCTTAGGGCATGTCCCTAAAAATACTTTTTACAATTCTAGGAGGAATTAAAATGGCAGTAAGAGTAGCAATCAACGGATTTGGTCGTATCGGACGTCTTGCTTTCAGACAGATGTTTGGAGCTGAGGGATACGAGGTAGTAGCTATCAACGACTTAACAAGCCCAAAAATGTTAGCACACTTATTAAAGTATGATTCATCACAGGGTAAATACGAGCATGCAGATGAGGTTTCTGCAAGCGATGATTCTATCACAGTTTGTGGTAAGGAAATCAAAATTTACGCATTCCCAGATGCAAACAATTGCCCATGGGGAGAGTTAAAGGTTGACGTTGTACTTGAGTGCTCTGGATTCTATACATCAAAAGAGAAGGCTCAGGCTCATATCAATGCTGGAGCTCGTAAGGTAGTTATCTCTGCACCAGCAGGAAATGACCTTCCTACAATCGTTTACAATACAAACCATGAGACACTTAAGGCTTCTGATACAATCATCTCAGCAGCTTCTTGTACAACAAACTGCTTAGCTCCAATGGCAGATGCACTTAACAAGTACGCTCCAATCCAGTCTGGTATCATGGTAACAATCCATGCTTACACAGGAGATCAGATGACTCTTGACGGACCACAGAGAAAGGGAGACCTTCGTCGTTCACGTGCAGCAGCAGTTAATATCGTTCCTAACTCAACAGGAGCAGCTAAGGCAATCGGCCTTGTTATCCCAGAGTTAAACGGAAAGTTAATCGGATCTGCACAGCGTGTTCCTACACCAACAGGATCTACAACAATCCTTACAGCAGTTGTTAAGAAAGCAGGCGTTACAAAAGAGGATATCAACGCAGCTATGAAGGCAGCAGCTAACGAGTCATTCGGATACAACGAGGATGAGATCGTATCTTCAGATATCGTTGGAATGAGATTTGGTTCATTATTCGATGCAACACAGACAATGGTTAACCAGGTTTCTGACGATCTGTACGAGGTACAGGTTGTTTCTTGGTATGATAACGAGAACAGCTACACATCTCAGATGGTTCGTACAATCAAGTACTTCTCAGAGTTAGCTTAATTCTTGTACCCACAAGAACAGTATATCTCAAGACTACTCAAGGGGCGCGGTCTTAATTGAACCGCGCCTCTTTTTTAAAGCATGGCTATTTCTTTTGAATATCTGTGAATTGTAGAATTAATTATATTTTTTAATATGCACAATATGGCGTGGCCACATGGCTTATGCCTTGAAATAAGGGAGGACATATTATGTCATTAAACAAGAAATCAATTGATGATATCAACGTAAAAGGCAAGAGAGTTCTCGTTAGATGTGACTTCAACGTGCCACTTAAGGACGGAAAAATCACAGATGAGAACCGTATCAACGGAGCTCTTCCAACAATCCAGAAATTAATCAAGGACGGTGGAAAGGTTATCCTTTGCTCACACCTTGGAAAAGTTAAAAACGGACCAAACGAGGGTGAGTCACTTGCTCCTGTAGCTGCAGCTCTTGAGGCTAAGCTTGGACAGAAGGTTACATTTGTAGCTGACTACAACGTAACAGGTGAGGCTGCAACAAAGGCTGTTTCAGAGATGAAAGAGGGAGATGTAGTTCTTCTTCAGAATACACGTTTCAGAGGCAAAGAGGAGACAAAGCCACAGGAAGCCGGAGATGCATTCGCAAAAGAGCTTGCTGACCTTGCTGATGTATATGTATGTGACGCTTTCGGTTCTGCTCATAGAGCACATGCTTCTGTAGCAGGTGTTACAAAGTTCATCACAGCTAAGGGTGGAGAGAATGTTGTTGGATACCTTATGCAGAAGGAAATTGACTTCCTTGGCAAGGCAGTAGAGAATCCTGTACGTCCTTTCGTAGCTATTCTTGGTGGTGCTAAAGTAGCTGACAAGCTCAATGTTATCGACAACCTCCTCGAGAAGGCTGATACACTTATCATCGGTGGTGGAATGGCATACACATTCCTTAAAGCACAGGGCTATGAGATTGGTATCTCAATGCTTGATGAGACAAAGATTGATTACTGTAAAGAGATGCTTGCAAAAGCAGAGAAACTTGGAAAGAAGATTCTTCTTCCTGTTGATGCAGTTACAATCAAGGATTTCCCAAATCCAATCGATGCTCCTGTAGAGACAGAGACATATGATTATGACAAGATGCCTGCAGACCGTGAGGGCTGTGATATTGGACCTAAGACACGTGAGCTTTTCGCTGACGCTGTTGCATCAGCTAAGACTGTTGTATGGAACGGACCAATGGGTGTATTTGAGAACCCAACACTTGCAGCAGGTACACTTGCAGTAGCAGAGGCACTTGCTAAATCAGATGCTATCACAATCATTGGTGGTGGAGATTCAGCTGCAGCAGTTAACCAGATGGGACTTGGCGACAAGATGAGCCACATCTCAACAGGTGGCGGTGCTTCCCTTGAGTTCCTTGAGGGCAAGGAGCTTCCTGGTGTAGCTTGTGCTGATGATAAATAAGCCGAAAGCAACTTAATGAAATCGAGCCGCAGGCAAAAAATATTTGTATACAAATACAAGGAGATATAAAATGGCAAGAAAGAAAATTGTAGCCGGCAACTGGAAGATGAACATGACTCCAAGCCAGGCTGTTAAATTAGTAGAAGAGTTAAAACCACTCGTAGTTTCAGATGATGTTGAAGTTGTTTACTGTGTACCTGCAATTGACATCGTACCTGTTGTAGAAGCATTAAAGGGTACAAATGTTGCTGTTGGAGCAGAGAATATGTACTTCGAGGAGAAGGGTGCTTACACAGGAGAAATCTCAGCAGAGATGCTTCTTGATGCAGGTGTTAAGTATGTTATCATCGGACATTCAGAGAGAAGAGATTACTTCAAAGAGGATGACGCACTTCTCAACAAGAAGGTAAAGAAGGCTATCGAGGCTGGACTTACACCAATCCTTTGCTGTGGTGAGACACTTGAGCAGAGAGAGAGCGGTGTTACACTTGACTGGATCAGACTTCAGATTAAGTCAGATCTCGCAGGTGTTGCTGCATCAGATGTTGCAAACATGGTTATCGCTTACGAGCCAATCTGGGCAATCGGAACAGGAAAGACAGCTACTTCTGACCAGGCTCAGGAGGTTTGCGGTGCAATTCGTGAGTGTGTAGCTGAGATCTATGATCAGGCTACAGCAGATTCAGTTCGTATCCAGTACGGCGGATCTGTAAATGCAGGAAATGCAGCAGAGCTTTTTGCAAAGCCTGACATCGACGGTGGATTAGTTGGTGGCGCTTCACTCAAGGCTGATTTTGGAAAGATCGTAAACTACAAGTAATTATTAAATCATAATTTAATATTTGATTTGACAATCACAATAACTAAATGTCACTAAATTCACCAGCTTAGCTGCATTTAGTGGCATTTATTATGTAATGAAATTTTTTGTGAGCTTGCATATGTCACTGTAATAGAGCATTTTGCGAGCCTCATATGAAGAATAGAGGAAATATAAATGAGTAAGAAACCGGTAGTATTAATGGTACTTGATGGTTACGGCTTAAGTGACCACAAAGAGGGAAATGCCATAGCTATGGCAAATACCCCTGTTATGGATAAATTGATGGCAGAGTGTCCTTTTGTAAAGGGCGCAGCTTCAGGTCTTGCAGTTGGACTTCCTGACGGACAGATGGGAAACTCTGAGGTAGGACATATGAATATCGGCGCAGGCCGTATCATATATCAGGATCTTACAAGAATCACAAAGGCAATTGCTGATGGTGATTTCTTCAAGAACAAGGTATTAATTTCTGCAATCGAAAACTGCAAGAAGAATGACTCCGATCTGCATCTTTGGGGACTTCTTTCAGATGGTGGAGTTCACAGCCATATCGAGCATCTTTACGGACTTCTTGAGCTTTGCAAGAAAGAAAATTTTGACAGAGTATATGTACACGCATTCCTTGATGGTCGTGATACACCGCCTGCATCAGGCAAGGACTATATCGAGCAGCTTCTCGCTAAGATGAAGGAAATCGGTGTAGGAAAGATTGCATCTCTTTCAGGACGTTACTATGCAATGGACAGAGATAACAACTGGGATCGTGTGCAGAAGGCTTATGATTCACTCACTAAGGGTGAAGGCGTAAAAGCTACATGTCCTGTAAAGGCTATGGAGGAGTCATACGCAAATGACGTTACAGATGAGTTCGTGCTTCCTACAGTTATCACAAACGAGGATGGCACACCGGTATCTGTTGTAAAGGACAATGATTCTGTTATCTTCTTCAACTTCCGTCCGGACCGTGCTCGTGAGATGACAAGAGCATTTTGCGATGATAAGTTTACCGGCTTTGAGCGCCCATTCCTTAAGACTACATTTGTATGCTTCAAGGATTATGACGAGTCAATTCCTAACAAGCTTATCGCTTTTGAGAAGGAAGAAATCAAGAATACATTTGGTGAGTATCTTGCAGCAAATGGCAAGAAACAGCTTCGTCTCGCAGAGACAGAGAAGTATGCACACGTAACCTTCTTCTTCAACGGTGGAGTAGAGGAGCCGAATATCGATGAGGCACGTCTTCTTGTAAACAGTCCTAAGGACGTTGCAACATATGACTTAAAGCCTGAGATGAGCGCTCCTGAGGTTGGAATGGATCTTGTTGAGGCTATCAAGTCAGATAAGTATGATGTTATTATCATCAACTTTGCTAACCCTGACATGGTTGGACATACAGGTGTGATTCCGGCTGCTGTAAAGGCTGTTGAGAGAGTTGATTCACTCGTAGGTGATGCAGTTCAGGCAATCAAGGATGTGGATGGAGTATTATTCATCTGTGCTGACCACGGAAACGCAGAGAAGATGATTGATTATGAGACAGGAAAACCTCATACAGCTCATACAACCAATCCTGTTCCTTTCATTCTTGTAAACGCTGACCCTTCTTACAAGCTTCGTGAGGGCGGATGTCTTGCAGATATCGCTCCAACACTGCTTGAGATTATGGGACTTCCACAGCCAAAAGAGATGACAGGAAAGTCACTTATCGTTAAATAAAATTTGTATTATATAGGCTCCGGCGCAGACAAAGGGTTTGAACCGGAGCTTTTGTTTTGATATATTAAAGATATAATAATAAATATAAGAATTGCTTATAAATAGTACAAAATTATTTAAAAAAACTTATAATATACGTTGACTTTACAAATTGAGCTGGTATATAATTTAAGGGTAGCATTTGATTTGTAAAATAAATTACACATAAGATGGAGGACAATCATGCAGGAATTTAAACCATTCAAAGAAGGAAAAGTAAGAGAAGTATATGATAACGGGGACAGCCTTATTATGGTCGCAACAGATCGTATTTCCGCTTTTGACCATATTTTAAAGAATAAAATTACAGACAAGGGAGCCATCCTCACACAGATGTCTAAGTTCTGGTTTGAATTCACAAAGGATGTCGTTCCTAACCATATGATTTCAGTAGACGCAAAGGATATGCCGGAGTTCTTCGGTCAGGACAGGTTCAACGGAAACAGCATGCTCTGCAAGAAGCTTGAGATGCTTCCAATCGAGTGTATAGTTCGTGGATATATCACAGGAAGCGGCTGGGCAAGCTACCAGGAGAACGGTACAGTCTGCGGAATCAGACTTCCGGAGGGACTTGTTGAGTCTGATAAGCTCCCTGAGCCTATTTATACACCATCTACCAAGGCTGATCTTGGAGATCATGATGAAAATATCTCATTCGAAAAATCAGTAGAAGTATTAGAGAAGATTTATCCTGAGAAGGGCAGAGAGTACGCAGAGAAGATTCGCGATTATACAATTGCTCTCTACAAGAAATGTGCAGAGTATGCTCTTACAAAGGGCATCATCATCGCAGATACCAAGTTTGAGTTTGGTTTAAATGAGCAGGGTGAGGTAGTGCTTGCCGATGAGATGCTCACACCTGACAGCTCACGCTTCTGGCCACTTGATGGATATAAGCCTGGACAGGGACAGCCTTCATTTGACAAGCAGTATGTAAGAGACTGGCTCAAGGCAAATCCGGACAATGACCTTCTTTTACCTGATGAGGTTGTTGTGAAGACTGTAGAGAAATATAAAGAGGCATTTGAGCTTCTTACAGGAAGCAAATTCAGCCGCTAATATATTATTTATTCCGCGTTACTATTTCGCAATTATAAACGGAGATATTATGAACCAGGACAATAACATAAATCAGTATATAAATACTAGTATAGATACAAAAAGTCATACCGGTACAAAATTAAAAAGGTGTTCTGATATTGACGAGCATAACCATGTATTTGATGAGCTTCATGAGGAGTGTGGTGTGTTCGGCATGTATGATTTTGATGGAGGAAATGTCGCATCCACTATCTATTATGGCCTTTTTGCGCTTCAGCACAGAGGACAGGAAAGCTGTGGTATTGCAGTGAGTGATACACACGGACCAAAGGGAAAGGTGACCACACACAAGGGTATGGGCCTTGTAAATGAGGTATTTACTCCTGATATTTTAGAGCCTATGAAGGGTGATATCGGAGTGGGACATGTGCGCTATTCAACAGCAGGCTCATCAACACGTGAGAATGCACAGCCTCTCGTATTAAATTATGTCAAGGGCACACTTGCCATGGCACACAACGGAAACCTCATTAACGCAAAGGAGCTTCGCAAGGAGCTTGAGTATACAGGAGCAATTTTCCAGACCACAATCGACTCTGAGGTTATAGCTTATCATATCGCCAGAGAGCGTCTTAACTCAAAAACAGCGGAGGAGGCGGTCAGACGTGCCTGCCAGAAGCTTAAGGGAGCCTATGCACTTGTGGTTGAGAGCCCGAGAAAGCTTATTGCAGCCAGAGACCCATTTGGTTTTAAGCCTCTTTGCATCGGAAAAAGAGACAATGCATATATCGTTACATCCGAGACCTGTGCACTTGATACAATCGGTGCAGAGTTTGTCAGGGATATAGAGCCGGGAGAGGTTATCACCATCACTCCTGAAAAGGGCATTGAGTCTGATATGACTATGGCACTTGCCCCTGAAAAACAGGCCAGATGCGTGTTTGAATACATTTATTTCGCAAGACCTGACAGCCATATTGACGGAGTAAGCGTGTATAGCAGCCGTATCAAGGCTGGCAGATTCCTTGCAATGGATTCACCGGTTGAGGCTGATATCGTGACAGGAGTACCGGAGTCAGGAAATGCCGCTGCTCTTGGTTATTCACTTGAGTCGGGCATTCCATATGGCACAGCATTTGTCAAGAACGGTTATGTCGGCAGGACATTTATCAAGCCTAAGCAGTCAAGCCGTGAATCAAGCGTGCAGATAAAGCTCAATGTATTAAAGGAGGCTGTTAAGGGCAAGAGAGTTGTTATGATTGATGATTCAATTGTACGAGGAACAACCTCAGACAGAATAGTGCGTATGTTAAGAGAGGCGGGTGCCACAGAGGTACATGTGCGCATCAGTTCACCGCCATTCTTATGGCCTTGCTATTTCGGTACAGATATTCCTGCAAGAGAGCAGCTTATCGCTTACAACAGGACTATTGATGATATCAGACAGATTATAGGTGCAGATTCTTTAGGCTACCTTGGAATTGACAGACTTCATGAGATGGTAGAGGGATTGCCAATCTGCATGGGCTGTTTCACAGGAAAATATCCGATGGAGCCACCGAAGGATGATATCAGAGGCGAGTATTTTGATAAAGAAATAGACCTCGAGAGAAAAATGCTTAATCGCTAATAAAGGAGAGAATATGAGTACAGACAGATACACAAGTCCTCTTTCTGAGCGCTATGCCAGCAAAGAGATGCAGTATATTTTTTCGCAGGATATGAAATTTACCACTTGGAGAAAGCTCTGGATTGCTCTTGCAGAGACTGAGATGGAGCTTGGGCTTTCACAGGATGGCAAGCCGGTTATCACACAGGAACAGATTGATGAATTAAAGGCACATGTGGATGACATCAATTATGATGTGGCAAAGGAGCGTGAGAAGCTTGTGCGTCACGATGTAATGAGCCATGTCTATGCATATGGACAGCAGTGCCCTAAGGCAGCAGGAATTATACATCTTGGAGCAACCTCATGCTATGTAGGTGACAATACAGATATCATCATCATGAATGAAGCATTAAAGCTTGTTCACAAAAAGCTTATAAGTGTTATTGCAGAGCTTGCAAATTTTGCTGATAAGTATAAGAATCAGCCAACTCTTGCATTTACACATTTCCAGCCGGCACAGCCGACAACAGTTGGAAAGCGTGCCACACTGTGGCTGAATGAGTTTATGCTGGATCTCGAGGATTTAGAGTATGTGCAGGGCACATTAAAGCTCCTTGGCTCAAAGGGTACTACAGGAACACAGGCCAGCTTCCTTGAGCTCTTCGACGGAGACAATGAGACAATAGACAAGATAGATCCGATGATTGCAAAGAAGATGGGCTTTAAGGATTGTTATCCGGTGTCAGGCCAGACATATTCCCGTAAGGTAGATACAAGAGTGGTAAATGTGCTCGCAGGCATTGCTGCATCAGCTACAAAGATGTCAAACGATATCAGACTGCTCCAGCATCTTAAGGAAGTAGAGGAGCCGTTTGAGAAGAATCAGATAGGTTCATCAGCCATGGCATACAAGAGAAATCCTATGAGAAGTGAGAGAATAGCATCTCTTTCAAGATATGTTCTTGCAGATGTAATGAATCCTGCAATTACTTCAGCTACTCAGTGGTTTGAGAGAACACTTGACGATTCTGCAAACAAGCGTCTTTCAATACCTGAGGGCTTCCTTGCAATAGACGGAATCCTTGACCTCTGCCTCAATGTGGTGGATGGATTGGTAGTATATCCAAAGGTTATTGAAAAGCACTTTATGGCAGAGATACCATTCATGGCAACAGAGAACATCATGATGGATGCTGTAAAGAACGGCGGAAATCGTCAGGAGCTCCATGAGAAGATCAGACAGCTCTCAATGCAGGCCGGAAAGACAGTCAAGGAAGAGGGAAAAGAAAATAACCTCGTAGACTTAATCGCTGCAGACCCTGCATTTGGACTGACAAAGGCTGATATCGAAAAGAACCTTAAGCCTGAGCTTTATGTGGGACGTGCGCCTCGTCAGGTAGAAGTATATCTGCGTGATGTAGTTAATCCGGTGCTTGAAGCACATAAGGATGAGAGTGGAGTAAAGGCAGAGATTAACGTATAATATCGAAAGTATATATAACGGTAATTTGCTTGTGTTAACATATTTATCTAAATAAAAAGCCCCGGCATATAAACCTGTTTCATGGTTTATATGCCGGGGTTTTATATATCCGTCAAGTATGAAGTTAGTTTAAATTAATTCTCTTTGACATCATCTCAGGATTGGTAGCCTCGCTGATTGCCACATGCTTGCTGATTACACCGGCCTTGTACAGATTGAAGATGCTTGTATCCATTGCAATCATATTCTCAGCTGCAGAGGTGTAGATGATACCGTCAATCTGATGGACCTTGCCTTCACGGATTAAGTTCCTTATTGCAGGCGTGAGTACCATGATTTCAAAAGCAGGAACCATCTCACCGTTTGTGGCAGGTAAAAGCTTCTGGCAGACAACAGCCTGCAGCACAGATGCAAGCTGGATGGCTATCTGGTGCTGCTGGGAAGCAGGAAACGCATCGATTATTCGGTCAATGGTATTTGCGGCACCAATTGTGTGGAGTGATGAAAATATGAGGTGACCGGTTTCAGCCGCTGTGACAGCTGTATTGATGGTCTCATAGTCTCGCATCTCTCCAAGCAATATGACGTCAGGACTCTGGCGGAGTGCGGCGCGAAGTGCAGTGAGATAGCTTTCTGTATCTGTGTTGATTTCACGCTGTGACACAATACATTTGTCATGACGATGTAAAAACTCAAGCGGATCCTCAAGAGTGATAATATGCTCTTCCTTCTCATGGTTGATCTGATCAATAATACATGCTAGTGTGGTAGATTTACCGCTTCCGGCTGGGCCGGTAACCAGCACCATGCCGTTGTTTGTTTCCGCAAGCTCCATAACAGAGTCCGGTATATGTAAATCGCTTGGCTTTGGCAGTGTGAATGAGATAACACGGATGACAGCAGAGTAAGAGCCACGCTGTTTGAAAGTGCTCACTCTGTAACGCGATACTCCCGGTATAGCGAAGGAAAAGTCATCATCTCCGGTTTCCTCGAATTTTGAAATATCTCTCTCGGCAAGAGCATAGATTGATGTGACAAATTCAAAGGTTTCTTTTGGAATCATTCTGATTTCATTGAGGCACTCCATTACTCCCTTTGATTTGTATGTGAGAGGGCGGCCGGCCACTATGAAAATATCCGATGCTCCGTTGTCAGTCGCTTCTTTTAATATCTTTTTAACATCCATTTTAGTTTCCTCCAATTAAATTTAGTGTATCATTTTCCTCGAAAGCTGTGTCGGTATTGAGCTTCCATTGTTTTATTTTATAAAAAGCATCCTGCCTGTGGACAGGATAGTTGATATCAAGCTTTACAGTGAGAGTCTGCGTATCGCTTACAGTACAGGTGATGGTATAGGTCAGACCGGTAACCTTGCCGTTTGATTCATTTTCAGCGAGGTTTTTATTTATGGCAGTATCGTTGTCTGATAGAGCAGTCTTTATGGCCTCATAGTATGCTGCTTTATCAGGACTGCCCTCGTAGGCGGATGCAAGAATGGCATCAATCTGTGATATCTCATCCCATGCCTTTTCACATGCACGGTAATACGAGCTGTTGTTATCAGCAACGCGTTTGCTCAGCTTATAGTCGGAGTTTGCTGTGACAAAGGCGAGTGCCGAGAACGTGACAATGCATATCATGGAAAAGGTAAGCAGGATGGTCGAAAAACCGAAATTTGAAAATTCTCTTCTTTTTTTCATGGAGTGCTCACCGTCCTTCCATCAGAGGAAAGTGCAGTATAGCTGCACGCGGTAATGCTGTATACACAGTGGCTGTCTGCTGCTATAAACTCTATGTCAGCCTTTTGTACTCCGTAGGCATCCTGCCCAAGCCTGCTTACAATAACCTTGTATGCGGCATCATCCTTATCACATGGATGATAGCTTTTGTCAAGATAAATGAATAGCTTTTCATCTGCATAGATGGAGCCGTCAAAGAGCGATGATACGGCGTTTAAATCGCCATGCTCCTGTTCGTATGCGCTTGCTGCATTGCTGCATGCATTAACAGCCTCATGCAGCACCTGAGTTTCTTCTGTCAGCTTGTGGGTCTTTATGAAGAAAAGCAGTCCCACAATCAAAAGAGCTGAAAAAAGCAGCAGATTAATGGTAATCTCAAGCAGGAATATTCTGTTTTTCGATTGTTTAAGCTTTGTTGAAATCATGGTTTATTCCTTGTGGTATGTAAGTTTGTGTGGCATCGAGTGGCATATCGGGGAGCGGTGTACGTGATATTGCTGCATTTATTGTCGGACGATGATTAGTCGGAATTGACGGAGCAGTAGGTATCGGTAGTGCCACCGGATGTATCGGTGATAGTTACGGTAATCATTTTGTCGGTGGTTTCTGCCATGTCAAGTCCCCCGATTTCGACAATCCTTTGTCCACTGTCCAGACTGTATGAGGAACCATCCTGTACATAGAGCTCTCTTAGAGAACCGTCATAATAGTATATGAAGGTATTATACACGATGTCATTTATTGTGTTTTTCAGACATAGAGCCTTTGTGCCATTTATTGTTTCTACACTGATTGCAGCGTCAGAATCATTCTGTCTGACTTTTTCGCGCAGATAAGATGTGACAGTGCGTACCTCGTAGTTGTAATTCATGGCATTGGCAGTGGACTTGTATTGCTTTACGCCAATCAGCACGAGGATAAAAGCAGTCAGCGCAAAAAGAAAAAACAGCAGCATCACAAAAAAACTGTCAGCCTGATGTGATCTTGATTTTAGCTTGAACATGGGTTATTTCCTCTCTATTATTGTCACATCGGGACGCAGATTGGAGCCGATGTATTGATAGTCTATGTAATAATAGTCGCTGTTGTATGTGAGACCATAGTGGTCTGTTAGATAATTTATGTCAGGAGGGTATGTTCCCTCAAGAGCATAGCACTGTGTGATACTTCGTGTGAGGGCGCGTTCCAGCGTGCTCTTGCTTCTTTTGGTATTGTCATCTGATAGCCTTGAAGAGAAAACACCAAAAAAAACGGTACATGCGGCTAAAAGCACAATTGGTATGAATTTCCATATGGTTGATTTCTTTTTCTGAACAAAAAACAGCATGCTGTGCCTCCGTAAGCTATCCTATGCTTGAGATAATTCCAAGCAGTGGGAGTAAAAATGATACAAGTATGAAGCCAATGAATATACAAAGCAGGATAACCATGGCAGGTTCAATCACTGATATGAATCGTGACAGCCTTGCATCTGTGTCATCCTCACAGGATGTACATATATGCTGCATGACCTCGTCCATAGACCCGGTTTTGCTGCCGATTGCAATCCAGCTTGAGTACATCTTTGAAAAAATATTGGAGTGCAGCAGTGCCTCCGAAAATGTCTCGCCGTTAGATATATTTTTACGGCAGTCATTTATTTTAGAATCAAGGACAGGATTGTTTACGAGAGCCTGTGCCAGATCAAGACCACGGTCTGTGTCAAGTCCGCTTGAGAGTGCTAAAAACATGCAGTTTGCAAAGCGGCTGGATGCGATTGACATGGAAAGAGCAGTTTTCATAAGGAACTTTTTTCCGAAGCGTGTTTTAAAAAATATAAAAAGAACCAGTGCGGCAAAGAGCATGACAGCTATAATGATAAGCAGATATCTGTTGATGTATTCACTGAGCTTCATGAGCACGGCAGCGGTGCCGGTAAGCTCACTTCCAAGCTCTGCATATATCTGTGAGAATACAGGTAAAACTTTGGCAATCATTACGACAATAACGGCAATCATCACGGCAGAAAGCACGAGAGGATAGGCAACGGCACTTTTGATGCCTGAAGCTATTTCGTCTTCGCGGTCATAGTACTTTGAGAGTGAGTTTAAGACCTCTTCAAGACGGCCGGTTTCTTCACCCAGCTGTATCATATTTATCATATATTTTGGAAAGTATCCTGTATCTTTAAGTGCACTGTGAAGCGTTGCACCAAGCTCCATTGGCTTATATATCTGCTCAAGCAGATCATGTGTCTGCTTATCAGGTGCTTCATCACATAATATGGAAACACCATAGTATGTAGGAAGCCCGGCTGCTATGATAAGAGAAATCTGCTGACAGAAGGCAGAAAGCTCTGCATTGCTTAAAATCTTGGATTTTCTAGACATTTATGTCCTCCTAATAGACGTATTTGGTAATGTAATCACTTTTTTGTGCTATGAACTTCTTTGGCGAATCACTGGTAGATGCAAATGTTGGATCCAGCATGTTCCATGAGGTACCATCAAACTCGATGATGCCGTTTATCCAGCCCTTGTCCTTTATATAAGTACTGATCCAGGCATGATATTCTTCGCCGGCATATCCGACCTCTAAACGTGTGGGAATAGCCTGAGTCCTTAGCATAGTGGCCATGACTGCCGCATAGTCAAAGCATATACCGGTATTTTCGGTAAAGACTTTGTCCACATCAGGCAGATAGCCGCTTTTGACATTTTTAGCCTTGTCATAGTCGTATTTGAAGTTTGAAATGATATAATTGTATACACTTTCCACGACCTCAGTATCGCTGCTGCAGTAGTACGCCAGTGAGCTGCCTTCCTTCACAGCCGGAGAATCGGCAGTGAAATTTACATACTGGTTAGGGTACAGATACGGTCCGAATTCATCGGTGATGGAGACAGAAATCACCTGCGACAGCACGGTGGCATATTGTGTCCCCTCAACATTTTCAAACACGGTTACAGTATACGAACCACTTGAAGCAACCAGAGGAAACACTTCATTTCCTCCATGCAGATCAAAGGTGTACGTGACACTGTCAGGCCCGGTTATCTGAAGCTTGACCTTTTGATTAGAACCGTGATAATTCACTATGATATAGCCGCTGCCGCTGTTTGAAGCATCGATACTGGCTACATCACATGTATAGGTTTGTGTGCCGTCGGCAGTTGGAGTAAGCACCTTTGGAGCAGAGTCCCAGGTGCCCTTTTCGGTAGAAGTATGGGAAAGAGGCTCCTTAGATACACTGTCATTTTTGGAATTACCGCATGCACCAAGCAAAAGGCATGATAATAATATGAGTGGAAGTGCTTTTTTATACAGTATGCACTTCATAAAAATCTCCTAAATATCTGTCTCTTATACACATCTCCGAGCCCACGAGACACTCGCTAATCTCG